>Ga0066256_1004822_pt1 | contig 11659 bp, 9 predicted proteins | sample ThiBio_1000_biof_FD_87107 | JGI IMG/M metagenome (GOLD analysis project Ga0066256, IMG submission 87107) | Wastewater bioreactor microbial communities from Cape Town, South Africa - Thiocy_expt_1000_biof (version 2) | ecosystem: Engineered > Bioreactor > Thiocyanate-remediating >...
ACCGGCCTCGAAGCGATGCGGCGGCGCATTATAGGTGACGGTGTCCATGGTCACCGTCTCGATCATCTCGCCGCCGCCTTCGAACGGCGGCAGAGTTTCGAGCCACTTGCGCTTGCCATAGAGCGCGCCGATGCCGGTCGGGCCATAGAGCTTGTGGCCGGTGACGATGTAGAAATCGACATCGAGATCGCGCACGTCGACATTGAGGTGAACGGCGCCCTGCGACCCATCGACCAGCACGGGAATGCCGCGCGCATGGGCGATCTCGACCACCTTCTTGATCGGCACGATGGTGCCGAGCACGTTCGACATATGGGTGAGCGCCACGATCTTGGTACGCGGCGTCAGCGCCTTCTCGAATTCGTCGAGCGGAAAATTGCCGTCGTCGTCGATCCCTACCCATTTCAGCACGGCGCCGTTGCGCTCGCGATGGAAATGCCAGGGCACGATGTTGGAGTGGTGCTCCATGATCGACAGAACGATCTCGTCGCCGGGACCGATATGGGCTTGACCGAAGGAACTGGCGACCAGGTTCAGCGCCTCGGTAGCGCCGCGCGCGAAGATGATTTCCTCGGTCGAGCCGGCATTGAGGAAGGCGCGGACGCGCTCGCGCGCCGTCTCATAGGCTTCCGTTGCCGCATTCGCGAGGTAATGCAGGCCGCGATGCACATTGGCATATTCATGCTCATAGGCATGCGTCATGCGGTCGAGCACCTGACGCGGCTTCTGGGCCGAGGCGCCATTGTCGAGATAGACAAGCGGCTTGCCATAGGGCTTTTCGTTCAGGATCGGAAAATCCTGCCGCACCTTCATGACATCGTAAGGCTGAACCCGCGTATTCATGATTTCACGCGCTGCGCGAGCCAGTCGCGCACCTTATCCATGAGCTGTTCGCGAATCTGTTCATCACCGACGCGGTCAATGGCCTCGCCCGCGAAAGCTTCGAGCAGTAGCGCCTCGGCCTCGACCGGCGGAATGCCGCGCGCATGGGCGTAGAAGAGCTGGTTCTCGTTCAGCGATCCGCAGGTTGCGCCATGGCCGCAGACCACGTCGTCGGCGAAGATTTCCAGTTCCGGCTTGTTGTTCATCGCCGCCGTATCGGACAGCAGGATGGTCTGCGATTTCATGCCGCCGTCGGTCTTCTGAGCATTGGGCGCGACGACGATCTTGCCCTGGAAGACGCCGGTCGCCATGTCATCGACGATGTAGCGATAGAATTCGCGGCTCTCGCAGCGCGGCGCAGTGTGATCGACCACGAGCGTCGTGTCGGCATGCTGGCGACCGCGTGCCAAGGTGGCGCCAGCCAGGCCGATCTTGGCATGTTCGCCCAGGCTGCGCAGGAAAATCTGATGGCGCGCCACATTGGCGCCCGACGACAGCGAGAACGACTGGAAGGCCGCGCGCGCCGCAAGATCGACACCAAGCGTCGACAGGCTCAGCGCCTTGTTGCCCGCTTCATTGACGCGCACATGCTCGACCTTCGCCGACGATGCGACGTGGAATTCGATCAACGCATGAGTCTGATAGCTGACGTCGTTGGGGCCACGATGGGTTTCGAGGACAAGCACATCGGCGCCCTCCACCACTTCGATCACCAGATGCGGAAAGGTCGAGAAAGCATCGGTGCCCAGTTCGCGGAAATCGAGATGAACGATACTGCGATGGGACGGCGGCACGCGCAGCGTCGTGGTGCGGCCGGCAAAAGCACGATGCAAAGCCACCGCGCCGTCATCGCCATAGGCATCGCCAGCAGCGGCGGCCTGATCGCCCGTGTCGGCATCAACCACTTCCAGCGCACCGGCATGGCGCACGAAGCGACCGTTGACGAACAGAACATGCGCCGCGTCCTTCAGCGACAAAGCCGCCGACTGGCTCATCGCCTCGGCGACGAGATCGTCTGTGAAGGCTTCGAACGGCGGCGGCGCATCGCGCATCAAGGTGCGCAGATCGGTATAGTGCCAGGCTTCGACCCGACGGTTCGGCAGACCATTGGCGCGCAACCGCGCGACCGCCTTCTCGCGGGTCTGTGTGTGGCGACGACCGCCTTCGGCGAGGCGCGCCAGAATGGCTTCCTCGGCCGGCGTCCTTACTGTCTGAAGCTGTACAGCCATGACAACCTCACGCCGCGTCAGCGACGAAGTCGCGGTAGCCGTTCTTCTCCAATTCGAGCGCCAGTTCCGGCCCGCCCGTCTTGATGATGCGGCCTTGCGCCATGATATGCACCGTGTCCGGCTTGATGTGATCGAGCAGGCGCTGATAGTGGGTGATGACGAGGAAGCCGCGATCGGGCGCGCGCAAATCGTTGACGCCGTCGGAGACGACGCGCAACGCATCGATGTCGAGACCGGAGTCGGTTTCATCGAGAATGCCGAACTTCGGCGCGAGCAAAGTCATCTGCAGGATTTCGAGGCGCTTCTTTTCGCCGCCCGAAAAGCCGACGTTGAGCGGACGGCGCAGCATTTCCTGGGTCACCGACAGTTTGTCGGCGGCGGCGCGCATCAGCTTCATGAATTCTGCCGTCTTCAACTCGGCTTCACCGCGTGCCTTGCGCTGCGCATTCAAAGCCGTGCGCAGGAACACGTGCGTGGTGACGCCGGGAATTTCGACCGGATACTGGAACGCCAGGAACAGGCCGCGGGCCGCGCGCTCATGCGGCGGCAGTTCGAGAATGTTCTCGCCGTTGAGGAACACTTCACCGGCGGTCACCGTATAGTCGCTGCGGCCAGCAACGACGTAAGACAAGGGCGATTTGCCGGAACCGTTCCGCCCCCTGATCGCTGCCACCTCGCCCTCCCTTACCGTCCGCGTCCGGCCCGTCCATATCTTCTTGCCCTCGATTTTGGCGTGGGGGGTTCTTATCTCTAGCCTCCTTCCATTCCATTCGATCGTGCCGTTAAAGGCCGGGGCGATCAGCCCACGCTGCCTTCAAGACTGACGGCGATGAGTTTTTGCGCTTCGACGGCGAATTCCATCGGCAATTGCTGCAGCACGTCGCGGACGAAGCCGTTGACGATCAGGGCCGTCGCCTCTTCGGCGCTCAACCCGCGCTGCATGCAGTAGAACAGTTGATCCTCGGAAATCTTCGAGGTGGTGGCTTCATGTTCGAAGACGGCGCCGGAGTTGCGCGACTCGATATAAGGCACGGTGTGGGCGCCGCAGGCATTGCCGATCAGAAGCGAGTCGCAATTGGTGAAGTTGCGCGCGCCGTCGGCCTTGCGATGAGCGAAGACCTGGCCGCGATAGGTATTGCTGGAACGGCCGGCGGAAATGCCCTTCGAGATGATACGGCTCGTCGTGTTGCGGCCGAGGTGCAGCATCTTGGTACCGCTATCGACCTGCTGGCGACCGTTGGAAATGGCGATCGAATAGAACTCGCCACGGGAATGGTCACCGCGCAGGATGCAAGATGGATATTTCCAGGTGATGGCCGAGCCGGTCTCCACCTGCGTCCAGGAAATCTTCGAGCGATCGCCCCGGCAGTCGCCACGCTTGGTGACGAAATTGTAGATGCCGCCCCGGCCCTGGCTGTCGCCCGGATACCAGTTCTGCACCGTCGAATATTTGATCTCGGCATCTTCGAGGGCGATGAGTTCGACCACGGCCGCATGGAGCTGGTTCTCGTCGCGCTTGGGCGCCGTGCAGCCTTCGAGATAGCTGACGTAAGAACCCTTATCGGCGATGATCAGCGTGCGCTCGAACTGGCCGGTGTTCTGCTCATTGATGCGGAAATAGGTCGACAGCTCCATCGGGCAGCGCACACCCGGCGGAATGTAGACAAACGAGCCGTCGGAGAAGACGGTGCTGTTGAGCGTGGCGAAATAGTGGTCGGTAACCGGAACGACGGACCCGAGATATTTCTACACCAGCACCGGATGGCTTCGCACCGCTTCGGAGATCGGACAGAAAACCACGCCCGCCTTGGACAATTCCTCGCGGAAGGTCGTGCCGACGGAGACGCTGTCGAAAACCGCGTCGACCGCCACCTTGGCACCCTGCACGCCCGCCAGGATTTCACGCTCGCGCAGCGGGATGCCGAGCTTCTCATAGGTCTTGAGCAGCTCGGGATCGACCTCGTCCAATGACTTCGGGCCGGCATGGGTCTTCGGCGCCGAATAATAATAGAGGTCTTGATAATCGATCTTGGGATAATCGACGCGCGCCCATTTCGGCTCGGTCATGGTGAGCCAACGGCGATAGGCATCAAGCCGCCACTCGGTCAGCCAAGCGGGCTCGTTCTTCTTCGCTGAAATGAAGCGGACGATATCTTCGTTCAGGCCCTTGGGGGCCTTGTCGGATTCGATGTCGGTGACGAAGCCATACTTGTAGGCATCAACATCGACAGACTTCACCGTTTCGAGAGTCTCGAGGACGGCTGCCATTTCACTTCTCCACCGTGGGCGGTTTCAAGGACCGCTGGTAGGACACGTCATCACCGGTCGCCCGGTGCACTTATGCCGCCCGCTTGCGACGGGCGCGTATTCCGTTGGCGACTTTGCCGAATGCCGCAACGAAGCGGTCGACATCGTCGATCGTATTGCCCGGCCCGAGGCTGACGCGCAGCGCGCCTTTGGCCAGATCCTCCGTGACACCCATCGCCGCGAGCACGTGCGAGGGCTGCACCTTGCCCGACGAACAGGCCGAGCCCGACGAAACCGCGAAACCTTCCAGATCCAAGGCGATCAGGAGAGTTTCGGCCGGCGCATCCGCCAAAGCGAATGCACTGGTGTTACCGAGGCGCGACGCGGCGGCGCCGAACACCACAAGGTCCGGAAACATCGCTGTCAGCCCGGATTCGAGCCGATCGCGCCATTGGCCAAAGCTCGCCATCTGCGCATCGCGATCCGCCAGGGCTGATACAACAGCAGCACCGAAGCCGGCAATCGCGGCGATATTTTCCGTGCCGGCACGAAGACCGCGCTCCTGACCGCCGCCTCGCACCAATGCAGGGCTGATATGGGTGGAAGCGGCGGCAAAGGCAAGCATTCCGACGCCTTTTGGGCCGCCAAGCTTGTGTGCCGAGGCAAATATAATGTCCGCGCCCAAGGCAGCGGCTGAAATATCGATACGGCCGGCCGCCTGAACGGCGTCGCAGACCAAAATACCATTATGAGCTTGCATCATTTGCGCGGCTTCGCGCACCGGTTGCAGGACGCCCGTTTCATTATTGGCCGCTTGCAACGCCAGCATGACGCGGGCTGCACCGAGACTGTCGAGCTCGCGCTCCAAAGCGGCAAGATCGAGCACCCCGTCGGCGGTCAGTGGCACGAAGCGCACGCGATCGGCCGGGAAACGATGGCCCTGCAAAACACAAAGGTGTTCGCCGGCCGCCACCAACAACCAATCGAAGGGGCGCGAATCGCCGCGCACCGAGACATAGGGCGTCAGCACCGTATTGGCGGCTTCCGTGCCGCCGGCGGTAAAAGTCACTTGAGCGGGTGGAACACCGACCAGGGCCGCGACCTCGCCCCGCGCCTTCTCGATGAGCGCACGGACGGCCCGGCCCTCGCTATGCACGGAGGAGGCATTGCCCGGCAGATCGAGCGCCGCGAGCATGGCCTGCCGCGCCGGCGCGCTCAGCGGCGCGGTGGCGTTGTAGTCCATATAGCTACGCGACAAGGACATGCGGTTCGGGCCCTAAATAGGTGATCGCCGGCTTCTCTACGCCGTCCGCCACCCTATATCTCGTATTAATACTTGCATTCCGAACCACCGGGCATGCTAGAAGCGCCCAGGTTAAACCGGAGGTTCAACCTGACTTGCGCCACCGACGCCTCGCCTAATACGTGTATCTCACGGATTAGGTTGTAGTTTAGAACTTTTCTAACACTATTTTGATGCGTTGCGGCGTCCAAGTCAAGGAAACGGCCCGGTTTCGCAGGATTTTCAGCCGGACAGGCGGAGCGGCCCCCGCGACCGGCGCAGAGTTGGAGCGACGATGCCTGAAGTCATTTTCACCGGTCCGGCTGGACGGCTTGAGGGGCGGTTCCACCCGTCCAAGCAACGCGGCGCCCCCATCGCGGTGATTCTGCATCCGCACCCGCAGTTCGGCGGGACGATGAACAATCAGATCGTCTACAACCTCTATTATACGTTCGCCGAGCGCGGCTTCTCGGTGCTGCGATTCAACTTCCGCGGCGTCGGCCGCAGCCAAGGTAATTTCGACCATGGCCAGGGCGAGTTGTCGGATGCGGCGGCGGCGCTCGATTGGGCGCAATCGATCAATCCGGAAGCGCGCGCCTGCTGGATCGCCGGCGTCTCCTTCGGCTCGTGGATCGGCATGCAGCTCCTGATGCGTCGTCCGGAGATCGAAGGCTTCATTTCGATCGCGCCGCCCGCCAATCGCTTCGACTATTCCTTCCTCGCTCCCTGCCCGTCGTCAGGCCTGTTCGTCCATGGCGATCAGGACCGCGTGGCACCGCTGAAGGAAGTGATGGCGCTGATCGAGAAGCTGAAGACCCAGAAGGGCATTCTCATCGAACATGCCGTCATTCCGGGTGCCAACCACTTCTTCGAAAATTGCGTCGACCCGCTGATCGCCGAAGTCGGCACCTATCTCGACAAGCGTCTCGACAATCCGACCAAGCGCCCGACACCGACACGGGCGCTAAAGGGCCCGGCGCCGAGCGCGTAGCGACACCCGTCGTGCCAGGGAAGGTCAGCGGCAGGCCATTGAGCGAACGCACCGCCAGATAAGCAAAGGCCTGCGCCTCCATCGCATCGGCGCTCCAGCCCATGTCGTCGGCCGTCGCGACCTCGCAGCCGCAACGTGCCTTCAACATGTCGAGCAACACCGGATTGCGCGCGCCGCCACCGCTAACGATAAGGCGGCGCGGACGCTGCGGCAGCAAAACGAAGGCATCCGCCACCGTCTGCGCGGTGAAAGCCACCAAGGTCGCGGCCGCATCCGGCGTCGACAGATCGGCGACGGCGGCACGCGAGAAATCGTTGCGATCCACCGACTTCGGCGGCGGCGCCATAAAATAAGGATTGTCGAGGAGGTGCGCCAGCGCCTGAGCATTGACCTTGCCAGTCCGCGCCGTCTCGCCATCGCGATCCATCGCCTGCCCCGTGCGTTCCAGCATCAGATCGTCGAGGAGCGCATTGCCCGGACCGGTATCGAAGGCGATGGGATCGCCTTCGCCCGGCAGGAAGGTGATGTTGGCGACGCCGCCGACATTCAGCACGGCAACGGGAAACTCGAGATGCGCCGCGCCGGCGAGCGCGCGATGATAGGCCGGCACCAGCGGTGCGCCCTGCCCGCCGGCGGCCACGTCAGCCGCCCGCATGTCCCACACCACCGGAATGCCGAGCGAAGCGGCGAGCGCCGCGCCATCGCCGATCTGCACGGTGAGATGACGCTCAGGGCGATGCAGCACCGTCTGGCCATGAAAGCCGACGACATCGACATGGCCTTTGTCGAGACCATTGGCCTTGAGAAAGTCGACCACGGCGGAACGATGGCGATCGGTGACGATGGCATGGGCCTGCGCCAACACGCCGGGACGTGCTGTGCGATCGGTGAGCCGCACCGCTTCATCGAGCGCGGCGCGCAAGGTGCGCCGTTCATCGTCACTATAGGAGAAAGATGCACGCGGCCCCTGGCGCACGTCGCCCTTGCCGTCGGTTTCGATGAAGGCGACGTCGACACCATCCATCGATGTGCCCGACATCAAGCCGATTGCTCTGAACCAGGTCATGGAATCCTCCACCAACAGGATGCGGAGTATCTGGCAGGCTGTTTAATAAATTGGTCGCGAACGGGACCGCCGGGACATCAGACGTCCCGCCTCGCCTTGCGTCAAGGCGGCAAAAAGAAAGCGGGTGACAAGCTTGGCCTGTCACCCGTTTCCCGTCTTGCGCTTCCCGTCTGCTATGCCGCCCGGCCCTCTTCCAGGCCGGCGGCCTGGAGTTCGAACAGGCCGCGATAGATGCCATCGGGCTGGCGCAGCAAGGTGGCGTGATCGCCCTCCTCGATGATCCGTCCCCGTTCGAAGACGAGGATGCGGTCCATCGCCTTCACGGTGGAGAGACGGTGGGCGATGATGATGGTCGTGCGACCGGCCATCAACCGCTCCATGGCCTCCTGGATCAGATGCTCGGATTCGGAATCGAGGCTGGCCGTCGCCTCGTCCAGAATCAAGATCGGCGCATCGGCCAGGAAGGCCCGTGCCAATGCCACACGCTGACGCTCGCCACCCGACAGCTTGATGCCGCGCTCACCCACCAAAGTGGCATAGCCTTTCGGCAGGGCCATGATGAAGTCGTGCGCATTGGCGAGCTTCGCCGCGTGCTCGATTTCAGCCTGGCTTGCCTGCGGGCGACCGTAGCCGATGTTCTCGGCGAGAGAACGGTGAAACAGGATCGGCTCCTGCTGCACGATGGCAATGCTGGCGCGCAGGCTCGTCTGCGTCACCGCAGCGATATCCTGCCCGTCGATCGTGATCTGTCCTCCATTGAGATCGTAAAGCCGTTGGATGAGCTTGACGAACGTCGTCTTGCCCGAGCCGGAATGACCGACAAGGCCAACCCGTTCACCAGCTTTGATCGCCATGGAGAAATCGCGATAGAGCGGCGTCACATGACCACCGTAGTGGAAGGTGACGTGTTCGAACGCGATGGCTCCGTCGGAGATCACGATGTCGCGCGCGCCAGGCCTGTCCTCGACACCGGGGGCTTCGTCATAGAAGGCGACGAGTTCCTCCATGTCGTTGACGGACCGTTGCAGGTTGTGGATGTGCTGGCCGATATCACGCAGATAGCCATGCACGATCGTGTAGCTCGTCAGCACCAAGGCGACATCGCCGGCGATGGCTTCGCCACGCAGCCACAACAACAACACGCCACCGAGCACCGCCGCGCGCAGCTCCAGCAGAAAGATCTGCTGCGCCGTGCCCGACCAGGTCCCGCGCAACCATGCCCGGGTGGTGCGCTTGCGCCATTTCCACAAGACACCGCCGAGCCTGCTGTCTTCGCGTGCTTCCGCACCGAAGGCTTTGACGACCCCGTTGCAGGTGATGGCATCGGCCAATGCGCCGCCCATGCGCGTGTCCCAGCGATTGGCCAGGCGCGCGGCGGGCGCCGCATAATAGACCGAGAGCACCACCGTCATCGCGACGAAACCGATCGAGCCGACCAAGACGACGAGGCCGAGTACCGGCCATTGATGCGCCAGGATGATCGTCGTGCCGATCAACACGAAGATCGACGGCAGGATCGCCACCAACAACGTGTCGAACAACAGATCGAGCGCCCACATGCCGCGCGTGATCTTACGCACGGTGGAGCCAGCGAAGTTGTTGGCGTGCCAATCGGTCGAGAAGCGTTGCAGCCGCGCAAAGGCATCCTGCGCCACCCGGCTCATGATCGCGGTCGTGAGATAGGTAATGCCGGTGAAGAACAGCTGACGACAGACAACACCGAACGCGGCGAGAACGAGCATTACCGCCAGCGCCCGCCAAGCCAGATTGGCTTGCTCGGGCCCAGCCGTGATGGCGTCGATCATCTGACCGGCGAAAATCGGAATGGCGATTTCAGCCAGCGTCGCAACGCCGACGCCGAAAGCGATCGCGGCGACCAGCAAACGATGGCTCGCCCAATGGCGAAATGTGAAGGCAAGAACCGCAGCAATAGGGTTCCGGCCCGCTTGACGGGCTTGACGAGTCATGACGGCAACCCGGCGCGCGAAGCGCCGTCTCCATGGCAATACCGACGCAAAGATGCGCGGCGTAAGATCGGGAATTTAGGAAAGAGGCCCGAAGGCCGAACGGCTAGAAGCGGGACCTAGTTGGTCGAGACGACCATGGTCGACTGCATCCCAGCGAGGAGATTCAGAAAATTTGTCATTCAATCTCTCCTCTAGGCGCATGTGCGCGGTTGCCGATGCGCTGCAAAATAAAAGAGCAACGTTGAAAAGGCAACCCTGAATCGTCGCGTGCGCGATGCGATCTTCGAGAAGAGTGATGATTGAGAGATCAGTTGTCGCCGCGAAAGCCCGTCGCCAGAACGTAAAGCTCAGCGGAATCAGCACGGCTTGCTTTCGGCTTGACGTGGCGCACGGTGGTGAAATCGCGTTTGAGCACCGAAAGCAAATTGCCTTCCGTGCCGCCTTGCAACACTTTCGCCACAAAGAAGCCACCGGGCTTCAACACTTCGCGCGCGAACTCAACGGCCAGTTCGGCCAAGTGAACAATGCGCAAGTGATCGGTCTGGCGATGGCCGGTGGCGTTGGCCGCCATGTCCGACAACACGCCATCGACGCGGCCATCGCTGCCATCGGCGGCCATCATGGCACGCAGGCGCTCGGGCGCGTCTTCTTCGAGGAAATCCATGACCGCGAATTCAACACCGGCCAATGGCTCGATCTCCAACAGATCGATGCCGATGACCTGACCACGCGCCGCGCCCTTGCCTTCCAGCACGCCCACCTGCTTGGCCGCATATTGCGCCCAGCCGCCGGGGGCCGCGCCGAGATCGACGATCTTCTGACCCGGCTTCAACAGCTTATAGCGTTCGTCGATCTCGATGAGCTTGTAAGCGGCACGCGTGCGCCAGCCCTCGGCACGGGCGCGGGCGACGTAGGGATCATTGAGCTGGCGTTCGAGCCAGAGCGTCGACGAGTGCGAGCGCTTATGCGCCGTCTTCACATGCCCTTTGAGCGAGGTGTCGCGGCCGGCAGTCTTGCCGCCTGACCGGCCCAGCCCTTTCGGGCCGCCCGATCCCTTTTTCGGCGTGGTCATTCACTCTTTCCGTTTTGGCTGCCGTTTTGGCTGCCATTCTGGCCGCCGCGCCACACGCCGTCGAAACTCATCATCTGCATCAACAGCCCCTCGCGCAGGCCGCGATCGGCGATGCGGATGCCGCAGCTTGGGAAGGCCTGCCGAATGGCATCAAAAATAGCGCAGCCGGCCAATACCAGATCGGCGCGCTCGGCGCCAATACAACCGTTGGCGGCGCGCGCGTCATAAGACATGCCGCGCAGATCGGTGATGGCTGTATCGACCTCGGTGTTCCGCATCCATAGACCATCGACGCGGCGACGGTCGTAGCGTTGCAAGCCGAGATGCACGCCGGCCACGGTCGTCACCGTGCCCGATGTGCCGAGCAGATGAAAATGCTCGCAGCAGAGTTCCGAGCGTGCCTCCTCGGCGAAATCGGCCAGTTCGGCGGCGACATGATCGACCATGGCCTGATAGGTTTCAGGCGTCACCTCATGACCACCATATTGCTCGGCCAGGGAGACGACCCCCAGCGGCAGCGAGGTCCAAAGGCGGACACGGTCATGCAGTTTCTTGCGACCGGTTTCAGGACAGCAATCGGCGAGCCAGACGATTTCCGTCGAGCCGCCACCGATGTCGAAGAGTAGAATGGCGCGGGCTCTGGGATCGGCGAGCGAGGCGCAGCCGGCAGCGGCGAGAAAGGCCTCGGTCTCGCGATCGACCACTTCGAGCTGCAGGCCGAGCCGCTCATGAACCTGCGACAGGAAGGCCAAACCATTCTCGGCCGAGCGGCAGGCTTCGGTTGCGATCAGCCGTGTACGGGCGACGCCGCGCGCCTCCATCTTCTCACGGCAGACGGCGAGCGCCGCCAAGGTGCGGGCAATGGCCGGCTCGCCGAGGCGGCCGGTGTGGCTCAGCCCCTCACCCAGGCGCACGATGCGCGA
>Ga0066256_1004823_pt1 | contig 11655 bp, 12 predicted proteins | sample ThiBio_1000_biof_FD_87107 | JGI IMG/M metagenome (GOLD analysis project Ga0066256, IMG submission 87107) | Wastewater bioreactor microbial communities from Cape Town, South Africa - Thiocy_expt_1000_biof (version 2) | ecosystem: Engineered > Bioreactor > Thiocyanate-remediating >...
AGATCGTCGTCGGGCTCGCGGGGCTGCTCGATCTCGGCTACGTCGCCTTCTACGCGGTCGGCGCCTACTCGTACGCGCTGCTTGCGTCGAACGATGTCGTGAAGGACTTCATGGCCGAGATGATCGGCCCGTGGTTCTGGCCAGCCTGGGGTTTCTGGCTGTGCCTGCCGGTCGCCGGCATCCTGGCCGCCTTCTGGGGCATCATCCTCGGCTTTCCCGTGCTGCGGCTGCGCGGCGACTATCTCGCGATCGTGACGCTTGCCTTCGGCGAGATCATCCGCCTCGTGCTCATCAACTGGGTCGACGTCACGGGCGGCTATGCTGGCATCTCGGGAATTCCGCGACCGAGTTTTTTCGGCCTTCCGTTCAACGCGTCAGATGAGGGCTTTGCCGCAACCGTCGGCATAGAATTCTCGCCGCTGCATCGCACGATCTTCCTCTTCTATCTGATCCTCGTGCTCGCGCTCATCACCAATGCCGTGACCATCCGCCTGCGCCGCCTGCCTGTCGGGCGCGCCTGGGAGGCACTGCGCGAGGACGAGATCGCCTGCCGCTCGCTCGGCATCAACACGACCAACACCAAGCTCACGGCCTTCGCGATCGGCGCTGGGTTCGGCGGCTTTGCAGGCGCGTTCTTTGCCGCGCGGCAGAACTTCATCAGCCCGGAAAGCTTCACCTTCCTCGAAAGCGCGGTGATCCTCGCCATCGTCGTGCTCGGCGGCATGGGCAGCCAGATCGGCGTCGCCATCGCCGCGATTGCCATGATCGGCGGCACCGAGCTGCTGCGCGGGCTCGACTGGCTGAAGCGCATTTTCGGCGCCGACTTCGATCCGACGCAGTACCGCATGCTGCTGTTCGGCCTCGCCATGGTGATCATCATGATCTGGCGGCCGCGCGGCCTCATCGCCAATCGCAAGCCGACACTGTTTCTCACCACGCGCCGCGCCATCTCCGGCGATCTCGTCAAGGAGGGCCACGGCTGATGCGCTGGGAGACGGCGCCACTTCTCGAGATCGAGCATCTGACGATGCGCTTTGGCGGCCTCATTGCCGTCAACGACGTCTCCTTCGCCGCCGGCCGCGGCGACATCACTGCGATCATCGGACCGAACGGTGCCGGCAAGACGACGGTCTTCAATTGCATCACCGGCTTCTACAAGCCGACGTCCGGTCGCATGGTCATGAGCCACACGGGCAACGCCGCCGCCGACGAGGTTGCCGCGCTCACGCGCAGCGGCGCGCGCTTCAGGCGGTACGGCGAGAATGCGCTCTTCCTGCTGGAGCGGATGCCCGACTTCGAGATCGCGGCCAAGGCACGCGTCGCGCGCACGTTCCAGAACATCCGCCTCTTCACGGGCATGACGGCGCTCGAGAACCTGATCGTCGCCCAGCACAATACGCTCATGGAGGCCTCGGGCTGGACCGTGCTCGGCCTCATCGGCCTGCCGCGCTACACGCGCGCCGAGCAGGCGGCCATCGACCGCGCGCGCTACTGGCTCGATCTCATCGGCCTGACGGCGCGCGCCGACGACTCGGCCGGCAGCCTGCCCTATGGCGATCAGCGGCGCCTCGAGATCGCACGCGCCATGTGCAGCGATCCGCTGCTGCTCTGCCTCGACGAGCCCGCGGCCGGCCTCAATCCGCGCGAGAGCGCCGAGCTCAACAAGCTGCTCAAGACCATCCAGCGGGAGCACGGTACATCGATCCTGCTCATCGAGCACGACATGTCGGTGGTCATGGGGATTTCGGACCACGTGGTCGTGCTGGAGTATGGGATCAAGATTTCCGACGGGACGCCCGAGCACGTGCGCAATGATCCGAAAGTCATTGCCGCCTATCTCGGCGTCGAGGATGACGAGGTCGAGGCCGTCGCCAAGGGAGAGCTGCCATGAGCGCCCCCAATGGCAAGACCCTTCTTCGCGTGAGTGGCGTCAAAAGCTTCTACGGCAGCATCATGGCGCTGAAGGGCGTCGACATCGAGATTGCGGAAGGCGAGATCGTCTCGCTGATCGGCGCCAACGGTGCCGGCAAGTCGACGCTGATGATGACCATCTGCGGCAATCCCCGCGCGCGTGAAGGCACGATCAGCTTCGCCGGCCAGGACATCACGAAGCTCGAGACGCACGACATCGCGCGTCTGAGGATCGCGCAGTCGCCCGAGGGGCGGCGCATCTTCCCGCGCATGACCGTGCTCGAGAACCTGCAGATGGGGGCCGAGATCGATCGTGCGCGCCACTTCGACGAGGACCTCAAGCGGGTGACGGAGCTCTTTCCGCGCCTGCGCGAGCGTCTCGCACAGCGCGGCGGCACGCTCTCCGGCGGCGAGCAGCAGATGCTGGCCATTGCGCGCGCGCTCATGAGCCGCCCGCGTCTGCTCATGCTCGACGAGCCCTCGCTCGGCCTTGCCCCGATCATCGTGAGACAGATCTTCGATGCCATTCGCGAGCTCAACCGGCGCGAGGGTATGACGATCTTCCTCGTCGAGCAGAATGCCTATCACGCGCTGAAGCTCGCGCACCGCGGCTACGTGATGGTCAATGGTCTCATCACCATGCAGGGGACGGGCCCCGAGCTGCTCGAGCGGCCCGACATCCGCGCGGCTTACCTCGAAGGTGGGCGGCACTAGGACGATCAGGAGAGGTCGATGCCCGAATGGCTCTACGACGCGGGACCGAACGGCGACTGGGTCTTTGTGCTGGTTACGGTCGTCATGGGCGGCCTCGCGGCCTACGCGACCGGCAGTGCCATTGCCGCGACCTGGCGGCCGCGCTGGCAGCTCGTCGTCTATGGCTTCCTGATCGCGTGTGCGGTGCGTTTCATCCACTACGCGCTCTTCCATGAGCCCTTCATCGCGCCGCGGAGTTATGTGGTTGATCTCATTGTGCTCATCGCCGCGGCGGCGTTCGGATTTCGCGTCACGCGCCGGCGCCAGATGCGCGAGCAGTACGACTGGCTCGCCCCCGGCACGGCCGAGCAGACGGTGCGTCGCGCAGACCTCTGATCGTGCACCGCACAGCCTGATCCTCGCTCATGGGACGGCTGTGGATTGGGCGTGACTTTGCCGCACTTTCGAGGAATCCTGCACGGACGGGCGGGATTGTCGCCTGCGCCGGCAGGGTGGGCCCGTGCCGGTCCTCGGATTGCAATAGCCAGTTGGCGAAAAGGGAGAGCAGTTGCATGAAAAAGCTCATGTGGTCGGGGGTGGCCGTTGCGGCGCTGCTCGCGATGACCGGCGTGGCAAGCGCGCAAGTCAAGATCGGTGTCGGAGGTCCGCTGACGGGCGCCAATGCGACCTTCGGGGCGCAGCTCAAGCGGGGTGCCGAGCAGGCTGCCGCCGACATCAATGCCAAGGGCGGCATCAACGGCCAGAAGATCGAGCTTTCTTTCGGCGATGACCGCTCCGATCCCAAGGAAGGCGTCTCGGTCGCCAACAAGTTCGTCGGTGATAAAGTGCGGATCGTGCTCGGCCACTTCAACTCGGGCGTCTCGATTCCCGCGTCCGAGGTCTATGCCGAGAACGGCGTGCTGATGATCTCGCCGGCTTCGACGAACCCGCGCCTCACCGAGCGCAATCTCTGGAATACGTTCCGCACCTGCGGCCGCGACGACCAGCAGGGCGAGGTTGCCGGCAAGTATCTGCTGCAGAACTTCAAGGGCAAGAAGGTCGCGATCGTCCACGACAAGACGACCTACGGCAAGGGTCTCGCCGACGAGACGAAGAAGACGATCAATGCCGGCGGCCTCAAGGAAGTCCTCTACGAGGGCGTCAATCCGGGCGAGAAGGATTTCGCGGCGCTCGTCTCGAAGATCAAGGTGTCCGGCGCCGATCTCGTGTACTGGGGTGGGCTGCACACCGAAGGCGGCCTCATCGTGCGCCAGATGCGCGATCAGGGTGTGAAGGCGCCGCTGATGTCGGGCGACGGCATCGCGACCGACGAGTTCGCCGCGATCGGCGGGCCCGGCGTCGAAGGCACGCTCATGACCTTCGCGCCCGATCCGCAGCGCCGGCCGGAAGCGGCTGAGGTCGTGAAGACGTTCATCGCGGCGAACTTCAAGCCCGAAGCCTATACGCTCTATGCTTACGCAACCATTCAGGTGATCGCGGCAGCAGCAACGCAGGCGAAGTCGACGGATCCGAAGAAGATCGCCGAGACGATCCGCGGCGGCAAGCCGTTCTCGACCGTCATCGGATCGCTCTCCTTCAACAAGAAGGGTGACATCACGCGACCCGACTACACCATGTACACGTGGAAGAAGGTCGAGGGCGACAAGATCACCTACGTGCAGAACTGAGCACGTGTTGGTGACGACGCGCTTCAATACGATAACCGGAAGGCAGCCCTCGCGGCTGCCTTTTGGTTTTGTGGCGCTCGGCGTGCTCGGCGCGCTCGTCGGTGCAGCAATGCTTGCAGGAAGGCCGGCAATAGCGCAGGTCTCGAATGGCGACGTCGTGATCCTGGCCGTCGACTCGAGCCGCATTCCCGAGCCCGACGGCGCGGGCCATCGCGTCGCGCCGCGGCCGGTCGGCGATGGTGTCGAGGAAGTTGCCCGCGATCTCAATCAGCGCGGCGGCCTGCTGGGACGCCGTGTGCGCGTCACTCATGAGAACGACCAGTGCGAGGCCGAGGAAGCGGCCGTCATTGCCGCGCGCGCCGTTGCGAACGGCGTCAGCGTGGTGATCGGGCACCCGTGCTCGAGCGGCGCGATCAAGGCGGCGGCCCTCTACGCCCAGGCCGGCATTCTCATGATCGCGACCGGGCCGCGCCATCCACGCCTGACCAGCCCGGTGGCGCATCGCGGCATCTTCCGCCTCGCCGGACGTGATGATCGCCAGGACGAGAGCATCGCCACGCTGATCGCCGCGCGCTTCCCGACCGCGCGGGCGGCGATCATCCATGACCGCAGTGTTCAAGGGCGGGGCATGGCCGAGGAGATCCGGCGCAGCATGATCGCGGCGCAGGTGCCGCCGGCGCTGGTCGCGACGTACACCTCGGGCATCAAGGACCATGCAGCCATCGTCAGCGAGCTCGCCAAGGCCAAGGCGGATCTCGTCGTGTTCCCCGGCCAGTCCTTCGAGGCATCGATGATCCTCGATCAGGCCGATCGCGCGGGCGCGCGGATCGCGACGGCCATTGGCACGGATGTGCTGGCAGCCGACAGGCCGCCGGCGCGGCTGCTTGCGGCTGTTGATGCCTTCCTCGTCATGCTGCCGTGGCCCGGCACGGGCGAAGGTGCCGGCGGAGAGAAAAGTGAGAGCACGGCGCACGAGCTTGCCGCTGCCGCACTCGAAGTGTGGGCGGCAGCCGTCGTCGAAAGCGGGAGCCTTGCCACGGATCGCATCACCGGGGTGCTCGAGGCATCAGCGCATCCAACGCGCGTTGGCGCCGTGCGCTTTGATGCCAAGGGCGATGCCGTGGTGCCGTCATACCTGCCGCACGTATGGCGGGATGGCCGCTGGCAGGCGTGGCACTGAAGCGCGCTTCATATGGGCAAGACGCTTCAATCCGAAACGATCCTGCTCTAGGCAACCTGCCGTGCGTCAGTCGTCGAGCTCTTTCTTGATCAGCCGGAAGTCGCGGTCGAACTCGAAGTCCCACTCGCGGCCGTCGGCGCATTGCGCATCGTCGACTTCGTACTTGCCGTCGTCGAACTCCATCTCACCGGCAATGCAGCCTTCAGCTTGGAGCAGGTCATCGAGCGTCGCACGCTCCTCGGCCGTCACAGGACGGTCGGCGACGGCAGGGCTCGTTGCGAGTGCAGCAGCAGCAAGAGCAAGCGCGGCGATCGTTCGGCGCATTAAAATCTCCGGGATTGAGTTTGCGTGGGCGCACGCGGGCGCATTTCATCAACGCGCCCGCGTGCGCTCTGTTCCCACAAACCCGGAAATTCCGTTCTGCGATGTAGATTTTATGGGTCTAAAGCAACTTGAAATTCGCTCCCTGCCCCGCGTCGAGGTGAGGCGAATTTCAAGTCCGTTGCTTTAGTGAAGCAGGCCCGCAACTGTCTCGGCCACCGCCGCGCTGTCTGCAGATTTGGTAAGGACCGGCGCCTTAGGCCACGCAGCAGCGAACTCCGTCGGATCGAACTTCGTGTAGAACATGAAGGGGATGCCGAGATCCTCCAGACGACGGCAGACAGCGGCCGTCGTGTCCGTGCCGAGACGGAGATTGATCACGGCCGCAGACAGGGCCGGATACTCCGCCAGATAGAGCGCATGGCGCAGCCGATCTGCTGCAAACACCTTCGCGCCAGCTTGAGTGAATTCACTCTCGAGATCACGAGCCACGGCCGGCTCATGCTCGACTACCAGTATCGACTGGCCCTTCAAACGCATCATCATCGCACTACCCCTGTTTCGATGCAGCCGCGTTCGTCTTTGGAGCTAGCGCGCGCACACACCAGGGCGTCAACCTGATTGGCGTGCACTGCACGCGCTGCGCTTTGTCTTCCGTCTAGTCAGCGCGCATGTCCTCAATGAGACAATAAGGGGAGAAAAATCCGATACCTACCAGCCGGTAAACCTGATGCGGCGCAGCAAACCCAGCAAAATGGCTAGCTTCCGGTTGCCGCGATCGCGCGCAGTTGACGAAAGTTTGAACCAGCGTGTGCGGTGCATCCTAGGCTCGATCGCGCGAAGTGCAGCGTTCCTGTGGAAAAATCTAAATCAGCGCCCTGACGATGCCGTCTTTCCCATCTAACATATCAGAATGTTTTCGGGGGAAACGGGACGGCAATGTCGGGGGAAAAAAGACCGCATTTGCGGGTGGTTGGTGGTAATGATGCGCTCGTGCGCATGCCCCGGTCGAGCCGGGAGGCGCGCTGGCCGCCGCTGCGGGTGATCGAGCCGGATACTTGCGAGGCCGCGCCCGTGCCTTTGCCGGCGCCCGAGGTTGTGCGGCCGTCGATCGTGACTTCGGCGCCGAAGCGCGCAGCATGGAGCCAGGCCCCTCTGGCAGGCCTCATGGGCGGGATGCTGAGCAGCGTCGGCCAGGCCATCGCCGCCCACTGGTAGTCGGGAAGAGCATCCGCTGCAGGCGACGCCTTGTTGCGCGATGCGTGGGTGGCGCCTGCTTGGTCATGATCAGCGCGCCGTCGCGCGCGCTACCAGCTCGAAGGTGTCGAGCTAAGGGCTGGTCGTGCCGGATCAGGACCCTCAGAACCAACAGAACCCTGGGCCGTCATAGCCCAGGGTTCCTGAAATACCGGGAAGCTTGATGGCTTGAACCGCCCGAGTGAGAGGAGTTGAGCTGATTCATGGGGCGACAGTGCGGCGGGAGCATGGGGCAAATGTGCCCCGGCCGATGAAGCCAGCCGGGCCGCGCTCGGCATTGCATCCGCGCAACTGCGCGCAGGTCGACTCCAGATCGCCGGCGCCGCTTCGGAACCGCCGCGCTCCGGCGGCGTTGTGCCCGCATAGTGCGGGAGTTGTGGCATGGCCGATCCAAGAAGAAAGCTCGACGAGCTTCACGCAATCATCGTCCTGGCAAAGCGTGCCGCCCGCGATGGCGATGCGTCGTCGGTGGCGCGCGTCATCGAGGAAATGCACATCCAGACGGGCCTTCTGTTGCGCGAGCTTCGCAAGCCGATGATGCGGAGCGCCAGGGTCTACGATCTGGCCGCCGAGCGCAGGGCGCGGGCTTGAGACATGCTGCAGCAGGCGCACGAGGCCATGGAGAAGATGAGCGCGCTCGCGGCGGCCGTGAAGGACGAGCGCTGGGCCGATGCCGAGCGTTTCATCCACGAGCTGAGCACGACGCTGGATGCGCTCTCGAATGGCATCGGCGAGAAGGTTCGTGCCGAGGCCGGCGCTCGGAAGAGCGACGAACGCGAGCGGCGCTAGAGACACTAGAAAAGAATCCGATCCGCGACGGAAACCCGAATGGGCTTGCGTTGTTGGAGAGTATGAACGCTCCGAGCCTCCCCCCGTCGATGGAGCGTTCTTCTCAGCCCGGCCCGGTGAGCTTTCCCCCTCAGCTCGCCGGGCTTCGGCGTTTCTGGAGGCTCGGCCGCATTCAGCGGCTACTCGTCTCCAGACCTCCCGCGCACATCACGAGCACGGCACTGCTGCGCAGGCGCTCGGCAACATCGGGGCCGCTCAAGCGGGGCGCGTTCGGCTCGGCCGCGGCGACGGCAATGCCGTGCGCCTCCATGAACGGAATTGCGTGGGCCGACTTGATCGCGAAGTTCACATTCTGGGGAAAGTCGCCCTTCTCGCGCACCATCGCCAGCGGATTGAGCCGCCCCACGACGACACCGACGACGTGCCCCCGCTCGTCGACGACGGGGCCGCCGCTGTTTCCCGGCTGCACGGGGGCAGAGAGCTGAAACTGGGCATCGTTGTCATTCATGCCGGCGAGCGCTGCGATATCGCCACGCGAGAAAGTGCCAGCGGAGGCGAGCCTTCCCATGTAGGGAAAACCGAAAATGGAAATGTACTCGCCAAGCCTCGTCTCGCGGCGCCATGCGAGCACGGCGGGCGGGTTGATTGGCGGCATGAGCATCCCGAGCAGGGCCAGGTCGTGCTTGATGTCGGAGGCGCGCACGCGCACAGCCCGGAAGCCGGTGTCCCCGTGCCCTTTGATGCCGATGGCGGAGCAGCCTTCGACGACGTGAGCATTGGTGAGCACGTCGCCGGACGCGGAGACATAGAAGCCGGTGCCGGCGGACATGCGCGAGGAGGTCTCGGACTTGGTGTCCCGGTTGACAGAACGCGGCGTGGCCGGGGGCTTGGCGCCAGCCGCGCGGATGGCATTGGCGCAGAGAGAGACAGCGGAAAGGGCGGCTTCGGCGCCGGTCATCCGGTACCGGGCTTTGGCGGTCGTCGTGGAGATGGTAAGCCAGCGGGCGGCGGCAATACGGCTCATCTGCTTCGCCGGAAGCTCCCCGATCACTGCGAGATCACGCGAGAGGCGGCGCGGGACGGCAGGGGGCAAACGCCAATCGTCCACCGTGACGGTGACTTTCTTGCCGATCATTCTCTCGGCGGCCGGCCCGACCATCGCGAGGCTCAGGCGTCCGTCGACAGTGCCGATGAAACCCCAGGGCGCAACGCCGCTCGCGTCGAGCCTGCTGGTGGGGGCTTTGACGGCCTGACAACCTTGAGCAGAGGCGGAGGATGCAAGCGTCCGCACGCGCCAGCCATCCTTCTCCCAAAGAATGCCCTCGCTGGCGGACATGGGGGAGGAAGAAACAGCACTGACAGCGGCCATTACGACAGCCGCACAGACGGCTCCGGCGCCGATGCGCATGAGACAGGCTCGTGACGTGAATTGGCAGTGTCCCGAGAGGAGTATCGGATGCAACCCGAGACGCCGCCAGTGCAGGAAACCCACATATCCCGCCGGATAGTGAGGCGCTGATTGGGGCGTGCGTTGGGCTGCAAGGCGGCCATCAGAGGGCGATGCGGTGAGCCGACGCGCAGGGGTTCAAGCCGCCTGGACTATTTCGAACCGGTCGGTCCCGGGTGTCGCCAAAACAAGGAATCCCGATCGAAGCCATCGGCCCCGAGCCGCGCTTCGTGCCAATCGCGATCCTGCTGGCGGACGAGCGCTCGATACTGACGCGGCGGCAAGCCGAAGCGCGCCAAAGCCACAGCGCTTGGCGACGTCGGTCAGCGTCGCGGAATGGATTCATATTCTGCCCGCTCGCCTCGACGAGTGTGGTCCGCTCCGACGAGGCCCGATTGGCTATCTGGAATGTTAGATGCGCTTGGCTTTGCTTCCTTGGGGCTTCGGCCATGCGCTCAGGATTGAGGCTTACTGCTCTCAGGGGCAGGGCGCCCGCCGCATCAGGTCGGCCCATACTTCACGGCGACCTTGCGGAGTTCTGCGCTCAGGAGCTTCACCGACGGCGACATGTCCGAGTAGCGACGGCGGATTATGCCCGCCTCGCGCCGGAACTGGAGCTGAGCATGGTCGATAGAAACAATGCCTTGCGCGCTGTAGAACCGGAGCATCTGCGTGGTCAACATCCCGACGCAATCCGAGGCTTTCAGCATGGCGAGCTTCAGCGAGAGGGAATCCGTCTCGACGCCAATTACCGGCTCGGGCAGACCAGCTTGAGCAAAGACCTGAACCAAGCGCTGGCGAATAAGCTCCCGGGGACCGGGAAGAACCCAACGCTGGCCTGCATAGTCGGCGAGCGACCGCTCCTGCTTTCTTAACAGCGGATGATCCTTGCGGCCGATGACCTTGATGACGTCAGCGGTCAGACGCGAAAAGCGCAGATCAGGATCCACCCGGTTATCAGGTAGCCCGCCGATAACGACATCGAGTTCGCCTTGCCGCAGGCGCTGGATAAGCCGACCCGGAAAGCCCGTATCGACGGTGAAGCGTATATTGGCGTTGATTTCCATGACACGCGCAATGGCAGCCGGAAGATGACGACTGAGCCAGGACGGACCAGCCCCGATCCGAGCCTGCCCGAACCTGCCACTGGCTATCCCGACGACCTCGATCCGGGCATCCGCGAGTTGGCTCTCGATCAGCCTCGCATGTTTGGCGAGCGCGCGCCCGGACTCCGTCAACTCTATGCCCCGGCCGCGCCGATGATAGAGGCGGGTGCCCATTTCCTGCTGCAGCCGGTGCATGCTTTTGGAGAGCCCGGACTGCGTCATGCTCATGGCCTCGGCCGCGTGGCTGAGGTTCAAGCGTTCCGCAGTTGCGAGAAATAGTTGGAGCTGGCGGTAGTCCATATCTATGTCTCTTGGTCATGGATTGAGAGACTTTGCGTCACTTGTCGCGTTCAGGCAAGTGCTCCACCAATAAAGCAACAAACGCAAAGCACGCCGCGGCCATAGGCGGGGCGCCAAAGCATTTGCGACCGACTTTTGCCGGGAGGAAATGGCATGAGCATTGAGCGACGCTCGGTACTCAAAGGATTGGCCGCGGCTGGTACGGCTCCGTTCATAGCCGGCCACGCGTGGAGCCAGGCCGCAGGCCCATCCGACGCCGGTCAGATCGATGTCGAGAAGGCCAAGGCCGAGGGCAAGGTTGTTCTTTACACCAGCCTCGACACGCAGATCGTCGATGCGATCAACGCTGCGTTCACCAAGAAATACGGCATCGAGGTCCAATACTTCCGCGGCGGCTCCTCGGACGTTACCGGGAAGGTGCTTGCGGAGGCCGATGCCGGCAGATCGCAAGCAGACATGGTCGATGCGTCTGACGTCGCCGGCCTCATGCTCATGAAAGAGCGGGGGTTGCTCAAGCCGTTCAAGTCTCCTGCGATGGATCCCATTGCCAAGGAACTGCGCGATCCCGACGGCACCTGGATTGCCGATCGGCTCACGCAGGCAGTGATCCACTACAACACCAAGGAGTTCGGCTCGGCGCCGCCTTCGACCTGGGAAGATCTGACGAAGGCAAGCGGTCGCCTCGTCTATTTCTCGAGCTCCTCCGGCGATGGCGCACCGCGTCTCTATACGCTTGCCAGCAATTTTGGCTGGGACCTGCTGAAGAAGCTCGCTGCAACCAAACCACTGCGCGTGCAAACGCCGCAGGTTATCGCGCAGGTTCTCGAGCGCGGCGAACGCGGCGCCGGCTTCTTGCAGAACGACAACATTGCCTGGCGTTCCAAGCGGCAGGGAAAGCCCACTGACTACCTGTTCCCTGCGGAAGGCGTCCCGACGGAAGTGGGGGCTTGCGGGCTGCTGAAG
>Ga0066256_1004825_pt1 | contig 11652 bp, 11 predicted proteins | sample ThiBio_1000_biof_FD_87107 | JGI IMG/M metagenome (GOLD analysis project Ga0066256, IMG submission 87107) | Wastewater bioreactor microbial communities from Cape Town, South Africa - Thiocy_expt_1000_biof (version 2) | ecosystem: Engineered > Bioreactor > Thiocyanate-remediating >...
TCTCGGCATTGCGGCGGCGCAAGGCGTCATAGTCGGCGTCCGACACGGTGGGCGCGGCCTGGCTGTAATAAGCGCGGTCATGGGCGGCGATCAATTTGGCCAGCCGGTCCAGTTCCTTTTCCGCGTCCTGCGAGGTGAGCTTGTCGGGGGATTTGGCGCTCATGCCCGTTTGCGCGTTTTCTTCGGTGCCACGGCAGCCTCCGCCATCAGCCGCTTGGCGGCGGCGCGGGCCTCGTCGGTCACCTTGGCGCCCGACAACATGCGGGCGACTTCCTCCAGCCGCTCGGCCTCGTCCAGCATTTCGATCCTGGTCTTGTCCTGCACGCGGCTGATGCGGAAATGCCGCGCGGCGCGGGCCGCCACCTGCGGACTGTGGGTCACCAGCAGCACCTGGGTGGTCTGGGCCAGGCGTTGCAGCCGCATCCCCACCGCATCGGCCACCGCGCCGCCCACGCCCCGGTCCACTTCGTCGAACACCATGGCGGCGGGCGAGGACACCTGGGCCAGCGCCACTTTCAGCGCCAGCGAGAAGCGCGCCAGCTCGCCACCCGACGCGATCTTCGCCAGCCCCCCGAAACCTGCGCCTACCACCGCCACCTCTCCGAAGTATAAGCGAAAGCGGGCATGGCCCAGCTTGAGCGGCGCCAGTTCCGCCGCCACGGCGCTTTCCAGCGTCTTCGCCGCACCCGCGCGGGCCTTTGACAGCGTGCGCGCCGCATCCAGATAGGCGGCATGTGCTGCCGCCACCCTGGCCTGCGCCTGTTTCATCTGGCCGCCGCCACCTGACAGCGCATCCTGTTTGGCGGCATAGTCGTCGCGCAGGCCCGGAAGCTGGTCCGGCGTCACGCCATATTTGCGCGCCAGCGCCCGCAGCGCGAACAGGCGCTCTTCTTTCCGTTCCAGCGCGCCGGTATCGGTATCCAGCCGCGACAGCAGCGACTCCAGTTCGCGCCGCGCCTCCTCGGCCAGGGCATAGGCCTGTTCCAGCGCCGTCTCGGCCGGAGCGGCGGCCTTGCGCGCCTCCTCGTTCATCCGGCTGAGCTTTTTCAGCGCCTGGGCGAGATGGGTTTGCCCGCCGCGTTCGCCCGACACGCTTTCCAGCGCCGACGACACATCCTCGGCGATGCGGGAGGCGTTCATCATCAGGGCGCGTTCGCCCGCCAACCTTTCCTCCTCGCCCGCCTCGGGCGCGAAGTCGCCCAGTTCGGTGGCGGCGGCGCGCACGAAATCGGCCTCGGCGGCGGCGCGCTCGGCCATCGCTTGCAGGTCTTCCAACGCGGCCCGCGCCGCCATCCAGTCGCCATGCCGGGCGGCGACGGCCTGCGCGTCGCCGGTCAGACCGCCATAGCCATCCAGCAAGGCGCGATGGGTGGCGGTGTCGAACAGGCCGCGATCGTCCTGCTGGCCATGCACCTCCAGCAGCAGCGCGCCCAGGTCTTTCAGCAGCCCCACGCCCACCGCCGCATCGTTGATGAAGGCGCGGCTGCGCCCGTCGGCGGCCAGGGTCCGGCGCAGCACGATCTCGCCGTCCAGCGCCATCTCCTGCTGCGCCAGCAGAACATGGGCAGGGTGCCCGGCCTCCGGTTCGAAGACGGCGGTGGCGCTGCCCTGGGCGGCGCCCGCGCGCACGCTGGCTCTTCCGCGTCCGCCCACCGCCAGCCCCAGCGAATCCAGCAGGATGGATTTGCCCGCCCCCGTCTCGCCGGTCAGCACATTGAGGCCGGGCGCGAATTCCAGCGCCGCCTGCTCGATCAGAACGATGTCCCGGATGGTCAGTGCCGCCAGCACGCCGGACTCCGAAAGGCCAAAAAGGGAATCAGAGAATCTTGCGGAAAGCCTGACTGATCCACGAGCCCCTGTCTTCCATCGGCTTGAGGTTGCGGCCCTGCAGGATGCTGTAGGCGCTCTTGTACCAGCCGGAACCCGGATAGTTACGCCCCAGCACGGCGGCGGCGGTCTGGGCCTCACGGTCCAACCCCAGGCTGTAATAGGACTCCGTCAGGCGCTGCAGCGCCTCAGCGATCTGGGGCGTGGTCTGATACTGCTCCACCACGGTGCGGAAGCGGTTGATGGCGCCGACGTGATCGCCCCGGCGCAGATAATAGCGGCCCACCGCCATTTCCTTGCCCGCCAGGTGATCCATGGTCAGGTCGATCTTGAGATTGGCGTCACGGGCATATTCGGTATCGGGGAAGCGCTGCACCACGTCCTGCAACGCCACCAGCGCGCCTTCGGTGTTGGACTGGTCGCGGCCCACATCCACGATCTGCTCATACAGCGAGATGGCCTTGATGTAGAAGGCATAGGCCACTTCCTGGCTGCCGGGATGCAGCGAGATATACTGGTCGGCGGTGGCGATGGCCTGGGTATAGTTGTTGGCCTGATAGGAGCAGAAGGCGCTGTTCAGCATGGCCCGGCGCGCCCAGACCGAATAGGGATGCTGGCGGTCCACCTCGTTGAACTGGGCGGCGCAGATTTCCCAGGCGCCGTTGGTGATGGCGCGCCAGCCATCGGCGTAAATCTGCTCGATGGTGCGCTCCTTGTAGTTGGCGGCATCCTTGTTGGCGTTGTTGGTTTCGTCGTCCTTGCCGAAGATGGACGAACAGCCCCCAAGCGCCACCAGCCCGCCCAGAAGGGCGGCGCGCGCGATCGGACCCAGATCGACCAACTTCAGACGATGTGCAACCAGCATGGCGATCCTTGTGGGCGAAAATAACAGGCATTTCAATGCCTTGTTCCGGGCCAGCGTCCGCCCGCGCCCGATGCCTCTGTATATACAGGGACCGGGGCGGGTCAGGAAAGCGTGACTTTCTGGTAATTTCCCCACCGCCCTTCGCTGGCCCCGCGCGGTGGCGCGGAATTCAAGAGGCGCTCCGCGCCTGGGGGCCAGCTACGGGCACCTCCCCATGCGGGCGCGCTGACGCGCGCGCCGGGGAGGTTACGCCTCCGTCACCTGGTAATTTCCTGAATCGGAAAACAGCGCCCGCAGCAGGGCATTGTTGGTGCCGTGGCCGGACTTGCGGCCCTCGAAGCGGGCCAGCAGGGGCGCGCCCGCCAGCGCCATGTCGCCGATCGCATCCAGGATCTTGTGGCGCACGAATTCGTCGGCGAAACGCTGGATATCCCGGTTCACCACCCCGTTCTCGTCCAGCGCCAGGGTATTGGCCAGGCTGGCCCCCCGCGCCAGGTTCATCCGGTTCAGGCTGTCCAGCTCGCTGAGAAAGCCGAAGGTGCGAGCCGGGGCGATCTCGGCCTTGAATCCGGCGCGGCTGAAGGCAAAGGCATAGGATTGCTCGCCGATCACCCGGTAGCTGAGATCATAGCGGTAGGAGGCGGCCTCGGCGGGCAGCAGCGCGGCGCTGGCGTCGCCTTGCGTCACCGTCACCGGCCGCAGCACCCGGATGATCTGGCGGGCCATCGGCTGCTCGGCTAGGCCCGCGCTTTCCAGCAGCGTCCGGTAGGACAGCGCATCGCCGTCCAGGATCGGCGGCTCCGGCGCATCCAGCGTCACCAGCAGGTCGTCCAGTTCCAGCCCGGCGGCGGCGGCCATCAGATGTTCGACCACGCCCACACGGGCGCCGTCCTGTTCCAGCACCGTGCCCAGCCGGGTCTCGCCGACATGGGAATAGAGCGCCGGAATATCCACGCCCAGATCGGCGCGGCGAAAGACGATGCCCGCGCCCGCCGCGCCCGGCGCGATGGTCATGGTGACGGAAACGCCGGCATGAAGGGCGGTGCCGGTGGCGGTGACGGTGCGGGCGACGGTGCGGCGGGGCGTCATGCCGGCCCTTATAAAGAAAATAGGCGGGCAAAGCGCCCGCCTATTTCAGATCGAGTGTTTCGGCGCGCCGTCAATTCGACTGGCGGCGCAGGAACGCCGGTATTTCAAACTGCTCGTCCCGCTTGTGATCGGGGAACAGATCGTCGGCGGGGTTGCGCTGGCCGTCCGGCGAGACAGTCGGCGTCATCTGCGGCTGGGGCATGACCGTGGCGGTGGCGCGGGGCGCGGCCTGGGCCCTTTCCGGGGCGGCCATGCGCGGTTCCGGCTGCGGCTCGGCGCGCATGTCGGCTTGCGCCTTCTTGCGGCCGAAAATGCTCCAGCCCTTCTTTTCCGGCTCCGGGGCGCGGGCCGCCAGCGGCTGCTGTTCCAGCGGGCGGTAGCTTTCCGTGGCGGGATACTTGGCAGCAGTGGGCGCCGCGGCGGACAGCGGCTCGGCCTGCACCTCCGGCGCGTCCGCGCCACCCAGGATATAGGCTTCGGCCGGGCTCTTGTCGGCGCCCATTTCCTGCGCCAGCACATCCATGGAGACATGCACGGGATTGGGCGCGGCGGCGCGCACCGGTTCGGGCACGGGCGCGACCGGACGGGCGGCTTCCGCCGCGCGCAGCGGATTCTTGAGGTTCAGGTGGGGATGCAGCGGCCGCACCTTTTCGGTCGGGGCCGGCATACGCAACTGGTCGGCGTCGATGCCGGTGGCGACCACCGAGACGCGGATGCGCCCCTCCATCTCGTCCAGGATGGTGTTGCCGAAGATGATGTTGGCGTCGGGATCCACCTCGGCGCGGATGCGATTTGCGGCCTGCTCGACCTCGAACAGCATCAGGTCCGGGCCGCCGGTGATGTTGATCAGCACGCCCTTGGCGCCCTTCATCGTCACATCATCGAGCAGCGGATTGGAGATCGCCATGTCGGCGGCGCGGGCGGCGCGGTCCTCGCCCTCGGCTTCGCCGGTGCCCATCATCGCCTTGCCCATCTCGGAGATGACCGACTTGATGTCGGCGAAATCCAGGTTGATCAGGCCGGGCATCACGATCAGGTCGGTGACGCCGCGCACGCCGGCATGAAGCACCTCGTCGGCCATGGCGAAGGCCTGGGCCATGGTGGTGCGGTCGTTGGCGACGCGGAACAGGTTCTGGTTGGGAATGACGATCAGGGTGTGGACGAACTGCTGCAGTTCGGTGATGCCCTTTTCGGCCACCCGCATCCGGCGGTCGCCTTCCAGGGCGAAGGGCTTGGTGACGACGCCCACGGTCAGGATGCCCGCCTCGCGCACGGCGCGGGCGATCACCGGGGCGGCGCCGGTGCCGGTGCCGCCGCCCATGCCGGCGGCGATGAACACCATATGAGCGCCCGAAAGCTGCTCCATGATTTCTTCCAGCGACTCCTCGGCGCCGCGCGCGCCCACATCGGGCTGCGCGCCCGCGCCCAGGCCCTCGGTGGTGGTGGCGCCCAGCTGGATGCGGCGGCTGGCCTTGGACTGGGCCAGGGCCTGCGCGTCGGTGTTGGCGACCACGAAGTCCACGCCTTCCAGGCCCGCCTCGATCATGTTGTTGACGGCATTGCCGCCGGCGCCACCGACGCCGAACACGATGATCCGCGGTTTGAGTTCCTGGATGTCGGGGATCTTCAGGTTGATCGTCATGTGTGCCTCGTTCGTCGCGGCGCCTGCCACGTTGCCTTTCGGGTTTGCGGGAGGGTCAGAAGCTTTCTCGGAGCCATTGCCCAACCCGTGAGATGTAGCCACCTGTGCCTGTCATCAGTTGCCGCGTTCGCCGCGGTTCAAAATGTTCGAGATGCGCGGCTTGCGGGTAGACCAGAAGACCGGCTGCCACCGCGAAAGCAGGCCCTCGCGCGGCGTCGCGCAGTCCCGAGACGCCGAGAGGGCGTCCGATCCGCACATTGCGTCCCAGGATCCGCGCCGCGAGATCCGGCAGCCCGACGAGCTGACTGGCTCCGCCGGTGAGTACAATCCGCGCGCGCGGCTCGGCCGCCAGCGGTGACGCCGCCAGCCGATCGCGCACCATTTCCAGAATTTCCTCGACGCGCGGCCGGATGATCCGCATCAGCGACGCGCGCGACACGAATTGCGGGGGCTCGCGCTCGTCATCGCCGATCGGAGGCACGGTGATCATGTCACGTTCGTCCGAACCACCGGCGATCACAGTGCCATAGAACGTCTTGATTCGCTCGGCATCGGCAATGCGCGCATTAAGACCGCGCGCCAGATCCATGGTGACGTGATAGCCACCGAGGCCGAAACCGTCGGCGTGGACGAAACGCCCGCCGGAAAACACCGCCATGGTGGTGGTGCCGGCGCCCATGTCGATCACCGCCGCGCCGAGATCGGCCTCGTCGTCGGCGAGCACCGACAGCGCCGCCACATAGGGCGCGGCGACCATCGCCTCGACATCGACGTGGCTGCGCTCGACCGTGAGCATCAGGTTGCGCGCCGCCGACACGTCGGCCGTGACCATGTGCATGTCGACGCCGAGCCGGCGGCCGAGCATCGCGCGCGGATCGCGGATACCCTTGGCGCCGTCGATGGCGAAGCTCATCGGCATGGAATGCAGCACCGCGCGCCCGTCGCGCGCCGAATGCCGGCTGGTGGCGGCAAGCACGCGACCGATATCGCTGTCGGTGACGGCGCTGGAGAGATCGACCGTGGAGTTGAACCGCTCGCTGCCGATGCGGCCGGCCGAGAGCGAGACGACCACGGATTCGAGTTCGACCCCGGCGCTTTTCTCGGCGATATGCACGGCCTGACGCACCACCGCCTCGGCGGCGGCGAGATCGCTGATCGCGCCGCTCTTCATGCCGCGCGCGGCGACGTGACCGAAGCCGAACACCTCGACGCCGTGGCTGCGCCGGCGCAGCACTTCCTGCGGCGACTGCGGTTTCAACCGCGCGATCAGGCAGACGATCTTGTCGGTTCCGACGTCGAGCGCGGCGGCCACGGTGGAGCGGCGCGGCGATACCGGCTTCATCTTCGGGGTCAGGCCGAAATGGAGGACGCTCATGCGTCGCCTCCCTTCTTGGCCTTCTTCTTGTCCTTGATCGCGTCGGCGCGCGCCTGCGCCGCCGCATCGGAAAGCTGGACCGTGACGCGGTCCGACAGCCGGAGATCGACGGCGACGATGTCGCGGCTCATCAGCTTCTGTTCGCGGTCGAGCCGCGTCAGCGTGGCGAGCGCGCCATCGACATCGGTTTCCGGCAGGCGGATATCGAGGCCGTTCTTCAACCGCAGGTTCCAGCGGCGCTGCGCCACCAGCACCGCGGCCCGCAAATCTTGCGCAAGCTGCGGATAGGCGGCGAGATGCGCGAGAAATTCATGAGCGCGCGGGCCGGCGCCGTTGCCGACCACCAGCGGAAGGCGCGCGAAACGCGTTCCGTCGAACGGCTGCAGTTCCTTGCCGTCGACGGCGATCACGAACACCTTGCCATCGCGCTGCCACAGCGCGAACGCGTCGCGTTCCTTGATCTCGATCTCCAGCGTGCCGGGATAGAACTTCTTCAGCGTCGCCTCGGCGATCCACGGCACCGACAGCAGGCGTTCGCGCGCGGCGGCGAGATCGAGGAACGGCAGCGAGGTGTGGGTCGTCAGCCCCGCGGCGGCGAAGATTTCGTTGTGATTGAGGTTCTTGTTGCCGGACAGCGTCACTTCGGCGAGGCGGAAGCCGAGCAGATTGGCACCGTCGTCGCACAGGTCATGCCATTGCTGGGCGACCTCGATGAGATGGTCGCCGCGCACCGTGCCGTACCAGACGCTGGCAAGCATCAGCGCGGTCACCGCCGCCACCCCGAAGCCGCGCGGCGGCTGCCAGGCGATCAGGGACGTGCCAACGCGGCGCACCGCCCAGCCGAGCGGCATCGAGCGGACGTGGAAACGCGCGGCGCGCGCGAAGCGGCCGAAGCCGTCTTCGGTTCCCGTCATCGGTTGAGCGAGGCGTCCTCGACCATCCATCCAACCAGCTCTTCAAACGTTATGCCCGCGTGGGCGGCGAGCTCCGGCACGAGCGATGTCTCGGTCATGCCGGGTTGGGTATTCACTTCAAGGCAGAACAGTCCCACCGTCCCCTCAAGCGTGTCGTCGTAGCGAAAGTCGGCGCGCGTAACCCCACGGCAGCCCAACGCGCGGTGAGCCACCAGCGTTAGCCTTCGGACCTCTTGGTTAACAATTGGTGAAATCGGCGCCGGAAGCAGGTGGCGGGAACCGCCGGGGGCATATTTCGCCTGATAGTCGTAAAAACGCAGGTCGGTTGTGATCTCGATCACGTCCGTGGCCCGGTCGCCGATCACCGCGCAGGTTAATTCCTTGCCGGCGATGAACGGCTCGACCATCAGCCGGTCGCCACGGGTCCAGTCGGTCCGGGTGAGCTCCTGCGGCGCGCGCGCGTGGGGCGTCTGGACGAGGAACACCGCGACGCCGGACCGCGCCGCGGTTGGCTCGGTTGGATATGGGCGCGTGTAAACACGCCGCCGCCGGGGACCGGCACGCCCGCGGCAGCGAGGATCGGTTTCGCCACATCCTTCTGCATGGCGACCGCCGAGGCGGCAACGCCGGAATGGCTGTAGGGAACACCGATGATCTCGAGCAGGCCCTGAATGGTGCCGTCCTCGCCCGGACAACCGTGCAGCATGTTGAGCGCGACATCGGGCTTGAGCAGCGTCAGGACATTGGCGATGTCGCGGCCGACATCGATGCGGGTGACGCGATAGCCCTTGCGCTCCAGCGCCTCTGCGCTCGCCTTGCCGGAGCGCAGCGATACCTCCCGCTCCGCCGACCAGCCGCCATTGAGAACCGCGACATGCTTCGCGGCTTTGGAAACAGGAGATGTTGGCGTCATGGCAGAACCTGTCATGCTGATCTGCGAATCAGCCCATAACATCGCTGATTTGCGGGACTCGGCCTAGCGCGAAGTCCTTTCATGATCATGATCAAGGTCGATTTACGGGGTCGGTTTACATGGATGCCTGGCTTGACCCCCCTGCCGTCGCGATGTTCGCGTCGCTCGCCGTTCTCTATCTGGCGACCGGATCGGCGCTGTGCTGGGCGATCTTCCACTCGCCGATGCGGGAGACGATCACAAGCCGCAACGGCATCGGCGGCCTCGACACCACCGTCGCGATCCTGTTCGCCTTGCTGACCGGATTTCTGGCGAGCGACGTCGGCGACCGCAACCAGCGCGCGGTGCGGGCGGTGCAGACCGAAGCCAGCGAGCTAAACAACCTGTACACGCTTAGCGTCGCGTCGATCAGCGACATGCAGACGATCCGCGCGGCGCTCAAGCACTATGTGGAAAGCGCCGTCACGGTCGAGTGGCCGGCCATGGCCCGACTCACCAACTCACCCGAAACCCGCGCTGCCTATGACGCGCTGCTGCACGAAGTCAGCAAGCCTGACCTCACCCGCGACTCCGGTCCGGTGGTGCACAATGCGATGATGCAGGCCGCGACCCGGATCGGCGTCGCCCGGTCGGAACGGCTTGCGCTCGCCACCGACCGCACCAATACGTTGAAATGGGTGACGGTGCTGATCCTCGGCGCGATGACGCAGATCGCCATCGGCGTCATGCACCTCGAACGCCGTGGCGCGCAGATCGCAGCGCTCACGGTGTTCTCACTCGCTGCGGTGGTAACGCTTGGCCTGATCGCGTTGCAGGAGCATCCGTTCGACGGCGCGTTCCGCGTCACGCCGGCGCCACTCGAGGATTTGCTGAAGCTTTAGAGATCGATCCGTTGAAGTTGAATCAGCTTTCGCATCCGTTCGTCCCCGCGAAAGCAGGGACCCACGCTTAAAGAGTGGATTCCCGCTTTCGCAGGAATGAACGGGGGAAGAGTGCGCTTCAGGCGACGCCGATCCGCTTGATTTCCCAGTCGAGGGTCACGCCGGAGGTGTCGTGCACGCGCTTGCGCACCTCTTCACCCAATCCTTCGATGTCCTGCGCCGTCGCGGTGCCGCGATTGATCAAAAAGTTGCAGTGCAGCTCCGACACCTGCGCGTCGCCGCGCGACAGGCCTCGGCAGCCCGCCGCGTCGATCAACTGCCACGCCTTGTGACCGGGCGGATTCTTGAAGGTCGAGCCGCCGGTGCGACTTTTCACCGGCTGGGTCGCCTCGCGCGAGGTGGTGATCTTGTCCATCGCCGCGGCGATCTCGTCCCGGTCGCCCGGCGTGCCGCGATACACCGCGCGGGTGAAGATCACATCGTCCGGCGCTTCGCTGTGGCGATAGGTGAAACCCATATCGGCATTGCTGAAGGTGCGCACGCGGCCCTGACGATCGACGCCGCGCGCCTCGATCAGCACGTCCTTGGTCTCACCGCCATAGGCGCCGGCATTCATGCGCAGCGCCCCGCCGATCGCGCCCGGAATGCCGCGATAGAACGCGAGTCCCGCAAGGCCTGCGTCGGCGGCGGCGCGTGCCACCTTCACGTCCGGCACCGCCGTTCCCGCCGTGATCCGGTCACCGTCGACGGCGATCTCGTTGAAGCCGCGACCGAGACGGATGACGACGCCGGGAATGCCCTTGTCGCGCACGATCAGGTTCGAGCCGAGGCCGACCACCGTGACCGGGATGTCCGGCGACAGCCTCGACAGGAAATAAGCGAGATCGTCCTCGCTGTCCGGCATGAAGAACGCCTGCGCCGGACCGCCGACGCGAAACCACGTCAGTTCCTTCAACGGCTGCGCCGCCATCAGCCGGCCGCGCAGTTCCGGCATCTGCGCCTTCAGCGCGGGAACGATGTCGGGAAAGCTCACTGTCCAATCCCCACCTGATCGAGCCAGGCCGACAGCACGGCCCGGCCGGCCGCGGCTGTCGCAGCACCATGCTCCGCCGCCTGTTGCCTGATGTCGCGCGGATCAATTCCGGCCTTGCCGAGTTCGACCGTGTGGCCGATCAGCCAACTCTCGATGCGCGCGGGATCGGCCTCGATATGGAATTGCAGCGCAAGCACATGCTCGCCCACGGCGAATGCCTGATGCGGGCAAGGCTCCGTCGACGCAAGCCCCACCGCGCCGGCCGGCAGATCGACATTGTCGCCATGCCAGTGCAGCACCGGCACATCGGTAAGCGGTTTCAGCACCGAGCCACGCCCGGCCTCCGTCAACGTCACCCGCCCCCAGCCAATCTCCTTGCGCGGCCCGGGCCCGACTGCGGCCCCCAGCGCCTTGGCGATCAGTTGCGCGCCAAGGCAGATGCCCAGCACCGGCCGTCCGGCATCGAGTCGCGCGCGCAGCGCCGCCAGTTCGCCGCGCAGGAAGGGATAAACATCGTCTTCGTAGACGCCGATCGGCCCACCCAGCACCACCAGCAGATCAGGTGCCAGGAGCGCGGCGGCATCGAGCGGATCGATCCCGGCCTCGGCATAGCGCAAGGTCACGCCGCGCGACGCGAGCAAGCCGGCCAGCAGACCGGCATCCTCGAACGCGACATGACGGATGGCGAGGCAGTCAACCATTGTGAGCGATGGACTACGCCATCATCCCAGCGCCTGCAATTCCCCCGGCAGCGCGTAGGCCCATTGCGTGATGTTGCCGGCGCCAAGCAGCACGACATAGTCGCCCGGCTTGGCAATGTCCTTGACGATACCGGCGAGCTTGTCCGGGCCGTCAAGCGGGATCACCTGACGATGGCCCCGCGCGCGCAACGCGGCGACCAGATGATCGCGATCGGCTCCTTCGATCGGCGCTTCGCCGGCCGGATAGACATGAGCGACGATCACCGCGTCGGCGTCGTTGAAGCAGGTGGAGAACGGCTCGAAAACCCACTTCAACCGCGGATAAAGGTGCGGCGGCACCGCCGCGCTCCCCCACGTTTTTGTCGCGTCGCGGGCAGCCTTGAGGACCGCCCCCCTCTCCCCCGGCTGATTC
>Ga0066256_1004826_pt1 | contig 11652 bp, 9 predicted proteins | sample ThiBio_1000_biof_FD_87107 | JGI IMG/M metagenome (GOLD analysis project Ga0066256, IMG submission 87107) | Wastewater bioreactor microbial communities from Cape Town, South Africa - Thiocy_expt_1000_biof (version 2) | ecosystem: Engineered > Bioreactor > Thiocyanate-remediating >...
ATGCGTCGGCCCCCGAAAACTTCCCGCGCACATCGCTGTCGATCCGGGCATCGAGCTGGCTCAGCCGGAAACGCGTCGCGCTTTCGGGCGGCCCGAGCGCAACATCGACATTGCGCGCATTGAGGTTGCCGGGCCAGGCAAGCCCCACGGCGCCGCTGCGCAACGCCACCCGCGTTTCGCCGAGACGGCCCGACAGGTCGAGCGAGGGAGCGCCTGCCGCGACCTGCAGACCATTGCCGTGGCTGCGCAGGATCGCGCCGCCACGCGGCGGGCACAGCTGCAGATTGCGCTTCTCGATCGTCAGATTGGCCAGCGTCAGGCTGTCGAACGATACGCCGGTGCATGTCTGCCAGACCGAAAGCCCGTTGGCGGAAGACCAGTTGCCGTTGACGGGCAACTTGAGATTGCGGGTGAAACCGCCCGGCAGCGGGCCGGTGGCGATCACCGTGCCGGCAAAGCCCAGCGCGCCACGTGGCCCCTGCGCCACCATCAGTTCGGGCGAAGCGAGGCTGCCGTCCTTCACCTTGTATTCTTCCAGCTGCAGTCGCAGCAGCGCTCCGCCGGAATCGCGCGCCTGCTCCATGCGGCCGGATATCTTCGGCAGACCCGGCCCATCCGTCGCGAAATTTCCCGACAGGCGCGGACCCTCGGCATCGGAGGAGTACTGGACGCGGGAAAGTGCGAGGAGAGTGGCCCCGCTGGCACCGCGAAGCCGCGCTTCGGGCATGACAAGGCTCAACCCCGGGCCGTTCCGGCGCAAGGTCAGGCTGGCGGAAAGCGTGCTTCCCTGCCCTTCGCGGGCCAGTGCCGCACGAATCTGCTCCAGCATCGGGCCGATCAGCGTGCCCGAGGACGCCTTCGCCCCATCGCGCAGCGCCGTGTCGAGCCCCGTGCCGGTCCGCAATCCCTCGCCCGCGAGCTGGGCCTGTATCTCCGCACGGGCCAACCCATCACGCGTGCGGGCCACCCCTTCCGCCGAAAGCCCGTCGAACGCGAATTGCGCGGTCTGAGCCTGCGCGGCGTCGATGCGGTATTGCGCGGTCAGCGCGTTGCGGCGCCAGCCGAACTTGCCCGTCGCCCCGAGCTTCCCAAGCCGGTTCTCCCCAATGGCCAGCGCGCCGCCATCAAGGCCCATTTCACCTTCCAGCCCCTTGAGGTCCGGATCGACCAGCGCGGTCAGGTTCATCGCCGAGCGCGCAAGCGAGAAGCCTTGCGCGGGGCAGGCCACAGAGGAAACGCGCAGCGGCCCGGAAAAGCCCGGATGCGCGTTCTCGATCGTCATCTTGCCGTAAAGCGTCGCGCCACTGGCGGTGCAGCCGTCCATCGCAAGGCGTGGCGCGGTGGCGGCGAGGATGCCCCGAAAGCCGCTCCGCAGGTTGCCGCCGCCCTGCGCCTTGAACCCGACCGGCCCGTAATCGCTTTCCAGCAGGGCGCGCCCGTCGTCGATCCGCAAATCCATGTCGGGCAGCGTGAAGCGCTCGGTGGAAGGCTGCTCGAACAGCACCTTGTCGAGCGTTCCGAAGCTGAGCTTGCCGTTACGGTACGAGCCGTAGAGGCGCGGCTTGACCAGCGTGACCCTGCTCAGCCCCAGAAAGGGGAAGCGCGGCGTGAGCGCGATTTCCGCCCTCTCCACGGTCAGGTCCGGCCGGGCCGGATCACCGACGACGATGTGGCTGATAACCTGCCTGCGCGGGCCGATCTCCTCGATCCGGTAGCTCGCCTCCAGCCCCATATTCTCGAGCTGGCTCGCGATCAGGTTGTCCGCCAATTCCTCGCGCGAGAACCAGCCATAGGCAGCGATCGCGGCAACGATCAGCGCCACAATGGCGGCGATTCGCCGTCCGAACCTGCGGCGGCGCGGGGCCGGTTCCGGCACCTCTTCGGCCTGATCTTCGATCTGCTCCGCCATTCCAGCCACACTTGCGCGCATGCGCTGCTAAAGGCAATGCACTGCGGGCCTAACGCTTTGGCACGGGGGAAGTTGCCTTGGGGGAAGAGAAGCGCATTCCGGACGATACGGCCGGCCATCGCGCAAGGTTGAGGGAACGGCTGCTATATGGCGGCCCGGACGCGCTCGCCGATCACGAAGTGCTCGAATATCTGCTGATGACCGTGCGGCCGCGGATCGACACGAAGCCCATCGCCAAAGCGCTGATCCGCCGGTTCGGAACGCTGGCGGGCGTGCTCGATGCGGACCCCCGGCTGCTGGCCGATCAGCCGCAGATGGGCGAAACCAGCGCCGCCGCGCTCAAGATCGTGGCGATCGCCATGCGCCGCCTGGCGAAAGCGGAAGTGCGCAAAGGGCCGGTGATCGGAAGCTGGCAGGCCCTGCTGGATTATCTCCGGGTCGACATGGCGCATCTCACCGTGGAGCGGGTCCGCGTGCTCTATCTCAACGCGCAGAACGAGCTCGTGCTGGACGATCATGTGAGCGACGGATCGGTCGACGAGGCCGCGGTCCACACGCGCGAAGTGATTCGCCGCGCGCTGGACATCGGCGCCACCGCACTGATCCTGGTCCACAATCACCCCAGCGGCTGCCCCGAGCCGAGCCGCGAGGATATCCAGATGACGAACCGCATAGCCGAAGCGGGCCGGCTGATGGGCGTCCGGGTGCACGATCACATCATCGTCGGCCGCGAAGGCCACGTATCGTTCCAGGCCAAGGGCCTGATCTAGGGCAAGACCCCCAGGACCGCCGCCTACCAGTAGACCGTGGCGCCGAACGAGCCGTTGATCCCTTCGCCGATATTGCCCAGCCCCCAATACTTCTTGTTGAAGAGGTTGTTCACATTGCCCGTGAACACCACTCTCTGGCCCGAAATCTTCGTTTCGTATTGCAGGCCGGCATTGGCGAGCGTGAAGCTGGGGATGAACAACGTGTTGTAATCGTCGGTGGGCGTGTCGCCGAAATAGCGGACATTGCCGTGCAGGCTGAGGCCCGGGACGGCGGCGACATAATATTCCGCATTGGCCAGGAACTGCCATTTCGGCGCTTCCGCCGGCCGATTGCCGACCAGCACGGCGTTTTCGGGCGACACGTCGCGAATGCTGCCGTCGAGATAGATCGCCCCCACTCCGAAGCGGAAGTCCCGGCCCACACGGAAGCTCGCGCTGCCTTCCACGCCCTTGTAGAGCGTCATCCCGTCCTGCGTCAGATAGCGTTCGCCGTCGACGATCGCATCGATCGTGTTGGCCCGTTCGATCCGGAAGCCCGCTGCGGCGAGGCTTATCCCCCGATGCTCGTATTTCAGGCCCACCTCGTATTGCCTGCTGACGGTAGCGCTGAGGATATCGCCCACATTGGCATATTCCCCGCCGACCCGACTGCCCGGCTCCAGTGCTTCGACATAGCTCGCATAGAGCGAAACATACGGCACGGGTTTATAGATCAGCGCCAGGGTCGGGCTGAAGGCTGAGGTGCTGTAGCCGGAATCGACGGACGGATCGCCGTCGGTGTCGAGCAGCTTGTAGTGATTGTAGCGCCCTCCCAGGATCGCCTGGAACTGCTCGCCCAGATGGATCGTGTCGCTCAGGAACAGGGCCGCCTGGCGATCGTCATACGGGCTGCCATCCGTGCCGAAACGGATGTCGCGAGTCACCAGGAACGGCTGATCCTGATAGATGTTTCCGTCGAAATCGTGGTTCCAGTAATAGTCGTCGAGCCCGAAATCGGTGTTGACCGCCATGTAGGAAGCGCCGGCCACGATCTCGTGCCGGATCGGCCCGGTCTCGAATTCGCCCTGAAGCATCGCCTGGACAAAGTGGGATTTGTCCAGTTCCGCGAAATTGTAGGCGTTGCCTTCGTAATCGCCTTCCTTGTTCAGCATGTAGACGAACATCTTGTTCGAATGATGCAGCTTGCTGGCATAGCCGTAGGCCAGCTTGGCCGACCAACCATCCGCGACATTCCATTCCAGCCCCGTCGCCGTGGTCAGAGTGCGCGTCTTGTAATAGCTGTTGGCGATGTTGAGGTTGGCGTAATCGTAGGTCGGCTCGGGCAGTTCGGCGTCCACATAGGCCCAGTCGGCCCAGTAGACCTGGAACGGCTCATGCTCCAGCTTGCTGTCCTCATAAGTCGCCGTGGCATACCATTTGACGTCCGGACTGATCGCATATTCCAGCGCCAGCGAGGCAAGCCAGCGATTGATGCCCGCCTCGTTGTAGGCGGTGCCCTTTTCCCCCGCGAGATTGAGGCGATAGCCCAGCCTGCCGTCGCTGCTGAGCGGGCCGCCGGCATCCAGATGGCCGTGGAAGGCGTCCTTGCCGCGCCAGCCGATCTCGGTCGCCAGCAAGGGCTCCGCGGTCGGCCGCTTCGTCTTGTAGCTGATCACGCCGCCCGGCGCGCCGAAGCCGTACATGAAGCCGGTCAACCCCTTGAGCGCCTGCACGCTCTCGACCGATTCAAGCGGATAGTCCCCGCCCCAATAGAGGATCATCGGAACGTCATCGATGTAGTAGTTGCGCACCCCCAGCCCGCGGATCTGCAGGCCCCACCAGTTGGTGGTGCCCGCCGTGGCGAAGGAAAACACCGCCGGATCGTTCACGAAGATCTGGCCGATCGTGGTCGCCTGCCGCTTGGAGATGTCCTCCGCATCCACCACCGTCACCGAAAACGGCGTGTCGAGCAGCGACTTGTCGCCGAACGCACCGCCGGAGGCCGTCTCGTTCAGCCCTTCGTCCTCGCGCAGCCCGCTGACGACGATATCGGACCTGGCCGAGCCCCGCGCGGCTTCTTCCCGGCTGCCGTCTTCCTCGGCGGCGATGGCCGGCGACGCAACGGCGAGAACGGCAAGCAGGGAACAGGAAAGACGCGACAGGACCTTGCGGCGCATAATAAAACCCTCATTCGGAACATTGGGAGGGGCGCCGCTACTTTTCGTGCTATTGCGAGTCAATCGCACTCTTTGCAAATCGGGACGATGCGTTGCGGATACGCAACAGACGGTCGGGGTCGTTCCGCGGAATTGCGCTCCCGGTGAGCCCCGGCGAAGGCTGGGGCTTTGTGCTTCTGGCACCGTGTCTGGTCGAGGGAGGCTCCTGCCTTCGCAGGAGCTCGCGGTAGAGAAGCCCCTAGAGAAGCTCCCGTTCCGCCTGCGCCATGTAGTCGCGCGTGAGGGGCAAGGTGTCCCGGCGGCGGCTGTACTGAAGCTGGAAATTGCACATCCCGCCGCTTTCGAACGATGCGGTGGAGCCGGCAAGATAGAAGGTCCACATGCGGAAGAAGCGCTCGTCATACATGGCGACGATCTCCTCCCTGTTTTCGATGCAGCGCCGATACCACTCGCGCAGCGTCTTGGCGTAGTGGAACCGCAATATCTCGACGTCCGTCAGCGCCAGGCGCACCTTTTCGCTGGCCGCCACGGTTTCGCTCAAGGCCGGGATGTAGCCGCCGGGGAAGATGTACTTGTCGGTGAACGCATCGGTCCAGGTCGGCCCTTCGAGCCGCCCGATCGTGTGCAACAGCATCGCTCCGCCTTCATCGAGCAGCCTGGCGCAGGAGCGGAAGAAGGTTTCGTATTGCGGCACGCCGACATGCTCGAACATGCCGACCGACACGATCCGGTCGAACAACTCCCCGCGCGCAGCAAGGTCGCGATAGTCGACCAGCTCGAAACGCACCTTGCCGGAAACGCCGGCGGCTTCCGCACGCTCCCTGGCGAGCGCCAGCTGCTCCTCGCTCAGCGTGATGCCCAGCACCTCCGCCCCTGTCTTGCGCGCGATGAAGATCGCCATGCCGCCCCAGCCGCATCCGATATCGAGCACACGATGCCCCGACTCCAGCGCCAGCTTGGCGGCGATATGCGCCAGCTTGGCTTCCTGCGCCTCGGCCAGCGCCATCCCGTCTCGCGGCCAATAGGCGCAGCTGTATTGCATATGCTCCTCGTCGAGCATCAGGCGATAGAGCTGGTTGCCGATATCGTAGTGGTGGGAAACGTTGCGCCTGGAACTGCCCGGCTTGTTGAACGAGCGGAGCATGAACCGCAGCCGGTCACGCGTGGTGCGCAGCACGCTCGGCTCACCAAGCTGGATGCCGTCTTCCCACGGCCGGTTGGCCTGCACCAACTGGACGAACTCCATCACGTCGCCCTGCTCGATGATGATTCGCCCATCCATGTAGGCTTCGCCCGCGCCGAGCCGCGGATCGCTGATGATGTCGCGCGGAACCCGCTTGTCCGCGAAGCGGATCGCCACTTCGGGAAAGCCCGGGGCCGGGCTGCCGAAAACGGATTGCCGGCCGTCGGCATAGGTGAGCGCCAGCCTGCCCCTGGTGATGATCCGGGACAGCAGGCGGTCGATCAGGGTCACACTCATGCCGGTGTCATAAACCCGCCGCTTTCGCCTTGCCAAGCCCATGCGCGCGGCCCATCCGCAGGGGGCAGGCTTGCCTTCCGCCGCGAGCGGCCCTAGCGGCAGGGCCGCAACCGGCAGACATGCCCGACCCCGAACACGCTCAACCGGAGTATCCCATGGTCCCCCGCTACGCCCGCCCCGCCATGACCGCGATCTGGGAGCCGGAAGCGAAATTCCGCATCTGGTTCGAGATCGAGGCGCACGCGACCGAAAAGCTCGGCGAGCTGGGCGTGGTTCCGAAGAGCGCGGCCAAGGCGCTGTGGGACTGGTGGGCGACCAAACCCGTGATCGATGTCGCCGCGATCGACGCGATCGAAGCGGTGACCAAGCATGACGTGATCGCCTTCCTCACCTGGGTCGCCGAACAGGTGGGCGACGAGGCCCGCTTCATGCACCAGGGCATGACCAGCTCCGACGTGCTGGACACGACGCTTTCGGTGCAGCTCGCGCGCGCTTCGGACATCCTGCTGGACGATCTGGACGCGCTTCTGGACGCGCTGAAGCGCCGCGCGGAAGAACATAAGTACACCCCCACCATCGGCCGCAGCCACGGCATCCATGCCGAGCCGACCACTTTCGGCCTCAAGCTGGCGCAGGCCTACGCCGAATTCGCACGCTGCAGGGCCCGGCTGGTCGCCGCGCGCGCGGAAATCGCCACCTGCGCCATTTCCGGCGCGGTGGGCACTTTCGCCAATGTCGATCCGGCGGTGGAGGAATATGTCGCGGAAAAGCTGGGCCTCGCGCCCGAGCCGGTCTCGACCCAGGTGATCCCGCGCGACCGGCATGCGATGTTCTTCTCCGTCCTGGCGGTGATCGCCAGCTCCATGGAGCGGCTCGCGGTGGAAATCCGCCACTTGCAGAGAACCGAGGTGCTGGAGGCAGAGGAATATTTCTCCCCCGGCCAGAAGGGCTCCAGCGCGATGCCGCACAAGCGCAATCCGGTGCTGACCGAAAACCTCACCGGCCAGGCGCGCGTGATCCGGTCCTATGCCATCCCGGCGCTGGAAAACGTGGCCCTGTGGCACGAGCGGGACATCTCGCACAGTTCGGTGGAGCGCTATATCGGCCCCGACGCCACCATCGCGCTCGACTTCGCGCTGGCGCGGCTTACCGGCGTGGTGGACAAGCTGCTGATCTATCCCGAACGGATGCGCAAGAACCTCGACCGGATGGGCGGGCTGATCCATTCGCAGCGCGTGCTGCTGGCCCTCACCCAGGCAGGTGTGAGCCGGGAGAACGCCTATGCCCTGGTGCAGCGCAACGCGATGAAGGTGTGGGAATCGGACGGGAAGCTATCCCTGCTCGAACTGCTCAAGGCCGATCCCGAAGTGAGCGCGGCACTGAGCCCCGAGGCGCTCGAGGAAAGGTTCGATCTCGACTATCACTTCAAGCAGGTCGACCGCATCTTCGCGCGGGTGTTCGGATAAGGAACGCACTTCCCTTCCAGGAACAACCCACCTAGCATCCGCGAACAAATCAAGCGGGAAGGAGATCGTAGCCGATGCACATCATCCGAACGATCGTCTGGGTAGTGCTGGCCATCGCCCTGTTGGTGTTCTCGATCAACAACTGGCGGCCAGTGGAAGTGAAGATCTGGGAAGATCTCGTTCTCGAAACGAAGATACCGGCGCTGGTGATCGTGTCGTTCCTGGCGGGGCTGCTGCCGGTCTGGCTGCTGCACACCGGCAGGCGCTGGCGGATGAGGCGGCGGATCTCTTCGCTGGAACCCGCCATGCGCAACGCGGTAGCTGCAGCCGCGCCGCAGGAACCCGCAGATCCCGCGCCCGCGCCACCAGCGGCGCCTGCACCCGCGCCCACCGCCGCATCCGATACCCCACCCCAGACCGATGAGGAAAAGTGAGCAATCCTGTCTATCTCGCACTCGATCTTCCCCGCCTCGACGCAGCAAAGGAACTCGCTGCAAAGGTCAAGGCACATATCGGCGGGGGGAAGCTGGGGCTCGAATTCTTCTACGCGCATGGCCATCACGGCGTGCACGAGATCGCGCATCTGGGCCTGCCGGTGTTTCTCGACCTCAAGCTGCACGACATCCCGAACACGGTGGCCGGCGCGATGCAGGCCATCCATGTGCTGGAACCGGCGATCGTGACGGTGCATGCCAGCGGCGGCCGGGCGATGATGGAAGACGCCAAGGCCGCGGCGGGCGAGCATACCAGGGTGGTCGGCGTCACCATGCTCACCAGCCTGGACGAACGCGACCTCGAACGCACCGGCGTTGCCGGCACCGCGCATGATCAGGTGATGCGCCTGGCCGAGCTTTCGGAAAGGGCGGGGCTCGACGGGATCGTATGTTCGGGCAAGGAAGTCGGCACCGTGCATGCGCAGTGGAAGGACGGATTCTTCGTCGTCCCCGGCTTGCGCCCGGCGGGGGCGAGCGTGGGTGACCAGAAGCGCGTGGTGACCCCGCGTGAGGCGCGCGACAACGGCGCCAGCGTGCTGGTGATCGGGCGCCCGATCAGCCGCGCGGAAGATCCGGTGCGGGCCGCGCGGGAGATCGAAGGGACGCTTTAGCCCTTCATCCGGGCAGCGCTTTGCCCTAACGGGCGCGCATGACGGCACCGAAGATCAAGATCTGCGGCATCAACGATCCGCGCGCGCTGGAAGCGGCGATCGCCGCGCGGGCGGATTATGCCGGCTTCAACTTCTTCCCGCCTTCACCCCGCTATCTGGCGCCGGGCCAGGCCGCCGCACTGGGTGCGAAGGCCGCGTCGCGCATCGTGAAGGTCGGCGTGTTCGTCGATGCAGGCGATGCCGCGATCGGCCAGGCGATGGAGGCGGCCGCGCTCGATGCGCTGCAGCTTCACGGTTCGGAAACGCCCGAGCGCACGGTGCAGGTGAAGGCCCGCTTCGGCCTGCCGGTATGGAAAGTGCTGTCCGTCGCCACGGCCGACGACATCGCCCGCGCGGATGCCTGGCGCGATGTGGCGGACTTCATCCTGTTCGATGCGAAGACGCCGAAGGGCGCCCTTCCAGGCGGGATGGGCCTCGCCTTCGACTGGAGCCTGCTTTCGGCCCATCGCGGAGGGCTGCCATGGGGGCTGGCGGGCGGACTGACGCCGGCGAATGTCGGCGAAGCCGTTCGGATCGCCGGTGCGCCGCTGGTCGACACGTCCTCCGGCGTGGAAAGCGCGCCCGGCGTCAAGGACGTGGAGAAGATCGCCGCCTTCTGCGCCGCGGCCCGCGCATAGAAAAGGGCGGCCCGTCGCCGGACCGCCCCTTCCCTGTTCATCCGATCGGAAAGATCAGAAGCGGGCGCCGAGACCGACCATCAGCGTGTCGGTGTCGTCCCAGTTCTCCACGAAGTTGTGGCGGTATTTGACCCTGCCGGAAAGAATACCCGCGCAACCCTGCTGGGACCCCCCGCCCCGGGCCCAGGCGCCGGCCCACAGGTCCCCCCGCCCGCTGTTGTAGCCGCCCCCCCCGTTGGGCCTGCTGCCTTCTCCCGGCTTGCCGCCCCCCCCGCCCCGGCAGCCGAACGTGACCTTGGTGCCCGAGGTCAGGATCTTGTCGGCGGTGATTTCGGCGCCCGCGAAAGTTGCGCTGCCGAGATCGAAATCGTAGCCGACGGCGACACCGGCGATGGCTTCTTCGTCGCCAGCCGACCAGATCACGCCACCACGTCCTTCAACGCGCGCCTCATTGGCGAGCGCCGGCGATGCAACAGCAACCGACGCCGCAGCAGCGGCCAGCGAAAGAAGTACACGACGCATAAAAATTCTCCTTCAAATCAACCCCTTGTTTGGGGGAGCGGGGCTGCTAGGAGGATTCGGCTTGCGAGTAAATGAACATCGTGTTCAGATGTTGCACAACTTCAACTGATAGTTGCAAAATCGCTACATAATCGTTCATCTTGTTGTAATATTTCGCCTTTGCCGCAACGGAGCGCACAGCCGGCAAAGACTGGACAGCGCCGATGCGCTCTGCCAATCGCGCCAGATCATGACCCAGGCGCAAACCACGCCCGCGAGAGCGGCCAATTCCCTTCGGAACCTGCCCGACGAGCGCGGCCATTTCGGCCAGTTCGGCGGACGCTATGTCGCCGAAACGCTGATGCCGCTGATCCTCGATCTGGAGGCGGAATATCGCGCCGCCAAGGCCGATCCCGCCTTCAAGGCCGAATTCGACGCGCTGATGAAGCATTATGTCGGCCGCCCCAGCCCACTCTATTACGCCGAGCGATTGACCGAGCACTTCCGCGAAAGCCTGCCCGAAGGGCGCGGCCCGAGGATCTATTTCAAGCGCGAGGAGCTCAATCACACCGGCGCGCACAAGATCAACAACTGCATCGGCCAGATCCTGCTCGCCATCCGTATGGGCAAGACGCGGATCATCGCGGAGACAGGCGCGGGGCAGCACGGTGTCGCAACCGCAACGGTGGCCGCCCGCTTCGGCCTGCCCTGCACCATCTTCATGGGTGCCAAGGACGTGGAGCGGCAGAAGCCCAACGTCTTCCGGATGAAGCTGCTGGGCGCGGAAGTGCAGCCCGTCACCTCCGGCGCGCAGACGCTCAAGGATGCGATGAACGAGGCGCTGCGCGACTGGGTCGCGAACGTCCACGACACTTTCTACATCATCGGCACCGCCGCCGGCCCGCATCCCTATCCGGAGCTGGTGCGCGACTTCCAGAGCGTGATCGGCACCGAATCGCGCGAGCAGATCATGGAAGCCGAAGGCCGCCTGCCCGACCTGCTGATCGCGGCGGTGGGTGGCGGTTCGAACGCGATCGGCCTGTTCCACCCCTTCCTCGACGATGCCGAGGTGGCGATGGTGGGGGTCGAGGCGGCGGGTCACGGCATCGACAGCGGCCAGCACGCCGCGAGCCTGACGGGCGGAAGCCCCGGCATCCTGCACGGCAACAAGACCTAGGCGCTCGAAGCGTTCCAGCTCTGCTGCAGGCTCGAAGGCATCATCCCCGCGCTGGAAAGCGCTCATGCCCTCGCCGCACTGCCGAAGAAGGCAGCCGAGTTCACGCGGGACCAGATCGTCCTCGTCAACGTCTCCGGCCGGGGGGACAAGGACATCTTCACCGTGGCCGACGCGCTGGGGGCGAAGATATGACCCGCTTCCAGGCCGCATTCGGCAAGGGCCACCCCGCCCTCGTCTGCTTCATCACCGCGGGCGACGGCGACACCGCCGCCAATCTCGACGCGCTGGTCAAAGGCGGGGCGGACGTGATCGAGTTGGGCATGCCGTTCACCGATCCGATGGCTGACGGCCCGGCGATCCAGGCGGCCAACCTGCGCTCGCTCGGAAAGGGCACCACCACGCGCGATGTAC
>Ga0066256_1004827_pt1 | contig 11652 bp, 8 predicted proteins | sample ThiBio_1000_biof_FD_87107 | JGI IMG/M metagenome (GOLD analysis project Ga0066256, IMG submission 87107) | Wastewater bioreactor microbial communities from Cape Town, South Africa - Thiocy_expt_1000_biof (version 2) | ecosystem: Engineered > Bioreactor > Thiocyanate-remediating >...
CGGCGGCTGGGCTGGGGGTGAGGGGCCTGGTGGCGGTGCTCCGTGCGGGCCCGGCCCCGTCGCTGGCGCGCCACGCTGGCGGGGGGGCGGAGTGCCTGCGCCGCGCCCGAAGGGTGCGCGCGCCCGCCCTCACAGCTTGTGTTGGTGGGGCGACTGTGGCGGCGCCGGCGGCCCTGCGCGGGTTGCCCGATGGCGGTGGACCCGCCGCCGTTGCCGCTGCGCGGCCGTGGGACGACGCGCTGGAGGAGGCGCGGCGGGAGGTGGGGCTATCGTCCTCTACCTTGGCGCAGTCTGCCACCCTGTATGGCGTGCCGTCGTTGGTGCTGGCGCTGGGCGCGGTTGCCGCCCGCCACCTGTCGAGCTGGGTTAATATACTGGCGGCACTGGCAGGCGACACCACCTCGGCCGCTCTGGCTGCCGTTGCCATCCACGCGCTGCGTGCTTGGGTGGCCGCCTGCCGCACGCGTTTTGATGTGACCGCGGAGGAGCTGGCGGTGCCGCGCGGCCACCCGCTGGCAGGCCCGCTCGGTGATGCCACCGCGCGGCTGGATGCGCTGGTGACGGCGGCGGGCGCGGCGGCGACCGTTGTGGTGCGGGGACAGGTGGGCGGGTTTGATAGCGACGGTGGCGGTGAGGTGTCCGCTGCTGTTGCGGTGTCGCACGCGAACGCGCTGCTGGACGACCTCACGGCGATTTCGGTGGGGTCGGCGGCGGCGGTACGTGCCACCCTGGCAGCTTTGCTGCCGGTGAATCCAAGCGCGGCTGACGGTGTGGCTGACGGCACCGATGTGTCGGCGCTGGAGTAGGGTGGGTGATGGCAAGGTTGGCAGCAGAGCGTTATAATTAGTTGGGTGCAACCTCTTCGGACCTTCAAAACAGTTGGTTGGTCACGCAGGGCGGCAGGAGGGGGAAGAAAGGGAGGAGGAGGGGGGCGATGGCCATGGCACCGCAAAGTGCCGGCGCTGACATCAATAAATGTAAAGGGAAGAGAGGAAGGAAGCAGACGCCGCCGCCATAAAAAGCTGCGGCAGCGAGGGTGTGCGCGCGCGCCAAAAGGGAGGGGAGGGAGGATCATCAGGGATAAGATGATGCGGGCAGCGAGGTGCACAAACACGTTGACACGCAGCCGCACAACACACACACACACACACGTACACACACACGATACCTCACGCGTCACCGCGGTGAGGGGAAGAACTGCATGCCAGCACCACCAGCGCCCGCCGCCGCCGCGCTGGGCGGCTGGCACGGGCGATGGCGCAAGGCGAATCAGAGGCAAGGGGAGCTAGGACGGCGTGTGCTCAACAACCGAGCGCGCGAGTGCGTGGGGTACGACGCAGGGGCACAGGGGCGCGCCAGCGCGGGGGTGGCACGCACGCACGAGCACGTACGCGTGGCGGCGGCCGCGCCTACAGGTGCGTGATGTAGATGTCAAAGCACACGCCCGTGCGCTCCTCGTCCGCCACCTTCAGGTCCACAAAGCGCGGGAAGGTGACGACGTCCAGGCCCGCCTCGCGCACGTACCCGCGCGCCAGCGCCACCGCCTTCACCAGCTTCAGCACCGCCGCCGGCCCGCTGCCCGTCGCCGCCAGCACCGTCACGCCGTCGCGCGCCTTGCCTGCAATCGCGCCCGCCAGCGCGCCCGCCGTCGTCGTCTTGCCCACGCGCAGCGTGGCCGCCTCGGCAGGCGCCGCGGCGGACGCCGCCGTGCCGCGCGTCACCGTCAGGCGCACCGCATCCGGCCCCACCTCCGGCATCGTGTTGGGGGGGGGGGGGGGGGGGGCGGGGGGGGGTGGGGGTTGGGGGGCGGGGGGGGAGGGGGGGGGGGGGGGGGGGGGACGCGCAAGAAGGGGGGGGGGGGGGGGGCCCCCCCGCGGTTTGCCCAGGGGGGCGGGGGCGGGGGGGGGGGGGGGGGGGGGGGGGGGGGGGGGGGGGGGGGTGAGACGCGCAGCGCCACCCCGTCACCGTCACAACGTACGACAGAGGTCAAAGCCGTCATCGCGCACGTAGTTGCGCGAGATGATGACTGCCTTCACGCCCTGGTTGGCAGAGTCCGACCCGATGGCTGCGCGGGCGCGGAGGGGTGGATGCGGTGTTGGATTTGGGGCGCGTATCTGCACGTAACGAGCAAGCAACACAACAGCACAGGCGCCGGGGCAGTCGGTATGCATCTATGGCACCCGCCGCCACGCTCGTGCGCCATCCATCTTTGCGTTGTGTAGCGCGGCGTGGCGTGGCGTGACAGCATCCACACCCGTAGCTACTACCCACCCAACACAACCCCGATACGCACACTTGATGACGAGCGGGTCAGACGAGGTGCGGCAGTTGCCACTGATGCAGCCAGACAGCGCCTTGACGGGCGTGGAGCCCTTGACCAGCAGCACGCGCTCCCCGCCGGCGCCAGCCACCGCCTCCACCCCCTCCGCCGCCGCCGCCCCCACCGCACTGCCTGCACCAGCACTGCCGCCGCCGCCTGCCGCCGCCGCCGCTCCCCGCTGCGCACCAGCCGGCCGCCCACCACCCCCACGACGCCACTCCCAACTACGCCAGCCACTTGCCCCTCCGTCAGAACCCGTGGCAGCCGCCGCCACAGCAGCCGGGGCGGCAGCAGCAGGGGCAGCCGGGGAGGAGGTGGTGGCAGGCGCGCGCGCGGGCGACGCAACAACCTCGGGTGCAGACGTGGCTGCCATGTTGTTTGGTGTGTTGGGGGTTGGGGTGTGGTACCGGTAGCCGCGTTGAAGAAGTGGCGCGCCTCGCCGTAGCCGCCGCCTATCCACCTCAGTCTGCCTCTGCCTCTGCTGCTGCGTGCACCCTACTAGGCACCTAGCCTAGGCACCTGGGCAGCTACGTGCGGAGCCCCTCTTGTCGCCTACTGCCCCGGGGGAAGTGGGTTAATTAATGCGGAGGGGCGGCTCGCATTAATTAACCCACTGGTGGGTTGGGTGGGGGTGGTGGGGGAAGGGTATCATGGCTGCAGCATGTGCATGGCAGCGCAAATTGCGTATCTGGTTGCGCCACAAGTGTAATTTTAGGAGGTTGTATGTTAACTGGTTGGCCAGTGGTGATGTATTAGTGAGGAGCAGTGCCGATTGTAATTGTGCTGCCATACCTGTACCGGTACCAGCGGTATTGCCCACCCTCCTCTCCCTCCTTCTCCTCCTCCTCCCTCTTACCTAACATCTAGTCGCCACGTCTGCTGCAGCTGAGCTGAGCTAAGTTGCTGCAGTTGTGTGACCACTGCTACCGTCCTTCTCCATCAAGCCACAGCGGTAGGTTTCAGCCATCATGGCGACGCCAGAGAGGACGAGGAGCAAGCAACCAGCTGCGTCGGCGGCGGCAGCGTCTCGCCCGCCCCCCCTGCCCTTCCCGCTGCCGCCCGTGTTCCCGCTGGATGGCGACCAGGCGATCAATGGCAGCACCTTGCTGCCACACTGGGGCGCCACCACCGCAACGGCCGCGTCCGCCGCCGCCGCCGCCGTCGTGGAAGTAGAAGACGCCGCGCCAGCAGAAGCACCGGCACCACCCGCGCCGCCGTCGCTGCTACCAGTGGATGCACTAGAGTTCTTGATGCGTGCGCCGCCGCCAGACGCGTTGGACACGGCGGCAGCGGGGTGGACGGCAGCAGCAGCGGCGGCAGCAGCAGCGGCGGCAGCGGGAAGCGACGGTAGCCCCGCTCTGGCGCACACACTGCGAACAGCATGGCAGGACGCTGCTGGCGGCTGTGGAGCACTTGGCGCGACGCGGCAGCAGGTATGTTGTCCCCCACACCCTGCATATCAACGACGACGACGCCTCCATCATGCCCCACCCCCTTCCCGTTATGCAGCGCATAGAAGCTGCGGCGGCGGCGCTGGCAACGGCGCTGCCAGACGACGGCACACGCGACCTGTTTACAGCATGGGTGACAGGCGCGAACGAGGAGGGTGTCGACCCCACCATCGCAGGCGACCTGCCGCTGTTTTGCCGCGCCGTGGCGTCGTGGGCGCTGGACCACGGCGTCCGCCTGCCGCCTGCCGCAGCGGCAGTTGTGCTGCTGGCGGCGCCGCCGGCTGCAGCAGGACGGAAGCGGCGGCGGGCAGCCGCGGCAGACAGCGCACCGCTGGACCCTGCCATGAAGGTGTCGATGTCGGTGGGGCGGGTGGCACCGCCACCACCGCCGTCGGCGGCGGGTGGTGCTGAGGGGCCGTCGACGCGCGTGGTCGCGGCGTCTGGCCTGGACGCCGCGGCAAACGCGCTGGCGGATGCACTGGACGCCGGCACACGTAGCGGCTGGCGGTCGCCCGCGCCGCGGCATGCCCTTGCTGCGCTGTATCATGCCGCCGCGCTACTGCCTGCTGGCACCCCGGACGGGGGTGGCGACCTCGACGACGCGGGTGCGGGTGGCGATGACCATGCCGCGGTGACGCGTGTCATTGCCGCCTGCCAGTATGCGTGCGCAGCGCCGCCAACGACCAGTGGCACTGGCGGCCCCGTCAGCGGCCTGCCGCCTGTGGCGCGTGTTACACCCGGCGCCAGCCCGCTGCATGCCGCGCTGCACGCCCGGCTGGCTACCACCCCGCTGCCAAGCGACCCGCTGGGCGCCGTGCTACTGCCGCGCGTCACCGTGGCCGGCCTGCTGGCAGCCATGACATCTGGGCCGACGCCGTACGGCAGCCGGTGGCTGGTGCCGATTCACTTTGCTGCCACGCTGCCGCCGCCGTCGACAGCGCCAGCGGCGGCACACAAGGGGGGCGCCGCGGCGGCGCGGGCTGCGCGGACGGCGGCAGCATTTCGGGACACGCTCCTGTGGGACATCGTTCAAGACGTGGTGTCCCCCGCCCCCTTCACGCGCGCGCTGGTGGGCGAGGCGGGTCTGCCGCCCGCCATGGCACCCGTACTGGAAGACGCCATGGTGCGACAGTTGACAGCGGCAGCGCTGCGGCTCACGCCCTCGGCATCCGCCATGGCGCGTGGGCTTGCGCGCTGGGCGCGTCAGCCAGCCACGCCGCTCCGGCTGTACAACGTGGCAGCGGCGTGCGCATGCGCCGGCCCTCCCATCGTGTCTGCCGCCGCCGTGCTGGCAGCCGCCGCCGCCGCGACCGATACGGGCGGCACCGTTGCATTTGGGTCACACCCACGCCCCGGCGCGGCGCCGTGGGCGCTGCCGCTGCGCCCTGCAGACGCACTGCGTGCATGGGTGTGCAGCGAGCCTGCTGGACCCGCCACAGCTGGCGGCCAAGATAGCCTACGGCTGGCGCTGGCCCGCGCCGCCGCTGTTTCCACTGCTGCTCCTGCTGCGTCGTCCACGCCTCCGTGGGTGCTGCGCGTCCCCGTCGACATCTTGCATGCTGGCGCCGCGGCGCGGCTGATGGACACCATTGCTGTCGACCTTACCGCGTACCTGCAGCCGTCCGCCTGCGACCCCGTCATGACTGCCGCTGCCGCGTCGGTGGCGCAGTGGGCCGCGCCGCCCTCCATGCTCCGCCCGCTTGCCGCCGTGTTGGCGGGCGCCGTGAACGCCGTGGTGGCAGACATTGTGGCGTACCGCGGCCATGCCGTACCGCTGCACCCTGCTATGACTGGAAGCAGTTCAGAGGCAGCGGCGCCGCCCCCTGCCGTACCAGTATCCGGGCTCACCATGTTTGGTGCAGATGCGCCGCGCACGCCTGGCACGCTTGCATCTGCGCTGCTGGCGGCGGTGGCGCTGCCACCCCTGTCATCGGGTCACCAGCCGCCCGCCCCGCCGCCTGACCTGCCGCGCCAGGCGGCACCAGCTGCGCTGCTGCCCACCCACGCGGTTGCGCCATTCTTTACGCCGCTGCCGCTGGTGGTGCAGCCGCCGTACGCTGGGGCGGAGGCGGGGGCAGAGCAGCTAGGCGGTGGTGGCGCGGAGGAGGAGATGGAGGATGATGAGGGGCGACTGAGCCCTACCGCCGCCGCCGCTGCTGCCGAGATGGTCGAAGAGGCCAGTGAGGACATGCTGACACTGTTGACGCAGGGGCATCACCACGCACCCGCGGCTGCTGCCGCATACGACGACCTGTTGACTGCCGCCGGCGCCGCCACCGACGACCTTGCGCTCTAGGCTTAAACCGTTTGAAGACGTTAATTAATTGTGACACAACAATTGTCATACGCCCTCACCCGCATCCCGGCGCGTCCATTTTCATTAAACGCATTTTATGCCATTTTCGATGTGTTGCGTTGCAGGGCGAGGTGCGCTTGGCAGTTTCGCCCGGTGCGCCCTTCATTTTGCCGCCGACGGCGTCGTAACGGACTCGGCAGCCTCCGCATCCTTTGCCCTGCATTATTCAGCGCAGTTCCTGGCCCGTGCTGGCGTGTCGCACAGCATCAATAATTGTGGTGTCTGTCTTTGCCCCTGTTTGTGTACGAGGCGCCGCTATTAGCGCACAGTTGCTGTGACAACTCACTTGCGGCGGCACCAACGCAGTAGTAGTGGCCGCTAGAAGGGCACCACCACCGACGCCATGGCGCTGCGCCCCAGCGTGACTTCCGCTGCGGCGGAGATGCCCATGGTAGGCGGCCGTATGCGTGCCAAGTCGCAGATAGAGCAGCAGCGCATGGCGTACGTGGGCGCGGCAGCAGCGTTTGTTGTAGCGCGCGCCCTTCGAAAACTGCCCACTCCCCATCCTCACCTCCCAACTCACGCTTGCAGCGCCCAGCGCTCCACCGACTTCTACAAGCAGATCCTGCCATACATGTACGACGCGTCCATCATTGACCAGGCGCGGTTTGTGGGCTTGATGGTACGCAGCGAGGGAGGGGCGTTGCGCCATGGGCAGGGCACCACTCGCACAGTCACACCCACGCCACTCGCCGCGCACGCTGCAGGACGCGGAGGACACGGGCGGGCAGACGACGACGAAGGAGCTGCTGGAGCTGGCCATTGTATGGGAGCTGACGCCGTCAGCATCAGAGTTTTGGAAGCGGCACAAGTCGCGCGAGGAGCTGGTGCGCGCGCTCCAAAAGGTGAAGGAGCGGCGCGACCTGGAGGAGCGGCTGCGCACCTCCGCCTCCATGCCCGTGCCCGCGACGGCGGCGGCAGCAGAGGCAGCGGCAGCGGCAGCAGCGGTCGTGCCTAGCAACCCGCGTGGCTCTCTGGTACGTTGCGGGGGTTGGGCAATGAAAACAACAACCTCTGTTTGGGCAATGCCGACTCACTCATTCAACCCTCCTTGCACCGCAGATTGCGTTGAGCCACCTGCACGTCGGCGAGCGCGAACACACGGGCGACATCTTTGGCACCAATGGTACGCACACAGTTCTGGTTGACAGGCGCTGCCGCCAGCCAACTCATTCCACTTTACTGCACCACCCCAATGCCCGCCTCCCGCCGCAGGACAATACACGGACGGCATCATCTACATGGCGCGGCGGCTGCGCATGGACGCCGCCTCCATGGTGGCGCTGAAGCAGAAGCTGAAGGCGGCGTCGGACGTGGTGCTGGTGGCCAAGGCGCGCGCCAAGAAGCGCATGGAGGCGGGCCTGACCGCCGATGAGGAGGGTGCGTTGCTGTAGTGAGACACACGCGCCGCCACCAACCACGCCGGCACCCCCCACCACCACCCCTAACATCCACACACGCGCTGCAGAGGAGGAGACCTCCACGCCGGACGGCGACGAGGACTATGGGTTTGCGGACGGCCTGCAGGCCATGTCACGCACGCGGCTGGGCAGCTTGAGCGGCGGCAGCCGGGCGGTGAGCCCCACCGGCCGCCGGCCGTCGGCGGCATTCCGCATCTCACCCACGTCGCCCATCGTGCGCGGCGCGTCGCCGCCTACCGGTGGTGCTTCCCCTGGTGGCCCGCCCAGTCCGTCTGGCCCCCTCGCGGTCATTGAGGAAGACGCGGAGGCGGTGGACGGCGACGGCGCCAGCGAGAGCATGGCGGAGGGCGACGCGGCCATCTCGACGGTGCCGTCGGTGACGGACGTGGACTTCCGGGCGCCGGTGGCGCGGGCGGGCGGCGACAGCTCCATTGCGGCGTCATTGGGGGTGCGGAACCGGCGCGCTGCCGCGGCGGCTGCGGCGGCGGCAGAGGCGGCGCTGCACGATGAGGCGACGCGCCTGGACTCGGTGAACCACGCCGCTATGACGGTGACAATGCAACCGCTGCTGGCGCGCGGTGCCTCGCTGCTGGACCTGCACGCTGCGACGGGGCGCGGCCCCATCCGCCACGCAGAGTCATTCCGCCTGCGGCCTGCGCCGCACGCCGCCGGCGGTGACGGCGGTGTGCTGGGCGTGGAGGACTTTGTGGCAAAGTACGCGGAGGGCGACGACGTGCTGCCCTCCCGCCCCACGTCGGCAGCGGGGCTGCGTGATGCCACCGCGCCACGCGGGTCACCGCTGAGCGCTGACGGCGACACGTTTTCGTCGCTGCGCATTGCGCCTGCTGACTCACCCACCGGCGGCCGCCCTGCCGCACTGTCAACCGCCGGCGCCGGCGCGGAGGACCTCATTGCAGGTACCGCCGCTGCCTGCACCGGCGACCTGCCAGACAAGCTGTCCAAGCTGGACCTGTACTACCGGCCGATGCGTGACGCCGACAAGCTGCCGCTGCGCCTCAACTCGCCCGCCGCTGCTGCTTATACTACGGGCGGCTGCGGCGGTGGGGTGACGCCGCGTCGGGCGGCGGCAGGCGGAGCGGGCGGCGACTCCCTGGATACATTCATGCGCACGGGGTCGGCAAGCGGTACAACGCGCTCTGTGTCCGCGCTGGCCGCCGTGCCACGCAGCCCCATGCGGCCGTCACCCGCCGCCGCCGTGCCCGTCACCGCCGACGGCGACACGCCGCTGGCGCTGCGGCACCGGTTGGGCGGGCGCGCCGGCAAGGTGGCGCGGCACATGAGCTCGCTCATGCGTAGTGAGCTGTCCACCACGGGGGTGCACCTCAGCCCCATGTACGGCGACGAGGCGCTGTTTTCCTTTACTGCTGCCGCCGGCGAGGCAGCAGGCGGCGGCGGTGGTGGTGGTGGCGCCATCGGTGTTGGTGGAGGCGCCGGGGGCAATGCAGGCACGCCGTCACCGCCGGGCGACGGCGATGACGCCATGTACTCCACCTTCCGTTCCGAGCTGCCGTATGGCGTCACCGCGTCACCAGCCTCCTCCGGCCGCTTTGTTGTCCACCCCGGCGCCGAGTCGCGCGTGTTTGCCGCCGCCTCCCCCGCCGCGCCGCCAGCGCTGCCCGCCGTGACCATCAACCCTGACGTACGTAATATTGCTGCGTATTTGACCACTCACACTGTCGAGCACACAACGGTACACCACACACCCAAACAACACAAACACCTGCAGGACGGCGGCCTGGGTAGCTTGCTGACGGGGCTGGTGGAGGCGTCGCGCACGAAGGGCACGACGCTGGGGACGATGTCGCCTACCGGCGCGCCCCTCGCGCGCGACGTGCAGTACGACGCCATTGTGAAGCAGGCAACCAAGTTGCAGAAGGACAAGGAGCGACTGGAAGCCAACGCGCGGCTGCACCGTGCATACGCCGGCGGCGGCGCCGTGTAACTTGTTGTGGCGTTTGTTGCGTGGTGCCGTGTTATGTTGTAATGTTACTAACTCTCTTGCACGTTCAATTGCCACCGCCTGTCCCTCGCTCCCCGCTGCTATCTTTATTACCACCATGCTACATGTAACACAAAGCGATTGGCTCGATGCCCACTCCACGACACTACACTACAGAACTGCGGCGACATGTGCAGCAGCCAGCATGCAACCGCCCTCCACGCGCCAGGCTAGCCAGACGCTCAATGCTCACCGCGCGCGCCCGCGGGCACCCGCAGCAACTGCAGCGGCAGCAGCGGCGGTGTCCGCATGTGGCACTGCCGCAGCAGCTGGCCGCCGGGGCGCCACCAGCGGCTTGGCGGCGGCTGGCATGCCGTAGGTGGTCGGCGCAATGGCGCGGGTGGCGGCGGCCGCACCCAGCGCCGCAGCCGTGGCGCCACGGCCCACACCGACGTCATCACCAGCACCACCGTCTGCCATGTCGGCGCGCGGCAGCACGGGCGGCGGCGAGTGCGTCTTCAGGAAGTCCAGCACCGCGTCAAAGCGCGCCGGGATCTTGGCCACCTCGCCACGCACCAGCGCCTCCAGCGCGTCGTAGTCAATGTCATAGTGCTCGCGGTACCACACGCCGGCGGCAAACCCCACCGCCAGCATCGCCGAGTTGCCCAGCAGCCCCATGTTTGTGGTTGCAGTGCTTGTGGTGGTGTAGGATATGTGTGTGTTGTTGTGGGTGGGGTGTGGAACACGATGGGGGTGGGCGCGAAAGGCGGGAGGTCGTGATTCCAAGTTGATATTCACACTGCTCCCGCCGTGAAATTCACGTTATGCCACCGTCGTACAACACAACCAACACTCGTGTGTCGTTCTATATGTAATTTACATGGTGGCATGGCGTTACTGCAACCTAATTGTTTGGCCGCGCGTGGCACCACTGGGCGCTGGCAGCAGTTGTGGAGTGCTGGAAAAACCATCGACCGTCACATGGCCCAAGGCCCATGGCCCGTGGCCTAACCTGCGGAGCCAACACTGCCCCGCCGTTCTCGTACAATCGGATACTGCAAAATACCGTCGGGAACGGGCACGCCGGTGCTGCTTTAGGGACTGTGTCACTGCATCGTGTGGGTGGCGGCCCGGCGTTTTCTGTTGCACGGACCGCTCACACACTCCATTTGCTGCATTCCGCACTACCGGTACCGTACTCGCGAGCGAGCAATAGGCAGGCAGCAGCTGTGGGTGCAACCGGGGAAGGCGGAGGGATTGGAGCAGTGGTGGGTGGAAAGCGCAGGGATTGGAGGACTTGGAGAGCGCACGTGGAGAGAGAGAGAGTGCAGAGTGCGCAGTGAGCGCATAACTTCGAGTGGAGGGAGCGGAGTGGAGTAGGCGACGAGCGGAGTGAACTAGTGGAAGACGGAGATAAGGAGAGCCCCGGCTGTCAAGTGTGTGTGCTTGCCTGCCCGTGCGGGATGGGGAGGGAACGGCAGCGGTGCAGTTGACGACCCAACCAGCGACCTTGCGTGGCGCCGCCACCAACTAGCAAACCATGGCGGTCTCGGATTGGCCCGTCTACAACTTCACGTCGAGCGACGATGAGGTGGACCCCACGCAGCTGCAGGTGGCGAACCGGCCCCTCACGCCGGGGTTCATGGTCCTGTCCACCACCATGTCGCTGCTGATGCAACTTGGGTGCGTGGCTCTGTGTGGGAGGGCGTGCGCGCGACGCCAACACAGCCACCAAAAGTGTCCCCCTAACCCCCCCCCCGCCTGCAGGTTTGCACAGCTGGAGGTGGGGCTGGCAAGCGCGCAGAGCACGCAACACATCTTTATGAAGAACCTGCTGGACATGTCGGTGAACGCGTTGGGGTTCTTTGTGTTTGGGTACGGCGTGCAGTGGGGCGAGGGCGCGCTGGCAAACTCGTTCCTGGGCGGCGGCGCGTACGCACTGCACAAAGTGCCGGAGCTGTACTCCTGGTTTGTGCAGTTCACATTCACCAACAACGTGACCACCATCTGCAGCGGCCCCCTGGCGGGCCGCACACGCCTCTTTGCCTACCTCGTCCTCTCCCTGCTGGTGGCCACCTGGATCTACCCCGTGGCGGGGCACTGGGTGTGGGCACGCAAGGTGCGTTTGTTGGCACTGGCCTAGA
>Ga0066256_1003750_pt2 | contig 11642 bp, 14 predicted proteins | sample ThiBio_1000_biof_FD_87107 | JGI IMG/M metagenome (GOLD analysis project Ga0066256, IMG submission 87107) | Wastewater bioreactor microbial communities from Cape Town, South Africa - Thiocy_expt_1000_biof (version 2) | ecosystem: Engineered > Bioreactor > Thiocyanate-remediating >...
AACATCCCCCTGCCGGAATTGCGGACATGCCGCCGACGCGCCGGCTGTTCGAGATCATGTGGGAAGTGGATCGCGGATGGATGCCGGTCTTGAGGGCATTATGCGACGAGCATGAGGCGGCGGGAAAAACAGTCGTCCGATTGACCTCGCTCGAAGCCATCGACGCCTACGCTCAAGGCTGAACGGAGAAGCTCCCGGTAGCGGATGCTTGCGCGTGTCCTTCGACAAGCTCAGGACGAGCGGGTGAAGGAAGGGTGAGGGACGACAAAACTTTCCTACACGGCCGAAATCTGCCTTAAGCTCATGGATGGATAATCGCTTTTCCGCCTTGTCTCCGCACCTGCCCACCGCGCTTGCGGGAGGGGCGCGGGCCGGTTTATCGGAAAGTCACACCGTCAGGCAGCGTGTCCAGGACATCCCCTTGCAGGGAAAGGAAAAATCCGGAAGGTCACAGGAGTCTCATGGGCGCTTTAGCGTAAACTTCGTGGTCCTCCCCCATAGGGGGAGGGGGACCGCCCAGAGGGTGGTGGAGGGGTGTCTCCGCTTGGGGGAACACCCCTCCGTCAGCCCTGACGGGCTGCCACCTCCCCCAAAGGGGGAGGATAGTGGAACGCCACTCACCGCATGGTTAGTGCCATGTTAACCATTGCCCCCGCAAATCTACGCCATGTCGAAGATGCTGCCTCTTCTGCTCGTGGCCGTGCTGCTCGGCGGGTGTTCGATGCTGCCCGAAGGCAACCGCCAGGCGCGCAAGAGCGCGCGCCCGGCGCAGGCCGCCTACAACCCCACGCCGGACGAGCGGCAATGCCTTTCGCAGCTGGGCCAGACGCAGGCGAACTTCACCCCGTTGCCCAACCAGTATTACGGCGGCGGATGCTCCACGCAGAACACCGTGCAGCTTGCCGCGCTGCGCAGCGATTATTCGCAGCTCTCGCTCGCCAATATCGGGCCGGTGGCCTGCCCGCTGGCCAACACCTTCGCCGGCTGGGCGCGCTTCGGAGTGGACCGGGCGGCGCGCGCGGTGCTGGGCAGCCCGCTGGCGCGGATCGAGACGATGGGCAGCTACAACTGCCGCAACGTGGCCGGCAGCGGCAGGCGTTCGGCCCATGCCACCGCCAATGCGATCGACGTTTCGGCCTTCATCCTGGAAGACGGCCGCCGCATCAGCGTGAAGAACGGCTGGCGCAACGGAAACGCCGCCGAGCGGCAGTTCCTGCGGATCGTCCACGAAAGCGCCTGCAAGCGCTTCGGCACCGTGCTCGGGCCGGAATACAATGCCGCGCATGAGGACCATTTCCACGTCGAAGGCAGCGGCAAGTCCTTCTGCCGCTGAGCGGGCGCGCCGTTCAGCTTCGCCGGCCGGCGGCGCGCGCTTCGAAATGGAGCCGCACCGCCCCCGCGACGTGATTGACGCGGAGCTTCACCATCATGTTGGCGCGGTGGATCTCCACGGTGCGCGGGCTGATCGCCAGCATCCGGGCGACCACCTTGTTGCTGGCCCCGGTGATGAGCAGTTCGAGCACTTCGCGCTCCCGCGCCGAAAGCGCGGACATCCGCATGCGCGCCTCGATCATGCGCCGGCGTTCCCTGGTCGCTTCGCCGGCCAGTTCCAGAGCCCGTTCCAGCACGGCCGCCACTTCCGGCTTTTCCAGCGGGAGAGCCAGATAATCGAACGCGCCCGCGGCCATCGCCCCCACCACCCGGCGCGTATCGACGGTTTCGGAAGCGAGGATCAGCGGCAGGGGGATGCGGGCATCGTCAAGCGCGTAGCGGATCGTCCCGGCCCATTCCGCCGGCGCGGCTTGATGCGCGATGATGATCCCTTCGCGCGGGGGATGCCGCAGAAGCTCCCCGAGATCGGCATAGGCTTCGGTATGGCAGCCCAGCGCCGCGAACATGCGGCCCGCATCGGTCCGCCTGCCACTTTCGCTATCCACCAGATGGATTTCCAACCCCCGTCCCATCGGCACACAATGCAGGCACTTAGCGCGCTATGCATCGCCTCTTTTCCACCGATACGGATATTTAGCTAAGGGATATTCCTAGGTTCACTTCCCCATTCTGCGGGAAATTTCGATCCAAACTGGATCATAAATACGGTTTTATCCCTATGGGATGGGCAGGAAACAAAATGCCGTCAATCGCCGAAATCGTAAGCCGGCATTGCCTCCAGCGCATTCTTCAGCGCGTCGCCCCAGCTCGAGGAAACCGCTTCGAAATAGGGATCGCCGCGTTCGAAGCGCCGTTCATGAAGCGGCGCGAAACCGTCACGCTCGACCACCAGGAGGTCGAGCGGCAGGCCGACGGAAAGGTTGGCCTTGAGCGTCGAATCGAAGCTGACCATCAGCAGCCGCACCGCATCCTCGAAGCTCATCCGGCGGTCGTAGCCGCGAATCAGGATCGGGCGGCCATATTTGGTCTCGCCGATCTGGAAGAAGGGCGTGTCCCAGCTCGCTTCGATGAAGTTGCCTTCGGGATAGATCATGAACAGGCGCGGCTGCATGCCCTTGATCTGCCCGGCCAGGATCATCGAGGCAGTGAAGCGCGCCTCCCCCTCGAGGCCGTTGTCGCTCTGCGAGGTCTGGATCGTTTCGCGCAGCAGCCTGCCCACCTCGGCCGCGACCTGGAACATGGTCGGCGCCTCCAGCAGCGAGTTCTGCCGTTCGCCGGGCGCCTTGTTGCGTTCCTCCAGCTGGCTCACCACCGATTGGGTGGTCGCCAGGTTGCCCGCCGTCATCAGCGCGATGATGCGCTCGCCCGGCTGTTCCCAGTGGAACATCTTGCGGAAGGTCGAAATGTTGTCGACGCCCGAATTGGTGCGGGTGTCGCTCATCAGCACCAGCCCCTTGTCCAGGATCATGCCCACGCAATACGTCAATTCGCAGCTCCCGCCAGATCGGCCCACACACCGGCCCACACACCGGCCCCTAAACCGGCATCGCCCGCCAGGCGAATGCCGCTGCCCGGGCCACTATCACTCCGGCCCGTCACTGCTCAACCGTCTGTTGCTCCACCGCCAGGGCGACGCGGAGGTCTTCTTCGGCCGCGCCGAAGCTGATGCCGGTGACGGGGGCCGCCTCGGCATAATCGCGCCCGGTGGCCATGCGGACATAGCGCGTGTCGGGGCTGATGCCGTTCGAAATGTCGAAGCCGACCCAGCCCAACCCGTCGACATGCGCCTCGGCCCAGGCGTGAGTCGCTTCCTGCTCGATGCGGTCGTCCATCATCAGATAGCCGCTGACATAGCGGGCTGGCGTTTCGAGCGCCCGCGCCGCGCCGATGAAGACATGCGCGTGGTCCTGGCAGACCCCCACCCCTTCCACGACCGCTTCCTCGGCCGTGGTGTGCACATGCGTAACGCCGGTTTCATAGCGGACGGCGGAGCGGATCGCGGCGGAAAGATCGTGCAGCATAGCCAGCGTGTCGCCGTCGCTGCGCCTCACCTGCGAGACGAGCGAGCGCATCTTCGCACCGGGCCGCGTGCGCGCCGTCTGGCCGAGGAAGGCCCACAGCGGCAAGTGGTCGGAATGCCAGCCGATCACGCCGGCATTGTCCTGCGTGTCGACCAGCCCTTCGCAATGCACCGCCACCTCGCGAGTGCCCGGCAGGACCGACACCAGCGAAGTATGATTGAAGTTCTGGTCGTCATATTCGATTTCGAGCTGCGCGCCCTCGAAGTCCATCGACCATTCGAGGATCGTCTGCCCCTGCGTCTCTTTCGGCGTCAGCCGCAGGCGCTGCAATCCATGCGCCACCGGATCGGCGAAGCGGTAATGCGTCGTGTGGCGGATCGAAAGGCGCATAAGCTGCCGGTCCCCTCAGTCGATGAAGCGATAATGATCGGAAATGGCGCTGGCGATCGCCTGGTTTCCAGCGACGAAGGTCACCAGGAATTCGTGCAGCCCGGCCTCGAACACGGTGTCGATCGTGGCGGTGCGCAGCCGCCCGGCGGCTTCGGCGATCATCGCGTTGCACGGGTTCTGCGCGCCATGGAGCTCTTCCAGGCTGGCCAGGTTTCCGGCCAGCGCGTCGTAACAGAACGCCAGGCTGCGCGGGAACCGCCGGTCGAGGATCAGGAACTCGGCAATGCCGCGCGGGTCCATCCGGCCGGCGTTGAGCCAGCGATAGGCGCGCTCCGCCGAAAGCGAGCGCAGCACCGTGTCCCACTGGCCGCTGTCGAGGCTCGATCCGACATAGGCGAGCGAGGGCAGCAGCAGGTAATACTTCACGTCGAGGATGCGCGCGGTGTTGTCCGCCCGTTCTATGTAAGTGCCGGCGCGGGCGAAGTGATAGATCTCGTTGCGCAGCATGGAGCCGTAGGTGGCCCCGCGCACCAGCGTCGCGGCGCGGCGGATCATGGCCAGAACCGCGCCGAGGCCCGTTTCGCGGACCGGCCGGACCAGGAGCTGGTCCAGCACCATCCACGATTCATTGACCGATTCCCACACTTCCGCGGTGATGGAGGTGCGCGCGGCGCGCGCATTGCTGCGCGCCCGCTCCATCATGCGCATCACGTTCTCGGTATTCTCCTTGTCCCGCAGCACGAAGTTGCACACCTGCGAGCCGGAATATTCGGCATATTGCGCTTCATAGGCGGCCTGAAGGCCCAGCGTGACGATCACCGAACGCCATTCCTCGTTCGCAACGTCCACCCCGCGAGTCAGCGCCATGCGAAAGCCGGCTTCGAGCAATCGGGCCGTGTTCTCCGCCCGCTCCAGATAGCGGAACATCCAGAAGATGGAGTTGGCCGTCCTGCCCAGCATCTCAGCGCGCGCCCCTCAATCGTCCAGCACCCAGCTGTCTTTGGTGCCGCCCCCCTGGCTCGAGTTCACCACCAGCGAGCCTTTCTTGAGCGCCACGCGCGTCAGGCCGCCGGGGGTGATGTCGATCCCGTTGGGGGAAACCAGCACGAAGGGCCGCAGATCGACATGGCGCGGGGCAAGCCCGGCCTTGGTGAAGATCGGCACCGTGGAAAGCGCCAGCGTGGGCTGGGCGATGTAGTTCTTGGGATTGGCCTTCAGCTTGTCCCTGAACTGGGCGATTTCCCGCTTCGAGGCAGTGGGGCCGATCAGCATCCCGTACCCGCCCGATCCATGGACTTCCTTCACCACCAACTCGGCGATGTTGTCCAGCACATAGGCCAGGCTGTCCGCTTCGGCGCAGCGCCAGGTCGGGACGTTGGGCAACAGCGGCTTCTCGCCCGTGTAGAACTCCACGATCTCGGGCATGAAGCTGTAGATCGCCTTGTCGTCGGCAACGCCCGTGCCCGGCGCATTGGCGATGGTGACGCGGCCGCTGCGATAGACGTCCATGATGCCCGGAACGCCCAGCATGCTGCCGGGATTGAAGGTCAGCGGGTCGAGGAAATCGTCGTCCACACGGCGATAGAGCACGTCGATCGGCTGATAGCCCGCGGTGGTCCGCATCTGCACGCGCCCGTCCACCACCCGCAGATCGCTGCCTTCCACCAGTTCGGCGCCCATCTGGTCGGCGAGGAAGGCATGCTCGAAATAGGCGGAGTTGTAGATGCCCGGCGTCAGCACCGCGACCACCGGCTTGTCCGATGCGGAACCGGGCGCGCAGGCGGCGAGGCTCTTGGCGAGGCGCCGGGGATAGTCCGACACCGGCCTGACATGAATGCGGGCGAACAGTTCGGGGAACATCGCCATCATCGTCTCGCGGTTTTCCAGCATGTAGGAAACGCCGCTGGGCGTGCGGGCATTGTCTTCCAGCACCATGAACTCGTTCGGGGCGGTGCGGACGAGGTCGATCCCTACGATGTGGGTATAGACGCCCCCCGGCGGGGTGAAGCCCACCATCTGCGGCAGCCATGCCTCGTTGCTGCTGAACAGCCTTTCCGGCAGGCGCCCGGAACGGATGATCTCCTGGCGGTGATAGAGATCGTGCATGAAGGCGTTGAGCGCCCGCACCCGCTGCTCGATCCCGCGCGAGAGCTTGCGCCACTCGCTGCCCGTGATGATCCGCGGAACCATGTCGAACGGGATCAGCCGTTCTTCGGCATCTTCGCTCCCATAGACGTTGAAGGTGATCCCGGTGCGGCGGAAGGAGCTTTCCGCTTCGCGATCCTTGCGGCGCATCTCCGCGGGATCCTGCTCCTCCAGCCAATTGCAGTAATTCCGATAGGCCGGGCGGATGGTCCCATCGGCCTCGCGCATCTCGTCAAAGGTTGGTTCCGGAGTGCTCATGACCCTCTTATGCTGCAGCGCAAAACGGACACGGATGGGGGCCGCTGCCAGGAGGGAGTTTGCAGAACGGTTTCAGTCCGGCCTTCCCAGTCCGTGCACCACCGCCGCGATCGCTTCGTCGGAACCGGCAAAGCCGAGATGCGAACAACGCAGCGCTATCGCGCGATCCCGCTCGTCCTTCCTGCCGCAGGAGCTGCGCGGGGACACGATCCCGTCGCGCGGGCTCCACAAGGCAACGGTGGGCACCGGCGGCTTGGCCGAAATGTCCTTGCCCACGGGCGGCGCCGCCACCGAATGGCCGGTGACGAGGTGATAGATCCGCCAGGCGTTGTTCGCATGGGGATCGCCCGAGAAGGGCGAGCCCATGGTGATAACCTTGGCCACCACATCGGGATGGCACTTGGCCAGCTCGCGGGCGAAGATGCCCCCCAGGCTCCAGCCCACCAGCACCACCTTGCGGCCATAGCGGCGGTGGAGAGCCTGCACGCGCGCGGCGAGCGCGGCGAAATTCTCCGGCGTCGGGCCGAGGTTGAAGCCCAGCCCCCAGCGCTTGACCTTGTGTCCCGCCCGCTCCAGCTCCTGCGCCATGTGCCGCATGCGCACGGGGTGCGTTCCGAAACCGGGTAGCAGCATGACCAGGCATGGCTCCGCCGCGGGAGCGATCTCGCCGGCAGGCCGGCCCACCCGGCGGAGCGGCCTTGCCAGCGAGCCGAGCTCGCCCAGCAGGTGGCGCATCGGCGGGCCGCTGACGCCGTCGGGCCGCCGTTCGGCCACCAGCGCGGCGCGCGCGCGGATCGCGGCGAGCATGGCCGCCGGCGGCGTGAAGCGCGAAGCTCCGGCCTGCCGCATCGTTACCGTTCGATGATGAATCGCCTGGCTCATGGGCCGGGTTGTAACAGAACGGACTTATTCCCCGATGAACGAATCGTTCAACGTCACCGGATTGTCAGGAAAATGTAACGCGAAAGGGCCGGGGCGGCTTTGCCGCGCCCGACCCTTTCCCCGTCCGGAAGCGCCGTCAGCTCGTCGCGCCCGCCGGGCAATCGCCGACGCGCGTGGAAACCATGTGCATCTTCATGTTGACCATGCCTTCACCCGGCATGTTGGGGATCTTCTGGCTCATCTCCATGGTCATGTCCGAGCCTTCCTTGTTGGTCGTCCCGGCCAGCTTGACGTTGCCTTGCAGGCCCTTCTCGTCCTTGCAGATCATGTCGGCCCGGAGCGTGTTGCCGCTCGCCTTGAACTCGTTGAAGGTGCAATCGCCCTGGGCCAGCTTCTGGGCCATGTCCTTCGCCCCGTTCTCGGCCTCTTCCTGCGTCAGGCAATAGGTGTGCCCGGCCGTCACGGCGCCGGCGAACATCGCCTTCATCTGATCCTTCTGCGCGTCGGGCAGGCCCGGGATGTCGAACTCCAGCACCTCGATCGCCGCCTTGTATTGCCCGGCGCGCGGCACCTCCAGATCGCCCATGGCCTTGGCGGCCTGCTCGGGCGTCACCGGCCCGGACTGATCTTCTTCCTTGCTGCCGCATCCCGCAAGCGCGACTGCCGCCGCAAGCGGCAGAATAAAGCTGATACGCATATCGATTGGTTCCCCTCGTGGCGCGACAACAGGCCGCATCGACAACCGAACTGCTAACAAGCCCGCCGGTTCCTGCCAATGCCTCATCATGGCGCTTCCTGGCACTGCCGGCATTGCGGAACGCAAGCGGAACAACCATATGATCCGGCATGGCCGAACTCGTCATCCGCCGCGGGCTGGAAGAACCGGACACGTCCGGCACCTTCACCCCCCACAAGCCCGCCCGCCCGGACAAGAGCGATGGCGGAAAGCCCTTCGAGCTGGTTTCCGACTACGAACCTTCGGGAGACCAGCCGCAGGCGATCCGCGAGCTGGTCGAAGCTGCCGGGGATGGGGAACGGACGCAGGTGCTGCTCGGCGTCACCGGCAGCGGCAAGACCTTCACCATGGCCAAGGTGATCGAGGCGCTGCAGCGCCCGGCCCTCGTCCTCGCGCCCAACAAGATCCTCGCGGCGCAGCTCTACGGCGAGTTCAAGAGCTTCTTCCCGAACAACGCGGTCGAATATTTCGTCAGCTATTACGATTACTACCAGCCCGAAGCCTACGTCCCCCGCTCCGACACCTATATCGAGAAGGAATCGAGCGTGAACGAGGCGATCGACCGGATGCGCCATTCGGCCACGCGCGCACTGCTGGAGCGAGACGACGTGATCATCGTCGCCTCCGTCTCCTGCCTCTACGGCATCGGCTCGGTCGAAACCTATTCGGCGATGATCTTCGATCTGAAGAAGGGCGATTCCGTTGACCAGCGGGAGATCATCCGCAAGCTCGTCGCCCTGCAATACAAGCGTAACGACGCCGCCTTCGCGCGGGGGAACTTCCGCGTGCGGGGGGACAATCTGGAAATCTTCCCCAGCCACTACGAAGACATGGCCTGGCGGGTGAGCTTCTTCGGCGACGAGATCGAGGAGATCGCCGAATTCGATCCGCTGACCGGCAAGAAGGGCGCCAGCCTGGACAAGGTGCGCATCTACGCCAATTCGCACTACGTCACCCCCGGCCCCACGATGAAGCAGGCGATGGACGCGATCCGGTTCGAACTGCAGGAACGGCTCAAGGAACTGCATGCCGAAGGCCGCCTGCTCGAAGCCCAGCGGCTGGAGCAGCGCACCAATTTCGACCTCGAGATGATCGCCGCCACCGGAAGCTGCGCGGGGATCGAGAACTATTCGCGCTTCCTCACCGGCCGCCTGCCGGGCGAGCCGCCGCCCACCCTGTTCGAATATCTGCCCGAAAACGCCCTGCTGTTCGTGGACGAAAGCCACCAAACGGTGCCGCAGGTCGGCGCGATGGCGCGGGGCGACCACCGCCGCAAGCTGACGCTGGCCGAATACGGCTTCCGCCTGCCGAGTTGCATCGACAACCGCCCGCTGCGCTTCAACGAATGGGATGCGATGCGCCCGCAGACCGTCGCCGTTTCCGCCACGCCCGGCCCGTGGGAGATGGAGCAGTCCGGCGGCGTCTTCGCCGAGCAGGTGATCCGCCCCACCGGGCTGATCGACCCGCCGGTGATCGTCCGCCCGGTGGAAGACCAGGTGCAGGACTGCATCAACGAATGCCGCGAAACGGCGGCGAAAGGCTATCGCACCCTCGTTACCACGCTCACCAAGCGGATGGCGGAAGACCTGACCGAGTTCATGCACGAGGCGGGGCTGAAGGTGCGCTACATGCATTCGGATGTGGAGACGCTGGAGCGCATCGAACTGATCCGCGACCTGCGCATGGGCGTCTACGACGTGCTGGTGGGCATCAACCTGCTGCGCGAAGGGCTGGACATCCCCGAATGCGGGCTGGTCTGCATCCTGGATGCGGACAAGGAAGGTTTTCTGCGCAGCGAAACCTCGCTGGTGCAGACCATCGGCCGCGCCGCGCGCAATGTGGACGGCCGGGTGATCCTCTATGCCGACCGGATCACCGGCAGCATGGAGCGCGCGATGGCGGAAACCGACCGCCGCCGGGAAAAGCAGCGCGCCTACAACGAGGAGCACGGGATAACCCCGCAGACGATCCGCCGCCAGATCGCCGACATCGTCGCCCACACCGCCTCGAAGGACGGGGTGACGGTGGAGATCGACGCGGAGGACGGCCGCAACAACCTCGTGGGCCACAATCTGCGCGCCTATATCGAGGAACTGGAAGCCAAGATGCGCGCCGCCGCCGCCGACCTCGAATTCGAGGAGGCCGGCCGCCTGCGCGACGAGATCCGGCGGCTGGAGAACGAAGAACTCGGGCTACCCGATGAGGACAAGAAGGCCCCGATGGTGGGCCGCAGCAACGAAGGCAGGCCAGGCACGCGCAAGCTGCGCTACGGCAAGACGCAGCGGAAGTGGGGGCGGTAGAAGCACTTGCACTTCGAGTAAAGCTATCATAGTATCTATCTCAGATAGAAGGCTATGATATGCAGATTGAGATCGATTTTGAGGTCTTTAAGGCCCTTACTGCCCTACGTCAGCACGAGGGCGACACTTACAACCATGTGATCCGCCGTATCCTGAAGCTACCGGCCCCTGATGCGATGCCAGTCAACGCTCTTTTGGGGGGAGTGAAGTTAAACGACGTCGCGGAAGCTGTAATGCAGAGGCCTGCCACCATAAACGCTCTGGCGCGCTTCTCGGACGGCGCATGGTTCAACGGCGTGTTTTTCCCTAATGGGACCAAACTTCGTGCGAACTACAAAGGACAGACATTCTTTGCCCAGATCAAGGATGGTCATTGGATCGACTCCAATGGTATCGTTCGCACAAGTCCTTCAGATGCTGCGAACGCGATTTCGGGTACTAACGTAAACGGATGGCGTTTTTGGCATGCGCAAGGACCAGCAGATAGTACCTGGCGTCGGCTGGACGAATTCCAGTGATCCTCTCCTTCGCCGACAAGGAAGCCGGCCTCATCTGGAACGGTCTGCGCAGCCGCAAGCTGCCGCCGGACATTCAGGTGCGTGCGCTCGACAGGCTGAGGATGCTGAATCGGGCAAAGACTATCGACGATCTGCGCAATCCGCCCGGCAATCGGCTTCACGCGCTGGATCATGACCGCGCCGGGCAGCATTCCATTTCAATTAACAAGCAATGGCGTATATGCTTCGTCTGGAAAGACGGAAACGCATACGATGTCGAAATCGCTGACTACCACTGATCCGGACTGGCTGGAAAATCACCATGCGGGTGAATTGCTGGTTTCCGAATTCATGGAGCCGCTGGAGCTCGATTGCGCCACTTTGGCCAATGCCATCTCGGTCGATCCCGCGCGCCTGCAATCGGTGATCGACGGGAAAACGGCAATGGACGCCGATCTCGATCTTCGCCTCTCACGCTATTTCCGTATGTCGGAAGGCTTTTTCCTCGGATTGCAGATCGACTATGAATTGCTCGAAGCCAAGCGTGCGCTCAATGGCGATCTGGACCGGATCGTTCCCCGAGCCGCCTAATCGACGAGAAAGAAGTATCCCGGCAATCCTGTGATGTCCCATCGGTCCTTTCGCGCGCTTCCATTCCTCCTCATCCTCCTCGCCGCATGCGGGCGGCAACCTCAGGTCGAGCGGATCGATCTGGACGATGTAGGCGGCACGGCGAGCTTCGGACTCACTCCTTCGCCCGAGACAGGCGATGCCGTCTGGTCGATAGCGCCAGGCGGCAAGGGGATCGATTTCGGCAAGGTGGAAGGCGCGCCCTATCTGTCGCTCGTCTGCAAGCTGGACGGGGCAGTTCCCCAACTCACCGTCATCCGCGAAGCCCAGTCCGAGCCGGGAGCCAAGGCGCTCTTCGCCATATTGGGAAACGGCGTGATCGCGCGGCTGAAGCTGGATGCGGTGCTGGCCGACAGCGGCTGGCGCTGGGAAGGGGCCTATCCCGCCGCTC
>Ga0066256_1004832_pt1 | contig 11640 bp, 11 predicted proteins | sample ThiBio_1000_biof_FD_87107 | JGI IMG/M metagenome (GOLD analysis project Ga0066256, IMG submission 87107) | Wastewater bioreactor microbial communities from Cape Town, South Africa - Thiocy_expt_1000_biof (version 2) | ecosystem: Engineered > Bioreactor > Thiocyanate-remediating >...
GAAGTTCTCGGTCAGACTCACGGTCCGCGCCGACGCATCCGGCACCAGCAGGCAAGGCACGTCGTGCGCCTTGTGGAGCTTGCGTCGCTTCGCCAGCAGCTTCAACGCCGCCAGCCGCCGCTTGCCCGCGACGACTTCGTAATGTTCGCCGTCGCTCGCGGCGGTCACGGTGAGGTTTTGCAGCAGGCCGACGCGGGCGATGCTCGACGCTAGTTCGGGAATCGACGCGCCGCCGCTCGTGCGCACGTTGCGGCTCGAAGGCCGCAACTGAGACAGCGGAATCAACAGCAGCTCGTGTGCCGCAACGGCAGCGGTGGCGACTGCGTCCATGGCCTGGGTTTCTTGATGGGTAACGGTGTTCATGGTTATCGCTCCTATCCCTCGCGGGAAATTGAAAAAATGGAAGAAGAAAACTTGCTGGGTGATTCACGGTGTTGGTGTCTGCATGCGCGGCCTCCTGTGGTTTTCAAACCGACCGGATTCCAAGATTCGGAGCCCGGTGTTGACTTTGGTTTGTTCGGCGCAGTGACCTGGGCTGGTCGCCGTTGCCGCCGTCTTTCCTGAGTTCATCGCCCGCGAACAACCGGGTCAGCGAGGGTCTGGCGGTCAAGGAGGAAAGCGCAGGGTGGTGCGGCCCGCAGCGCAGCGAGGACACGGCCCTGCGCGCCTTGACGGACAGGCACCGCGGGCTACGGTCGCGGGATCAGCGATGAAGGAGAGGAAAGACGGATGACTGGCTTACGGCCAGATGATCGACGGACTCACGCCGCGCGGCGAGCGCTGCTGCGTGCCACAGGCACGCCTTGATGAATGTGAACGAAGCGCGCGGCGCGCAAACGGCAATGTGCGCAGGCCGATCAGGCGCAGCCTGTTCGGCGGTCTTACGGGGCGCCAAGCCTGCGCGGCGGGGTGGGCATCAGCCGACCCCTGGAGGCAAGCGCAGCGCGCAGTTCTTTCTCGAAACCAAGGGCACAGCAAAAAAGGGGGCGATGCCCCCAGCGCTACAGCAGCCCGCGTTCGGCAAACGACAGGATGGCGCTACCGGCGACGATCAGGTGATCCAGCACCCGCACGTCCACCAGCGCCAGCGCCGACTTCAGTGTCTGCGTCAGCATCTCGTCGGCCCGCGAGGGCTCGGCTGCACCCGATGGGTGGTTATGCACCAGCAGCAGCGCAGCGCTGTTCCTGGCCAGTGCCTCCTTGACTACCTCGCGTGGATACACCGATGTCTGGCTCACAGTGCCGCGGAACATCTCGACGTAGTCGATGACGCGGTTCTGCGCATCCAGGTGGATGACGGCGAACACCTCATGCTCCAGCGTCCCCAGCTTGACCCGCAGGAAGTCGCGCACCACCTGCGGCGAGGTCAGCGCTTCGCAGCCGCGCATCTGTTCTGCGAGCACGCGCCGCGCAGCCTGCAACACCTCGTCGGCATTGGCCGGACGGTAGTCGCCCGCGACATCGCGAACGAGAAGGGAAGAATCGAGAGAAAGAGTAAGTTGTGACATGATCGTGCTCCAGTCCGAATCGGGCGGAATTGCCCGGAACCGGAGGAACACGGCGCAGCGCAGCGGTCAGGGGTCGTAGACGGCCGCATGGACGCAAGCGGCCAACCGCAGGGCAGGGCGCGCAGCCCTTGACGGCGAGAACGGCGTGGTACGTTGAAGGGAACAGCAAGGCCGCCCCTCCACACACTCCACTACCTTAATGGCAAGCGGCGCGCGCAGGCCCAAAAGGGCCAGAGGCATCAGGGATCAAAGCCGCATGGCCGCGACTCGGCACGAGGCGCGGGGCACTGCCCGCGAGCCCGACGGCGTACGCCGGGACGCTCGGGGGCTTATTCGCTGCGCAGTGAATATGGCTGAAGCGTCGAATATTCAGTACGAGCAAGCTTGGCGAAGCTGCGCCACTTTCGCCTCAATGCGCTCGACGCAGCGCTGGAGATTCTTCTCGACGTCATGCTCCCAAATGCGCATGACCGTCCAGCCTTCGCTGCGCAACAGCGTTGCATGTCGGCGGTCGCGGGCCTTGTTTCCAGAGATTTTTTCACGCCAGCAGGGGGCAAGCTTGTCCGACCAGCGCTCGAACTTCCAGCCGTGCCAAAAAATCGCCGTCGATGAAAACCACGAGCCGGATTTTTGTGAAGACGACATCAGGTTTGCCGGCCAGCCATGCCGCGTTCACTCTGAAGCGATAATCGGGGAACACAAGATCCAGATCGTCAGACAGACGCGGCATGTCACGGATGAACAGATTGATCGCCGTGCCGCCTTTGAGGCAAACGTGTCGTCCACAAAAACGAGCGGCGCGACCGGGGCCAGCAGGCGCTGCGGTGTCAAGATACGTTTGGTTCATGGCTTGAGCACTAATAATTGCGCATGCTCAAATTGTCTACCGCGGCTGGTTCGCATTGTCTAGCAGTTTGTTGAATTTATCGTGCCAAAACGGACACGCAAATTATCGGCCTCTCAAAACGAGCCACAATCAATTTTCTCGACACCGGGAAGGGTTTTGGTACCCCGAAAAATGCCAAAAATCGAATGTATGAATCGAAATTCAACAAACTGCTAGAATATTTCTAAAACCGTCGCCTAGCGACATTCCTTTCATCATCACCCGCTGGGGTTGCCGGCACGCCGCCCTAATCCACGGATCTGCGTCATACGATAGAGGACATCTCATGAGCCTGATACGCGCGGAAAATCTCATCAAGACCTATCGCAGCGGCGAAGTGGAAGTGCACGCGATCAGGGGTGTCGATTTCACGATTGAAGCGAAGTCATTCGTCGTTTTTGTCGGCCCTTCGGGCAGCGGCAAGAGCACGCTGCTCAACATGATCGGCTGCCTCGATCATCCGACCAGCGGAAAACTGACCGTGGTCGATACCGACATCAGCGCGCTGGATCGGCGCGCCGCTGCCGAGTTTCGCGGCAAGCACATCGGTTTCGTCTTTCAAGATTTCAACCTGATCCCGGTCCTTACCGCCTACGAGAACATCGAGTACCCGCTCATCATGGTGCAGGACTGGCCCGAGAAGAAACGGCGCGAGCAGGTCATGCGGCTGCTCGAAGCGGTCGGCATGTCGGGGCAGGAGAAGAAGCGGCCCGACCAGCTATCCGGGGGACAGAAGCAGCGGGTGGCGGTGGCGCGCGCGCTGGCCACCAATGCGAAGCTGGTGCTGGCGGACGAGCCGACCGCAAATCTCGACCACGACACGGCCTATCGCATCATCGATCTGATGAAGAAGATGCGCGACGAGTTCGGCACCACCTTCGTCTTCTCCACGCACGACCCCAAGATCATGGGCGAGGCCGAGGTCACCTTTACGCTTGAAGACGGCAGGATTCACCAACCCTCGGGAAAGGAGGCCGGCCATGCTTAACATACTGAAAATCGCCGTCAGGAATCTCGCCCGCTTCGGCCGGCGCACGCTGCTCACGTCCTCGCTCATCACCCTGGGCATCGTCGGCGTGCTGCTGTTCACCGCCGTCGCCGGGTCGTTCAAGACCATCATCATCGGTCAGTTCACCGATTCCATGCTGGGGCACCTCGAAGTGCACCGCAAAGGCTATGTCGCCTCCATCGACAGCCTCCCCCTGAACCTCAACATGCAACCGACGATGGTCGGCAAGGTCGAGCAGGTGCTGAAAAGAATGGATGCGGTCGAGGCCTACTCCGAGCGCATCAAGTTCGGCGCCATGTTCAGCAACTTCACGGAGACGACCAGCATTCGCATCAATGGCATCGACCCGGCAAAGGAGATCGCCACCACGCCATTGCTCGCCGGGCGCTTGATCGGGGACAAGAGAGCAGGCGCATTGCTGAAACCGGGGGAGATACTCATACCCGAGCTGATCGCATTGGGGCTCAAAGTGAAGGCGGGGGATACCGTGGTTCTCGTCGCCACTAACCGGGATGGCTCGGTCAACGGCAAGACCTTCACCGTGGGCGGCGTAATGCAAAGCGCGTTGGGACCGGGCGGCAAGGACGGCTATATTCACATCGACGATGCGCGCTCCCTGCTGCGAATGAAGGAGGATGAGGTGAGCGAGATCGCCATTCGCCTCAAGAATCCTGCACAGCTCGACGCCGTCTACGCGCAATTGTCAAAGGAACTGTCGGGCTCAGAGTTGGAAGTGCACACCTGGGCAGCGCTGTCGCCCTTTTCCAATATCGCGAACATGATTGATCTCCTCGCGGTGTTCATCAAGGTCATGATGGTGTCCATCGTCCTGATCAGCGTCATGAACGTCATGGTGATGGCGGTGTACGAACGCATCCGCGAAATCGGGACCATCTCGGCCATCGGCACGCCGCCGCGAAGAATCCTTGCCTTGTTCCTTACCGAAGGCTTGCTGCTCGGGCTGGGCGGAACCGCGCTTGGAACGCTGATCAGCCTTGCGGCGATCTATGCGCTCAACATCTGGAAGCTCACCGTCAATTTCGGCACGCAGCAGGGAATCGTGCTTTCGCCGTCGGTCTCCGCAACCGATGTCGTAACGATTGCCGCGCTGGTGGTGATCATGGCACTGCTCGCAAGCCTGCAGCCCGCGTGGAAAGCCTCGCGCATGGACCCGGTCAGTGCACTGGGCCACGTTTAACCTGAGGAATGATCATGAAGAAACTGCTTTGGCTCGTTCTGTGTGTCGTTGCGCTGCCGGCCGCGGCTGCCATCGACGGCACCCAGATTCTGCAAAAGGTGGACCGCAATTTGGAGCCGGAATCCTATGAGTCGTACCGCAAGCTGATCGACATCCAGCCGGACGGCAGCAAAAAGGAATCCGTGCTCTACACCATGAAGAAGGGCCGCGACAAAGTTGTGGCCCTGTTCCTCTCCCCGCCCAGCGACAAGGGCCGCGTCACGCTGCGCCTCGGCGACAACATGTGGCTCTACATCCCGGACGTGGGCAAGCCCGTACGCATCACGAGCCTGCAGTCGGTGACGGGCAGTGTCTTCAACAATGCCGATATCCTGCGCATCGACTACACGGCGGAATACAACGTGGAAGCGGCAGAAGAACAGAAAAACGCCTATCTCCTCTCCCTCAAGGCCAAGACCGGCGACATCGCCTACGACCGGCTGAAGATGTGGGTGGACAAGCAGGCGTTGGTGCCGACAACCATCGAGGCCTACGCGGCCAGCGGCCTGCTGCTCAAGACGCTGCGCTTCAAGGACGTCAAGGATTTCGGCGGCGGCATCAAGCGGCCGGCGACGCTGGAAACCGACAGCCCGCTGTACAAGGGCTACAAGTCGGTCATGCTTTGGTCGGGACTCAAGAAGCGCGACTTCCCCGACGAAATTTTCACGCTCAATTACCTGCCGCGTATTGAAGAACTGCGCAAATGAAGCGATGGCTGGTGCTCGTATTCCTCGCGGCCAACGCTTGGGCCGCGGACGAATACGGCTTCGACGCCTCCGAGTTCGAGAAAAAGCCCTTCGAGCTGGGCGGCTACATTCAACTCAAGCAGGAGAGCCTCTCGCTGAACCGCGGCGGGGCGTTCTATCAGCTCGGTTTCTACAACGAGCCGCAAAAGGAAACGCTGGACCGCACCACGGGAACCTTGCAGCTCGCCGGCAAACTTCGCCTGGGCATCGGCACTTTTGACTTTCGTACAAATTCCGAGTTGCAGCGGGACCAGTTGGCGCACGACCACGACAACAGTATCTTCGAGGCCGCTTATTCGATCCGTCCCACCCCCGGTTTCACGCTGGAAGCGGGGAAGCGGGCGCTCAAATGGGGCAAGGGATACGCGTGGAACCCGATCGGGTTCGTCGAGCGCCCCAAGGATGCCAACGATCCGCAACTTGCGCGCGAGGGCTTCGTGATGGCGGACGCCGACTGGATATTCAGCCCGGGCGGGGACCTGCAGACGCTTGCTTTCACGCCGGTTATTCTGCCCGTGGGCGGTGACGTCAACTCCGACTTTGGCGCACGAAACCACCTGAACCCGGCGGCCAAGCTCTACCTTCTTTACCGGGACATCGATTTCGACTTTGCGTGGATGGGCAGGGGAAGCCGGCCGGCCCGCTTCGGCATGGATTTTTCAACGAATCTCAGCTCGAATTTCGAGATGCACGGCGAATGGGCGCGTATTCAGCGGTTCACAAAACCGGTTACCGACAGCTCGGGCCAGGTCACAACCGAGATTGGAAATGCCACCAGCTATCTGCTGGGCCTGCGCTATCTTACTGAGAGCGATACCACCTACATCGCCGAGTATTACCACAACGGCACTGGCTACTCCGAGCAGGAAGCCCGGCAGTTCTATCAATTGGTGGATACCGCCTTCACAACCGGCAACAGCGCGCTTGTGCAGAAGGCGCTCTCCTTGAGCGAGGGCAGCTACGGCCGATCCAATGCGGGAACGGACTATCTCTATTTCCGCGCGCAGCAGAAAGATGGGCTGGGTATCGTCTATTTCCAGCCATCGATTACGGTGATGATGAACCTGCAGGACCACAGCTATCAGCTCACGCCCGAACTCATGTACACCGGGATCAGCAATCTCGAATTGCGCGCGCGGCTGTTCCTGCTCCAGGGCGACAGCGGCACCGACTTTGGCGAGAAACAGGTATCCCGCAAAGTCGAACTCTACGCCCGCTACTACTTCTGATTCGTTCCTGTCCCGACGGCGCCATGGCCCTTCGGCTCTGGTGGAAACGACCTCCTGCACGCCTTAAAACCAAGACCCCGTACCCCGGATAAAAACGCTTCCACTGGCAGATCGTGCGAGCCGTCGCAGGAGAAGTTCAGCCCCGCCAATTACAGCGCGTACTCCTGATCGTAGGGCTGCTCGCCCATCACGGTGGGCAGGGTCAGTTCGTTGCCCCAGTGGGACCAACCACCATTGTAAAGGCGCACGTCCTTGTAGCCCAGACTCCTGAGCTGCATCCAGGCGAGTGACATGCGGAAGCCGTCGTGGCAGTAAACGTACACGGTCTTGTCCTTCGGAATGACGGCGTACAGGCCGGCAAGGCGTTCGATACTGAGCCACTTCTGGCTTTGACCGTCGGTGCCGTCCAGGCTGACGATGTTGATGGCGCCCGGAATGTGGCCGCCCTGGATGGCGTGTCTGATCACCGCGCCGGTGTACATGTCATGGGGACGGGCATCGAGCAGCACCACGTTCGGATCACGGCGCGAGACCACGTCGCCGTAGACCGCGGTCCATTCCACGAACAGGCGCTTGTCGGCCTCCTTCAGCGTGACATTGCCAGGTTTGCGCGCCACCGCCGCCGTGGAGAGTTCGTTGAAGGCGTTCCACTCGTTGGTGCCGCCGTCGAGGACCTTGACCCGCTGCATGTCATAGCCATAAAGCGCCAGCAGGAAGTAGACGCGCGAGGCGAGCGCCGTGCGCGAATCGTCATAGAGAACGATGGTCGAGTCGCTGTTCACGCCAAGGCGGCGCAGCGTGGCCTGGAATTCCGCCCTGGACGGGAAGCGCATGAGCGGCGTTCCCCGGTTGTCGCCCAGGTCCTTGAAGCGCTGCACCTGCATAGCGCCTTCGATGTGGCCCACGGTGAAGTAACGGTGCGGGTGGTAGCGCACTTCGAGCACCACGGTCTTCGGATCCTTGATATGCGTCTCCAGCCAGGTGGCATCCACCAGGAAATCACGTGCCTGGGCCAGCGAGGCGAGCGAAAAGAGCGCAAAGGCAAACAACCAGCGCGTGGGTCGGAATGACATCATCGGTTCTACTCCTTGGTAAGGTTTAATATCGGCTACCAATGGGCGGTGCAGCGTTGCGCGAACAGCCTGAGACGGGGTCGCCGCCTCATTGCGCGCGGCGGAGCGTGCCTGTCAGGACCGTTCCCGGCGCCACGGTGTTGAAGACCGTGCCGTACTTCTTCACGTTGTCGTGCAGTAGTTCCAGGCGGCGCTCAGATTCATCCGTATCGACGATGATCTCGTAGGTGATGGATTCCATCCTTGGCGGCACATCCTGGCGGATACCATCTACTTTCACTACCACGCCGCGCAGCGAGAAGTCGATCATCGGCGCGATCCGCTCGATGCCCTTGATGATGCAGGCCGACACGGCAGCCAGCAACAACTCTGCCGGGTTGAAGGCCTGAGGATTGCCAGCAAGGTCGGTATCCAGCGCAATCTCGGCCTGCTTGCAGCGCGCGCGGCTGCCGTGGGCATCGATGCGAACGCTTTCCACATGAAAACGCATTTTTTCTTTGTTCATCGGGGAACCTCCTCGCCGGTCAGAAATTTGGCGGCAAACGATTCAGCTGCACTTGCCGCTGCAGCAGCAGCCACCGCCCGCAGGCGCAGCCTGCGCTGCCACAGTGCCGGCAAGCCACTGGGCGATCTTGTCGCGGCTGGGCACGCCGCCGGTATGTACCACCTTGCCGGCGATCACCACGCCCGGGGTGGACATGACGCCGTAGCCCATGATGGCCTGGATGTCCTCGACCTTTTCGAGTTGCACAGGCACGCCCTTTTCGGCGGCGACTTCCTCGATCAGCTTGAGGGTGGTTTTGCAGTTGGCACAGCCGGTGCCGAGTACCTTGATATCCATGATGTCACTTCTCACAAAACGAGGTTGAACACATAACCCACCAGCAGGATGCCGGCGGCTACCACACCCGCGAAGGCGGCGATGAGCCGGGGCTTCAACACCTTGCGCAGAATGATCATTTCCGGGGCGGACAGCGCGATCACGCTCATCATGAACGCCAGCACCGTGCCGAGCGCCGCGCCCTTGCCCATCAGCGCCTCGACGATGGGGATGATGCCCGCGGCGTTGGTGTACATGGGCACGCCGATGGCCACCGCTGCGGGCACCGACCACCAGGGCGCATCCTTACCCATGATGGAGGCCATGAAGTCCTGCGGCACGTAGCCGTGGATTCCCGCGCCCAGCGCGATGCCGGCAAGGATGTAGGGCCACACCTTGCCGACGATCTCGCGCACGTGATGGAAGCCGTTGTCGATGCGCTCGCCCCAGTTCAGGGTCTCTCCGGCAACGGGGGCCGGCGCCTGGCTGTTCTGCATGGCGCGCACCCAGTCCTCCAGATGCGTTTCCATGCCCAGCTTGCCGATGACCAGCCCGGCGGCGATGGCCACCGCCAGGCCCAGCACCAGATAGAGCGCCGCAACCTTCCAGCCGAACATGCCGAAGAGCAGCGCCAGCGCCACTTCGTTGACCATGGGTGCAGAAATCAGGAAGGAGAAGGTCACCCCAAGCGGCACGCCAGCTTGCAGAAAGCCGATGAAGAGCGGCACGGCCGAGCAGGAGCAGAACGGCGTGACGATCCCGAGGCCGGCAGCCATGACATTGCCTGTGCCCAGCCGGCGCCCGGACAGCAGCGCGCGAGTGCGCTCCGGCGAGACAAAGGTGTGGACGATGCCCATCACGAACACGATGCCGGCGAGGAGCAGCAGCACCTTTGGGGTGTCGTAGAAGAAGAATTGCAGCGTGTCGCCCAGGCGGCTGTCGCGCGCCACGGGCAACGCCGCCACCAGCGCCTCCGAAACGGGGATCAGGGATTGATACAGCGCAAGCCAGACCACGGCGGCCATGGCCAAAAACAGGCCCGGCTGCCGCTTGGGCCAGTGTTTCATCTGTGCAGTGAATGCATGCATGGAAGCAGTTCCGTAATCGTCTTGGTTAGAAGACGAATGAGCGGAAAAAAAGATGCAGCCCCTGCCGACGAATTCCGGAATCAGGCATCCGGCTTGCGCGGCACGAAGCTGTAGACCTTGCCTGCATCATCGAACTTGACCTGGCAGGCCTGGGTGAGATGCTCGCGCAGGCGCTTGCGCGCGCGCTGCACGCGCGACTTGGCGCCGGGCAGGGTCAGGCCCTTCAAGCGGGCGTACTCTTCCTGTGTCATGCCCTCCAGGTCGCAGCGGGTGATGGCCTCGCGGTCGTCCTCGGACAGCTCGGACAGCGCGCGCGGCAGGCAGGCTGCAAGCGACTCCACGGCTGCGGACTCCTCATGCTCGGCGGCAAGATCGTCCGGCAGTTCCACCTGGTCTTTTTTCAGGCGCAGGCGATCAGCCATGGCATTGCGTGCGACCTCGAACAGCCAGGCGCGGGCGTTGTTGATTTCGCAGAATTTCCTGTCCTGGCGCATGGCCTTGAGAAACAGGTCCTGCAACAGGTCCTCGGCATCGTGAGCGTTGCCCAACCGGCTGCGCAGCCAGGCGCGCAGCTCGGCTTCATGCTTTTCCCAGGCATTCATCAGGCAATTCATGGCGAGCCTATTCCGGTTCCTTAATCCTGCGCGCGCAAGCGCCTCAATCCTTATCCTGGCTGGACGGCGACAGTCCCAGTTTTTTCATTTTCTCCCACAGGTTCTTTCGGCTGATGCCCAATGCTCCTGCGGTACGCCCCTGATGGCCGTCGTGGTCAGCCAGCGCCTTGCTGATACTCTGCCAAGGCAATGAAGTCCGCCAGGCTCGCTGCAGGCGGATGGTTCTCGTTGTCCTCGTCCCCGGAACAGGACTGACGGCCAGACCGTGGCGTCCTCGCTCAGGATCGCCCCGCGCTCCACGGCATGTTTCAACTCGCGGGCATTGCCTGGCCAGTCATGGGCCAGCAGCGCCTGCTCGGCCTCGCTGGAAAAGCGTTTATCGGGGGCCGCCTCATCAAGAAAGCGGCGCGCGAGCCAGAGGATGCCAAGCGAAACCATGTCTTCATGCAGTGTGGACATTACTAATGGTGCCTATCCCAAGCGGCGCGCAAGCGCATTGGCTTGCTCGGCAAATTTCTTGGGATTCTTCTGTTCCAGCTGACCGAGGTTATGGAGCTTCCAGCGAATGCCCGGCAACTGGTCGAGATGGGCGATGCCGAGCAAGGACCATTCGGGCTTGTTGGCCACGAGCGAGTGCAGGAAGCGGCGCTCCTGCGCATCCAGACTGCTTTGGAGTTCTTGCACCATCCGTTCTCGCGTCGCCAGCAGGGCCGCCAGTTCCACGGGCTCCGTGGTCATGCCGGTGAAGTTGCGTTCGTACTCTTGGCCAATGTCGCGCAGGGTAGGGAACAGGACCTCATGGACGGGCCGGTTGTGACTGGCCAGGTAGACGACGAAGGCACGCCGAATGTTGGCGGTGATGCCTTCGTGCGCGAAGAGCTGCATCACGTCGAACAGGTCGCGGGGATGCTGCCGGTCCATGGCTGCGACCAGCTTGCCACCATACACGTCCTCCAGCGATACCACCGGAATCTCCAGATCGGCCAGCAACACATCACGCGCTTTGGGCGTCAATGCTGCGGTACGAACCGGGTAGACGGTGCCGCGCATTACAAAATTGACTTCGATCTTGACCTCGATGCCATCGCGCCGTACCAGCAGTTTGGTTTCGCCGGCATCGGCTGCAGCGATGGTGTGTGTCTGAAATCCACGCGCTTGCAGGCGTTCGGCCGTGTGTCGGATGGCATCGCCGATGCGCGCCAGTGCCTGGTCGCGCGGTAGGCTGTAGTCGGGAAACACCAAGTCCAGATCGACTGAGAGGCGCGGCATGTCGCGGATGAACAAATTGATCGCGGTGCCACCCTTGAGTGCGAACGTGCCATCCGCAATGACGAGCGGGGCGACCTGGGTCAGCAGACGCGCGGTATCGAGGTAGATCTGGTTCATGGTTTGAGTATCAGCAGCCCTTCCGACGAGCGGGAAACCCAGGC
>Ga0066256_1003759_pt1 | contig 11637 bp, 15 predicted proteins | sample ThiBio_1000_biof_FD_87107 | JGI IMG/M metagenome (GOLD analysis project Ga0066256, IMG submission 87107) | Wastewater bioreactor microbial communities from Cape Town, South Africa - Thiocy_expt_1000_biof (version 2) | ecosystem: Engineered > Bioreactor > Thiocyanate-remediating >...
GCAAGGATGGCGGTCATGCCGTCACCGTGCCGTTCACGCCGGGACGCATGGATGCGACCCAGGAAGATACGGACACGCATTCCTTCGCGCCGCTAGAACCGATCGCCGACGGTTTCCGCAATTATTCGCGCGGTAAGGCGCGTCTGACGCCGGAAGAACTGCTGGTCGATCGGGCGCAGCTTCTGACGCTGACGGCGCCGGAGATGACGGCGCTTGTGGGTGGCCTGCGTGTTCTGGGCACCAATGCCGACAAGTCGGCCCATGGTGTCTTTACCAAGCGTCCGGGGACTTTGACGAATGACTTCTTTGTCAATCTGCTCGAGATGAGCACCAAGTGGGAACCCACCAAGCAAGAGGACGTCTATGAAGGGCGTGATCGCAAGACCAATGCGGCGAAGTGGACCGGCACGCGCGTCGATCTGATCTTTGGATCGCACTCGCAGTTGCGCGCTCTGGCCGAGGTCTATGCGAGCTCCGATGGACAAGAGAAGTTCGTGAAGGATTTCGCCAAGGCGTGGGCGAAAGTCATGAACCTCGATCGCTTCGATCTCACGGCCTGAGCAGAGTCAACGATCGTCGATACATTCCGCCGCCCGCAAGGGCGGCGGTTTTATTTCATCGGTTCTTGAAGAGATGTCATCAATACGACCATGATCCGGGCTTCGCCGGTCGGTTCCATTCACCAGCGGTGGAAGCGCGGTCCATACCAACCGTACGGGCGGTAGAACGGGCGGGGCGCATACCAGCCATAGGGGCGGACCACGGGGACGGGCGCGATCCACGCATTGACGGCGCATCGACCCCAGGGGGTGATGTGCCAGCCGGGGCCGCATTGCCAATCGACCAGCGTGGTCGTTGCGGCGATCTCGGGCTTGGGGCTTATCGGCATGGCGGAAGCCGCCGTTGCCGAAACTGTTGCGATGCCGCCAAAGAGTATCGCGGCGGTCAAGTTCTTAGGATTCATATCGGTCTCCTAAACGTCCATGTCCTCCTAGCCCGGTGAGAAAATTGCGCCGTGCAGCTTAACCAAAGCTGAATGTGAGCGCCGATCGAAACCGATAATTTTGTGCCGTATGCGACATATCTTCTTCTGAGACCGCACGATCTGCCGCTTGCGCTTCAGACGGAGCGTTGGCGCAGTCCGAGCGCGATCAGTCCGGCTGTGAAAATCGCGATCAGCGCTAAGACAATCGCTTCGATGATCGAGACATATCCGATGAAGACGAGGAGCAAGATCGTTACGAGAATGAAATAGGTCACCAAGGGCGCGATGGCCCAAAATCTCCATCCGCGCCACCGGCGCGTGAGCAAGCCGAAAACGGTTTGGAAAGCGGCCAGCCCCGCCATCGGGCTTAAAGCTTGCAGCGCCATGATGCCAAGGTTATCGAGCCCGTTGGGCGAGAACATCACTGTCGTCAGAGCCGACAGGATCAGCCACGTGACGCCGATTCCCAGAATGAAGGCCAGAAAATCTCCATGACGATCGAGGTCGCTCATTGCTGCTCCTTCGTCCTTAAGCGAAAGGCAGAAACCGGCCGTTCTTGTTGTATTCGAACGCGGGTTCCAGCACGCAATAAAGCGTGCGCCCCTTGACCGCGCCCAGCGGCGCGCACCGTTGGCCCGTCTGCTGGGAACATTCGTTGAGACCGCGCAGCGTATCCATGCCTTCGCAGAAGGGGCCGTCGCAGGGGCGGCTGGTGATTTGTGCGAAATTGGCGATTTCGACGAAATATTGTGTCGTTCTTCCTGTCTTCAGGGCGGTAGCGCTTGTCGCGAATTGACGGTAGGCGCCTTTCACCGCCTCGGGCGTGCCCATGAGGAATTTCTGCGGCGAGGCGTCCAGATAATCGAAGCGTTTTTCATCGGTCACGCATTGTTGCGCCAAGGCGCCGCCAAGCGGAAGCGTTACGCATAATGCGATAGGGAGCATTCTGATGAGTGAGGTCATGGTTTTATTGATCGGGAATTTCGCGGATTGTCCAGACTAAATCCTGCGAGCGACATCAATCACGCCATGCGCAGACATGTTTCGATACGCGTGCTAGGCTGGCGCTTATTTCATTTTGGGAGGTTCGTCATGATCGTTGAATTCGTGCGGTTCCGTCATCCGAAAGGCTGGTCGCGAGAGCAGGTGCTGGCGGAAGCGCGCACGACCGTGACGAAATGGCAGGCCAATGAAAAGCTGATCCGCAAGCATTATATCATCGGCGATGACGATATGGCCGGCGCGTTCTACATCTGGCCGTCGCGAGAAGATGCGGAACAGGCACATGATGCCGCGTGGCGCGATGGTGTTATGAAACGATCGGGCGCACCGCCCACCATCACCTATTTTGATTTGCAGATGATCGTCGACAACGCCGACGGATCGGTGCGGGAATTCGCCGCTGACCAAACGCAATGGAAGACATGAAATAGCGAGGCCTTTTAGCGGCGGACGTCGATTAAGGCGATGCCGAGATCGGAACGATAGCGGCGTCGCAAAATCGCAGGGGGCTCCGTGATGACGACTTCGAGCGGCGGACGAACGATACCCCTAAGAAGATGACCGCCGCGCGGCGGTCCATCCGAGAGGGCGAGCACGAAAAGAACGTGAAGGCCCGCCGCCCCATCGTCACCCACGGCCATGTCGCCAACGGCGCTGAGAACTTCACATTGTTCGTCGATTTCGATCTTCTTGTAGCGTTTGGCTGAAAAATCGAACCAGCCCACAGTGGCTTGCTCGAAGGCGCCAATGGCGGTGATCGAGGCGGCGGATAAGCCTGCGTCGCGCGCAAATCCCTGCAATGTCGCGAAAGCGTCTTCCCCGCTGTCGAGCACGGCTATGCGGATTTGCGAAGTTCCTGTGGAATCGATGATCCGGCTTTTCATGATCGAACCGATAGGGTTTGACTGCGTGTCTCAGGCCTTTTTAACCGCAACCCGAGATGTCGCTTGAAGTTCCCTTCAAGCGGGATGGTTCAATTCGGACCATTTCGGAACAATCGATCTCCTGGGGCATTGGCTTAATATCCGCGGCCACGCGGACGGCGAGCGTGGAACCCCCAAGGCACATGACTCGTCGCCTCGTCACCGCCACGTCCAAAGGACGTCGGCGGCGGCGAGGCAGATTTCTAGGGCGGCCGCGGTTTGATATGCCCGCGCAGTTTTTCTCCTTTGTCGCGGGCTCCACGCATTGCGGTTGCAACCATGAGACGAGGGGATGAGCGATGCCGGATATGAAGGAACGGCCTCACAGGGCCAAGGCGGGTTGGCTGGTGCAAAGGCCGACGCCTTATGTGACCGAGCAGGGTGAGCCGATCATCGAGGAATTCCAGGTGGCGATCGATGATAAGGCGCGCGCGGAAGCAGTGATCGCGGAGCGCTTTCCGGAATCCGAACGCGGCCAGATCAAGGCCGTGACACGCCTCAGTTCATGGCTGTTGGCTGGCCAGGGCATTGCCGACGGTCAGGTCGCGCAATGGCAGAAATGATCGCGCCGCAATGGCTTATTGCGAACCTTCGATCCCAGCCTTTCGTACGACATCGCCCCAGCGTGTCAGTTCCGTCTTCACGAACTTTTTCAGGTCGTCCATATCGCGTTGTGGCAGCGGCAACATGCCGGCCTTGCTGATGGCGTCGCCGATCTCAGGCATTTCGAGCACCGCGCGGATATCCGCGCTGATCTTCTCGAGAATGGGTCGGGGCGTGGCGGAGGGGGCAGCGAACATCTGCCAGGAGGCGACATCAAAGCCGGGCAGGGTGTCGTTGATGGGAGGCACGTTGGGCAATACGTCGAGCCGCTTGGCGAGCGACACGCCAAGTGAGCGAACGGCGCCTGATTGCATCTGGCCGAGGCCAGGACCGAGATCCACGAACATCACCGGCACATGGCCGGCCACCACGTCGGTGAGCGAAGGCACGCTGCCGCGATAGGGCACTGGATTCATCTGCACGCCGGTCATGCTCTTGAGCAATTCCATATAGAGATGATGCGGCACGCCATAGCCGGCCGTCGCATAGCTGAGCGGCTGCGGGCTGGCTTTGGCATAGTCGATGAATTCCTTCACCGTCTTGGCCGGCACCGATGGATTGACGACTAGGACGAACGGCGTCGCCGCGGCCATGGCCAGTGGTGTCAGTTCCTTTTCGGGATCGTAGGGCAGGTTCTTGTAGAGGGTGACGTTGACGGTGAATTGCGGACTGGCGCCGAGCAACAAGGTGTAACCGTCCGGTGCGGCGCGCGCGACGGCAGTCGCGCCGATATTGCCGCCGGCGCCTGCGCGGTTCTCGACCACGACGGGCTGCCCCCATTTCGTTTCCAGCTTGGCGCCGACCAGCCGTGCCAGAATATCGCCGCTGCCACCGGCCGCGAACGGCACCACGATGATGACGGCCCTGTTCGGAAAAGTCTGCGCTTGGGTCTGTCCGGTGGTGAAAATCGCGGCCACCAAGATGGCGAAGACGAATGCGGCCAAGTGGCCGATGTCCTTGCGGATCATGTTTCCTCCCAGATGCGGTTTGTTTTTAACTCGCTGTGCGACAATAACCGCGCGCGGAGGAGATGTTCAAGCGGTGTTTGTCTCACCGTTGGCCGACGGGCGGAAAAGCTTGGCGCGATGCTCATTTCTGAACGCCTAGCCGATCAGCGTTGTGTCAGTGCGTTCGGCATCGTAGAGGGGACGCGCTGCAGGTGACCTTTGTCATCTGATCGTTGGGGCTTTCAAATGTACATCGCTCGCATCTTGTTTGCGACATTCGTCGCATTCCTCCATATCATGCCGGCTGCTGCCAAGAATTTCGCGGTTCCTGACAAGAACCCGGCCATCACCCTCACCATTCCCGATAATTGGAAGACCGAGGAAATCGAATACGGCTATTCCGCCAGGCCTTCGGATGAAGCGGTCTTCTTCTCCGTCGAGTTTGCCAGCGCGCGCAACATCGACAAGATGATGGCGAACAATGAAGCCTGGATGAAGGAAAACGAGATCAAGCAAGTGAAGCCCATCAAGGCGGAGATGCCGATCAATGGGATTTCCTCAACCGTTTTCCAATTCCGCACGACCGATGCCAATGGTCCAACGACCGTCGAGTTCATCCTGATGCCTGCCGGCAATGAGCGCGTGATCATGATCACCGTTTGGGGCAATGACGAAGAGCGCGAGAAGCACGGCAAGGCGATCGACGGCATTTTCGGCAGCATCAAGCCGATCAATTGATCTGTTGAAGGAACATTCCAGTCGCGCGGACGTGCGATCAGGAGACAAGGCAAACTGTGTTTCGGCCGAAACGCAGTTTGCTTTAGTTCAGTTGCAGCGCGTGGTGCCTAGTTTATTCGTTCGGCACGTTATGCCGTTGCTGCCTCGCGTCGTACCCAGCTTGTCGGTTCGCCATGTGTTGCCGCGATTGTCGCGCGTGACGCCGAGTTTGTTGGTGCGATAGGTGGTGCCGTCGCTGCTTCGCGTCGTGCCCAGCTTATCGGTTCTCCATGTGTTGCCGCGGTTGTCGCGCGTCACACCGAGCTTGTTGGTGCGGTAGGTGGTGTTGTCGCTACACCGCGTGGTCCCCAGCTTATCCGTTCGACATGTGAACGCCAAAGCAGGCGCCGCCGAAACGACCAAGATCACCAACGCGCCGATCATTCGCATGAATGCCCCCCGTGTCCCCAACCGACGGTCAAGTGTTAGCGTTAAATCATATCGGCGCAAGATATTTGCATCTGGTCGCGCAAGAGAGATCAGGTTTCTATTCGATAGACGGATTGCACCAGCCCAGATGGGAATGCCTTTGTCATCACGTGGATGAGCGGGATGTCGCTATCGACGGAACCGAAGAGCCGGCGGCCTTCGCCAATAAGGACTGGAATCTGCGTCACCACCATATCTGCAATCAAACGCTCGCGAATGAAAGATTGCACGATCTGGCCGCCATCGACATAGACGCGCCGCCAGCCTTCCATCGCCAGCATCTCCATTGCGGCCTTGGGAGTCATGTCCACAAAGCGAACGCGGTCCGTCAGATGGCTCGGCACCGGAGAGGAAGCCAGGGTTTTCGAGAGCACCACCACAGGCCTGTCATAGGGCCAAGGCTCGCTAGCTGCTATTCCTTCGAAGCTGCCGCGCCCCATCACGAGACCGTCAATGTCCTTGATGAAATCCCGATAGCCGTGATTTTCATTGGGATCATCGCGGCTGAGCAGCCAGTCGATAGCCCCATCTTTCCTGGCGATGAAGCCGTCCAGACTGGTGGCGATGAAGACATGCCCGGTAATCATGTTTGACCTCAGGTTGCGGACGGTGATGTTCGATGGGGTCGTAAGACGCGGCACGTAAGCGGACAAATCCGTAATGACCGCAATGGTCGTCCTCACGGATCTCCTCTGGGAGAAATGCGCGGTTTGGCTTCGTGCAGGGATCTGCCAATCCTGCGAAGCTCGAAGAGTGAAGTAGGATGGCGGAGACGGAGGGATTCGAACCCTCGATAGGGCTTTACAACCCTATAACGGTTTAGCAAACCGCCGCCTTCAGCCTCTCGGCCACGTCTCCGGCTTCCGGCGCAATATTTGGCGCGGGACGGATCGGGAGCGCCGATCCGGCGGGGAAGCATCTGCCCGAGGGGGCCGGCCTTTGCAAGGCGCAGAAGGCGGGGTGCCGCCGCAAATCGCGCCTTGCGACCGGATTTTCTGGGGGCATCCGGCGAGGGCCGGCCGAGGTTCCATAAATCCTTGATTTTGGACGGCGAAAGCCGGGCGTGGCCGGCTGTGCGGGGCGAGTGACGAAACTCGTTTCCGTAGATCGGCGGCACTTACTCAACGCCAGCGTGCTCAGGTCGCATCGGCCTCGGCGACGAATCGGGCGACGCGGGCGATGGTCGGCGCATCGAGCAGCAGCGGCGCGTGGCCCTGGTTTTCGACCACATGCGCCTGGCAGAGGCCATGGCGTTTTTGCATCTCGGTGACGGTCTCGGCCGAGAGCAGGTCGGAATTGGCGCCGCGCAGCACCAGGGTGGGGATCTGGCGCAGGCCTTCGAACTGTGGCCAGGCCGTCGGCGGCGGCTTTTCCAGATCGATGCTTTCGAGCGTGCGAAAGAGCGCCGTGTCGTAGCGTGGCGCTCATCAGGCTTTTGGCGATGTCGACCGCATCGCTCCAATGGCGCGGATCGGGCAGTTTGCCGATATAGCCGCGCAGCCGCGCCAGGCCCTTCGTCTCGATCACCGGGCCGATGTCGTTGAGCACGGCGCCGTGCAGCAAAGTGGGGCGCATGGCGGCGGTGAGCATGATGTGCAGGCCGCCGCGCGAGGTGCCGACGAAAATGGCGCGCTCGACGCCGGCCGCCGTCAGCATGTCGAGGATGTCGTCGTTCTCGATGCGCAGATCATAGTTCTGCCAGGTCTTGTCGCGTTCGGAGGCGCCGCGGCCGCGATAGTCCAGAGCGACGACACGGCGCGGCTTGCCGGCAGCGCCGCTCGCCAGCGCCAAGGCGAGGCGTTCGAAATCATAAGCCGTGCGGGCAAGGCCCGGCAGGCAGACGACGGGGATTGCTGTCGTCAGGCGCGGGCCGAAATCGAGCAGATGCAAGCGCAGGCCGTCGCGCGCCGTATAGAAGCGGCTTGCGCCGGTGGTCGTTTCACTCATGCGGGAGGGAGCCTCGTGAAGACTGCATGTTAGCGCGGGTGGGAACGGCGGCCTAGAGCCTGGCTTCGCGGGCGCGCAAGTCCGTGTCGACCGGGCGGGGCATCGGCGTCGCGCTGTTCAAACGCACCCGATACATGCCGAGGTTTTCGACGACACGCTGCACGTAATTGCGCGTCTCGGTGATCGGAATGCGTTCGACCCAATCGATCGGATCGATGCCGTCCTTACGCGGATCGCCATAGGCGGTGATCCATTCGCGCACGCGTTTGCCGCCGGCATTATAGGCGGCGAAGGTCAGAATAAGCGACTTGTTATAGTCGTCGAGCAGGTCGGCGAGATGGGCGGCGCCGAGCTGCGCGTTGAAGGCGACATCGCCGAGCAGGCGACTTTCATCGAAGTCGACACCGGCGCGTTGCGCGGTGCGCCGCGCCGTCGGCGTCATCATCTGCATCAGTCCCTTGGCGCCGGCATGCGACAGGGCATTGCCCTGGAACGCGCTTTCCTGGCGCGCGATCGAATAGACGATGGGCAGGTCGGCCGAGCGGGCGAGCGGCGTGAAGGCCGGCACGCCGAAGGTCGGGAAGGCGATATCGTCGAGAGCCACGCCGCGCTGCGAAGCCAGTTTGCCGACGATCAAAGTGGCGCGCGCATCGTCGCCGCGCCGCGTCACATCGGCGAGCGCCGCGATCTGCGCTTTGTCTTCCAAGGTGCGCGCCAATTCCATGGTCAGGCGGAAGGCGAGATCCTTTTCGCCGATCGACAGAAACATTTCGACGGCGCGGATCGGCTCGTCGCGGGCCTCGCCCTGCGCTTCCGTAGCGGCGGCGCCCACCGGCGGATCGGGCAGGCCGAGGCGGGCGCGGGCCAACTGGCCATAGTAAGTGCTCGATTGTTCGGCGGCGATGGCATAGAGCCGGCCGGCATCTTCCGGCTCGTCGCCCTTCTCGGCAGCACGGGCCTGCCAATAGGCGGCGCGGGCGCGGGAGATCGGCGTTTGCGCGATCTCAAGCGCGGCGGCGAAATGGCCGAGCGCGCGTGTCGGATCGTTGAGGAAGCGCAGCGCGATCCAGCCAGCATGGAATTCAGCTTCGATGCGCGCTTCGCCGGATTCCGCATTGTGTTTGGCGGCGACCTGGAAGGCGGTTTCGGCGTCGCCGGCATCGAGCAGCTTGCGTGCCAGCAGACGGCGCTCGGTCCACCAATCATCGCCGCTGACGACGACGTTGGGATCGTCGGGAATGGAGTCGAGGACGGCGGCGGCTTCCTTGAGCTTGCCGGCGCGGCGGAACTGCTGGAGGCGGGCGAACTGATAGGTTGCGTCACTGCGCAAAGGCTGCGGCACGGCATTCATCAGCTTGTCGGCATTGGCCTCGTTGGCGACCGCATTGCGCGCCTGGGCCAGCTTCACATAAGCGGGCGAGACGAGGGCCGCGACGCGCATCGAGGCGGCGAGCTTCTCCTTGTAGAAGAGGCGATCGGAGCGGAAGCGATGATCCTGTTCGGTGAGCAGCTGGCCGAACTCCTTCTGCAAGGCGTTCTCGGTCCAGGTGCCGATGTCGTCCTGGCGCCAGACCCGCGAGACGAGGGCCGTGGCTTCCTTTACATGTTTCTCGGCGAGCAGCAGTCGCGCCTGCGCGAGGCGGCCGGAGGAGGTGACGGGCTCGTGGTGCGCGAAATAGCGGCGCACGGCGGCAAGGTTCTTGTCGCCGTAAAGTGCGTCCTCGGTGCGTGCGCGCAGGAAAGTCTGTGAACGCCATTGCGGATTGCCATCGGCGAAAGCAGCCAAACGCGCCGGGCCGGCGAGGCGGGCTTGCAGGCGCAGCGCGCTCCATTCGAGCGCCTGGCGGGCGAGCGGATCGATGACGTTTTTCGCGGCCTGGTCGCCCGCTGCCAGATCGCCCTTGCGATAGGCATCGAGGGCGTTGCGGATGGCGGCGCCTTCGGGATGCGGCGGGAAAGCAACGGCGACCGGTGCGGCGGCGGGAACGTCGGTCGTGGGTGCTGTCGGGTTCGTCGCTTCGGGGGCATAGGCGGTCACGGTCGGCGCGGCTGCGGGACCCGGGGCCGGCGCGGTAAGCGCATCGATCGCAGCGACCGCCGAACCGGGCGACAAGGCGCGATGGGCATCGAGATGGGCGCCGCAGCCGAGGGCGGGGTCCGCCTGGGGAACGTCTTGAACGCCGGTGTTCAGCTCGGCAATAATGGAGGCGCGCAGCAGCGGGCGGGCCGCACCCGGGCGCCCGCCCTCCCACTGAGGCGCGATGCCCGGCACCGCCGGCACCCAACCGCAGACGGCCCCGGGCGCGCCGGCCGCGGCGGCACGGGGTAAACTCCAGCGCAAAGGCGAAGGTTCCTGGGGCAAAAAAATCCGGCCGTTGGTCCTAATCGTGTCGTCCGATGGCAGTCCGCGTCAGGTCAGCGTGCCCGACGGTTCTTTACCAATGCTTAACCACGTAGTGCCGGCCGACGAGCCCGGCAGGGTCCGGCCGGCTCAAAAGCCACCGAAATACGCATCGAAATGCCCCTGGCGTCCGGAATCGAGGCGCCAGGGGCCATCCGCAGCCTCTTTCCACCAAGGAGGCAAAGGGCTATCAATTCAGGTTCAGAGTCGCCTGCGAATGCGGCGACCGTGCGGCGGCCCCCGCCGACCGTACAGCAAGGGAATTCCGGTGATGACCAAGGCCCCGCTCAAGGGATGGATGACAGCTCTCGTGACGCCGTTTCGCGACGGCAAGGTCGACGAGGCCGCCTTCCGTAAACTGGTCGACTGGCAGATCACGGAGGGCATCCATGGCCTCGTGCCGGTGGGCACGACCGGCGAGAGCCCGACCCTGTCCCATGACGAGCACCGCAAGGTCGTCGAAATCTGCATCGCCGAGGCCAAGGGACGGGTGCCGGTGATCGCCGGTGCTGGCTCCAACAACACCGCCGAGGCGGTCGAGCTCGCCCGTCATGCCGAAAAGGCTGGCGCCAGCGCCGTGCTGGTGGTGACGCCCTATTACAACAAGCCGAACCAGGAAGGCATGTACCGCCACTTCAAGGCGGTGAACGATGCGATCGGCCTGCCGATCATCATCTACAACATTCCGCCCCGTTCGGTCGTCGATCTGTCGGTTGAGACGATGGCGCGGCTGTTCGAGCTCAAGAACATCGCCGGCGTGAAGGACGCGACCGGCAATGTCGGCCGCATCTCCATGCAGCGCGCCGCCATGGGGCCGGATTTCATCCAGTTCTCCGGCGACGACATCACGGCGCTGTCGTGCCTGGCCGCCGGCGCGCATGGCTGCATCTCGGTGGTGTCGAACATCGCGCCCAAGCCCTGTTCGCAATTGCAGGAAGCCTGGGATCGCGGCGATGCCAAGCAGGCGCTCGCCATTCAGGATCGGCTGACGCCGCTGCATCTGGCGACCTTCCTGGAAGCCGGTGTCACCGGCGCCAAGCATGGCCTGTCGGTGCTCGGCCGCATGACCGAGGACGTCCGCCTGCCGCTGGTGCCGATGGTCGAGACCAATAAGGCGAAACTGCGCGAGGCCATGGTCCATGCCGGCCTGATCGCCGCCGCCGCGTCGCGGGCCGCCGAATAGGGCTCGCAGGCACGGCTTACGTTCCCTATGTATATCACATAGGCTGGGCCGCGCAGGGTTGCGCGGCCGTTAGGAGTTTGAGTTTTGGCGCAGAAGCCGGAGCCGCGGTTCAAGGTCGCGGCGGAAAACCGCAAGGCGCGGTACGAATTTGAGATCGGCGAAAAACTTGAAGCGGGCCTGGTTCTCACCGGCACCGAAGTGAAATCCTTGCGCACCGGCAAGGCGACGATCGCCGAGAGCTATGTCGGCGTCACCAAGGCCGGCGAAGTGCAGCTCATCAACGCCAACATTCCCGAATATCTGCAGGCCAACCGCTTCAATCATGAGCCGAAGCGGCCGCGCACCTTGCTGCTCAAACAGCGTGAGATCGCCAAACTGGCGCAGGGTATCGAGCGCGAAGGCATGACCATCGTGCCGCTGAAGCTTTACTTCAACGAGCG
>Ga0066256_1004834_pt1 | contig 11633 bp, 6 predicted proteins | sample ThiBio_1000_biof_FD_87107 | JGI IMG/M metagenome (GOLD analysis project Ga0066256, IMG submission 87107) | Wastewater bioreactor microbial communities from Cape Town, South Africa - Thiocy_expt_1000_biof (version 2) | ecosystem: Engineered > Bioreactor > Thiocyanate-remediating >...
GTTGCCCAGGGGGGGCGGCGATGAGGACGGCGGCGCCGCCGCCCCCCCCGTCGCGCCTGCTCCCCCCCCTGCCGGCGGCGGCCCCGGGCTAGCCGCCGCGGCCAGCACCCGGCCGCCATCATCGTTGGCGCCGGCAGCACCGCCGATGATGGCGTCGCCGCGGACGCCGGCGACGCTGGGGCTGGCGTCGGCGCCAACATCGCCGGTGGGGCCATTCAGCTTGGGTGACGCCGGCGCCAGCATGACCGTGGTGGATGAGACGTCTGCCATCGCGCTGCGGGGCGGCGGCGTTACCGGCATCATGGCGCGGCGCGGCGGTGGGGGTGGCGGCGGGGGGGGCGGGGGGGCGGGAGGGGGGGCAGGGGGGGGTAGGGGCGGGCGGGCGGGGGGGGGGGGGGCGCCCCACCCCCCCCCGGCCCCGGGGCCCGGGCGCCCCCGCCCCGCGGCGGATGGCGTCACGCGTACGGACGAGATCTACTACGTCGGCGTCATTGACATCCTGCAGCAGTACGACCTGCGCAAGATGGGCGAGACGGTCATCAAGTCGATGTACCAGAACCCGCGTGGCATCTCCTCCGTGTCGCCCGCGTTCTACGCCAAGCGCTTTGTCGACTTCCTGGCGGAGCACACGCGTTAACTCACTTATACTTGGTTATTTGTGGCCGGCGCAGCAGCATGTGGTGTGCACGCTCGCCTGTCACGGCGGGCGCTTATCGTGGTTAATACGTGACATTGAAGTATTGGGTATCGATTCTACGCTGCGCACGCCACACGACGCGGGGCTCAGGACGGGGGGCACACTCCCACAACCAGGGGGGATGACAAACTACGAGGGCAGGCCACCTGACGAGGTAGCAGGCGGTGCGTTATACGCAAAGGACACATCATCCCAGCAGGCGACACAGGCGCTTGCAACAGCGGCGGCGCGGTTACGAATAGCAGCGGCGAGTGCAGCAGGTGGTGGGCAGACAGCGGCGCGATTGGGTGTGCGCGCCCGGCGGCGTGGTACAGCAGCAGCAGCGGCGGAGGCGGCTGCTGGTGGGGCCGGGGTGCGGCGCGCGCGTGCTTGCGACGCATGGCCTGCGCCCGTCGCGCGTGCCGGCGGCAGGGCGTCGCTGTCGCCCCCCGCCGCGCCAGCGCCCGCATCGTCGTCATCGTCGCCGCCACCACCCGTGTCATCGTCTTTGCCCGCCGGTAGCAGGCGTGGTGCGGTGCCAGCTGTCGCAACTGCACGTGCGGCGCTGGTACGTTCAGCGCCTCCGTCCGCGCGCTTCAGCGCAAGCCCACACAGTGGCGTCAGTACATACCGCGCGGCCGCGCCGCCCACTGCTGCAGCGGCGCGGCGCACTGGCGGCGGCGCACGAGCAATGCCGGCGGTACACACGGCAGCCAGCCAGCGGCTGCCCGGCACGTCGGTCAGCGGCGTGGCAGCGGTACGCAGCACGCGGGCCCAGTTTGCTGCAAAGCCGCCGGCATTGAATGGGTTGGTAAACGCGCCGGTGCGCGTGCGCAGGTAGGCGTACCGCTCGTAGTGCAGCGCCTCGTTGGTGGTCAAGCCTCGCACCAGGAAGCGGACGTGCTGCAACACCAGCGCCGCCCCAATCGCGCCGGCGGGCGCCGGCAGCAGACCGGCAAGCAACCATGCCGGCGATGCGCTTGCATGCGCCCACAGCCCAGTGCGACCGCCGCCGCCAGTCGTGGGAACCACGCTGCAGTACGCCAGTAGCAGTGCCACCCACAATCCGGCCGCGGCCGTCGAGGTGGCAACAAACCATACAAATGCGGCATAGTTTGACGCGCCCACGTCGCCGCCGGTCCAGGTGCAGTGGTGGTCATAGTCTGGCACGCAGACGCGGCAGCGAGGGCAGTGCTTTGTGCGCGGCGGCCGCGCCACCTCACACGTTGTGCACACACTCGCTGGCAGCGCCGCAGAGTCCACACCCTGCATCATAATCTGGCGGTACGCGGCGCGCGCCTGGACGCACGATGCCGCGCCCGCGCTGTCATCATCATCCATGCCGCCACGCGGCACCAGTGGGGGCGGCGCGTCTGCCAGCACCCGGACGTACATCCAAACCGCGATGGTAGCAAAGGCAGTGAACAGGCATGTAGCGGTCGCCGCCGCCACACGCACCAGCAAGGGTGGGAGCTGGCCATCCGGCAACCCAGCGCCAGCGCGCCATGCAGCCAGCCCCGGCAAAACGTGCCACGTTGCAGCAACCAGCACGTGTGCCGCTAGCACCGGCCACACGGCTGCCGTCCACCCTGTTACCGCTGCCATGCCCGCGGTGACAGCCGCGAGGATGGCGGCGGCACCCGGCGCCTCCACCGCCGCACGTGCATCTATGGCGAATCGCAGGCTGCTGCGAGTACCGGGCGGCAGGCGGGCGGCCAGCGACGTGGCGGTGCCAAGCGCAAGTGGCGCCAGCGGTGCACCTGACGGCCGCCGTGCGCCTGCTGCAGCACGTAGAAGTGCGAGCCGGCGTGGTGCCAGGCGCGCGGATGCGGCGGCGGCCGCCAGCAGTGCCCACACACCGCAACGGCCACCCACACGCGCCCACGAGCCCGTTCGTACCGCGGTCGCCACGCTGGCTGCCGCGGCGCGTACGCGGCCGCCGGTGGCATCTGGCTTCACGCCGCCAGCAACCGCCGCGGCAGCCTCTACCAGGCGGTGCAGCACCGCCAGGTGCCCCACGCCAATGGCGGCATCTACCGCCGACGCCGCGCCCTCCGCCTCCCACCCACCGTCCGCGCCGTGCGCCAGGCACCAATCCACCACGCGCATGGCGCCGGCACGCGCCGCAATCGCTAGCAGGGTGGCGCCGGTGCCGTCTGCCGGCGTGTCAACCGCACGCCAAGCAGCAGCAGCACTTCCACGCGGCGTGCCATCCGTCGCGGCAGCAGTCAGTAGCGCGTCGTGCGCTGCTAGCATGGCTAGGAACGGGGCATTGTCAGCAGCGGCAGCAACGGCAGCCGCACTGCGCCCACTGCCATCCGCGCGCCATGGGTTGCCGCCGTGCTGCAGCAGCACCTTCCCGACCGCCAACCCCTCCTCCTCCAACCACCACCTGTGCCCGCGCCGCGACGACGTGCGCCGCCGCCCGGCTGCCGCCACATGCAGCGGCGTGGCACCAGTTGCGGTATCCGCCGCCGCGGCACCAGCCGGCACAGCGCACAGGAGGGCATGCAGGCACGGCGCGGAAGCTGCGCCGGAAGCAGCTGCAAAGTGAAACGCCGACGATGCGGCAGCCGGGTGAAGGGGCAGGCTGGGTGGCCGCGGGACGGTGACAAGACCGGCCGGCAGAGGAGCCAGCAGCGTGGACGGCGACAGTTGGCTCGCCTCCGCTGCCATCAGCGCCGACACGGTGCGCTCATCGCCAGCGGAGATGGCGGCCACCAGCCGCTCCATGCCGCCGGCTGGTGCTGCTGCGGGGGGTAATGATGGCGGTCGTGTCACGGGTTTTGCCGCTCGCACCGACCGCTGCTGCTGCACTGAGGAGGAGTAGGAAGCAGCAGCAGCAGCACCTGCAGTGAGGCGTGAGTAGGGAGCAAGAGAAATGCATAGGGAGCGCAGCAGCAGCAGCAGCAGCAGCAGCAGTAGCAGCTGTAGCAGCAGTAGGGAGCAAGAGAAAACTGTAGTAGAGAGCAAGAGAAAGGCAGTAGGGAGCAAGAGAAAAAGATTTTTTCCAAGTCTATCCCCGTTTTTCACCCAATTAAAAGTAATACACGCGCGCAGTGAAACTGTGCGAACGCTGCGCGGACGCGGTGTGTGGGGTCTGTAGATTTGTATGCAGTGTGCTTGGCGTCGCTAGTGTGCGATATCCGTGCTCTTGCACCCCGAAATCCAACCCCCCCCTCTCTCTCTCTCTCTCCCCTCTCCTCCTCTCCTTATCACGCTCTCACGCACTCGACAACATCGCCTTACTCGTTGTTGCTTACTCTTACGCTTACGTGTTGCCTACTCATCGCCAGCTACTCGTTGCCTACTCACCTCCTACTTGTTGCCTACAGGTACTCGTTTCCTACGCGTCTCATACTTGTTGCCTCGCTTGTTTGCCTCGCTCGTCGCCTCCTACCTCCTACTCGTCGTCATACACCCATCCGCTCCTCGTTTGGTAAGATATCCATTTGCAGCTGGCCCGATTCCAAACAGCCGCCGTCTGTATCCAGTGGCCGCGTTTGCACGGCACGTGTACTACTGCTTCTAAGCTGCGGTTTGCAAGCAAGGGAAGGCAGGCTCACAGTCACATTCGTCGCATCACACATGGGGGCGAGGCGCGCAGCTGCCGCGGCTGCCGCGGTGGCAACCATAGTGGTACTTCATTATGGAAGACAGGTGGCGGCTGACTGCAGCGCCTCGCCGGCAGCCAACACGTTCTACTGCACGGTGGACGTCGACACGGAGACAGCGGACTGCTGGTGTTGGGAGGGGTATTGGGGCACGCCGTTCACACTGACGTGCTCCGAGGGGACGTGGGAGCCGGCGCCGGAAAATGTGTGCACCGGCTGCAGTGACCCCACCCCAGTGCCAGCTGCTGAGCGCGTGCTGTCCTCGCTATCCCCATGGCGCCCGCCATACCAGCATGTGTATGACTGCGCGGCAGGCTACCATGCGCCGTACCTGACGTCGACCTGCCAGACGAATGCGTCGTCGATGACGTGGCTGCCGTTCCCTGACACCTGCACCGAGTGCAATGTGCCCACAGCGGCCACCCTGCCGCCCGGCGTCGTCGTGCTGGCGGTGGCCACCCACAGAGTAGGCGGCGTGGATGCGCCGTACATGGCAACAATGGGATGCGGCGCCGGGTGGGTGGGCGTCACCGTGAATGCCACCTGCGTCAACAACACGGCGGCTGAGACGTGGGCGCCGCTGCCGGCCTGTGTCGCGGTGCCGACCGTCTCCCCCACACCCTCTGCCACCGCCACGCCCACGTCGTCTGCCACTTCTACCGGTACCACGGCGGCACAGCACTCAGCTGGCGTGTCACCCACCCCCGCGGCCGCCTCACCCACCTCCGCGGCAGCCTCAACCACGGCAACGCGAACGTCGTCGCCGTCGACGTCACCAGACAGTAGCAGCGGGGCGGCGCGAGGGGGAGGCGGCGGCAGTGGTAATGGGCCTGCCATTGCAGGCGGCGTAATTGGCGCCGTTGTGGGACTGGCATGCTGCGTCGCGGGCGTGTGCCTGTGGCAGCGGCGTCGTTGGGCGGCGGCGCAGAGCGCGCAGCGCACGCGGGCGCGCATGACACCGCTGCAGCGCATCCTTGCCACCATCCCGCATTCCGACTCTAATGTGCGCGACAAGCTGCTGACCGGCACTGCGGGTGGCGGCGGCGGTGACAGCGGCGGCCGAGCCACGGGGGTTGGCTCCCTGTTTGGACGTGGTGGCGCACCGGCGCCGGCGCCGGTACCGTCGCTGCCGTATGACGTCAGCGACGCGGACTCTGTGGCAGACTCTGAGTCGCATGCGTCGGCGGCACCGCCGCCATACAGGAGGCCGCTGGATGCCGGCACCTCAACAGAGCTGCGGTCGCTGGGCGATGACGGCGGGGAGTCACGTCCGCGCTCGCGCGCCTCGTTTGGCTCCGCCGCCACAGGGCCGCACACGGTGGTGCTGGATGCGCGGTTTATGGGCGGTGGTGGCGCCGCGGGCGTGGCTGGCGTTGTGACGTCCCCCTCCACCCTGCGCCTCGCCTCCCTGGGTGCCAGCGGCCGTGGCATGACGTCCATGGATGTGGAGGGCGCCGGCGCACACCACGGCGCGGCGGATGCACGCCATTTTAGCCTCTCTGGCATTGGCGACAAGCGCTTCTACGGCGTGTGACCCGGCACAATTGGTCTGTTCAAGCCACTCGGTACTGGTACACTCAATCCAGCGCATCCACGTCGGTGGGCGGCGCCGCGACTCGAGGTGCGTCTGGCACTGGCGGCGGCGGCAAGGGAGCGTCGACGGCCGGCAGCCGCGGTGGCTCAACCGGCGCTGCCGCCGCTGTCGTTGCTGCGTCGGCATCTGCGCCGGCACGTAGCCTGGCATCTATCGGCTCGGGCGCCGCTGCCGGTGCCGGTGCTTCGACAGCAGCCGGCGCGCCATCAACAACCGCTGCCGCGGTATCGGGTGCAGCAGCCCCCTCGCCGCCGTACTTGGCGCGGTACACGTCGCTGGCAGCCACAATGCGCGACCACCGCTCCTCCCGCGCGGTGGCATTTGCTGCAGACTCTGGCACCGCCACCACCTCCTCGCCGCTAAAGGCGCTGGTGGTTGCACTGCTTGTCGCGCTGGTTGGTGCGGCTATAGCTGCTGCTGGTGCTGCTGCAGCAGCTGCCGCTGCCGCCGCCCCACCACCACCACCACCTGCCGCCCCACCACCACCGCCGCCACCACCGCCACCACCGCCACTCTCGCCGTCACGGTCGTCGCCGCTGCTGCCCTTGCTGTCCGAGTCGCTGTCCAGCGGCACGCCAGACGACTTGCTGTAGTCCTCCGCGGCGCGGCGCACAAAGTCGGCAAAGGCATGGAAGTTGCGCTCCTCGGCGTCCTCCTTCTCTTGCCGCAGCCGCTCCGCCTCCACGCGCTCCGCGGCGTTGGCGGCGGCGGCAGCGGCAGAGGGCTCGGTGCCGGCGGCAAGCGCGGCGGTGTAGGTGGCGTACCACACCGTCACGCGCGCGCGCTCGTCTTCAAATACCGGCTTGTCATCCAGGTAGGTGAGGCGGGGGCAGCGGCCCATGATCGTCTTGCGGGAGAAAGGGGGGGGTTTTACCACCCGGGTGCCTTTCAGGGACAGCACCCCCCGTGCGGGGAGGGCCGCCCGCAGGGCCCCCAAACGCGGGGCGTCCCGCCTGTTTTTCTGCCGGTCCCGCCGGGGGAGCGCCCGGCCCACCCCCCCCCCCCCCCCCCCCCTCCGCCGACGCCAGGTAGTTGTGTGACAGGATGAGGGTGCGCAGTGCGCCCGCGTCGCCCAGCCCCGCCACGCGCCGCACCATGTTTTTGGACAGGTTCAGCGTGTCCAGCTTGGTGAGGCCCTCCAGGCCCTCCATCACCTCAATGCAGTTCTCATGCAGGTACAGCGTGGTGAGTTCGGTGGCGGCGCCCAGGCCCTCGATCTTCCGCAACCCGTTGCCCTCCAGCCACAGCACCTTCAGCCCCGTGTACGCCTCCAGCGCCGCAATGCCCACAAACCCCTTATAGTGCAGGTACAGCCGGTCGTTGAGCGCCGGCGTGGAGTACAGGCCGTCCTTGCGGCACAGCTCCCGCAGCTTGGCTGCCGTCATCTCCATGGCTGCTGGCGGTGGTGGTGCAGAGAAGCCAAAAAGTGAAATCGCTAACCAACCGTGGGCAAGCGGAATATACCCACACAGTTCAGCCAATACACTACAACTGGGCGAATGCGCGTCATAATTTTGTCAGTGGTGCGCGCGCCTGCATTTTTGAGTTTCCGCAACCCGTGCCGTTTTTTAGCCGTTGGCGCGTTATTTAGCCGTTGGCGGTGTCAGCAAGGGGGAGATGAGAGAGTGGGTTGTTGCCCTAATTAAATTAACCAGGAGGGTGGGTTAAATATTAATGCGGCGCAGATACGCTTTACACACATATGTGCCGGTTGCACACGGCACCGCTGCAACACGCAAAAACACGCGGAGTACGCTACCCTAACGCACTGTGTTGCATCCCTTGCACGGGTTGTGTGCGTCGCTGTGTGTGGCCGATTATACGTCACCCCCCCCCTCTGCTCTCATCTCCCCCTATCTCTCTCCCTCTTCTCTCTACTCACCTTCTACTCGACTGCTACTCCTGCTGCTTGTCTACTGCTGCTGCTGGCCTGATACTACTGGCCTGCTGCTGCTGCTGGCCTGCTGGGTGCTGCTGCTCGCTCACGGGGTCAAAAAGGATGGAGGGTTCTCAAGCACCGTGTCGCGCCGGCAGCGCGCCTTCATGTTTCTGCATATTTCCCTGCTGATTCAGTTAGAAGCTTCTCCCCCTCACTACGGTACTTGGGGCGGGTTGGAGCCACAATAAGGACCACAACAACTGACCACAAAGAGGCTGTGTGAACCGCGACATTACCAATGCGCCCTCCTCCGTGGTTGTTGCGTGCCCTGCAGTACGCATCATCATAGTTTCCAGGGCCGCTGCCGCTGCGGTGTCCATTGCTGAGGCTGAGAGTTATTCACCAGTGCTACTGCTGGTTGCAGCGGATCCGGTGACGGAAAGGCACCTAGCTTGCTGTCCCTCATTGCCAAGATGCAGGTGAGTGTGCTTACACGCCAGCCAACTCTCCAGCTGCTGCTGGTATCTGTGCCCACAACCACCGTCCCCACCGCCACCACCACCACCGCCTACCACGCAGATCATTGTGAAGACGCTGACGGGCCGCAAGCAAACGTTTGACTTTGAGCCGCATGCCACGGTGCGTGGGCCCCCCTCCCCGCCGCCGCACGTGCTGCCCCCAAGCAGCATCCCTCAGCCCCACGCCAGCCCACCCGCAGATCCTGCAACTCAAGGAGGCGCTAGAGGAGAAGGAGGGCATCCACGTGCTGAGTTTCAAGCTGCTGCACGCCGGCAAGTCGCTGGGCGACGCCGCCACCCTTGAGAGCGCCAAGATTGAGGCGGGCGCGGTGCTGCACATGGTGCTGGCGTTCCGCGGCAGTGCCGCAGAATAAGCTGCGGCCGCTTGGTATCCCACCCGTTGCTTGACGATACAGCTCACACACTGAAATGGGCGGCTAGTGTTGTATGCATGCATTCACAAGGGCAGTTAATCACGGGTCGGAGGCAGGCGTGAGTGTCGTACAAAGTCGTCACAACCGTGGTGCTGGCCGCGCTGCCCGTCGGGACTCTGGGAGGTGGTTGGTGCGTCATTTAGCCGTTGGCGTCACGCCGCCTCGCAGCAGCACCAGGTGGAGTCGAAATGAAATGCAGCGGAGGTTGTGCGGGCGGATATGGCGACGTATTCACGGTTGGCATTTATAGATAGTGGCGGTTAGACGCGCGGTGGCGCGCGTTGTCATTCGTAGCTAGAGTAGACATTGCATAGATATGGCGCTGCGACGCACCTTCACACGCACTGCTGCGGCGGCGTCGGCGGCAGCAGCAAGGGCAGCAACAGCGAGGGCAGCAAGACAACTAGCAGCGACTGCTGGACGGAGCAGTGGCGATGGCCGGGGGGTGTATGAAGCCCTGGCTGCAGCCGGTGTGGCGGCTGTCGCTGCTGCTGCTGCAGCTACGAATGCGACGGCGGCGGACGACACACGCGCGACGGACACGGGGCGCGACTTTGAGCGCGTGCTGGCAGATGCGTCGCCTGCCACGGCGGGGTGGCTGCGGGAGCATGCGACGCCAAACATGCGGCGGCATGGGCACCCCGCCGGGCGGTGGAATGAGCAGATGCCAGAAGATTCCATTGCGGCGATGAGCGCGGCGGAGAAGTGGCGGCACAGCGTGTATGCGTACGGCGTGCTGGCGCTGGTGGCGGCCGAGTTTAATGGCAACAAGGAGGGCGCGGTGGGGGAGTATCCGTCACGGGCGCGGCAGGTGGTGCGGGAGCTGGGTGGCGGCGCGTACATGTACGGCCCCATCAGCCGCACCGGCAGCTCGAAGGACTACCAGGGGCACAACATTGCTGCCATGGCAGTGGCGCCCACGGGGCACGTGGTGGGCTCCGCGTTCAACCACAACGTCCTGTTCTCCTCCACCACGCAGCACGCGGAGCAGCGGCTCATTGACGACCTGTTCTCGCGGCCGGACGCGCTGGTGCCGTGGGCGGGTGGCAGCGGCGCCGTGCCGTCGCGCGAGGTGAACACGGAGGAAGCGATGCGCGAGCTAGCGGTGTACACCAGCCTGGAGCCGTGCCAGCAGTGCGCCGGCAAGCTGCACCTGGCCGGCATCCCGGAGGTCATGTACTGCCAGCGCGACTGGGACATTGAGCTGCACCTGACCGCCATGTACCGCCGGCACTTCAAAACGCGGCCCATCCCCGGCTGGGCGGTGGGCTTCCGGCCGTCCACCGACCTCACGCTCGCATTCCTGCGGTATCGCAAGGCGGTGGAGGCGGACCGCCTGGTGCCGTTCTTCCGCTCCGTCACCGGCGCCGTGACGTACGCCAAGACCACGATGCCGTACTTCCTGTGCACCGACGCCGCCAAGGACGTGTTTGACGCCGCCGCGTCCACCCTGGCGGGGCTCATGACGCCCGATGACGCGGAGTGGGCGGCACTGCCACCTGCCGCCCGCGATGCCATTGCAACGTACCGCCCCGGCGCCGACCTGCGCCAGCGGCGCGTCAAAGAGGACGAGCTGGCGTCGCGGCGGCGGGAGCTGACGTCCTTTGACTACGACCGGCGGTGCACCGTGTACATTGGCAGCGAGCTGCCGCCGGGCGGCAACGAGGAGGGTGTGGAGGCGGCACTGGCACCGTACGGCGACATTGCGTCCGTCCACATCCTACGCGATGCCGCCACCGGCAACCCGCGCGGCCCCGTGTTTGTTCAGTTTGCCTCGCCGCGTGATGCCGCCGCCGCCGCTGCCGCCATCCACGGCCGTGCCATGCCGCCCTGGCGCGCCGACACGACCCTCACTGCCAACGTCAGCACGTACGAGCCGCGCTACCAGCGCGCCCTGGCCCGCATTAGCCAGCTAGAGGCGGAGCTGGCAGCACCTCCCGCGCCACCCGCGCCCGGCACCCTCACCAACGCCGAGGTGCTGGCGCACGTGCGTGCCTACGTGCAGTATGAGCGCCTGGTAGAGCGGCGCAGCACGATGCGCACGTAGGGTAATACTTGCGTGATAACATATTAGCCCTATTCAATCGCTCTACCGGTACTGGTGGTACACGGCACACATGTGTGCGACACAAACAACATCTGATCAATGAACTAATGGCCGGCGGTTGACGTCCGGCCGGCGCCGCCCGCCGCCGGTTCACCATGCAGGAGGGCATCGACGTCAGCGCCCACCTCGGCAGGGCGGGTACCTTCCGCGCTGGCGCCCGCCTCCTCGTCGCCTGCCTTGCGCTTCTGCACAATAGTTGTCGTGTGGGAGGGGTTGGTACTGGTGGTGGGCGCAGTGTACCGTTGCCCCGGGTGCAAAATATAAAGGCCAACAACTTACCCGCGCCTGGCGCTCCATGATGGCCTGCTGCGCCGCGCGCTCAAACTGGTCTTGCAGCAGGCCGCGCGCGTTGGTGAAGATCTCGCGCTTGGCGCCCCACCAGTCGGCGCCCATGAAGGTGTGGCGCACCGTGGTCTGGAAGACAAAGATGGGGGACAGCAGGATGGGGAAGCGCGTGACGAGGTCGCGGAACGCGTCCGGCGTCAGGTTGCCATCCACCGCCACCTCCTCCGCGTCCATCAGCGCGCGGATGACGGCGGTCTTGGCGGTGCTGGTGGGCGGGTGCAGGTGGTACAGCAGGTTGCGGAACTGCGCCACGGAGAGGGCGCGGCCGGGCGGCGTGTCCAGCACCGACCACCGCACCGTGCCCTCCCAGTACACCGGCTTGCCCGTCGCCACCGCCACGCCCACCGCGCCTGGCTTGTAGTCGGCACTGCGGTACACCTCCTCCGTCGCCTCCGCGCGCTTCACCAGCGCCGACGCCACCACTGCAAACATCCACGAGATTATCTCCTCGTTGCCAAACATGCAG
>Ga0066256_1004837_pt1 | contig 11627 bp, 11 predicted proteins | sample ThiBio_1000_biof_FD_87107 | JGI IMG/M metagenome (GOLD analysis project Ga0066256, IMG submission 87107) | Wastewater bioreactor microbial communities from Cape Town, South Africa - Thiocy_expt_1000_biof (version 2) | ecosystem: Engineered > Bioreactor > Thiocyanate-remediating >...
GGGGCGGCGGCCATTTGGGTGCCGCCGGGGTCCGGCCGGTCCTTCGCCGCGATGGAGAGCGTTTCCACACCGCGGGCCACATAGGCGGTGCCCTTGTTGTTCCCGCGCCCGCCGCAGCCTGCGGTAAGGGCGATGGCAAGGGCGGCACCGGCCAGGATGAACGGCCGTGCGACGGAGCGATGGAGGCGGCTGATCGAACTCATGGCCACGCCCTATAGCCAGCGCGGTGCTGAACGCCAAGTGAAGTGTCGCCGGGATGTTGGTCGGTCTGGATCGGGCGCTATATCCGTTGCAAACACCAGGCATCCCAAACCCGCTCAGCCTTGAGCTTGTCGAAGGCCACGCGCAAGGCCAGCCCAGCGTGCTGAAAAAGCCGGCTGAACCGTCAGTACGTGGCCTTCGACAAGCTCAGGCTGAGCGGAGGTGGTGAATATAGCGCCCGCCCCTACTCCCAGAACGACACCGAACGCACCTCGATGCTTTCGCGAATCTTAGCATCGGGAAAGCTCTGGTCGCGGAAGGCGGTGTGCGGGCAGCGCCAGGTGACCGAATGGTCGCTGTCATGGAACTTGAACAGCAGCACGTCGTCCGCCTGCATGTTGGAGAAATACCACCAGCGATGGCCCGGATGGTGGGAGAAGATCGTGGCCGCCATCATCCCCTCCTCCCCCGGCACGGGCTTCACCGCCTCCGCCTCGCCGGGCAAGTCGTCGACGATGAACAGCGTGTTGTTCTTTTCCTCCCCGCCGAAGGAGGTGCGCCCGTCGCACACCGCCAGCGGCACGTCCTGCGGGCCGGGGGAGAAGGTGCGCCAGAACGAGGTGACCAGGAAGCGCCGGAAGCCCGGGCCGTCTGGGAAATGCTCGCGATAGGTCTGCTCGGCCATCAGGCGCGAGGTCGCCGTGTTCATGTCGACATGCGCCTCGCCCGCAGGGGGCTGGATACCGCCGCGATGGGTGTAGCCCGCCACCTTCTCCTGCGCGTGCCGCGAAAGGTCGGCCGAAGTGCGGATCATCCAGCCGCGCGCCACCGCCTTGTCCGCGCCGGTGAGCCGCATCACCTCGCGCTCAACCTCGCTTTCGTAGAGCGCATCCACCGCCGCCTTGTCGTGAAAGTCGGTTATCGCGCTGCGGCTCTTCGCCAGGATGAAGCCGTGCGTGTCGAGCGTGAAATGATCGCGGATCGGCATCCCGTCGCGGATCGCCACCTCGTGGTCGCTATAGGTGCCCGTGTTCATCTCGCGCCCCTGCGACACGTATCGGCGGGTGACGAAATCGCCCGGATCGACATAGCGGATCAGCGCGCGGGTCTGCCGCGCGGTTTCCTCCATGTCGCCCGTCCGGGTTTCTGCCGCGCTGGCCATGGCGATCCTCTGGTTGATTCTGTCCGTTTCCTACATTGCCATGCCGCAGGGCGCCCGCGCAACATGCTTGCGCGGGTCCGCCTGAAAGATGAAAAGGCACCGCATCAGGGATTCGAATGATTCCAGCCATATCGGAGAGAGGGACAGAATGAGCGCGCTGCCGCCGAGCATTGACGATACCGCGATCTGGGACGCGTGGCTGTCCCAGTTCCGCCTGCCGCTGATCAACGTCGCGATCGAGGCCGGCGTGCTGCGCACGCTGAGCGAGAAGGTGCTGACTCACGAAGAGCTCGCCGCCGAGCTGGAGCTTGACGCCCGCGCGCTGCAGATGTTCCTCGCCGCCCTGTGTGCCGACGGATATGTGGAAAAGCGCCTCGGCAAATGGCGCGCCACCAGCCTCGCCCGCACCTGGCTGCATCCCGATGCGAAGGGCTACTGGGGCAACTTCTTCAAGTCGATCGACAGCAACGAACGGCTGCAGAGCCGCCTCGCCACGTCGCTGCGCAGCGGCGTGCGCCCCGAAGGGGCGGATGCGCGCCCGGCGGGCTGGGAAGCGGGCACCATGCCGCCCGAAGTGGCCGCAGGCATCGCCAGCTTCATGCAGGCGCACAGCCAGGCCCCGGCGCTGGGCGCCGCGCGGATGCCCGAATTCGGCGAGCTGACCTGCCTGATGGACGTGGGCTGCGGCTCGGGCGTCTACGGGATCGAGATCGCCAAGGCCAATCCGGGCCTCAAGGTGGTGCTGATGGACCTGGCCGAAGTCGCCGCCGAGGCTGCGAAATACGTTTCCGCCGCCGGAATGGAGAGCCGCGTCTCCACCGCCGCGGTCAACATGTTCGAACAGGAATGGCCGCGCGAGGCGGACGGGCACCTGTTCTGCAACGTGTTCCACGACTGGTCGTTCGAAACCAACCGCAAGCTCGCCAAGGCCAGCTTCGACGCGCTCCCCTCCGGCGGCCGCATCTTCCTCCACGAAATCCTGATGGACGACGATTACACCGGCCCGTTCCACGCCGCCGCCTTCAACCTGCTGATGCTGACCGGGACGCTGGGCCAGCAATATTCGCTCGCCGAGTTCAAGGATATCCTCGAAAGCGCCGGCTTCACCTATTCGCTGGTGAGCGGACGGAAGGTTTAGCCTGGGTTTTTGTTCGGCCTCAAGCGCCGGCGCGGGCATCCGCCCGCTTGGCTATCCTCCGCAGCTTCGCTGCTCCGGGCGCGCGTTCGCGCTTGCGGGCTGCTGGGCTTTTTTTGTTTGCACCTCAAGCGCCGGCGGCCGCATCCGCGGCCTTGGCTATCCTCCGCAGCTTCGCTGCTCCGGGCGCGCGTTCGCGCTTGCGGGCTGCTGGTCGCAGCCCGGGGCCTCACGGGGTGAATGTAGTGTGCTGATCCGGTCTGCGCCTAGCGGACCGCAAGGCCGAACGGCCGCCCGCAGCGCCGAAGGCGCGAGGATATCGCACGCGCGGATGCGGGTGCGGCACACAAAAACTCTTATCTTCCTTTCCGCTTCACCGGTATCTTCAGGTAGCTCACCCCGTTCGACTCCGCCTTCGGGAAGCGCCCGGCGCGTATGTTCACCTGGATCGAGGGCAGCAGCAGCCGGGGCGCTGACAGGCCGGCGTCGCGCGTTTCCCGCATGGCGACGAACGTATCCTCGCTCACGCCTTCATGGACATGGACGCTGTGGCGCTTCTCCTCGCCCACGGTGGTTTCCCAGCGATACTCGTCGCGCCCCGGTGCCTTGTAATCGTGGCACATGAACAGCCGCGTCTCGTCCGGCAGGCTCAGCAGCCGCCGGATCGAGCGGTAGAGCTTGCGCGCGTCGCCGCCGGGAAAGTCCGCTCGGGCGGTGCCGTAATCCGGCATGAACAGCGTGTCGCCCACGAACACCGCATCGCCGATGCGATAGGCGAGGTCCGCCGGAGTGTGGCCGGGGACGTGCATCACCTCCACCGTCAGCCCGCCCAGCGCGAAGCGTTCCCCGTCCGCGAACAGCCGGTCGAAATCCGAACCGTCGGTGGCAAGGTCATCCATCTGGAAGACCGGGCGGAATATCCGCTGCACGTCGCGGATGTGCTCGCCGATGCCGATCCAGGCCCCGGTATGCGCCTTGACGAAGGGCGCGGCAGAAAGGTGATCGGCGTGGGCATGGGTTTCCAGCACCATCGCGATGGTCCAGCCGTTTTCCTCCGCGAAGCGCAGGATCGCCTCGGCCGAGCGCGTATCCGCCTCCCCGCTTGCCAGGTCGAAATCCAGCACCGGGTCGATCACCGCGGCCTGCCGGGTATCCGGATCGCCCACCAGATAGCTGATCGTGTTGGTCGGCTCGTCGAAGAAAGCCTCGATAAAGGGTTTTTGCATCGAATCCTCCATTAGCTCTTGCTAATATATTAGTGAGTGCTAAATTAGCAATATCTAATGGAGTGACCGAGCATGCTGAAGCCCCCGATGGATCTCGCGACGTTCGAGGCGAAGGCCGGCGAAGTGGCCGAAAGGCTCAAGGCGATCGGCAATCCCCGGCGCCTGATGGTGCTGTGCAAGCTGGTGGAACGCGGCGAGATGACCGTGACCGACCTCGCCCGCGAGGTGGGCCTGTCGCAATCGGCGCTGTCCCAGCACCTCGCCCGGCTGCGCGAGGACGGGCTGGTGGCCTTCCGCCGCGAGAGCCAGACGCTCCATTATCGCATTGCCGATGCACGGACCGAGGCGCTGCTCGCCACTCTCTACGAACTCTACTGCAAGGACTGACCATCATGACCATCACCACCATTTCCCCCGAAGAGGCCCGCAAGGCGATCGAAAGCGGCGCGCGGCTGGTCGACATCCGCGACCCGGACGAGCATGCGCGCGAACGCATCCCCGGCGCGATCAACGTGCCGCTCTCGCGCATTGCCAGCTTGTCCAAGTCCGACGACCCTGTGATCTTCCACTGCCGCTCCGGCATGCGCACCGCCTCCAACGCCGACCTGCTGGCCTGCGCCGCCGACGGCCCCTGCTACATCGTCGAAGGCGGGATGGACGGCTGGCGCAAGGCCGGCCTCGCCGTGGCGCGGGACAAAGGCCAGCCGCTCGAGCTGATGCGCCAGGTGCAGCTCGGCGCGGGCGGGCTCGTCCTGCTGGGCGTGATGCTGGGCTTCCTCGTCGCGCCGGGCTTCTTCGCCCTTTCGGCCTTCGTCGGCGCCGGGCTGATGGTGGCCGGGGCGACGGGCTGGTGCGGCCTTGCCACCGTGCTGCGCCGCATGCCGTGGAACCGGGCGCTGGCCCCTTCCTGACCCTCTCACCATGAGCGCCACCGTCATCCTCGCCGCGCTCGCCTCGGGCGTGCTGATCGGCCTGGTCCTGGGCCTGGTGGGCGGCGGGGGCTCGATCCTCGCCGTGCCGCTACTGGTCTATGCGGTGGGGATCGGATCGCCGCACCTGGCGATCGGCACGGCCGCGGTGGCCGTCGCCGCCAATGCCGCCGCGGGCCTTGCCGGCCATGCTCGCGCGGGCACGGTGAAATGGCCTTGCGCGCTGGTGTTCGCCGCCGCCGGCATGGCCGGCGCGGCGCTGGGCGCGGAAGCCGGCAAGGCGCTGGACGGGCAGCGCCTGCTCGCCCTGTTCGGCCTGCTGATGATCGGCGTGGGGCTGGCGATGCTGCGCCCGCGCAAGGCGCCCGAAGCGCCCGACGTGCGCCTCACCGCACAAAGCGCGCGCCGCCTGCTGCCCCGCCTCCTCCCCATCGGCTTCGCGGTGGGCCTTTCCGCCGGGTTCTTCGGCATCGGCGGCGGGTTCCTGATCGTCCCCGGCCTGATCGCCGCCACCGCCATGCCGATGGCCTATGCCGTGGGCACCTCGCTGGCGGTGGTCACCGCGCTGGGGATGACGACCGCCGCATCCTACGCCCTCTCCGGCCTGATCGACTGGCCGGTAACGGCGCTGCTGATCGGCGGCGGGATAGCCGGCTCGGCCTTGGGCATCCGCCTCGGCAAGCGCCTCGCCCGGCACAGGAACCTGCTCGAACGGATATTCGCCCTCACCGTGATCGCGGTGGGGCTCTATGTCGCGGCGGGGTAAGCGAGGGGCGGGCACAAGGCCCGCCCCCGCGCGCCTTACAACCCGTCCAGGCCCTTGCTGACCAGCACATTCACCGCCACGCGGCGGTTCTGCGCCTTGCCTTCCACGGTGTCGTTGCTCGCCAGCGGGTCCGCTTCCGCCATCCCGGTGGGGGTGAGCATGCGATAGGGCTTCCAGCCGCACACCTGCTGGAGATAATTGACCACGCTGCCGGCCCGCTTCTCGCTGAGCGCCTGATTGAATTCCAGGCTCCCCGTGGAATCGGTGTAACCCACGACGAGCAGCAGGGCGTTGTCCATCCCCTCGGCCGAGGCTGCCGTGGCGCACAGATCGTCCTTCGCCCGGGCAGACAGCACCGCCTTGCCGGTGTCGAAGTTCACGTTCGTCGTGGCCTTGACATTGTACTGATCGAGATCGCCCATCCGGCCGCGCAGCGCCTCCGTGGCCGCGGTCTGCTCGGCAAAGCGCTGGTCGGTGCCGTTATGGATCATGCTCGCGGTCTGGAGGTCCCTGTTCTTGAGGTTGATCCTGCTCGCCACCAGGCCGCCGCTCCATTGCCACGTCTTGACCGTGACCGGCAGGCCGTTGAGCAGCGATCCCGCCGCCAGCGCGGTGCGGCTGAGGCCCAGGAACCCTCCGCTGGCCTTGATCTGCGTGTCCTCGTTGACGGTGACGAGCGTGCGGGTGCCGTCGGCCGCCGTCACCTGCACCTGGTTGCCGCTGCGCGCGGAAATGATGCCCTTGATCTCGGGGCCCTCGGTCATCTCGGAGGCATCGGGCGCGGGCGCGGCATAGACGCTCGTCGAAAGATCGGCCTCGGGCGGATCCTGATATTGCGCGGACAGGCTCACCGGCCCGGCCAGCATGGCGAGCAGCAGGAAAACCCTGGGACTTCTGGACATGACACTCATTGCGTTGCTCCTTCAAGCTCGATTGGCCGGACCGGACGACCGCAGCATTCCTCCCGCCGCCGCGATCGCGTGTCCGTCCGCAAGAACCCTCTTCCATCCGGTTTCATCGAGATGCGCGGCAAGGCGCCGCACCTGGACAGGAGAGGGCCAGAACCCCGGGATTGCCCGCGTGTTCAGCCCAACCTTTCGCCCAGATGAACGGCCCCGGCACAACCGGCGCTTGTGCGGGCAGTTCGGGCGCGCCGTGCGGCAGAACGATGCGGATTGTGGTTTTTTGTTTTCGCCTCAGGCGCCGGCGGCCGCATCCGCGGCCTTGGCTATCCTCGCGCCTTCGGCGCTGCGGGCGGCCGTTCGGCCTTGCGGTCCGCTAGGCGCGGACCGGATCAGCACACTACCTCAATGTCGTGAGGCCCCGGGCTGCGACCCGCAGCCCGCAAGCGCGAACGCGCGCCCGGAGCAGCGAAGCTGCGGAGGATAGCCAAAGGCCCCGGATGGGGCCTGCCGGCGCCTGAGGCGCAGACAAAAACGACCAGCGGACCGCAAGGCCGAACGGCCGCCCGCAGCGCCGAAGGCGCGAGGATATCGCACGCGCGGATGCGCGTGCGGAACACAAAGACATCGCGTGCGGAACAACAAACACACACAACAAACACACACAAAACCATTTTCCTACACGAACCACTATGGTTACATGCCTCGGCTCCCTCATCAAAGGAGCCCTTCATGACCATCGACAAATCCCGCACGCCCAAGGCGCAGCGCGGCGCCCTGCCCGCCTTCACCCCCGTCCCCCGCCAGTACCAGCGGCATGACGGATGGACGCCCGAGCGCCAGCAAGGCTTCATCGAGGCGCTGGCCGATCTCGGCAGCGTCAGCGCCGCCGCCCACGCGGTGAACATGACGCCGGAAGGCGCTTATCTGCTGCGCCGCCACCCCCAGGCGAAGGAATTCCGCAAGGCGTGGGAAGCCGCCCTCGCCTGCGGCGTCCAGCGGATCGAGGACGTGGCGATGGACCGCGCGCTCAACGGAGTGGAAGTCCCCGTGTACCATTTCGGCCAAATCGTCGGCACGCGGAAGGTCTATAATGACTACCTGCTGATGTTCCTCCTGCGCAACCGCGCGCCCAAGCGCTTCAACGCCGACACCTCCCGCGGAGGAATGAACGCGGTCGACAAGATGCGGCTCAAGCGATTGAAGAAAGCCTGGCGCAAGGAATGGGACGAGGAACAGCGCGCCGACCTGCCGACCCTCGACGAAGTCCGCGCCAGCATCCTCCGCAAGATCGAGGCGGTCAAGCGCGCCAGCCGCCGAGCCGCGGCACGGGAGCAAGGCTTGATCGAAGGGCCGGCCGATGGGGCGGAGTGCGATGGGAGGGAAGAGCTGCGGGAGGGGGAGGAATAGGAGGGGCCCCATTCCCCGATGAAAGCGAATCCCGACACCTAAGCCACTTGGGCCTCAACCCCCTCCACACAGATAACACCCCACTCGTCACCCCCGCGAAAGCGGGGGTCCCGCGTACTTTCTGGCGGGGGAACGGCGGGGCGGGGGTTTTGCGCCAACCCCTCCTGCCCTTTTGCCCTCTCGGGGGAAAAAAAAGGGTGCCCCCGAGGGGCGAAAGCACCAAAGGGGGGGGGGGAAAAAGGAAACTCCCCCCCCCCCCCCCCACGCCCCCCCCCCGGCGGTGCCCCGGGAGGGGGGGGCCGGCCCCCCGGGCGGCGTTGGCGTTGATTGATCGAATGGGAGGGTGATTACAAGGTGATCACGACTTCAGTCGTTCTGCCTCGAGCATTCGTGCTTCCCGCCATCTCACTGCCGCGCTCGACCGTGCGAATCTTGCAGCCAGTATACAGCTCTCGAATGGTGGAATGATCCGCATTAGTGAGCGTAAAATGCGCTCCCCGTTGCGCAGCCCTAAGCAAGCTTTCGTGAAGCCGAACTTGATCGTCCCAACTGAAGATTTTCTCATTATATTCGATAAAGCCGTTCGAGTTATGATTCACAGTATATGGTGGGTCCGCGAAGATGAAATCCCCATTGCCACAAGCGTCAATCGTTTCCTCGAAATCAGCCAAAAGGATCTCAGCATTCCGAAGTCTTGTCGACCATTTTTCAAACTCGCCTAGATCTCGGAGCTCGTAGACTTTAGTGCCAATCGGAACGTTGAAGCGGCCGGCCAAATTGACCCGAAACAATCCGTTGAAGCATGCACGGTTGAGATAGATGAAATCGGCGGCATCCTGTACTGATGAACTGCCCATCCGGGCTCTCACTTCATAATAACGATCCTTCGAATGAAGATCGAAATGCTCCTCCACCAAGCAGAACAAGCTCAGATGATTCTCTTTCATGCGGAGATAAGCGTTGATCAAAAATCGATTGATATCTGCAAGTACTGCTTTCTCCCAATCGTAGGAAAAGAATAGAGCGCCACCGCCAAGGAACGGCTCCACAATACGTGTTCCCACGGAGAGCCCAGCTACACCTCGTTGAGTGAGCCAACGCTTACCCCCCGCCCACCTAAGAAAGGGACGCATCAGCCACCCCATCTACATAATGTTCCGGCAGATTGCTCTTTAAGTGGTCTACCACGATAGAAAGCACTTCAAGATCGCTGGCCTTATAGGCCCGTCCGCTCGGGTGGGCAGCGACGCGACGAATCTTATTTATCGCATCAAACCACCCGCGGTAGAAATGCTTGCCCGAAGGCTCATCGGGTAACGGGATGCTCAGTAGCTTTAATTTCATCCCTGATCTCTTTCATTCCAGCCAACGTCGCGAACTGAATCCAATCTAGGTATTCCTCGACAGGCAACTTATCTTCCGATTCATCATCGACCCGCTTGATCTGACAAGCTTTTTGAATATCCTTTGGAATCACAACTTCAAAAAAATTCTCTCCAAATTTTTCTCTCAGTTGGTCTTTTAAATATGTCGGAACGACCGCCTGAATCCATTTTACTTGCCGATCAGCGAGCTCTGTGGTTTCGGCAGAGGTTGTTCGCTTAAACTCCTCGTATCCTTCCGGCTTAAGTCCAGGAATATCATTCTCGATGAGTGAAAATAGTTTAAAGAAATACTCATGATATCCGCTACTACCAAAAATTACGGTAAATCTAGATTTAAATTCTTCATCTGAACTTTCTTTGATGTAATCAAACATTTTATTCATATATGGTCTAATTGCAGCATAAAGCTCATCTAATTCAACTGTCTGGGGATGGAGAAAATCCTTGTAAGCCACATAACGGATCAGTTCGCTCAGCATCCGAATTTGGCTTCCAACTCCTAGGTTGGTACACAGCGCACCCAAGCGTCCCATGTCCCACCGCGCCGGATTGGCGTTACGTACTTCCTCCAAGTGCATGTTGAGCAATTCCACCAACCGCACCAAACTATCTTCAGGAGTTCCGGCCCAGCACGGTCCGGGCATAATCTCACCCGTTTTGGCGTTTATTGAACCAAGTATGCCGGTGATGATAATTCGCTCTTGGATGCTTCGCAGATTGAGCGGCTGATTGCCGCCTGTGATACCTGGCGAGACTACCTTGGCTTCAAGAGGACCGCTGCCTCTGGAGTTCATCAGATCAACCGCTCGGGATGCAATAGCTGCAAGCCGTTCCTTTGGCACATCGGAGTCCCATTTCACTTCTCCGTCCAAAGCGGAAAGGAGCGTCGGGGGAACGGTCGCTTGCTTCGCGTTTATCTCGACAAAGATGTGCGCCTCTTGTGCTTTCGTGACCTTGTCGAACGCAACGAAAAAAAGCGGATTCTTGTACTCTTCTTCCGTAAATACGGTCCCGTACAGCCTATGCTGGCCATCGATAACCCAGCAGCTTTTATAGCGATCGGGAAGGATGAGTTTCCCGAATGTAACACCTGAAGTTTCATCGCGCGCAACCTGCTCAAATCGAGGTGGCCGATGAAAATTGAGAAGGATCGTGTTGGGAAAGAACCCCTTCTCATCCAAGAATGCCCCGATCTGCTTCAGTCGCGCAGGTTTTACCAAGCGCTGATAAGATGGTGCTCCTGACGGGTCTCGGAGATCGCGATGATTCACGAACGCGATCCGCAGGACATCCTTAGCGAGGGCGGAGAAAAGATAGGCAGTGGTGCCACCCAGTTTCGTCTTGACCGCCGGAACCTTCCGCCCGCTTAGCGCCGGAACCTGCTGATCCTCCAAATACTCAGCGTGAAACTGATATCGGGCTGCTGCGCCAATCTTCCTGGAAAACTCTTCAAAATAGAGTAGCTCAAGCTCCCGGATCACTTTGATGTTATGGTCTTGCGCTCGCTTCAGATCTTCGTGCGACCACCGCACGTTATCTGTAACAAAGCACCAGATGAACTTCGGCTTGAAAGCTTCGCCATAGTGCTTGCGAACTGCGTCAGCGATCGGTTTCATCAACCCGGCGAATTCATTCAGGTCCTTCAAAAGTGAGCGCTTTGTCGGGACCTCGCATGCCTTGCACTCGGATATAACAACCGTTTCATCGTCCTTTGCAAAGACGTCGATCTGTTTTTCTGTTGCTTTGTCACCTTTCCCAACAACAACACGAAAATGACGCCCGGCGTTGAGTTCCGCATAGCCAAAGCGATATAGAACATTCCAGAAACGATTTTCGAGCACTTCATCGAAACGCTTCGCTCGCCTCATTCGATAACTGGACTTATTTTCCCTCTGGACAATCCAACCGTCAGCTTCTCGTACCTCACGCAGCGGTTTCTCAAACGACTCTTCATTGTAGACTTTGCTACGTCGGCCATATTCGGCGCGCCTAGCGCCAACATCGGCTACTAGTTCCCCAAGCATCGCCCCTCCCTCAGGCAAATCAGACCGGTCCCGTCATTCCAGAACTAGCATTTTTGGCGCAAAATACTTTATAAAGTCCAGTGGCTATCTAAGGATATCCTCCATTCTTGAGAACCTCGTGTCATGCTTTGAGTGCCGGCGCGGATTCGGAGGCGAGACTCACTCCTCCCCCATCCTAAGCGCCGCGATGAACGCCTCCTGCGGGATGCTCACATTGCCATACTCCCGCATCCGGGCCTTGCCCTTCTTCTGCTTCTCCAGCAGCTTCTTCTTGCGGTGGATGTCGCCGCCGTAGCATTTCGCCGTCACGTCCTTGCGCAGGGCGGCGATCGTTTCCCTCGCGATGACCTTGCCGCCGATCGCGGCATGGATCGGGATCTTGAACAGGTGGCGGGGGATGAGGTCGTTCAGGCGTTCGCACATGTGGCGGCCGCGCGCTTCGGCGACGGAGCGGTGGACGATCATGCTGAGCGCGTCCACCGGCTCG
>Ga0066256_1004362_pt1 | contig 11623 bp, 10 predicted proteins | sample ThiBio_1000_biof_FD_87107 | JGI IMG/M metagenome (GOLD analysis project Ga0066256, IMG submission 87107) | Wastewater bioreactor microbial communities from Cape Town, South Africa - Thiocy_expt_1000_biof (version 2) | ecosystem: Engineered > Bioreactor > Thiocyanate-remediating >...
GCTGTCAATGTCATCCAGCTGCTGGCCCAGTGGTCCTATCAGAAGCGCCTCCGCTTCAGCGACGAGGAGAAGCGGCTCGTCGAAGCCATGCCCGACGATGTCGATCGTCAGACCGTCCGCCGCCTGCTGCGTCTGGCCCAGCAGGGGACTTCCGAGGCCGGTGCCCAACTGACGGCCGCCGGCATGCGCCCCGAGCGGCTCTATTTCCTGACCGACGGCGTGGCGCAGGTCGAGCGGGACGGTCGCATCGTCGCCGTCTGCGGGCCGCGCGATTTCATCGGCGAGATGAGTTTCATCAGCGGCGAACCCGCCAATGCTACGGTGGTCGCCGCCAAGCCCCTCCGCTACTACACCTTCGATCAGGCCCGGCTGCGCCGCGCCGTCGAAAGCGATGCCGACATTCGCCGGGCGCTGGAGGCCTGCTTCAACCGCAACCTGAGCGGCAAGCTGGCCCGCACGGGCGCAGGCGCCGGGGCGGAGTAGGGGGAACCTTGCGGAATCTCGCCCATCCCTCTATTTCCCGGCCATGACAGCCCCCGCTTCCGCCCCGCTCCCCGACTCCATCCTGATCGTCGATTTCGGGTCCCAGGTGACCCAACTGATCGCCCGCCGCATCCGCGAGGCCGGTGTCTACTGCGAGGTGCACCCGTTCCAGAACGCCGCCGCGGCGTTTCGCCAGCTGCAGCCGCGCGGCGTCGTCTTCTCCGGTGGCCCCGCCTCGGTGCTCGATCCCGGCAGTCCCCGCGCCCCGCAGGAGGTGATCGAGGCCGGTGTCCCAATCCTCGCCATCTGCTACGGCCAGCAGACCCTCAGCCTGCAGCTCGGCGGCAAGGTCGAAGGCGGCCATGCCCGCGAGTTCGGCCGCGCCGATCTTACCGTCAAGGCACCGAGCCGTCTCTACGACGGCATCTGGGAGGTCGGCGGCAGCTACCCCGTCTGGATGAGCCACGGCGATCGCGTCACCGACCTGCCGGCCGGTTTCGAGGTCGTCGCCGCCTCGCCGAACGCCCCGTTCGCCATCGCGGTGAACGAGGAACGGCGCTTCTACACGACCATGTTCCATCCAGAGGTGGTCCACACTCCGGATGGCGGCAGAATTCTGGCCAACTTCGTCCATACCATCGTCGGACTGAAGGCCGACTGGACGATGGCCGCCTACCGCCAGCGCGCCGTCGAAAAGATCCGCGCTCAGGTCGGAAAAGGTCGTGTTATCTGTGGCTTGAGTGGGGGCGTCGACAGCTCCGTCGCCGCCGTCCTGATCCACGAGGCCATCGGCGACCAGCTCACCTGCATCTTCGTCGATCACGGCCTCATGCGCCAGAACGAGGCCACGGAAGTGGTCGAAATGTTCCGCGGCCACTACAATATTCCGCTTGTCCACGTCGATGCCGCCGACCTCTTCATCGGCCAGCTCGAGGGCGAGGCGGACCCCGAAACCAAGCGCAAGACGATTGGCCGCCTGTTCATCGAAGTCTTTGAAAACGAAGCGAAAAAGATCGGCGGCGCGCAGTTCCTGGCGCAGGGCACGCTCTACCCCGACGTCATCGAGAGCGTCAGCTTCACGGGTGGTCCCTCGGTTACCATCAAGTCGCACCACAACGTCGGCGGCCTCCCCGAGCGCATGAACATGCAGCTGGTGGAACCGCTGCGCGAGCTGTTCAAGGACGAGGTCCGCGCCCTCGGCCGCGAGCTCGGCCTCCCCGACCGCTTCGTCGGCCGCCACCCGTTCCCGGGCCCCGGCCTCGCCATCCGCCTGCCGGGCGGCGTCACCCGAGAAAAGCTGGAGATCCTGCGCCAGGCCGACGCCATCTACCTCGACGAGATCAGGAAAGCCGGCCTCTACGACAGCATCTGGCAGGCGTTCGCCGTGCTGCTGCCCGTGCAGACGGTCGGCGTCATGGGCGACGGCCGCACCTATGAATTCGTCTGTGCGCTCCGTGCCGTGACGTCGGTCGACGGCATGACCGCGGACTTCTTCCCGTACTCGATGGACTTCCTCGGCCGCGCCGCCACCCGCATCATCAACGAAGTCCGCGGCATCAACCGCGTCGTCTACGACGTCACCAGCAAACCCCCCGGCACCATCGAGTGGGAGTGATCTAGTAGCCGCGGGCGTCGAGGGGCCAGATGTCGATGAGGCGACCGTCCTGCATGATGTGGAAGCGGTCGTGCAGGTTGACTGTCGGGTCGCAGTGCGTTGCGATGATCGAAAGGAGTTGGCCCACAGCGGGTCGGGTCGCGCCCGGCGCGTAGCGCAAGGCGCTGTGCTCGTCGCCCATGAACCGATGCTCCGGCTGCTGCGGCACCGCGCCGGCGAGACGGGCCTTCGCCGGATCGGTCGACAGCGCCTTGGCGCCGGCATCGACCACCACCTGGCCGGCAACGGCATCACTGGTGACGCGCGTCAGCACCGTCAGGGTAGGCTCAAGCCTGACATCGTGCCGTTCGATGGCAAGATACTGGTCGTCCATGAACAGGTAGGAGCCGGCCTGGATCTCGGTGAAGGGGCCGATTTTCAGGTCGATCTCGGCCGTGCCCGTGCCGCCGCCACTGACGATGCCAACGGCGTGGCCGTCCTGCTGCAAGGCATCGAGAATGCTGTTCAGCAGCCCGAGCTGGACTGCGATGAGCCGTTCGCGTTCGGCGAGGGTCGGGACGTGCTGCAGGTTCCCGTAGTAGGCCTGCACGCCGAGCAGCCGCAACGAGGGCAGGGTTGCGAGGTGACGCGCGAGCGCAACCGCGCCCGCGGCATCCGAAACGCCGGTGCGGTTCTGCCCAACGTTGATGTCGATGAGCACGCCGAGCCGGGTGCCGGCCGCCGTCGCTGCTGCCGCGGCGAGATCCGCAGCCGTGACCGTATCGACCACGACGATCACTTCCGGACCGGCGCTGGCGAGCTGGACGATGCGGCCCAGCACCATCGGGCTTACCACCGGAGTCGTCAGCAGGATGCTTGAAATGCCCGCGACGGCGGCGGCTTCCACCTCCTTGGCGGTCGCGCAGGAAATGCCGATGGCACCGGCCGCCTGCTGCAGGGCAGCGATGCGGCCGCACTTGTGGGCCTTCATGTGCGGACGAAGCGCCTTGCCTGCGGCACTGGCCAGGGCCTGCATGGCTGCGAGATTGGCGCTGAACCCGTCAAACTCGATGCAGAGCGCGGGAGTGGCGGCGTCGCGGGCAAAATCCTCGGCTGGGCGCCCGACCAGCCCCGCATTGGGGCCAGCACTGCTTTCAAACATTCCGTATATCCATTCCTAGGTCGACCCGCCGACCACCAGTTCGATGGGGAGGACGATCTCTCTCTCGGCAAAGCGCCCCGACGTCAATCGATCAAGGAGGGCGCGCGCGGCCGCGGCCCCCATTTTGTAGGCGCGCGACTTGATCGTGGTGAGCACGGGGTCGGCGTACTGCAGGTATTCCATGCCATTGAAGCCCGTGACCATGACGTCGCGGGGGACCTCGAGGCCGCGCTTGCGCAGCAGTTTCATGGCAGCAATGCCCATGTGGTCATTGAGGGAGAGGAAGGCGTCCGGCACGCCATGGGTATCGAGGTAATCGCCCACGGCGGCCTGGGTGATCGCAAACCCCATGTCACCGCACGGAATGAACGTGCAGTGCGGTTCGTCAGCGAATTCCGCGAGGCCGTCCCGGATGCCCAGCAGGCGCTGCGAGGCGCCGGGTCTGAGGATGGACGGCATCAGCACGCCGAACTTGCGCGCGCCGCGTTCGCGTACATGCTCGGCGATAAGGCGGCCGCCTTTGCGGTCCTGCTGGCGGATGACGCAGACGTCGGGGAGATCGGGCGGCAGGTCGACTTCCTGGAATGCGACGATGGGCTGGTTGAGCTGCGAAAGTCGCTTGACCAGCTTGGCGCGATACAGGTCCGTCCCCGCGAGGAACACGCAGACGCCGTCGGTGCGGCCGTTCTCGAATACGATGGTTTCGTCGACCTCGAGGCTGGGCGATGCCTGCAGCAGCATGCCGTAGTTCTCGTCACCGAGTGTGGCGCTGAGGCCGCCGGCGATCTGGGCGATGAACGGCTCACTGAGAAAGGTGCGGGTCTGATCGATCACCAGCAGACCGACGGTCATCGCCTGGGCGCGGCGCAGGCTGCGTGCACCTGCATGCGGGCGGTAGCCGACCTTGGCGATCGCTTCCTCGATGCGCGCCCGAGTCCCCGGGCGCAGCAGGTGGTGTCGCCCGTTGACGACGTTCGATACCGACATCACCGATACGCCGGCCGCGATCGCGACCTTGCGCATGGTCGGTCCCTTGGCGCTGTCGCCCGTCGTGGGACGGGGCGTGTTCTTCGGTGGAGTCGGCCGCTTCATCTCGCCTCTTGCCACATTTGCCTGGCCGCTGGAACGACTATGGCAGCGAGGACCAATGCGCCCCCAACAAGTACGTTCGTGCCCGGTACTTCGCCAACGAGCACAAGAACCCATACAGGTCCAAGTATCACATGGATCAGCGACAGCAAGGCGAGCTCGGATGCCTTGAGCTGGCGTGAGCCCAGCGTGAAGGTGATCAGGCCGAGACCGGTCTGGAACACGCCGAGCCCGATGCACATCATGAGGTCGTGGAGGGAGATCGCAAATCCCTCCATGAGCGTTGCGGCGAATACCGCAGCCGCGACTGCGGAGAGCACACCGCCCACGGCGTTGGCCGGCAGCATGTCGGCGGACCGGCCGCCGCGCATGCACACGATGTAGCTCGCAAAGCTCATCGCCCCGAAGATGGCGATGATGTTGCCCTGCAGGTTAGTGGCCGACGCGTCCTGCCCGACCATGATGCCGACGCCGATCGCCGCGGCAATCGCCCCGAAAAAGGTCTCGCGTCCGGGCCGCTCGCGCAGCAGCACGAAGCCGAGGAAGGCCGAGATGAAGGGCACGGTCGACAGGATGAGCAGGGTGTTGGCGACGTTCGTGTGGAGGATCGAGAACACGAAGAAGATAAAGGCGAACGACAGGAAAATGCTGGCCGCGATGCCGTAGCGTCCGATGCTCATGAAGCGGCCGCGCATCGAGCCGCTGCCGACGACGAGCATGGCAAGCACGATCACGATCGTCTGCGTCACCGAGCGGTAGAAGATGATCTGCCAGCCGGAGGCATCTTCAACCAGGCGGACCAGCACGCCGCCAATGCTCCAGAGCAGGCCTGCGATGAGGACGAGGATGAGGCTGGTGGTTCGGGTGAAGCGGGCGGCATCGATGGGTTGGATGGGCATTCAGGACAGGGCCGGGGAAATTGCTGTAGGGGGAATTGACATGTTCGTCACAAAATGTCTCTTTTGTATCGTTAAAAAAACGCCGACAGATGCGTTTTGTAACGTGAAACTGACGTTCGGGGAAGGGCGGGCATGGGACGAGGGGCTGATCGGCTACGCGCGCTGATCGCGGCTGAGGGGATTGTCGTGGCGCCGGGCGCCTTCGACGGTCTGTCGGCTCGCCTCGTCGAGCGTTCCGGCTTTCCGGTCGTCTATCTCACCGGTGGCGGCGTCGCGCGAAGCTTTGGGCAGCCGGACATTGGGGCCATTTCTTACGTCGAGGTCGCCGAGCGCGTCAGGTCCGTTGCCGCAGCGATATCGCTCCCCATCATCGCTGACCTCGATGCCGGCCATGGTGGTATCGCGACCATCAGGCGGGCCGTCCGTGAATTCGCGCTGGCCGGTGCTGCCGCGGCGCACATCGAGGACCGCGAGGTGCCACGGCGCTTCCGCGATGCCGCGGCGAACCTGATTTCTCCGCAGGAGATGGTAGGCCGCGTCAAGGCCGCGCTCGCCAGCCGGCCGGACGACGCCTTCTGCATCATCGCCCGCACCGATGCGCTTCCAAGCTCAGGGCTCGATGAGGCGATAGACCGCGCCAACCGCTACGCCGACGCCGGGGCGGATGTCATCTATGTCGAGCACCTCAAGACCATTGCTGAGATGGAGACGGTGGCGCGCCGCGTGACCGCGCCAAAACTCATCAGCCTCAACAAGGGACTCGGCGACACGCCACCCGCCGCGGACCTCGCCGCCATGGGGTACCGGATCCTCACGCTTCCGGCCGACCTGCAGCTTGCCGCCATCGCGGCGATGCAGGACATCCTCGCGCATGTGGCGCGGCACGGAACAACGGTCGGCTTCGACCGAATGACCAGCTTCCCGGCCCGGGACGAGATCGTAGGTCTACAGGACGCCCGGGTGTTTGAAGACGACTACTTACCAAGCTGACGGGCCGCTGGGGGCGGCCTGCACAACCTAGGAGGGACTACATCGTGCGTGTTACTTCTCTGCTTGCTGGCGCCTTGATCGCCGGCATCGCGTTTGCCCTGCCGGCCGAGGCCGCCACGGTTCTGCGCTTCGGCCACCAGAATGCGCCGGATCACTCGCTCCACAAATCGGCGCTCAAGTTTGCCGAGCTGGTGGCCGAGCGCACCAATGGCGAGATCACCATCGAGGTCTATCCGTCCGCACAGCTCGGCGGCCTCAACGACCTGTGGGCCGGTGTGAAGATCGGCACCATCGACATCGCCGGATCGCTGCCGGCCACCGTGGCCGTGGACCTGGTTCCGAGCGTTTCGATCTTTGACTCGCCCTACATGTTCAACGGCGTCGACCATTTCGTGAAGGTCTGGACCGGCGAAATCGGCCAGCAGATCGCTTCCGAGCTCGCCGAGAAGGCCGGCGTCCGCCTGCTGTCCATGGAAACGTTCGGCTCGCGCCACCTCACCGCGAACAAGGAAATTCATACGCCGGAAGATCTGGCGGGCATGAAGATCCGCTCCGTGACGCTGCCGACCTTCCTCGCGACGGTCGAGGCCATGGGTGCCACTCCGACGCCGATGGATTTCGCCGAAGTCTACCAGGCGCTGCTGTCCGGCGTCATCGACGGCCAGGAAAACCCGCCGGCCTCGATCTACACCGCGCGCTTCCAGGAAGTGCAGTCGCACCTGATGCGCACCGGGCACATCTTCGGCGTCATCACCACGATGATGAACGAGGAGGCGTTCGAGCGTCTCACCGCTGAACAGCAGACGATCCTTATCGAAGCTGGCAAGGAAGCGGGTCTCTACGGCAACGAACTCGCGCTGGCGCAGGAGCGTGAGCTTCTCGGCAAGCTCGAAGCCGAAGGCATGACCATCATCGGGCCCGAGCAGGGCCTCGATGTCGAAGCGTTCCGGACGCGCGTCCGTGCGCAGGCGATCCCCAAGATCTCCGCCAACTGGCCTGCAGGCCTGCTGGAGCAGGTCGAGGCAGCGGGCAAGTAATTGTCGGCTGACTGAGTAGAGGAGAGCCACCGTGCGCTGGATTGCAAAAACGAGCACGATCGTTGCGGGGATAACCCTTGCGCTCATCGTGCTCACCACCACGGTGGCGATCATCTATCGCTACTTCCTGGGGACACCGATCATCGTCACCGAGGAGCTGAGCCGGGCCCTGCTGATCATCATGGCCTACTGCGGCAGCATCGCCTTGCCGCACCTGCGCGAACACATGGCTGTGGAGTTCGTCTACGACATGTTTTCGCCGCGGGTTCAGCGGTGGCTGGATATCTTCCATCACCTCGTTGGCACGGCCTTTCTCGCGCTGCTGGCCTACAGCGGCTACCTGCTGGCGACGAAGATGGCCGGCATTCGTCTGCCTGCGCTGCAGATCCCCGTCTCCTACCTCTTCGGCGTCATTGCAGCGGCCTGTGGCCTGCATGCGCTGGTGTACGCGGGGGATGCCATCAACGGCATCCTGGGCCGCCAAACTTCTGAACCGGCCCCGCGTGCCGAGGACAAGGTGGCGCTGTGAACGCCTATGTGATCTCCCTTCTCATCCTGACGCTGCTTCTGCTGCGGTTGCCGGTGTTTCTGGCGATCGGCGCGGGCTGCGCCATGTACTTCCTCACCAACCAGTACAGCCTCGCCTCGCTGGCCTCCCGGCTGTTCTACTCGATCGACATCTATTCGCTGCTGGCCATCCCGCTGTTCGTCCTCGCGGGCAGCCTGATGAACCGGAGCGGGGTGACGCATCGCATCTTCCGCTTCTGCCACGCGCTCGTTGCCTTCGTCCCCGGTGGGCTCGGCCACGTCAACGTGCTGGGCAGCCTGGTGTTTGCCGGCATGTCCGGCTCGGCCCTTGCCGATCTCGGCTCGCTCGGCCGCATCGAGATCAAGGCGATGCGTGACGCCGGCTATCCGCTGCGCTTCTCGATGGGCGTAACGCTGGCCTCGTCGAGCCTCGGCCCGGTCATTCCGCCCAGCATCGCGGCGATCGTCTATGCCATCAATGCGCAGGTTTCGATTGCCGGCCTCTTCCTTGCCTCGATCCTTCCGGGGATCGTGCTCGGCCTGCTGATGATGGCCTTCGTCACTTATTATGCCATCCGCTACAAGCTGCCGAGCCATCCGGTCGGCTCTTTCCGGCAGTTCGTTCACTACTTCCTTTCGGCGATGCCGGCCGTCATGACGCCGGCGCTGCTCATCGGCGGCATGACGCTGGGCGTCTTCAGCCCCACCGAGGCGGCCGCGGTTGCGGTGCTCTACTCGCTGTTCCTCGGCATCGTCGTCTATCGCGAGCTCAAGCTGGGCGACATCTGGCCTGCGCTGGTCGAGTCGTCCCGCGAGGTCTCCTCGCTACTTCTGATCGTCGCGGTCGGTGTGGTGTTCGGCTGGATCCTTACGGTCGAGCAGGTGCCGCAGGACATCGCGAACTTCATGCTGCGCTTCTCGAACGCCCCCACCATCCTGGTGCTGCTCACGGTGGCGCTGGCGCTGTTCCTGGGCTGCTTCATGGAAGTGACGGTTTTGCTCCTGCTGCTGCCGCCCATCGTGCTGCCGCCCTTGCTGGCCGTCGGCGTGGACCCGCTGCAGGTCGGCGTCGTGCTCATCATCACGATCTCGATCGGCATGTTCACGCCGCCCTTCGGTGTGGGTCTCTTCGCCATGCAGCGGATCGCCAATGCACCCTACGCCGAAGTGGTGAAGGGGTTCCTGCCCTGGCTGGTGCCCATGCTGCTCAGCGTCCTCCTCATCATCCTGTTCCCGCAGATTGTCCTGATTGTTCCCCGCTCGCTCGGCTTCTAGCGACGGCGGCGTTCACCAACGGAGTATTGAATGACTACGCTTGCCTCACCATGCCGTGTCGGCGCCGATATCGGTGGCACGTTCACCGATCTGGTCCTGCTGGCAGATGACGGCACGATTGTCCGCCGCAAGGTGGCATCGACGACCGACGACTATTCGCGGGGTATTATCGAGGGGCTGCGTGAAGCGCTGTCCGAGTCCGGCGGCACGCCTGATCTCGTCAGCGAAGTGCTGCACGGCACCACTGTCGCGACCAACGCGATCCTCGAATACAAGGGCGCCCGCTGCGGACTGATCACGACCCGCGGATTCCGCGACGTCCTCGAGCTGCGACGCCTGCGCATGCCACAGCTCTACCGTCTCGACTGGGACAAGCCGCAGGAACTGATCGAGCGCCAGCTGCGTGCCGAAGTCGGCGAACGCATGGCCGCGGATGGTTCGGTGGTGCAGCCGATCGATCGCGACGAAGTCCTGCGCGTGACCGCATCGCTGCTCGAGCGTGGAGCGGAATCCATCGCCGTCGCGCTCATCAATTCCTATGTGAACCCGGCGCACGAACTCGAGATCGGCCGCATCATCGCGGAGGCCTATCCCGACCTGCCGGTGTCGTTGTCGGCAGAAATCCTGCCGGAGATCCAGGAGTACGAGCGGACCAGCACGGCGGCCGTGAATGCTTACGTGCAGCCGGTGGTGCGCAGCTATCTGAACAGTCTGCGCTCGAGCCTCGACAAGGCAGACGTCGAGGCGCCGCTGCTTATCATGCAGTCTAATGGCGGGCTGATCTCCAGCCGTGGTGCCGGCGCGATGCCGGTGCGCATCATCGAGTCGGGCCCGGCCGCAGGCGTCATCGCCTCGCGCGAGATTGCCCGGCTTTGCGGCTACGCGAACATGATCTGCTTCGACATGGGCGGCACCACTGCCAAGGCCTCGCTGCTCGAGGGCGGGCGGCTGCAGCAGTCCGGCGAGTATGAAGTCGGCGGCGGCGTCTCGGTCGGCTCGCGCCTCAATCGCGGCGGCGGCTATGTCAATCGCGTTCCGTCCATCGATATCGCCGAAGTCGGGGCAGGGGGTGGCAGCCTCGTGAGCTTCGACGCGGCGGGTGGTCTGAGGGTCGGCCCGAAGAGTGCCGGTTCGTTCCCTGGCCCCGTCTGCTATGGCAACGGCAACGAACAGCCGACAGTGACCGATGCCAACGTGACACTTGGCTATGTCGGGCCGGAAGGCCTCGCCGGCGGCAGCCTCAAGATCGATGCGGCCGCCTCTCGCGCCGCGATCGAGGAGCGGGTCGGCAAGGTCATCGGCGCCGATCTCGGCGAAGCGGCGCTGGGCGTCCATGCCATCGCCAATGCCTCCATGATCCGGGCGCTGCGCTCCGTCACTATCGAGCGTGGCCGCGATCCCTCCGATTTCGCCATGTGCGCCTTTGGCGGCAATGGGCCGATCCACGGCCCGCATATCGCCCGCGAGCTCGGGATCAAGCAGGTCATCATCCCGCCTTGCCCCGGCATCTTCAGTGCCTTCGGTCTGCTGCTGGCGGATGTGGAGCACCACTACACCAAGAGTATCCGCCGCCCGCTGGACCGGATGAGCCTCGCCGACCTGACCGCGCGCTTCGACGAGATGGCCGAGCAGGCCCGCATCGGCGCTGCCGATCCGGAGTATCCGCTGGGCAATTACGGGCTGCATCGCAGCGTCGTGCTCCGCTTCGTCGGGCAGAGCTTCGGCCTCGCCGTCGAGCTTCCCGAAGGGCCGCTGACCGCGGCTGACCTCGAGCAGCTGCCGCAGAGCTATCACGAAGAGTACCGCCGCACCTACGGCTTCGACTCCCCCGGTGAAAAGCTCGAAGTCGAAAGCCTTCGGCTCGTCGCCCGGGGCGTTTCCGATGTCACCGACAAGTGGCTCGTTGCGGCCGCCGGTACCGAGACCGCGCTCAATACCCCGCCGCGGAAACGGCAGGTCTATTTCGGCGGAGCCTGGGGCTGGGTGGACTCACCCGTCATCACCCGCGCCGGCCTGACAGAGACGGCGGTCCAGGGACCGCTGATCGTAGAGGGCTACGATTCGACCGCCAACGTTCCCCCGGACTGCAGCGCGCAGCTCGATCGCTTCGGGAACATCATCATCAATATCGGCGTCACCAACGCCTGAGTCAGCAAGCCATGTCCGATCCCATCCAGATTGAAATCCTCAAGAACGCCCTCACGTCCATTGCCGACGAGATGGCCCTCACCATCCTGCGCACCGCCCATTCCTCGATCATCAAGGACGGTGCCGATTTTTCGACCGCACTGTGCGGCCCGACGGGTGAGCTGCTGATCCAGGGGCTCACCATCCCGCAGCATCTGGGGTCCATCCCCGATGCTCTGCTGGCGGTGTTGCGGCACCATCCCACGGGCCTGCGGCCCGGCGATATCCTGATCCAGAACAACCCCTTCGACGGGGCCATGCACCTGCAGGACATCTTCGTGTTCAAGCCGGTGTTCCTGCCCTCCGACCCCACCAGGGTCATCGCCTTCGCCTGCGCCATTGCGCACCCCACTGATGTGGGCGGACGCGTGCCGGGTTC
>Ga0066256_1004840_pt1 | contig 11620 bp, 1 predicted proteins | sample ThiBio_1000_biof_FD_87107 | JGI IMG/M metagenome (GOLD analysis project Ga0066256, IMG submission 87107) | Wastewater bioreactor microbial communities from Cape Town, South Africa - Thiocy_expt_1000_biof (version 2) | ecosystem: Engineered > Bioreactor > Thiocyanate-remediating >...
GCCAGCGAGGCGGCGGCGGGCGGCGGGCGGCTGGTGACGTGCGGCGCGGGGCACATCCGGTTCTGGAAGATGGCCGCCACCTTCACCGGCGTGAAGCTGCAGGGCGACATTGGCAAGTTTGGCAAGGTGGACCTGTCGGACGTCGTTGACTTTGCAGAGCTACCAGACGGCAAGGTGCTGTCCTCCTGCGAGTCCGGCTACCTGCTCATGTGGGAGGGCAACATGATCAAGTGCCAGGTGGGCCGCCTGGTGCGCAAGGCGGCGCCCGCGGTAGCGGCACGCGTGGAGAGTCTGGCAGCGGCAGGCGGCAAGGAGACGGGCGGCGCCCTGTCTGCTCGCTCTTCCACCTCCTCGCTACCCGCAGCCGCTGCCGTCACAGCCGCAGCCAGTGGCAAGCCGCCGCGGCCTGGCGCCCCGCCGCCAGGGTCAGCCGCTGCCACAGCTGCAGCTGCAGCCGCCGCTGCTGCCGCCACCGCTGCCGCTGACAACGCCGCGTTTTGGGCGCAGTATGACCTGGCGCCGGTGCATGACGGCGGCGTGTCGGCGGTGGCGCTGGAGGCGGGCCTGGGCGTTGTGGTGACGGCGGGCGAGGACGGCGTGGTGCGGTGGTGGGACTACCGCCTGCTGGACGCCGCCGACGCGTCAGACGACCGGCCCATCCCTGGCCTGGAGCCGCTGGCGGAGGTGGTGTTGCCTGACGCGCTGGCAGGACCGGGCAGCGGCGGCCAGCCGGATGGCACCCGCTTCCGTGGTCGCCCACGCCATCTGCTGCGCCTCGGCGTGGTGGACGTGGCTGGCGACGTGGTGATGGCCACGCTCGCTGCCGCCGGCATCGAGGTGCCGGCAGTGGCAGCGCCAGCAACGTCGGCGACGGCACGGAGTGGCGCCGAATCGGGCCGCCCCAAGCCCGCCGGCGTGCCATCGCTGGCGCTGGGCGGTCTGAACGCAAGCACCGGCAGCGCGCCAACCTCGGCGCGCAGCACCGCTGGTAGCACTGCCGCTTCCGCCACGTACCACGAGGTGACGTGGCTGGTGAGCGACGGCGGCGGCGCGCTGTGGTCTCTCGCCATGCACGTGTGCTGCATCACCACGACGCGCAAGGCGGGCGGCACGATCATGACCACCGAGCTGGCGGTGGCGCGCGTCACGCCGCTGCTGCGCATGCACGCGGGCGGCGTGGCGGGTGTGGTGCCGCTGCCGCTGGGCGACGCCGCCGCTGGGGAGGCGTTTGCGACGGTGGGTGCGGACGGTAGCGCACGCGTGTGGCGGGACGCGCCAGATGAGGCCGCTGCAGCCGCCGGCCGCCTAGCGCCGCTGGCACTGGATAGCGTGTACACGCAGACGGCAGCGTCCTCGTCTGCCGCCCCCGATGCCGCCGCCGCCGGCGGCGACGACGGCAGCGGAGACGTGGAGGGTACCGCGATTGGCGTGCCAGCGTCGCCGCAGCGGGCGGGCGGCGTGCCGCCGCTGCCATTTGCACACGATGGTCCTGCTGGCGGCGATGGCGGGAGTGTGACGGCGGCGGCGCCAGCAGTGGCGGTGGCTGCCACTGCGCTCACACCCCTGCCGGCGGCACTGGATGCCACCGGCAGCTCCCTGCTGGTGGGCTACGCAGACGGCACGGTGCGCGTCATCCGCCGCGCCGCAGCGGTGGAGGCACCCGCGGGCAGCGACGGCGGCGGGTCGGGTGCGGAGCTGGTGCGCGTGGCTGCGGCGCGGCCGCACACGGCAGCGGTACGCGCCCTGGCAGTGGCGCCCAGCGGCCGCCTGCTGGCCACCGGCAGCGACGACGGCACTGTGTTCTTTTTGGAGCTGACGGGCGGCGGTGCGGAGGCCGTCAAGTTGGTACCCATCGGCTTTGTGACGCTGCGGGAAGCGCGGCCGGCGGCTGTTGCTGCGGCCGCTGCAGTGGCGGCGGGCATCTCCACCGCGTCGGTGTCACCCGCCGTCACAGCCCTGTCGTGGGCGTCCACCGGCACGCGCCTGTACGTGGGTGCCGCTGACGGCTACGTGCGGCGGCTAGGGGTACCTGCAGCGGGCGGTGCGTGGCCGCGCCTGGCCACCACGTATGAGATGCCGGCGCTGGTGGCAGGCCTGCCAGGCAGCCCCGCACCGGGGCCAGAGGAGCCAGCTGGTGCGCCACCCACCGCCGCCATCTGGCGGGTGGTGGTGCGTGCACGCGTCCCCAAGCCGCCGCCGCCAGTTGACCCCACCGCGGGCAAGCGCCGTGGTGGCGCTGCAGCGGGCGGCGAGGGTGCGCCACCAGCGGGCAGCGGCGCTGATGGGTCAGCACCGCCACCGCCACCTACGCCGGCGGCTGGCGGCGGTGGCGAGTCTGAGAGCAAGGGGGAGGGGGAGGGCAGCGCCGCAGCGGCGCCCAAGCTGCTGGAGACGCACGTGGTGCCGGTGCGAACGGGCGCCGTGACGGCGCTGCTGGCGCTGCCACCCGACGGACCGGGCGCAGACGCAGGTTCTGATACGCTGCTGCTGGGCCTGGCCGGCGACGCCAGCCACGTGCTGCTGGAGGTGGAGGCGTCCACGGCACCCGGCGGCATCAAGATGAGCAAGACGGGCGCGCGCGTCATGTCGGCGGCGGAGCTGGCTGCGGTGCTGGGCGGTGCGCCCGCCGCCACCACGGCGGCAGAGGACGCGGCAGCGGCTGCAGCGGCAGCAGATGCGGCGGTGCCGCTGGAGCCCAGCGCGCAGTACGCGCTGGCACCGTTCCGACGTGGCGAGAATGCGGCGCAGGCCACTGCCACGTGCCTGACCCTGCTGCAGGGCGGCACCCTGCCGGCGGGTCTGGTGCTTGTGGGCACCAGCGACGGCGGCGTGTGTGTCAAGTCGCTGTCACACCGCGGTCCCCTGCTGCGCCTGCAGCTGCACAGCGGTGCGGTGACGGGCGTGGCGGCGTACCCGCTGCCGGCGCCCGAAGCCGCCGCAGTGGCGCCTGCATTTGCCTCGTCGCCGCCGCCAGCCGGCTTGTGGCGGCTTGCCAGCACCTCTGCCGACGGCACGCTGGCTGCCACCACGTTGGACGCGGGCGGCGTTGTTACGGCGGCTGCCGACGTGCGCGACGGCCTCGTCCTGCCTGCTATTGCGCCCGGTCCACTTGAGTTTGCGCCATACCTGGCGCCGCCTGGCGTGGCGCTGGGCGCCAGTGCGACGGCTGCCCTCACGCACGCCGTTGCGCTGGGCTGCACGCCACCCGCGGCACCCACCGGCACGCTGGATGCTGCGGCGGCGCCCAGCGAGGCGGCGGTGTGCACCTCCTCGCCTGTGCTACCCTCTCTGCTGCCGCCGGCCGCAGCTGCAGCGCGTGCTGCTGCCGCAGCGGCGGTACCAGCGGCGGCAACGGCAGCGCCGCCGCTGCCGCCTGGCGTGCACACCGCGGCGGACGTAAGCGGCGGTGGGTACAGCATCGAGGCGGAGAAGCAGCGCGCGGAGGAGGATGCGCGGCACCGTGACGCGGAGCAGGAGAAGTCAAAGGTGCGGCGCGCGGTGGCAGCGCTGCGCGACAGCTTTGCGGCGCTGCGGGCACGCGCAGCGGCGGAGGCAGCAGCGCACCCGTCCCGCGCGCTGGCGCCCGCCGACCTGGTGCTAGACGCTGGCCTGAACCAGCGCGCGCACGACGACGGTGAGGCGCGGCTGGCGGAGGTGGATGCCGAGTGGGCGTACGACGTGGCGCGGCGGCGCGTGGCGCGCAGCAAGCTGGTGGCCGCCTTCCTGGCAGACGTGGAGATGGACGACGTGACGGTGGCGGCGGTGGGCAACGCCGCATCCACCGTTTCCACCCTGCGCACGCAGGCGCTGTCAGAGGCGCTGCGTGCCGCGGCAGCAGAGGAGGGTACAGGCACCCGGGCGGGCAGTGGTGCAACCAGTGTGGCGCCGTCATCTTCACCGACACCGCACACCGTATCACCACCCGCCACAGCTGCCGGCTCGGTGGCAGGCGTGCTGCCCGACGCGGGTGTGGGCGCAGTTACGTCCGGCGGTGCGGGTGCCGGCGGCGGCGGCGGTGAGGGCGAGGAGGGCGGCGCGTCGGCGGTGTCATTCACGGAGCGGCGCACCGCACGACTGGCGCGCAAGGCGGTGCTGGATGCGCTGGCGGCCAAGCGGCCGGGCGCCACGGATGACTGGCCGCCGGACGTGGCGGCGGTGGCGTGGGCGCGCGACAACATGGGTGATTACCGCCTGAAGGCCGCCAAGGACTACCGCCCGCCGCCCGGCGCGCGCGTGGACGCCATCACCAAGCGGCGGCAGATCGTGGAGCTGGAGGTGCACGTGCACAGCGTGCGCGCCGCATTTAACGACCGCGTGCTGGCGCTGCGCCGCCGCAAGGCGGGCGTGCTGGCGGCGCTGGCGGCCGCAGACGAGGAGGTGGCCGCCATTGAGGCGGAGCTGGCGGGTGGCGTGACGGCCGCGGTGCTGGCGGCAGCAGGCGTCACCAATGTGCCCGTGCCGCCCACCGCCGCGCTGCCTGTCGTGGCGGCCTACACCCCGCCGGCCGCCGCGGTGCTGTCCGCGCAGGAGGCGCCCGGCTATCGCACGCTGGCGGCGCTGGCACGCGACACCGCGGCGGGGCGAGCGGGTGACGCCGCACCTGCCGCCGGTGATGGCGGCCCATTGTCGGCGCGCGCGGCGGCGGCGGCCGCCACGGAAGTGGCGCTGGACCACCTGCTGGACCCTTACTACCCGGGCGTGCTGGCACCACTGCTGGTGGCGTCGGGCTCCAGCTCCCCCACCTCCACCACCGCCACCGCCGCTGCCCGGTGGCGGTTCAGTGGCGCGAGCGCGGTGCCGGCGGTAGGCCCGCTGTCAGGCGGCGCGTCGGCGGAGGAGGTGGCAGACGCGCTGCGCCGGTATGCTGCACTGGCGGACCGGCGCGGGTGGCTGCGGCGGCAGCAGGCGTGGCGGGGGGCGTCGTTTGACGCCAGGGTGGAGGCGCTGCGGCGGGAGCGGTTGGGCGTGCAGGCAACAACCGCCGCCGCTGCCACCCGCCTGCTGGTGCTGCTGCAGGAGCTGGAGCTGCTGCGCGACATGTCCAAGCGCGACGCCGCGCTGGAGACGCGGCTGGCCAAATCGCGGTCGGATAAGGCGGCGGTGGCGGCGGCGGTGGCGAGCGGGTCGGCGACGCTGGCGGAGCGGCGCGCGGAGCTGGACGCGCTGCAGGCGCGCGAGAAGGGCCTGCTGGCGGAGTTTGACGAGCTGGTGGGCACGGGGCACGCGGCGTACGCGCCGCTGCTGAAGCTGTACAAGCGGAAGGTGAAGCGGGCGCGCGGCGGCGGGGAGGGCGAGGCGCGCGACGACGACGGCGACAGCGACAGTGACGACGACAGCGACCTGGATGACGTGGGCGACGACGGGGAGGAGGAAGAGGAGGAGGAGGAGACGTGCCCCGACGGCTGTGACAAGACGACGTGGGAGCGCGTGCTGGCGCTGCGGGAGCGGCGGCTGGACGTGGACGACGCGGCAGGTGACGTGAACCACGCCATCGACGACACGCGCAAGACGACGGAGCGGTACGCGCAGCGCGAGAAGACGATTGACAAGGAGCTGGCGGCCATCACGGCAGAGATGACGGCGTTCCAGCGCGAGAAGCAGGCGCGACTGAACACCATCAGCGCGGTGCTGCCGCTGCGTGCCAGCCAGCTGCTGGCGGGTCACCAGCCGCCGCAGTACCGCGTCACGCTGCCGGCGGACGCCGGCGTGGCGGCGACCACACCCGCGTGGGCCACACCGTCCACGCCGGCGGGCGCGCTGCCGCCCACCATTGACCACTGCGTCGTGTTCACGCGTGGCCGCCTGCGCGCCCTGCGCGCGCGCATCGGCGAGCTGGCGGAGGGCAACGGCGGGCTGGAGGCGGCGTACAAGGACCTGCACAAGGACGAGCGGCGGCTGATCGCGAAGCGCAAGGCGCTGGAGGCGGACATTGCGGGCGCGCGCACGCGCGCGGAGGAGCTGCAGCTGCTCAAGTTTGGGCGCGTCATTGACATTGAGGCGCTGGACCGCGCCACCTCGGTGTCCACCACCGCCATCGCGGACGTGTCAGCTGCCATCGCTGACACGACGTCGGCGCAGGATGCGGAGGCGGCAGCGGTGCGCACCGCCATGGCGGGGCACGAAACCACCATGCTAGACCTCACGCGCCGCCACACGGCGCTGCTGGAGACCATTGCAGCACACACGGCGCGGTTGGCAGCACTCGAGGCGCAGCTGAGTGGCAAGGCTGACGTGGCTGCCGACACCACCGCGCTGGCAGCGGCACTCGGCGCCACCACCGTGCTAGTGGGTGGCGGCAGCGGCGGAGCAGCCAGTGCCGACGCGCGGTCATCACTGACAGGCGTCAGTGGGGGCAGCGGGCTGGGCGACTCGGTGTCCATCAAGCCGCTGCCAGGTGTGGGCGTGCTGGCGTCGTCGGTAGCGGGCGGCAGCACCACCAGTGGCGCCGTCAAGATCGGCATGATCAACGTAGCGGCGCTGAACCGGTCGCTGGCAACCACAGGCGCCGGCCGCGGTGGCGCCGGTGGTGGTGGCGGCGGCCGGCGTGGCAGTGGTGGCACGGGGCTGGCATCCACCATGGGCGGCCACAGTGGCGTGGTGGTGACGGATGCCGCATCGCTGGCGCGGCACGACGCCGCGGAGCGCACCAAGCTGGTGGGCACGCTGCGCGCGCAGTCGGCGGAGCTGGACGGCTTGCGCGCAGAGATTGCGGCGCTGCGGCGCAAGGGTGCGCCTAGTGCGTCCACCGCGCTGTCGCTGAGCGCCAGCGGCATCACGCTGGGCGCCACCCGCGGCGGCGTCGCGCCAGGCAGCGGCCGTACTCTGGTGGCTGGCAGTGGCGGTGGCGGTGGCGGCGGCGCGGCTGGTGGGGCTACGCTGGGTCTCACCGGCGTGCTGCCCCCACGTGCGCCGGCGCGCGGCAGATAGTATTGGTGCGCGCGCAACTGACCTCTCGATATGTAATATGATAGTAGCTTGGCGGCATTGTTGCTGCCGTTGTGTGACACGCGTTGCCTCCTTGTGCCCGCCGTGTGCCGCTGGACTTGTGCCTGGCTATTGTGCGCATCCATTGAACCCTTTCTGCGCGCGGCACCTTGATGCTTTGCAGCTGTGTAAGCGACACCCACAGACTCGGACGTGGCACTGTGGCAAGTGAGAGTTTCCACTGTCCACACACACAATCTGCAGGTACACGCAGCAGGCCCGTAAAACTCATTGTCGCGCGCATGCGTTGCAATGATTGTCATGTACGCTGCTGCTTGCGGGTGATAATACCGTACGCCGCCATTCGAATTCCGCCTTCTACCAGTGGACAGCAGTTCGCGGTCAACGCAGGCTGTAACGGCACGTGTGACGGCACGTGTGACGTCACGGTGGGCACGTGGGCACGTCACGCGGCACGTGACGGTGACACATACCGGTACCACTGATACCTTGGTACCACATTGGTACGGCGACAGTCGGTGACAGCAGCAGTAGCAGCAGCGGAGGCAGCAAGACCATACACGCAACGGTTTGCAACACATCAGGAAAGCACTGTGGACATGGCGGCAGCAGCGGCGGCGGCGCCAGTCGGGGCCATGGAGATGGCAGCCGCGGCCGCGGCACCTGCCGCTGGGGTCCCAGCCCCGATCCCACCGCGAGAGCCAGCTGCTGCAGCCGTCGCGGGTGCAGGTGCAGTGTCCCAGGAGGCACCATTCGGCCTGGCTGCCACTGTCGACACGGAGCTTCCCTTCCCCGTCCCGCCGCCTCCGCACCCGCCGGTGCCACCTGCCCTACCTGGCAGGACGCTGAGGGCTGCACGTGGTAGCGGCAGATTGGCGGCAGCATGTGAGGTACGCGCAGCTCGTGATGCACGCGCCGCAGCCGCCGCGGCTGCTACCACCTCGGGTGTGAAGCGCCGCCGGTGCAAGGTTACTGCGCACGTGTGTGAGCACGGGCGCATTCGCTATGACTGCAAGGAGTGCTGCGGGGCCAGCGTCTGCGGCCATGGTCGCAATAGCAGGATTTGCAGGGAGTGCGGCGGGGGGGCCATCTGTAAGCATGGCCGTATACGCAGCTACTGCGCGGAGTGTGGCGGAGCTGGCATCTGCGAGCATGGCGGCATGCGGTACTACTGCGCGGAGTGCGGTGGGGCCGGCATCTGTGAGCATGGTCGCGTGCGGTACTTCTGCAAGGAGTGCGGCGACGGCATATGCAACCATGGCTGCGTGCGCAGGCGTTGTAGGGCTTGCGGGCCCGGCATCTGCCTGCATGGTTGCAAGCGCCACCGTTGCAGGACGTGCGGCGGGGGCCCCATTTGCGGGCATGGCCGCAGGCGCAAGAAATGCAGGGAGTGCAGCGGGGCTGACATAGATGAGCGTAGCCGCAAGCGCGGCGGCGTGGCCGGCGTCTGCGAGCATGGCCGTCGGCGCTACCATTGCAAGGAGTGCGGCGGGGCCGGCATATGCGAGCACGGCCGGCAGCGGTGCAGCTGCAAGGAGTGTCGCGGGCTGGCAACTGTGAGTACGGCCGCCGGCGATACTACTGCAAGCAGTGCGGCGGGGCCTGCGTCTACCGTCACGATTGGCAGCGTTACCGCTGCAGGGTCGGTATCTGCAAGCACGGTCGGCAGCGCCGCCGCTGCAAGCGCTACTGCGGGGCCTGCACCTGCGGCCAAAATCAGAATTCCATCGGTTACGATTGATAGCGCAGCCGCGGCGGGGGCGGCATCTACGGCCACGGTGGTCGGCGCCGCCGCTGCAAGCGTTGAGGCGGTGGGGCCGGCGTCTTCCGCCACAGTCGGCAGCGCAGCCGCTGCAGGGTCGGCATCTGCGAGCACGGTCGGCAGCGCCGCCGCACCGAGCGGTGCGACGGCGGGGTCAGCGCCTGCGGTCACAATTGACAGCGCAGCCGCTGCAGAGGCGGCATCTGCGGCCACGGTAGGCAGCATCACCGCTGCAAGCGTTGCGGCGGTGCCAGCTTCAGCACGCACGGCAGTGCCGGTAAGCGCTGCCGGTACCAGTACCGGAACGGCAGCAGAGGGGGTGAGGGCTGGCATTTGTGCGCATGGCCGTGTGCGCAGCTACAGCAGGGAGAACGGCGGGGGCGCAATCTGTGAGCACAGCCGCGTGCGCTACAAATGCAAGGCGTGCGGCGGGAGCGCCTTCTGCGAGCATGGCCGCAAGCGGTACGTCTGCAAGGAGTGCGGCGGCGCCGGTGTATGTGAGCATGGCCGGCAGCGGTACGTGTGCAAAGAGTGCGGCGGGGCCGGCATCTGCGAGCATGGCCGCCAACGGTACGGCTGCAAGGAGTGTCGCGGCGGCGGCGGCACAGTTGAAGAGTGAGGGTCACCGTTCGGTAGTTGTACCGTACCACATGCGCCAAGTGGCACTGGCAGTGCTAGCGCAGCAGCGCAGCGGCTGGCGGGCACTGCCGGGCAGCGAGCATCAGCGATGAGTCGCCGACGACCCGCACGGCGGCCCCGGCCTGCCCCGGCCTGCCACGTCACTGCCACGACGCAGTGCCAGCTCACACCACCATGGCAGCTGAGGGACCAGGGACCGGTGCCCGCCACCCACATAACTCGGAGCTGGTCGCATCACCAGCGCACCACCCCCGGGCCAGACTGACACCACCTCAGGTCCACCTGGCACGTACAGGCTACAGGGCAGGCTGGGCAGCAGCCGACCACTTGCCCGCCAACTCGGAGAGTGACGGTGGCGCATCACCACCCATGAAGTCGTGACCATCCACAAATGCAAAATTGTAATCGGCACGCGGAAAGGGCGCAAAAAGACGCGCACCGCAGTCAAGGGCTAGGTATGTAACTGAGCGATTGTGGCGTGTGTGTGCCGCACTGCGGTATAGCCGCTATATCTGCGGCGTCGTCGGCCTCTCTCGCCGCCTACTCCTCCTGCTCACTGCTGCTGCTGCTGCTGCTTACTACTGCTGCTGCTGCTGCAGTGGTGAACCACTGATACCACAACCACTCCTGTACTGGAACACAAAGGCACTGATGTACAGTGTGGTGGCTGAGAGCCAGGCAGCAGCGGGCGTGCCGCTGCGAGCGACAATCGCACAACACCCCACACACACAGCCGCCGACACACACGAACACCACTCACTCCCTTGCAGGCACCCTAGCGAAGCGCCAACCCATCTCCCGCTCTATCTACCCCACATTCCACCACAATGGCCCCCCGCCCGGCACGTGCAACGGCGGCGGCGGCGGCGGTGGCCGCTGCACTACTAGCTGCCATGACCCACCTACCCCTCGCAGCCGCGTCCTGCGCAACCACCTACCGGCTGCGCGCCGCTGACAGCCTGCGCACGGGAGGCCTGTGTTTCAACAACTCGTACGGCGCGCCGCCGGCTGGGGGGAATACCTCCGCCACGACGCTCCGTGGTGCCGGCGCCGCATCAACCGCCGCTGCTGCCCCGGTGGGGTTCTGGGAGTGGCAGATGGGCGGGTTTGCGTCTGGCGTGGTGGCGGCGGATGCCGGCGTCGGGCTGGTGATGGTGACGAGCATGTCGGGCGACCTGGCGGCGGTGAATGCGAGCACCGGCGGCGCGGTGTGGCAGACGCGGGCGCTGAATGCGACGGGGGGCCTGGGGCAGGTGGGCGGCGGTGGCACGGCGTGCCCGCCGCAGCCGTACGCCAGCGACTTTGAGGACAGCTCGGCGTCCACCAACGGCGTACTGCACGCGCCCACCGGCATGCTGTACGTCGCGTCGTCCACCCGGTTGGCGGCACTGCGCGTGCGCACGGGGCAGCGCGTGTGGGATGTGGGCCTGCCGGTGCAGTCGGCGGGGTTGCCGTTCCTGTACGTGTCGCCTGACGGCGCGTACGTGGTGGCCGTGGCATCCGTGTTTTCAAACACGCCGGGCGTCGTGACGTACGCGGTGCTGGTGGGCGTGGATACCGCCACCCACAGTGTGGCGTGGCAGTACAGCTACAGCACCGACCGCAGCGGGTGCGGCCCGGTGTCATGGAACGCCACCACCGCCTACCTGCTGTGCGACACGAACGAGCTGGCGGCGTCGACCGGTGTGGCGCTGGTGGCACTGAACGTGACCTCTGGCACACCGGTATGGACGACGCCGCTGCCGCAGCCGGAGGTGACGCTGGGCACCGCATCCAGCGTACTGCTGGACGCCCTCGCAGGGCGCCTGGTGGTGGTGACCAGCGTGCCGCGCACGTCGCTCATGATTGAGGTGGCGGCGTCCAACGGCTCCCTGGCGGCGGCACGCAACCTGTCCGCCATTCTGCCGGCTGGCGCGGGCGGCATTGCCGGCACCCTGCTGCCGCGCTACAACGCCGCCAGCGGCGCCCTGGTGTCCGTGTTTGGCCTCACTGCGGGCGGCTGGATGGTCAGCTTCCACATGGGCCGCCCGCTGGCGTCCAGTCTGGAGTGGGCGGTGCCGCTGGGCCTGCTGCCGCTGGGGCCCGGCACGACGGCATACTACTACTCACAGACGCTGGTGTGGGAGCCGCTTACCTCATCGCTGTGGTTTGGGTACGCCACCGGCAACGCGTCCGGCGGGGTTGTGGTGGCGGGCGGGGCGGCCGATTGGGCGACAGCGGGCGTGGGGGCCACCCCCCCCACCGCGGCGTCCTACTGGGGGCTTGCGCCCCGCG
>Ga0066256_1004845_pt1 | contig 11614 bp, 15 predicted proteins | sample ThiBio_1000_biof_FD_87107 | JGI IMG/M metagenome (GOLD analysis project Ga0066256, IMG submission 87107) | Wastewater bioreactor microbial communities from Cape Town, South Africa - Thiocy_expt_1000_biof (version 2) | ecosystem: Engineered > Bioreactor > Thiocyanate-remediating >...
CGAGTTTCAAATCTAGGTGCAGTGCGCCGCCGCCGGGCAGCCTGCGCAAGACGTCACAGCACCACACACGCCAACACACCGTTACACACGCCAGCTGCTGATCTGCGCAGTGTGCCAGTGTGCCAGTGTCGTTCAATGCACGACGCGGGCACGCCAGCACGGCGGTATCCGGCGCGCAAGCACGCAGGTCATGTGGTGTTGCCGCCGACACTGCTGCTGTTTCCGTTTGGCGTGTGTGCGAGCGCTGTTTTGTGTTGCGCAAAACGCTGCAACCATGCAGCGCGCTGCCGCCGCGCGTTCGACACGCGACACCGCGCACTGTCATCCGCGCTGTCGCCGCGCGTCAGTACCGGCGGGCCCGGCATGACCGCCAACACGCAGAGCCCATTCCAGTAGATGTGCTGGCGTGGTAAACGGCGGCATCATCGTGGCATGGCTGTCGCGCAGTCGGCAGCGCGCTGCTACGATCAGCCAACGATGCAAAGCGGCGGTCAGGTGGCAGCCGCAGCAGGTACAGCAGCACATTTAGAAGCTGCGCGTCACCGTGCACAGCTCACGCTGCTGCTTACGCTAGCTCGCCATCCGTTGGCTCGCCCGCGAGCAGTGCGCCGCCGGGAGCGCGTTAGCACCGCTGGCAGCACGACCACTGCAGCAGACAGCGTGGCGCTCACAAGGGCAGCGCGCGGCGTGTTCTCGACGGCGCCGACGACACCACAACCATACGCACCTTGCTGCGCGCCCTTCTCAGCAACGTGCGCAGACCGCTGTAAACACCCAGCGCCCTCCACAAGGCACTGCGCGTGCGCGTCTCGCCTTCACGCCGCCCCTTGTCGTCTGCAACCAGCAGCAGCACGTTAATGGCTCGCACTACCAGGCCCAGCACCTCCGCCGCCGCCCACTCTGCAGGCGGTAGCGCTGTTGTCTGCCATGTACCACAGCAGCTCCCTGCCCAGCGCCGCAAGGTCGGCGTAGGTGGCAGCAGAGCTGCGCGACGCGCTCACATTCCAGCACAACACGCGGCTTGAGCCCAACCGCAGCGAGTTCGCCAGCGCTGCGCGCCACGATGGCAACTCGCATACCGGTACCGTACCGGTACAAGCCGCGCCACAATGTCGCCCCACACCGGCACGCCGGACAGCGGTATCTACACGCGTGCGCACGGCAGCGGTCGGCGCGGTGTCCGTGGCGGCACGCATCGTTACCGGTAGGTGCGGTGCACCACACACAACTGCGGCAGCTCGCGCGCCACCACATACCGGTACCGGTAGGCCGGTTCCGCCGACAGCGTCAAACCCCCTTCTTCACTGGCTTGCCGCAACGCAGCCACGAGCTTACCCAGCCGCTCCCCGCACACCGGCGCGCGGAACACCACACAGCTGTCCTCTACCGCCCCAGGCAGGCTCCCTACCGGTACCGTAGTTCATCCAGCAGCGGGAGCGGTACCGGTAGTGACGCACACGGGGCGTAGGCGCGGAGAGCGTGGCACAGCATCGCCAGCGCAAACTCATCGTGCACGGTGGCGACCAGCACGTCACCTGCATCCGCGGAAGGCAGCACGGCAGCCGCTGGCAGCAGGTGGTCGGTGGTGAGGTCCACGGGCAAGCCGGCCACATGCAGCCACCCGTCACACCACGGATGCAGGGTGGAGCGACATGCGGCGGCCACCGCGCGCTTCAGCGCATCGATTGTTGGTGACACCGTCGCGCCGCCGAGAGAGGGTGTGTACAGGATGCCTTCGATGCATGGGATTCTCGTCCCACACACCAACAATCGACTCCCCGCCGCCTGGCGCGTTAAGCAGCGCCGATGCATGCGCCACGACAATGCGCGCGACGGCGTTGTTCTGGTGCCTCTGGGTGGTCTCGCTGCAGCCGCTGTCAACCCACAGCGCCGCCGGCTTGCAGCTGGGGTTGGCGTCCCCGCTGTGGAACGGCTGTGTGGAGTTGTACCGGTACCGGTAACCTGCCATCGCGGACCACGACGGCGCCACCTCTGCACCCGCCGGCGCTGACCCAGTACCGGTACCGGTACAGGTGCGTGCGCGTGCGTGCCCGTGCGCCACGGCAGCATCGCGGACATCGGACGGTGGAAGTGCAACAATCGACGCGTCGGCACGGCGTTCACATGCCAGCGTGAGTGCGTCGTACGGCATCACCGGCGTCGCGTCATCGCAATGCGTCACTACCGGTACCGGTATGGAGCCCTTGGTGAGCGTGTTCACCACCAGCATGGCCAGCGTGGACGTTGGGTGCACGCGCGGGCGACACGGCATCCCATGTGGCGGTGTTGAACACGTGCAGCTCCACTGGCACCCTACCGGTGTCGCCGCCCACCGCTGGCGCGGCGAGCTCGCGGTCCAGGTCGGGCATGTCCCATGGATGCTGCCAATTTGGGTGGCACTGGCCCGGGCCCCTGGGTGCCACGAAACTGCCGCACTACCGGTACCAACCGTACCGGTACCAATCGTACTACCAACGCGGCAAACTGTTCAGCTATACTCACCCTCAACACTACGACCCACCACCGTTGGTGGCTTTGGTGATAAATGCGTTCGTCCAACAATATCGCGTCCTATGCAGTGGCGATGCAGCTACCCGGAGCTACCGGTACCGGACCACCGGTACCGGTACCGGTAGCACGGAACAGGGCAAGGCCAACGTGGCGTTGTCCGAGTTTGGCGGGCAAACTTAGACAGAGAGCATCGCATAACAGGATTAAATGAACGGCACGGTGCTCAACGCAATTTTAACAACTAATAGCCTTAATGTGAGCGTTTCGTGTGCGTTGGTGGCATCTCTGTGTGAAATAAAATTACTCCTGATTTCATTTCATTACTGCAAGTTGGCAGCGTGGCTTGTTACCGGTAACAGAGTGCGGCACCCGTGCTGCAGCCCACCACTACGATAGCCCGCCAACTTCTGGTGGTACACTCCAGTGCAGTAGCACTCATTGTACTCAACGACTAGCCTACTGACCTACTCCCGCATTCCGCCTCGCGCACCTACCGGTACTCCCACTTAGCACCAGTGCGGCACCACAAATCCGTGCCCGCCAACTCCTGGTGTGGCACTGTAACACATTATTCACCTATGATACTTCCCTACTCGTTCACTTACCCGACTGCCTACTAGCACACCCGCCACACGCCTACTCGCCCACTCACCTACTTGCCAATCTGCCTCCTTGCCCACTCCGGCGGGCACGCCTTGGTACTCATCGTACTCAACGACGCGCCCGCCCCTCACAGGCGTGGTCTCGACACGCGTGGTACGCTTTTGTCTCAGCTGCTGGTGTGGCACTCCAGTGTAGCACTTGCCTGCTACTAGCATACTCACCTACTCCCACTCAGGCACGGCAGCCGTCGGCCTTCAGCTGTTGGTGAGACTCTAGCTGTCGCCTGCGGTACTCATCGTACTCAACGACTCGCCTCTGCTCACCTACCGGTACTCCCAGTTGTGGTATCGGTACACTTTGCGGCTGGTCCGCCAACTCACCTGCTATCGGTACTCATCGTACTTAACGACTCGCCTGCTCGCCTACTCCTAGTTGTGGAATCGGTACGCGTTGCGCGTGGCCCGCCCGCTGGTGAGGTACTCCAGTGTAGTACGTAGTACTCACCTGCTACTCAACGACTACCGGTAGCGTACTCCCCTACCCTCACTACGGCGTGCCCGCGAGCTGCTGGTGTTATACTCCAGCGCAGCAGCACTCGAGTGCTACTCATTGTACTCAACGACTAGCCTCGTTGTCAACTATTAGCCTACTCACCTATGATACCGGTACTCCAACGTTGCAATTCAGCTGCACCACCACTCCTTTGTGCTGCTGCCCGCTGCTGTCCGACGACCGACTCACCGATCATACTCACGAACTCATCTAATTATTATCCTCCGTGCGTGAACACAGGGTGCATACCGGTACCGGTACCGATTAAATTCTGATTCTGATTCTGATTCTGATTCTGGTTCCTCCGCGGTCCTCTGAGCAGTGACTAAGTTATACCGGTACCGGTAGCTTACCGCCTCGTTGCCTCTTACCCCCCTCGCCTACTTGCCGACTCACATACTCAAGCCCGCCTCCTTCTCACCCACTCCCTCATCTACGCTACTCACCCCACCTCCTCGCCACAATGGCCGCCACCACCGCCGAGGCGGCCGACGACACCGCCGTCGCCTTCGCAGCCCTCAAACCCGCATGCACCACCCTGCTCGCCGCACTCCGCGCCGCCGACCCATCCACCTCCACCCCATGTCCACCCCGCTCCTCCCACCACTCCGGCGTGCTCGCCGCACTGGCACACCTGCGTGACACCATATCGACCCTACCGGATGCGCCGTCCTGGCGGCTGCCAGCGACTGCCGGTGCTCCTGCCGTGCGCACCGTTGCTGCTGCGCTGCTGTCGTGCGATGCCGCACCGGTGACTCTGGTACGTCTTCCAATGTACGCGCTGGCTGCCGCGATGGCGCAGCCAAGCCTGCTCGCTGACGCTTGTGGCAGCTGGCGGCCCTGGTGCCCGCACTTGCATCGCGAGCCGCCGCCGCACTCGCCACTGCGCTGCGGTCGCGGGTTGCCACTGGTGGTCGTGTTGCGGCCATTGTGACTGCCTGCACCCGCAGCCCGGCTGGTATTGGCACCCTCATTGCCGCCCTCGCTGCCGTGCCTGCGGCGCGCACGGATGAGCGTGCTTCGGCGCCAACGCCAGCCGCGCCGACGCAGAATGCTTCCATGCAGCAGCGGTTGGCGCCGCAGCTGGTTGCAGCGGCGGCCAACCATGAGGACGGCGGCAACTGGGTGTCTGCTGCTGCAACTTTGGCGGTTGCCGCGGCAGCCACCGTCGTATCCCACGGCCACGGGGAAGCAGCCGCGGCTGCTGTGCTGCTGGCTTTGCCGGCGGCGGCAGTACAGATGGCGCTCAACGACACCATCCACGACATGGAGCAGCCGCCAGCGTTTGTTGCAGCCGTTGCGCGCCATGCCGCTGCAGTGCTGCGGCAAGTGGCAGGGGAGCAGGGCACTGCCGTATCAGTTTCATCAGTATCACGCGATGAGGCGTGCACACCGGCGCTGCCAGCCATTGCGACACCAGCACTCGTGTTTGCTGCGCGGTACCTGCGTGAGGTGGCGCGCGGCGTGGTCGACACACCGACTGCAGCTGTGTGGGCGGGGCGTAGCGTAGCATGTGCAATTGGCAGGCTAGCAGCAGCGACTGCCGATGATGTGACGCTGGATGCGCGCAGCGCAGTTGAGCGCGTTGTTGCCGCTGCCGCCCGGGTGCAACATCAGTCAGCCCGGCCGGCAGCAGCTGCTGCGCTGTTGCAGCGCGAGCCGGTGCCGCTGCCGTCCGCGGCAGCCAGTACGGCGGCGGTTGTGGCCAGTGCGGCAGGCGTGCTGCGGCTGCGCTGTCCGCCCCGAGCCGCTCACGACGTGGCGGCCGCCGTCGGCGCGCTGGTCGCCAGCGGCCTGCTTGCCACACTAACTACGCCTGCCGTGCCGCGAGCGGTTTTGCTGACCGCAGCTGCGGCGCTGGAGAGCGCAGCGACCGCGATTCGGTGGGGACCCGCCGACGCGCGCCCGGGTGCCAGCAGTCAAGCGGCATTTGAGGTCGCTGGACTGGACTTCTTGGCAGCTTGCGCTGCTGCGGCGCCGTCCATTGTGAGCACATTGCCTACCGTCGCCGCCGCACTAGTGCGCCACGCGCTCACGCATGCCGGTGAGGAGGCGGCGACGGGCGCTGTGGCGCTGCGCCTAACTGCCGGCAGCACCACCGCCAGCGCTGGCACAACTGCGACGTCGAATGCCACCGCCAATGCACTGGCCGCCTGGCTGCCAGCAGCGGGTGCACCACCGCCTGCCACCAGCGCCTCTGCGCTGGTGGCCGCGCGTGAACACGCTGCCCCCCTGCAGGCGGCGCTGCAGCAGGCCATCACCTCCTCCGCAAACGAGTCTGGCCACCGCCATGGCAGCTTGGTGCTGCAAGCGGCGCTGGCAATGGTGGATGAGGTGGGCGATGCGGGTGCTGTGGGTGATGCCGCCGCGTTGGCTGCGCTGGACCGACGCGCGGCCACCCTCTTTCGCCTGTTGCGTGACGGGCCGCCCGGTGACGCGCCGCTGCTACACGTGTTGACGGAGCGCTACACCGCACTGACGCGGTCCACCCTGCGCCGGGTGTTGGCGCGCGTGGACAATGTATCGTCGCCGGCCGCTGAGCCCACGCTGCGCGTTGGCATGGCTGGCGACCTGGCCACCTACTTGCCACTTGACCCGGAAGACGTGCCCACCGCTGTACCCTCGCCAGTCCCCTCTGCGGCCCGCCCCATATGGCGTGTGCCTGCTGCGCCTCCCTCCGACCCCATCCCACCAGCAATGTCGCTGCTTGCGCAGGTGGCTGGCCTGCTTGCCACGCTGGCTGCGCGCTCGCCTGCCGTCGTGGTCCAGGCACCACCGCCGCCTCCTTCGCCGCTTGAGCTCGCCGCCGCCCGCATCCGTCGCCTTGCTGCCACCACAACTAGTCGCCACCAGCCACTGCCGCCGGCGCTGGACACGTCAGCGGCGCCGCCGTCGCTGCCGGGCGTGGAATACGTTGTTGTGGACCTGCCGCCGGAGCGGCTTGGCTCGGTGGTCAAGCTACCGGTAGGGCGTCTGGCGGCTGGCTTGCTGGCCGCCGCCGCCGCCGCAGGCGGGCCCGCTGCTGACGGCTGGGAGTCTGCCGGGCTGGCGCATGTGACTGCAAGCGCCGTCACCTGTCTGACACTTGTTACCTCCCTCCTGGCTGGCTCGCCGCGTGCCGCGCTGTCCCTCCTCGCCGACGTGTGGCTGCCCATCATGACGCTGGCACGCGGCGTGGCGGCGCGCGTCACGGGTGCGCCACCTCTGGCATCCCCGGCAGCAGCTTCACTCGTGTCGGCTGCTGTGATTGCTGGCCCTGATGCTGCACCACCCGTGCCGCCGCGGCGGCTGACGGCGGCCGCGCTCGATGCTGCGCTGCTGGATGGCGTGCTTGCATTCATTGCAGCCCTGGCGCGGCCGCAGCTGCGTAGCAGTCCGATTGGCGCCGGCGCGTACCGGTATGGCGCTGACTTCCTTGCCAGCCGCCGGGCGGCTGACGTGTGGCCTGCAGACGCTTGTGAGTTGCCCGCCCGGGTACTTGCGCAGCACGACCGCCGTTGCGGCGTGGACTGCCATGGCCGTACTGAGTACACCTGCCGTGGCAGTACAGTGGCGCGGCGGCGAGGCGCCCACCGGCGCTGTAGTAGTTGTTCTACGCGCAAGTTCAATAGACAACATTAATTATTTGCACTGTTCGGCACCGCTGCTGGCGCGCCAATGGTTGCAGTCGGACGCCACCACGATGGCTGGCGGCGCTGCCCACGCCAGCGTCAACTGCAGCGTGGAGGTCGTCAGCGCTGGCAGTCGCACCCGCTCGCCGGTGGGCACCCAGGTGCACTCAGCAGCCACAGTCAGCTGCGTGGCCAGCGGGCAGGTTGCCGTTGGCAGTGGCGGCAGGTTGACCACGATGCTGGCATTGTCCGCGCCGGATGTGGTGGTAGCGCCGCTGGTGGCGAAGGAGGTACTAAAAGACGCTGATGGCGACGCGGATGCAACCAGCGCGGCCAGCGTGGCCGGCGGCAGCGCCGTCGATTCGCGGCAGAGGCCCGCCACACACGGCAACAGCGAGGCAACCTCAGCGTCGGGTGGCAGCGGCACGGCAGGCGTGCTGGCCACCGTCAGTGTCAACGCCGGCAGCGCCTGCGACGGCACCACGACTGACGGCATGGCTGCCGCCGTAGCGTCGGCCCAAGTCGCAGCGAGCGCCGTCACGCTCACCTTCATGGGCACACCCAGCGCGGCATGTCAGCACCAGCGGCGCGTTGGCACCGCCAGCTGCGCGCAGCCCCGCGTGCGGCAACGACACGTTGGCGCGTGTGGCGGCGGCGTCAAGCGACACCAACACGGACGCCTCACCAACCAGCGCCAGCGTTGCGTCAGACAGCCCCAGTCCAACGCCGGGTAGTAGTGACAGCGATGCACCAGCAACCGACACGCTGCACGTCAGCACGTTGCGTGCCGGTGCTGTCACGGCAAGTGTGGCTGTCCACGGCAGCACCATTGATGTCCCAGACGGCAACACGGTGCGCACTACTGCGCTCCTGCTAGCGTCGTCGCGCAGCGTAATAGTATATGCGCGCGTGGTGACATTGAGCGGCGGCGATGCCACGGTGTTGCCGCCCCCACAGGCTGCACACCAGCTGCAGCGACAACGCCCTCCGCCGTCAGCGCCAGTGGCTGGCTGCCATATACAGCGCCGTCGGCATCAAGTGTCCATGATGCTAGTGGCGGCCAACACGATGGATGAGGAGGTGGCGGCTATGGTGCGCCACGTACACCGCGCGTCAGCGCCGGCAAACGTGGCCACATCAGCGTGGCGGCCGCTGCAATGGCGGCACTCCACCAGCAGCAATGGTGCAGGGTTAGTGCCATACTGACGTTGGCCACCGCAAGGCGCAGTCGCGGCAGGCGCAGGCGCTCGCCGGTGGGCACCCAGGTGCACTCGGCGTACAGCGCCAGCGCTTAGCCCAGGTGAGCTGCCGACGCAGTCAAGCCGGTAGCCGGTAACGCAATGCAGCGCCACTGCGCCGCTGCCCGACGACAGCACGTCGTGCGACACTGCGAATACATGCGCGCGGCAGACGCCAGCGCGCCCATCGCGGAGGTGCCGTCGTTAATGCTGGCCTGCCCCGCGGGCGGCGGTGGCAGTGCCGCCGAGCCGTCGCCCGCGCTCCCCCCTGGCGCCGCCGCCACCAGCGCCACCAGCGCCGCCAGCGTGCTCAAGTCGCCCAACGCGCCCCGCACCTGCGCTGCCTCGGCAGGCGACGCGCAGGTCGCGCACACGCCCATGTTTGTATGCTGCATAGAAGGCTCCCGGCGCGCGGTGTGCTACGTCTGCAGTGGCACTCAGTGTGTCGCCGTCAACGCGGCGGGCAGGATGAGGAGGCACAGGTCCAAAGTGACAGCACCGCCCTGCCGCAGCACGTTGGCGGCCAGCGATGGCGCGGAGGCCGCCATGATCCAGCACAACCAGCCGGCGGCGCAGAACGACGGCGACAGCAGACGGATGAAGGACGACAGCGCCTGCACGCGGCGCGGGGTTGCGGTACGCACGGTGCGCGGCGCCATCTGCCCGCGGCGCCATCTGCCCGCGGCGCCACACCGCGGCCAGCCCGGCCGCGTACACCAGCAAGTTGACCACCGCCACGGCGACACGACGAGCGCCGCGTCCACCACCTTGCGCATGGGGCTGACGTCGGCCTCCGCGGCGCGCGACACCACCAGCTCGCCACGTATGCCACGGCACAAAGGGCGGCGCTCGCGTACACCGCCGCCGTGACGTCGTCTGCCAGCACGCCCGTCAGCGCCAGCACGCCCGTCGGCGCATTAGCACGCGCGCCAGCGCATTAGCACGCGCGCCAGCGCCCGCGCGCGCGTACACCGCCACCGTCACCTCGTCCGCCAGGGCGCCCGTCGGCGCCTTGGCGCGCGCCAGCGCCGCCGACGCGGGCGGCGGCAGCCGCGCCCGGCTTGACCCGCCGCCACTACTGTGCTGCGACGGTAAATTGGCCGTTTGGTTATCGGTGGAGGAGAGACGGCAGGTAACATAATGCTGTCGCTCGTGTCCACCCACGTGTTGGTGCCGGTGATGTTGAGCAGGATGAAGCCGGCGGACACGCCAACAATGATCACAACGAGGTGCACGTCTCGCAAGTGGCCGTCAGCACATCACTGCTACCAACTACGCTAAAACGCTGCCAACGCCGTCAGCGGGTGCACTGTCATGCCAACTGGGCATGCCACCAGCGCTCACGTTGATGGCCAGGCCCGCCCTTGCCGTGACAGCACCCGCGGGTGATGACAACAGCACACCCGGCAGTGTGGATGCCCGTCATTCCCCTCCTGCCGACGTGCCGATTGGCGGGGCAGGGAATCCGCCAGCTATCAAGTCCTCGCCCTGAACCACAACGACGGTCTTTCCAACACCTGTCGAGTCGCCCTTCTCTGCGGGATTGTACATACGCCCGTTGCTCAAGCAACTCTGTTTGTTCGTCAACTTTGGACGCACCGGTAAGTACCCGTAGTAAAAAATCACAACGACAACTTTGCGCCCCGGAAACGCACGCTGTAGCTCCACAACACACCCTGTCGTCCCGGTCTTATTCTCGCTGTTAATTTCCACGTCAAAATACCTCAGCACCTTGTTCATACGGTCGTCGTCCAGTGGCGGCGTAATAGTACACTCACACACCAATATCGGCTCGTCTGCCGCATCCAACGCTGGCATGATAATCGCTTCACACGGAAACTGTAAGTCATTTGGGAGGTACAAGACGGGTTCATCCTCAAGCTGCAATTCACTTAACGCATCAAATGAAACGGTGAGGTGACTTCTCGCATTGACTGTACCCGCTTCCTTTCCATCCAAGGTAACCACCTTCAAGGCACGGTCAAAGCCCGTAAGCCCGCTCAGGACCCTACCTTCAAAAATGTTTCCGCGCAGAGATGATTTCGGGGGGGCTGTTTCCGGGTCATCCGCCGTAGACTCGGCTTTCATCACATCAAAAAGAACTGACATTGCAAATTTAGACACTGGAGTGACGAAATCCGTGCCTTTTTTATTCAGGCACACAATACCTGTATCATACAAATCGGGTGCGTGAGTCCAATCTAACATTCCGGCCGCAATAGTTGGCACCAGGCGAGCAGCCTTCTTTCGTGCCTCAATGCTTGCGCAGGCTTCCAGCCATTTTCTGCAATTCCCCGTCATGAACAGCCACCTGTCTCGCTTCACACTCGCCACCATTCCCTTGGTAACTACCTTCACGCCAGCAAATTGGTCGGCACAAAACGACAAATTGCGCAAGATCCCCCCCGAAATTAGCACCGCCACTCTGCGTGCCTTGCCATCTTCCACGTGCAGCGGCGACAGTGGCGACTCCAGGAGTGCGTTACGAACGTCTTCAGAAAGCGGGTACATGAACTCTAAACGCCGTTCAGTGCCCGACTTCATATTCATATCGTAGCGAGAATGCGCGCTCGCGATGTCCATGCGTTGGAAATACTCAAACACACCTTCCTGCGTGTCCCAGTTATGTTGGAAGTAGCGGCACTTCTCTACGAGTCCTGGTTGTGATGATGCGCCAGGCTTTAATCCGTCAGCTATGGCGTTAGAAATGTGCTGCACCTCGTCCACAATTAGCGCCACGCCGCCAACAGTTCCACTCTGGCCCAGACCCCTTAACTTGGCCAGCGTACTGCTTGCGTCCAGCTTGCCAGCAACAAACTGAAGGAATATGGGACGGAGATAACTGTTTGCATCAACGAGATCTGCATTTTGTTGCAGGAAAACATTCACCACATACGCATCGCGGTCGGCCTTCCCGATATAATCTGCCCACATGCTGGCATCCGGGATGTACACCGCCAAATAATTGCGAGCGATACAAGTCAGGAACGCCAGCACCCCGACACCAGATTTCCCTACGCCATTCGGCCCAGACAGACGAACGCCATGAGGTACTCCAGCGGCAACACTGTCCACAAGTCGGAGAGCGGTGGTTACGCG
>Ga0066256_1004846_pt1 | contig 11612 bp, 3 predicted proteins | sample ThiBio_1000_biof_FD_87107 | JGI IMG/M metagenome (GOLD analysis project Ga0066256, IMG submission 87107) | Wastewater bioreactor microbial communities from Cape Town, South Africa - Thiocy_expt_1000_biof (version 2) | ecosystem: Engineered > Bioreactor > Thiocyanate-remediating >...
CACTAGTTTTATACACTCCCACGCACAACCCACACACACACACGCCCCTCGCCCGTGCAGTTGAGGTGGTGTCGGACCCGTCCATGAGCAAGGAGAAGTAAGCACGGCGCCGTGCCGCGTACCACCCCGCCACACACCCATCGCGGCGCGGCGTGCACGCAGCGGCACGCCGCGACGGCGGGGATTAGAGATGCTAACACCCACACATGATAACGCGCCGGCGGCTTGAGCATTTCAAGTTGTCGTCGCCATAATCCAAGATTGTGTAATGATGCTGGGGTGGTGGTTGCCCCCCACCCCCCCATTAGTCAGCCGACACCACGTGCGCCAGGAGGCAGGGGACGTAGGGCGCCAGCACCGCCAGCCACGCCGCCTGGTGCGGCGCCAGGTGGTCGGTGGGCGACTTGACTTCGCACAGGGCGGCGGTGGCGCCACCGCCGCCGTCAGAAAGTGGCGGCGCGGCGGCGCACACGGGGCAGGCGGATGAGGCGGCGGACGATCCGGCAGCCGGCGCACGGGTGGGCCGCCCACGGAACCGGGCGGGCAGGCGGGTGCGGTAGCCGCCCAGGGCGGCAAGGCGGCCCAGGATGCCCGCCCCCAGCGCGCCGCGGGCGGCGTGCCCCCCCCCCGCCAGCACCGCCGGTGGGAACAGGTCCCATCGCACGTGGTTGGCAGGCACGCCACGGTGCGCGGCCGCCACCGACGCCACCGTGGCCGCCAGGCGGCAGGGCGAGGCGTCACGCAGCGCGCGCAGGGCGGCGGCGGCGGGCGGTGGAAGGACGGGCGAGCGCACAGCCCAGGGGTGGCGATATGACGTAGTAGTGTCAGCACCACCCCAAGGTCCCCAGCAGCCATCCCACAGCAGGATGCCGTACAGCGTCATCCACAACACGTTCTCGCCGTGGATGGCCTGCCACCCGTTGCTCGGCCTTGCGTGCGCCTGCGCACCTAGCACGTCGTCCACCACGTGCAGCACGCCGGCCGCCACCGGCAGGCGGGCGGCGGCAGCACGCGGCGCGGTGAGGAAGCCCGCCGCCACCTCGGCGTCGGTGTCCGCGTCGGACGGCCGCGCGGTGCTGGCCAGCAACGCGCGCAGCTGCGCCGGCGTGGCCACGATGCCGCCATGCAGGCAGCGTGGCGACGCGTCGAAACGATATGGTAGCACCACCGCGGGCGCCGGGGCCGCGCCAGACGCCTTGCCGGCGCGCAGGGAGCCACTGCGCGACCGCTTGTGGCCACCAAGTTGTAGCCCGGCGTCACCGCCACCCTCGTCTGCCACCTCCACCACACAGCCCGCCTCCGTGATGACATGCGTGCGCAGCGGCAGGGAGGGCAGCACCGTGTGCAGCGCGTGCACGGTCGTCAGCGCCTCCATAACCAGGTGCTCCACAGTGGACGGCAGGCCGGCAGCATTCACAAAGTGCACACGCCGCCGGCCCCGGCGCAGCGCCTCCCCGCTGGCTTCTGACTCGGCGCTAGCGACCGCCACGTCGCCGCCTGCCTCCAGCCAGCTGTGCGGCACGCTGCCATCGTCGTCAGCCGCGGCGGCCGGGAAGCTGCCGGCGCTCGCCTCGCCGCCCACGCCAGCATCCAAGCGGGCTTTCACGGCGCCCTGCAGCGCGGGCGCAGCGTCCGGCGCCAGCGCCGGCAGCAACAAACCGCCACCCGCCCACGGGCTGGTCGGCAGGCACGCCCACGCCGACAGCGACTGCACGGCAAACGGCAGCCGCTGTGCATGCAGCACCAGTTCACGCAGCCGTACGGGCGGCTGCGACAGGCGGCTCGGCGAGCCCAGCCCGACGGCGGCGGTGGCAGCACGCGCGCGCGAGGCGGCGGCACGCAACACTATGTAGCTGGCACTGGCGGCGTGCGGCTTCCCCAACCGCGCCAACCCATCCATCGCCAGCGCCGCCACCAGCGGCACCGCGCGCAGCCGCTCCACCACGCTCACCAGCGCCTCCCACACGGACGGTAGCATGAACTGCAGCCCAGCGCCCACGCCCGGCACACGCAAGTCATCGTCGTCATCGCTGCTACGGCGGGCGGGCAGGCAGAGATCGTAGCCCGCCGCGGTAGCCTCATCCACATACAACGCCGCGCCCGACAGCTGCGTCACAAAGTACAACAGCCGCGCCGCCTCCAGCCGCAGCGCGCCCGGGCAGCTCTCAATGTCGTCGCTGGGCAGGCCCGCTGGCAACGACGACGATGACCCCGCCGCCGCCGCGCGCACGTCAGTGCGCAAGTCCTCCACCTTCAGCGCCGTGCACCAGTCGTCGCCGCCGCTGTCGTCGCGCCCGCGCTCTGCCTCCCACCCGTCCGCAATCGCTGCATACGCCACCGCCTGCATGGGGTTGGGGTTTGGTGGTGGCGGTGGCGTGGGGCGGGTGGTGACTGAGCGCGCAAACACGTAATAGTGCGGTACACACAATCTCCACAATGCCGCCGACATACTGCACCACGGGGTTCGTCCACCGCTGCACGTCTTCTGCCGCATAGGCCGCGCTACCAGCAACGGTCGGTGGGATGGGCCGGCGTGGTGGGTCGCCGTACGGGAGCGTGTACGCGTGACGGTGCGACAGCGCGCCGCCTCCACTGCCGCCGCCGCCGCGTGCTGTGCCGCGCGATGTAATAGACGCTGTCATCAAGCGCGGGCCATACAGCGGTGGGTCGTGTGTCTGTGACGCTGCAGCTGCGCGCCGCCACACAAACGCTGTTCGCCCAATTGTGCTGCCAGCACGTCCTATGCTGTGTCCACCACCGCCAATCATTCCGCCGCCGCCGCCACCGCCGCCACCAGCAGCAGTGTATAGCGACGCGCGTTGCGCAGTGATGGGCTTGAACAGCACGTCGCTGATCACGCCGCGCATCGTCCACACGTCGCCGGTATGGATGGCACATCGGGCATGCTGCCGCCACGCACGCGCCGCGACGTACTGCCGCCATGCGATGGCGTGCGGAAAGAGGAGGGAGGGGGCGACGGCGACGGCGGGCAGGGGCGCCGCAAGCCCCGGTCCCCAGCGCCGCCACTGCCGCGCTGCGGAGTGCCGTCATCGCGGCGTCGGTGGGCGCGTAGAGCGCCGCGGCGCGGTACACCACCACGGCGTTGCGGTCGGCGTCAACCGCGGTAAGCGTGCGCACCGCCGCGGCGCTTGGTGGTGCCGTCCGCCGCTCGCGCCCACCGTGGCGGTGCCGCAGTAAGCCGGCTTGGAACAGCTCACGCACGCACTCCGCGACGACCGCGGCAGCGGCATCGTGGGTCCAGTGCCGCTGACCTGCCGGCGGTGTGGTACACACCGCAATGCCGACGGCAGCGAGGCCGGCAGGCAGCGCAAGCAGGTGGTGCGCAGCAATACCCGCCAACAGGCGGCCAGCAGGCGACGACAGCGTCGCAATAGCAGCCAGCACTGGTGCGACCGGCTCAGCACCCAGTACATCATGCGCACCGGGGCACACCGACAGGTAGTTTAGAAGGAGCGTTGGCCAACGGTGTACAAATGACGGCGCCGCGGCGGCAACGATGCACGTCAGCCACGGGTGCGCTGCGGCGCACGTGGCCTGCTGCGCCAGCGCGTCCACACGCAGGGCCATGGTCACGGACACGGACTGCAGCCGTGCCGCGACGCTTGCTGGCTGCAAGTGCCGCACCACCACCGCGCTGCCGTCATCGTCGGCGCGCGCAGGCAACACTGCTAGTGCTCGCAGCGCGCGCACCATGCGCCGCACGCCACCCGCGAGGTGACTCAGGCCAATGGCGGCAGCGGGGGGTTGTGGGACAGCCCCGCCACCGTCGCTGCCACTCTCGCTGGTAACATTATCTTCTTTGCCGCTGCTGCCGCCGTCACTGCTGCAGCCGTCTGCAGCGGCTGCAGCAGCTGCTGCATATGTCGAAGCTGCCACCGGTAGTGGCCCTGCAGCTCCTTGATGGCGCCGCCGGTATGTGTATACTGTGATATTCATTACGCTGTCGCCGCCTGGCTGGGCACCTGCCGCTGCCGCTGCAGCTGCTGCAGCCATGGCAGCGTCCGCCGTGGGCTGCGGCACACACAGCAGCGAGTCGGCAGCACGTCATATCCGCGCCGTAGAACAGCTGCAAGCAGCCAGCATCAGCAGTAAAGTAGCTATGGACTGGTGTCGAGCCAGTGCGTGTTCAGTAGGAGGGGGAGGTGGTAGCGTGCCGATGCACTCAGAGGCAGCAGCCGTTCGCCAGCGAGCAGCCAGCGTCAAGCAGCAGGGAAGACAAGGTCAACAGCCAACAATAGCAGCAGATCAGCAGCAGGCTGGCAGCAATGAGCAGCGAATAGCAGCAGCGAGGCAGGAGCAGACGAGAGGAGAGAGGCAGCAGCCGTTGGCCACTCGAAGGCCTACAATTCCGGTACTTTGCATCAATAGCAATAATCAATAACACACGTAAACGACACCGTACAATTAAGAAATTTGTTCAATGCTATCACTAAATTCTTGTCCCGCGGCCCCGCTCCATATTATTGTGTGAGTAAATATTTTCTTGATTGACTACAGCAGTACCGGTAGTACTGGTGCAGCAGCATTGGCGGCACCTACGCGGCACAAGTACGCGGTACGCAGCACTAGTACGCGGCACCAGTACGCGGCACCAGTACGCGGTACCAGTACGCGGTACGCAGCACCAGTACGCGGTACCAGTACAGCAGCACTGCAGCAACTGGCGGTACCTACGCGGTACGCGGTACGCGGTACCAGGACGCAGTTTGACGTGAACCGCATTGGGACGTCAGTGAGCCGCTCTTAAGAGATAGGGTAACATCGTTCGGAAGTAGCGCAGCGCAAGCTGCCCCGCCGACAGGTACAGGTACCGGTACACTGGTACAGGTACAGGTACCAGTAGTCGAGCGGCGACACCAACGCTAGCTGACGATCTGTCACCTCTTGCGCCTGCAGTTTGCAGTCGACGGCGGCACTGCAAGCGGTAACAGCAACATTGAGCTGCGCCTGCGCTCCGACGCTCCTGCTGCACGATTGGTCCAGGCTGTGTGAGAGACTGCATCCAGCGACTTCTCATCCCACGCTGACGCGCCTGCGTCTGCCCGCAACTGGCGACATGGCTGCTGCAGCCACCGACAACGCGGCGGCTGCGGAGGAGGGGCCCGTGCCGCTGCTGGTGCGTGTGCTGGCTGGCAACGTCGTGACGAGCGCCACAATTCTTGCCTGCCTCAACACCGCCGATGCACGGCACGCGCGGCGGCTACACCGGGCGGTGGCAGGCGCGGTGGAAGCCGTGCCATGGTGCGACATGGACACGCCGGTAGTGGACGTTGTGCGGTGGCGCGCGGGCTTGCCGGGCGCGGTGGGTGCAAAGGTGGCACGGTCGGCAGGAAGGGATTGGATTACGAGCGCACCGGCAGCAGCAGTGCTGGGTGGTCTCACGCACCTCGACCTGCGCGGGTGTGAATTTGTGACCGACGCCGTGATTAGCCATCTACCGACCTCGCTGCGCACCCTGAATGTGCGCAGCTGCTACAACCTGACTGCGCGTGCCAGCTTTGCGCACCTGACGGTGCTGGCATCGCTGGACTGCAGCTTGACGTGGGTCGTGTACGAACGGACAGACGGCCTGCCGGCGTCGCTGCAGGAGCTGAGCATCAGCTACGGGATGCGTGCATTGCGGCCCGGTGAGTCGCTGGCGCACCTGCGCCAGTTGCGGGTGTTGCGCGACGGCGGGAACGGGCTGGTCGATGCCACGCTGGGGTCGCTGCCGCCCAGCCTCCAAGAACTGCATGCAGCTGGCTGCGCCGGGCTGACACCTGCGGCGTCATTTTCACACCTGACTGCGCTGCGCTTGCTTGATGTTGCCGCAAGTACCATTGGCGACGCGTCGCTAGCAACTTTGCCGCAAAGCCTGGTGTCTCTCAAAGTGCGCGGATGCGAGAACCTCACCCGTGCCGCGGCGCTGCCCCACCTGCCGGCGCTGCGGCTGCTGGATGTGAGTGGCACTGAAATTGGGGACGCGCTGGTGGCCAGTCTGCCGGCATCCCTGATCGAGCTACGGATGGTGGGCTGCCGCGGTCTGACAACCGGCGCCACGCTTGACCATTTGCATGCGCTGCGCGCGCTGCACTGCTTCGACACAGGGCTGGCGCCCGCCGCGCTGGCTGCATGCCGCGACCGTGGATGTGCCGTGCCAGCCGCCGTTATGTTGCGCGGGCATGTGCCAAACATGTGCTTCATGACGCTGTTGGCAGGTTGTCGGGTGGCAGGTTGTGATAGTGATGGTGTGGTGCGGCTGTGGGACATGGCGGCTGGGAGCATGGCAACCGCGGTCCCAAGGTCGGGCCTCAACCAAGTGTGTGCACTAGCGGCGCTGCGGGACGGCCGCCGCCTGGCCATTGGCACCGCCTCATACGATGGTAAGGAGGGCTGCATTGAGGTGTGGGACGTGGATGGAGCACGCCCCGCGTGTCTTGCAATCATCGACTGTCGCCGTGGTGTGGAGGCGCTTGTGGTGCTGGCCAATGGCCGCCTCGCTGCCGGGTGTGCCGACGGCACCGTGCGAGTCGTTGATGTGGATGCTAAAGGTGTGGTGGGGACGCTGGCGGGGCACACAAAGGAGGAACGGGTAGCTGCACTGGCGGTGCTGCCCGACGGCGCGCTGGCCAGCGGGTCGTGGGACAAGACTGTGCGGGTGTGGAACGTATGCACGCGGGCGTGTGTGGCGACGCTTAGAGGCCACACCAGCGAGGTTTCTTGTTTGGTGGCGCTGGCCGACGGCCGGCTGGTGAGTAGTGAGGCCAACGGCACTGTGTGGCTGTGGGATGTGGGCGCGCGCGCCATTGTGGGTGTGCTGACCGGGGACAGAGGCATAGTTGTAGCGCAACCTGACGGCCGGCTGGCCAGCACGTCCGACAACGGCACCATCCAGCTGTGGGATACACGACCGGAAGCAGCTGCTGCTGGTGCCAGCCGTGCAGCGAGTGCTGTGCCGTCGGAGGTTGTGGGCGTATTGCGCTATGGTGGTGGGGCGCTGTTGTCGCTGCCAGATGGCCGCCTTGCATGTGCAGGTAACGCGGCTGTGTACCTGGTGGAGCTGCCGCCGCCTGCCGCGTACGAGTAGTGCGCACCCCGTTGGCACGCCGGGTGTACGACGTTGAAATACCCATGTCAATTTGAAGCCACAGTCACAGCCGCGCCAACGACGGCACAACTCCCATCAATAAACACACTAGCGATCAACAGAGATCGTGACGACGCCTCATTGACTCACGGCGGCGGTCGACATGCTACCAATCCATCCGAGCACACAGAAGCAGGCACAGTCCAACTGGTACTACAGAGGAACCCGGCGCAATCAGGTGCGGCCACCAGGTGGCGCGCCCAGGACGGCACTCCACAGCGGCGTGAGGCGCACGCCTCCATCGCTGTCCTCATCCTCACCGCCACCACTAGTGCTGGCAGGCAGCGGCGGTGGGGATGGGGACAGCGGCGGCGGCGGCGGCGGGAGGTGTGCCACCTGCACCGTGTCATTAAACCGCACGCGGGAGGCACTGCCTTGCCGCGCACCCTCTGGCGTAGCAGATGGGGGTGGTGGCGGCGGCGGCGTTTCTGCCGCAACTGTGCGCTCCATGGCTGCCAGAAAGCGCAGCTGCTCTGCCATATCAAACACGGCGGCGGCAGCAGCGGGAGTGGCGGGAGGCGGCGGCGGTGACAGTGGAGGCGGCGGCGGCGGCGCAGGGGATGTCTCCACATACAGCATGGGTGCCGCCGTGGGCGGTGTTATCTCTAGCACAGGGGGCAGCGGCATTTGCGGCGGCAGTGGTGCGACCGGTGGGGCAACAACAACACCCCGGCTGGCGGTATTTACGCCGGTGCCGCCCCGGCGCGCACGGCGGCGAGCAATGTGCACGCTGGCAAGCGCAGCGGCAGCAGCAAGTGCCGGCGCGCCGCATTCGGCGGGCGGTGGTGGAAACACCCACCACGTGGTGGGTGCGCCAAGAATGGGCTGCACGGCGGCAAGCGTGGCAGGCGGCAGGCCGGTGCCCAGCAGTGCCGCCAGCGGCCGCGTCCCACCGCTGCTGTCAACCACGCTGACCTCCTCCTGGCTGGCAACGCTGGAGCCGCCGCCGTCACCGCCAGCGGGGGCACGCCACCGGAACAGGCGGCCACGCATACGTGCAGCGCCGCTGGCAGCCGCGTCGTCGCTAGGAGCAGCGGCGGCGGCAGGGGCGGCACGGCTAGCAGCACGCCGCAGGGCGGGCGCAAGACCCACACCAGCCGCAGCTGCAGCCAGGCGGGACCGCCAATTGGACCGCATGGCGTCTGCCACTGCGGCAGCGCGCGGCGAGGGGTCACCGCGCAACACCGCCGCAACGGCGGCCAGCGTGGCGGCGGCGGACGGCGAGTACGGCATGGCAGCAATGGCATCCGCCACCACCGTCGCCCACCCGCGCAGCGGCATTGCGACGCTGTCAGCCAGCCGCCAATCAGGGGTGTCGCGTATGGTTGCAGGCTCATACCGCTGTGCGGCGCTCGTCAGCGACGCCTGTGACGCACCGCCGCCGCCGCCCGCTGCCACAGTCACGCCTGCATCCACCTGCAACACGGCGGCTGCGGCATCCACCATAAATGCGCCGCGCGCCGCCACCAGCGCCTCCACCTGCAGGTACCGCTCGCGTGCCGCAAACAGGCGCTCCTGCGCTCCAGTGATGGCAGCCGCCGCGTCTGCCGCCTGCCGCCCGGTTGCGGCCGCAGTCAGCGCCTCAAAGTCGGTTGACAGTGCGGACAGGGCGGCAGCGCCGCCACGCCGCGCCGCCTCCACTGCCGCGTCTGCTGCCTCCCGTGCCGCTACCAGCGCTGCGGCGCACTCCTCATCGTACACCCGGCGGGCGTACCGCTCCGCCAGGCTTGCCAGCTCCGCACGGTCGGTCGCCTCTTCAGCCGCCGCTGCCGCCGCCACTGCAGCCGCCGCGGCTGCGGGCGTTGGCGTGGCGGCTTTGCGCTTGGACGCCACGTATTCGGAGGCACGGCGCAGCGCGGCAACGGCAGGTAGGGCAGCTGGCGGGCCACGGGCCGGTGGCGGACTGCGTGACCGTGCGAGTCGGGCTCGCGGCGGCGCAGCACGCGGATGTGGTGGCGCAGCAGGCGGATGTGGCGGCGCGTCGACAGGTGGTGGCGGCGGGGGCGATGCGCGCGGCGGCGATGGCGGCAGGCGCACGCCCGCCTCTGCATCTTGCAGTGCGGCGGCGGCGGCGGTGACGGCAGTGCGCATGGCTTGCAGCGCCGACAGCAGGCGCGCCTGCTGCCCTTGCAGCTGCGTTGCCAGCGAGCGACGAGCTGCAAGTGCGGCGGCCAGCGTCGTGCGCTCCGCCACCGCGCGTGCCAGCTCTGCTGCAATGCCCGCGGTGGAGGGCGCCGCGATGGCGGTGGCAGTGGAGGTGGCAGACGTGAGCAGGTGCGCGAGGGCGGCCGCCAGCTGAGGATCAGCGTCGGCGGCCGCGGGACCGCAAATAGCAGCTGCAGCCGGTGCCGCATCCGCAGCAGTGAGCTGTGGCGCGCCGTGCGGGCGCATGGTGGCCGCTGGCGCAGTCGCTGCCAGGTCCGCCGCAATGAGGCCAATGCGGCGCGAGGCAGGCGTGCCGCCAACTGCCGCACGCCACACGCCATCTGCCACATCGCTGGCAACCACCACCGGCGCCAGCAGCCGCGCCGCCGCCGCCGCCGCTGCGCCAGTGCCTCCGCTGCCACCACCTCCGTTGACGGCAGCCATGCCGCCACACGCCTCTATTAACTGCCGCGCCGCATTGCGGTCCTCCAGCGCCGTGTCATACATGGACGTCAGCACGCCAAAGGCATTGTTTGACACGGCTGCAGCGGCGCTGCCCTCGTCCCCCGCCTCCTCCAACGCGCCCGACAGCTGCTCTTGCACCGCCTCCGCGTCTGCGCGCAGCGAGGCGTGTGCCGACTCCAGCACGCCGGACCAGGCACGCAGCAGCGGCAACGGCAGCAGTGTCGTTGTGGCGGTTGATGATGATACAACGGCAGGAGGCGGCGGCAGCGGCGTGAGGGCGCGCTGCGCCGCCGCCAACACCCCGGCATCCAGAGCTGCCAGCGGTGGCGGCGCATGCACCCCATGGCCCGCCGCTGGCGGTACCGCTGCTGGCCGTGGCTGCATCAATGGTGGTGGTGCCGGCAGCCGCAACGCCGGTGCCGGCGACAGCGGGTCAGTGAGCGGCGCCAAGTTGACCGCCGTCTCTGCTAGGATGGCAGCTGCAGTCAGCGGCGGCGGCGGCGGTGGTGGTGGTACGTCTGCGGGCGGTGGTACTGGTACCGCGGCTGGCGGCGGGTGAGGCGCAGCAGGTGTCCGCAGCGGAGGCGCTCGGCGTGACAAGCCGTTCATGCGTGCCCGGGGTTGCCCACCCACTCCGTCGGGCGACAACCCATGCGGTCGTGTCGGACTGGGGCTGCGCGCTCGGATGCCGCCACCGCCCAGTGACGCCGGTGGCGGTAGCGCATCCCACAATGATGACGGCACTGGTGCAGCGACGGGCGGCAGGGGTGGCGTGGGTGGCTTGGTTGGCACCGTTGGCCCGGTTGGCGGCGGCGGTCGCAGCCAGGCGGCAGGCGTGGCATCGGGGCGTGTTGGCGCACGCGAGGTGGCTGCGGGGCCTGCCACTGGTTTTGCGACGGGACCCGCCGCCGCCGCCGCCGACGCCGCCGACGCTGCTGGTAGTGGCGCATCTGGCAGCGCCTCCAGCGCGGAATACACCGACTCGCCGCCCTGCGGCAACCGTGGCGGCGTGGCACGCATGGCTGCAAGCGCCGCCACGCTGGGTGCCAGACTAGCAGGCACCAGCAGACCAGCCACCTCGGGTGTGTAGAACGCCTCGCCACGTCGCGCCGCCGCCGCCGCCGCGGCGCTAGCGGTGCGGTCGCCCGCTGTCGACGCGCCGGAAGAGCCCCACGGCGGCAGGCCGGCAGTCAGGTACCCTGCCTCCACACCGCCGCCACCGCCGCCACCGCCGCGTGGCACGCGCACGGGGACGCCCGCCACCACGGTGGTTGCCATGGCAGACGGCAGGCGTACGGGTGACAGCCGCACCTCCATGTGCGCCGCGCTGCCATCGTCGGCGGCGCCCAGTGCCGCCAGCAGCCGCTGCACGTCCGCGTCACGTGGCATGGGCACCTCCACGACGGGTGGCCGGGGGGCGCGTTCATGGTTCAGTGCTGCCGCCCGTGTGCCGCCACCCATATACGCGGCGGTGTGTGACGGCGGCGAGCCACCCGTGTCGTCATCATCATCTGTCCAGCGCATCGTGCCGTCTGGCAAGGAGGGCGGCGTCAGTGGCGACGTGTGCACGCGCCCCACCGCCCGCGACAGCACCCACGCCGGCTGCGTGATGTAGTGCGTCGGCTGCCACGCCATGGGTGGGTTGGGTGCGGGGGCGGGGGGGGGGGACAGGGGGTGGGGGGGGGGGGGTGGGTGCGGGAGGGGGTGGTGGGGGGCGGGCCGAGGCGCGGGGGGGGGGGGGGGGGCGGGGGGGGGTCGGAGGTGACAGGCGGGGGGCGGGGGCTGGGGCGGGGGTGGACTGGGGGTGGGGGTGGGTGGCGGCGGGGAAGCAGGCGAAGCACGCAGCGGAGCGGAG
>Ga0066256_1004847_pt1 | contig 11612 bp, 8 predicted proteins | sample ThiBio_1000_biof_FD_87107 | JGI IMG/M metagenome (GOLD analysis project Ga0066256, IMG submission 87107) | Wastewater bioreactor microbial communities from Cape Town, South Africa - Thiocy_expt_1000_biof (version 2) | ecosystem: Engineered > Bioreactor > Thiocyanate-remediating >...
ACGAGGATGAAGCCGCCGCCGATACCCAGCAGCGAGCCGACGAAGCCGATGGCGGTGCCCAGTGCCAGCACCGGGATGACGCTGATGTAGAGCTTGCTCTTCTTGAACCGCACGCGCCAGGGCAGGCCATGGAACCAGTTATGCTGGTTGGGTAGCCGCTCGCGCACCACGATGCCCTGCTGGCGGCGGAACCAGACCCGGACGCTCTCGATCAGCATCAGCGTGCCGACAAAGCCCAGCAGGATGAGGAATCCGAGCGAGATGAACAGGTCGAGCTGGCCGGCGGCCCTGAGCAGGGAGAATGTCGCCACGCCGCCGATGGCACCAAGGATGCCGGACAGAACGAGGTAGATCGACAGGTGCAGGTCGATCTGCCCGCGTCGGTAGTAGCTGAGGGCGCCAGAAGTCGATGCCGCGACCACCTGGCCGGTTACCGAGGCGACGGCCACCGGGGCGGGGACACCGGAAAAGATAAGCAGCGGGGTCAACAGGAACCCGCCGCCCACACCGAACAGCCCAGACAGGAACCCGACCGCACCCCCTATTCCCACGAGAAAGAACAGGTTCATCGAGAGTTCGGCGATAGGCAGGTAAATCTGCACCCGGCAAGTCCAAATGGCATGATCGCACTTCCGGGGCCGTAGTGGGATGCGGCGACGAAAATGCGACGGTCTTCGCAATAACCAGCAAACCTTAGCGCTAAAATGCAAAGGGTCCGTTAGAGAACGGACCCTCGCACAATTTTATCAGCTGCCGGCGAGCTAGACGGGCTGGCTTCCCAGCACGGCGAGCAGGCGCGGATTGACCACCCCGCTGGCGCTCATCCCGGTGCCGCGCTCGAACGACTTGATGGCCTCGGCGGTCTTGGGACCCATCAACCCGTCCGGGGTGCCGACGTCGTAGCCGAGGCCGACCAGCGCCTGCTGCACGCTCTTGATCACCTCGCGGTTGGTGATCGTCTCGCCCGGATCGAACGAGGTGCTCCAGGTGCCGATCGGGGCGAAGTTGGAGTCGAGGGCGATCGTTGCGGACTTGAACACCTTGAGGTCGTCGTTGAGCCGCCCCACGGTTTCGGCGTCGAGCGATCCGGCGACATCGTCGCGGGCCTTGCCCGCATCCGCGTCACCCTTCTCGGCTGCCAGCGAGAACCACTTGTAGCTCTGTTCGAGGCTCTGCGGCACGCCAAGGCCCCGAGCATAGAGCATGCCGAGGTTGAACTGGCTGTCGCGCATACCGCGCTGCGCCGCTTCCTCGAACCACTTTGCGGCGGATTCGAATTCCTGCTTGCCCAGTTCGCCGCTGGCGTAGAGCGCGGCGAGATTGTGCATGGCCATGCGGTTGCCCGCTTCGGCGGCGCGCTGGTACCAGAGCTTGGCCTGCTGCAGGTCGCGTTCGACCCCGCGGCCGTTCTCGTAGAGGTTGCCGAGCCGGTACTGCGCCGGCGCAAAGCCTTGTGCGGCGGCGCGCTCATACCATACGGCGGCCGCGGCCAGATCTTCCGGCACTGCGCGACCCTCGGTGTAGATGGCGGCAACTTCGAACTGCGCCCGCGCATCGCCGTTGGCGGCCGCCTGGCGCAGCGGTTCCGGACCGAGGCTTTCGGGCGGCAGGTCGACCGTCACCGGGCTTGCCAGCGTCGGGGGCACGATCTGGGTCAGGCCCTCTAGCGGCAGCGCCGCAGTCTGGATCGCCTTCTGAGCTGAGGAAGCAACCTCGGGCAGCAGGTTGTTGACCGGCCGTGCCGCGGCAAAGGCGGATGGCATCGCAGGCGCCTCGCCACTCGGCGTGAAACCCTGCGCCGCGGCGGGATCGATCGATGCGGTGGACAGGCTGTCGACCATCGAGATGACGCGTGGTCCGCTGATCGAGGCATTGGCCGACGTCGGCTCGCCGCTGATCGGGGAGGGAACGGTTTCGAGCGCGGAAGTGTTCGTTGCGGGTGTGGCCCGGCTGGGCGCCGGCTGGCTGTCGCCCAGCCGCTGGTTGATCAGGTTGAGCGTCAGGAAGGCGATCGCCACCACGCTTGCGGCGAGCAGGATCGGCCGGCGGTGCCGGCTGAGGAAACTTTCCTTGGGCTCGGCGCGGCCGACGGCAGTTGCCGCTTCGTCGCTTTCGACGGCGACCACGTCCGGCGCATCGAAATCGGGCGCCGTTGCCGCAGTCATGTCTCCGGCCGCCTCGGCCAGGACGGTAGAGGCGTCCTTCTTGAGGCCGATACCGAACAGGCCGGCCCTGGCCTCCTTGACGGGCTTCTCCGGCTTCGGGTCCTTCTCCTTCTTCTTGGCCACCTTGGCGGGCTTCTCGCCGCTCTTGTCGACCGGCGGCTGATCTTCGGCGGCCTTGCTGGCCTGGAAATTGGAGAAGGCGCGAGCGATCAGCGATCCCGGATTGCCGGCGGGGGCAAGCCGCGCCCGCCGCTGGCGCCGCGCGGGCCGCCGGGCGGCGGCCAAGAAGGGGGTGGGGGTTGTGGGCCGGTCGGCCGGCGCCGCGGCCCGCCGCCCCGCCCCCGGAGGCGGCCGTGCCCCCCGCGCCCGGCGAGCCAGGGGGGCCGGCGTATCGAAGGCCGAAACGGGACGCGGGGGGCGTTCGACGGAGTCAGGGTCGAAGCTGGGTCGGACGTCCGCGTCGAACGAGCCCGTGGGTCCGGCAACGTCGGGCCCCTGGCCGGGCAACGGCTCATAGGAGAGACCGGGATGGCGCTTGCGCCCGTTCTTGAGGTCGAGCGCGGATTTCAGCGGGCCGCTGTCGTCGGCAAACGGCCGGTCGCGCAGCGGCGCATCGGCGGCGGGATTGGCCGGCATGGAATCAGTGCGCGGACGCGCCTCGCGCGGCAGGGCGGGCTCGAAGGCAACCGCCGGTGTCAGTTCCGGGGTGAGGGTCGCGAGCGGCATTGCCGGTGTTGCGGCATCGGCGCGCTCTGCCTCACGGGCGCGCTCGGCGAGCGACGTCTCGAGGCGCGCCAGCCGCTCGTTCACTTCGCGGATGCTGCCTTCGATGCCCGAAAGGTCATCGGCCGGCTTCTCGCGATCCGCAGCTGCCATCAACTGCGAGACGCGGCGCTCGATCTCGTCGATGCCCGCGATATCGATGCCGCCAGTCACGGCGGCAACAGGAGGACGGGCAGCAAACGCTTCGGAGGCCCGGGCGGCGACCATGTCGGCGATCGCCTCGAAGTCGGGCGCGTCGTTTCGTTCGGCGGGTTGCGCGTAGAGTCGCGCCAGCCCGGTCAGCTGTTCGCCGGTCTGGTCCATCCGCGCCACCAGCTGGCGCACCTGCGCCTCCAGCTGGCTGAGGTTGAGCTCTTCACGCGGCGCCATCATCCGGTCGGACAGGGTTTCGATCCTGTCCTCGATGGCCGCGAAGCGGGGCTCCATGGCATCGATGACCGCAGCGCGCAGCGCCCCGACGTCGAGCTTTAGCTCCCCTACATCGCGGCTGGAGGTTTCGAGCGATCCGATCCGTTCGTGGATCGCCTCCACTAGTTCGACGATGCCCTCCGGCTGCAGGGGATTGCGCAGCGCTTCTGTAAGCGCCGCCATGCCGTGGGTCAGCTGGTCGAGCTCGATCGCGGGCATAGCCGCAGAGCGTTCGATGGTGTCGATACGGTCGTAGATGCCGCGGATACCGGTCTCGATGGCCCCCATGCCGTCGCGCAGGCCGCTATCGGACTGGGGGGCCACTTCGAGCTTTTCGGAGAGCGCCCGGATGCTGGCCTCGATCGCCGCCATACCGTCGCGGTGCGCCTGCGGCGTGGTCTCGATCTTGTCATAGAGTCCGCGAATGCCGCTTTCGACCGCGGCGAGCCCTTCGCGAAGCCCACCGGATGCCTTGGCGGAACTGTCGACACGATTGGCGAACTGCACCTGGAGATCGGCGAGCCGGCCCATGGTGGCCGTCACATCGTCCAGGCGCTGGGCCAGGCCCTCGTTTCTCTGCTTCTCGTCGAACGAGATGATGGTGTGCGACAGGTCGTCCAGCCGCTGGGTCAGGCCCGAGAGGTCGACCTGCGGTCCCTGTGCCATTGCCTGGGCCAGACCCGCGATCTGCGCTTCGAGCCGCTTGACCTGGCCGGTCTCGCCCACGGCGCCGGCCAGCAGCTCGACCACGTGGCTGAGTTGCGCGACCTGTTCGGCGATTTCCTTGACGTTGCCGGTCTGGCTGCGTGCCGAGGACTTCAGTTCGGCCTCGAGCCGCTCGAGGCGACCGGAAATCCCGCCGACAGCCGAGGCGAGTTCATCAAAGCGCGGCATCTCGACGGAGCGCGGCGAGGCCGTTGCGGCGCGCGGTGTGTGCCCCAGCGGCTCGCCATGACGTTCACGGATCTGCCGGATGGCGGATTGCAGAGTGTCGCGTGGGTTAGGAGCCATCTCGCCGCGAGAAACATATCCGGCGCTGGTGGCGGGAGCCTCGTCCCGGTCGTTGAACCGGTCCACGGCGCGCTTCACCGACCGAAGCGCCTCCCGGTGCCGGTCGTCAGGCTCGGCCTCGGCAATCTGGTAGCGCAGGCTGCGCATCCGCTCGGACAGGGCGTGGTGTTCGGGGTGATCGCGGCGGACCCGGTCCACCTGGCCCTCGACCTGGTCGAGCAATGCAACCAGTTCGCCGCGAAGCGCCTGCCACTCTCCGGCCGGCCGATGTGGCTCGAAGTCCTGCGGCGGGGAGGCTGAGGGTGCGCGGGCGCTTTGGACGTCCCCTCACCACTGACCGGCCCCCCCGCTCGCGAGCAAGCAGCGGTCTTGACGCTACTTTTGGAAAAACATGGTAAAGAACGGGTTAAGCCCCGGTGCAGATTGCAAGACCGGGTTTACCTTCGCAGCCCATCGCCTTTAGTGGGATACAAAAAACCCGGCTCGCTTGGTAACAGACCCGGAGCTCAGCAAGGCATCCATGAACCGTCGCCGCATCATCATCGTTGACGATCACCCGCTGTTCCGGGCTGCCTTGCGGCAGACCCTGGCCGGTGGCGACCCTTCCATCTCGGTGGAGGAGGCGGGCGATCTCGCGGGCCTCAGTGCTGCACTGGAGGCTGACCGGGACTGCGACCTGGTGCTGCTCGATCTGAACGTCCCCGGTGCGAGGGGCTTTTCCGGATTGTTGTTGCTACGTGCGCAATATCCCGAAGTGCCCGTCATGATCATCTCGGCGGTGGACGAGCCCGGTGTCGTGCGCTCGGCCATCGATCTCGGCGCGGCTGGCTACCTGCACAAGTCGGTGAGCCCGCCCGAAATCCGCCGTGCCATCGAGACCGTGCTGGCGGGTGAGATGTTCGTCCCGGAGGGTGCGGCGCCCGAGGGCGGCGAGCAATCGGCCCTCATGCACCGGCTGTCATCACTGACGCCGCAGCAGGTGCGGGTGCTGATGATGCTCAGCGACGGCCTGATGAACAAGCAGATCGCCTATGAGCTCTCGATCTCCGAGGCGACGGTCAAGGCGCATGTCTCGGCCATTCTGCAGAAGCTCGATGTCGACAGCCGCACCCAGGCTGTGATCGCAGCCAGCAAGATCGAGCAGGGTCACTTCGACGCGTTGCTCTCCAGCGGCGGCCGCGCCCCCGCCTGACGCGGACGCTGGCCCGCCAGCCCGCTGATCGTGGCGCGCAAAGCCGCCGGCTTCACGGGCTTGGTCACCACGGCGACACCGCGTTCCTCGGCCAGTGTCCGCACAGCCGGGCTGCGGTCGGCGGTGACCAGCGCCGCCGGCAGATGGCCACCGACGTTCTGGCGCAGCCACTCGATCGCATCGAGGCCCGAGGTCTGGTCGAGGTGATAGTCCATCAGCACCAGATCGGGCAGCCAGCCCAGCAGCAGATTGTCCTTGTCGATTTCCTTGAGGGATCGGGCAAGCCGTACGTCGCACCCCCAACCGGACAATAATCCTAGCATCGCATCGAGGATGGCCCGCTCGTTGTCGACGCAGAGCGCCCGAAGACCGGCAATGTTCGACACCGGCTCGGCGCGCGCCGGTTTCTCCTCGAGCTGCACCTTGGCGCGGCGATGCAGCGGCAGGTAGAGCGAGAACCGCGACCCCTTGCCTTCGATGCTGTCGAGCTCCAGCGCCACGCCCAGCGCGGAAACCAGGCGCTTGACGATCGACAGTCCGAGACCCAGCCCCTGCGCCATCCGCGCGGCATGCTCGAGCCGCGAGAACTCGCCGAAGATCAGAGCGTGCTGGTCCTTGTTCACCCCGATCCCGGTGTCGATGACATCGAGCCGGAGCCGCGCCCCGCGCATCCGGCACCCGACGACGACCCTGCCGCCAGGCCTCGTGTACTTGATGGCGTTGGAGACGAGGTTCTGCAGGATGCGTGCGACCACCGTCCGGTCGGAATTGGCGGCAGCGGAAGTATCCACCAGCCGCAGCTCGATGTCCTTCTCGCGCGCGAGAGGGGCGAACTCAACCTCGATCTTCTTCAGCAGCTCGCGCATCCCGAACGGAGCGGAGGTCGGCTTGAGCGCGCCACTGTCGATGCGTGAGATGTCGAGCAGCGCCGACATGATCTCCTCGACCGCATTGAGCGACGCCTCGATGGCATGCGCCAGCTCGCCGACACCACTGGTGCTGTCCCGCTCGATCAGTGTCGCGGTGTAGAGCCGAGCTGCATTGAGCGGCTGCAGCAGGTCATGCGATGCCGCCGCGAGGAAGCGTGTCTTGTCGCGATTGGCGGCATCCGCCTTGGCGCGCGCCAGCTCCAGCTCGGCGTTCACCCGGGTCAGCGCCGCGGTCCGTTCCTCCACCCGTCCTTCGAGCGAATGAGCGATTCGCTCGAGCTTCTTTTCCGCATCGACGCGTGCCGTCACGTCGACGATGCTCACCACCAGTCCACCGTCCGGCAGTTGCGCGGAGTGGAACTCCAGCGTCTCGCCGCCGGGCGCGAGGCGTTGTGAGACGACGGTCTCAATTTGCGCGAGGCTTCCAACACGCCGTAGTGCGAGCTCGATCGCATTGCCCTCTCCGAGATCGCCGCGCCGCGCCAGAAAGAGCGCGATGTCGTATAGCGCAACGCCGTGAAGTGCCAGGTTTTCCGGTAGTTTCAGGAGATCTCGATAGCGTGCATTGGCGGTGACGAGCTTGAGGTCGGCATCAAAAACGGCGAGCCCCTCGGGCACGAAGTCGAGTGCCGCCCGCAACGTGGACTGGTCTCGATTTAACGAAGTGGTCATCGCTCTCGTGCCTAGTTGGCGGTGTGCCGATGACGAAGTATCCGACCTCGTCATTGTCTCCACAAGACGCACTTAAGTCGAGCCATTGCAATATGCATCGACTTGCGAGAAATTCGCGCCGTGCGAGTCGAGCGTATAGCCACCACCCAAGGAGAGGTATTCAGTGGCAGACCTGCGTGAACGGGGCACGTCCTTCCTGACAGAGTTCTCACACTCCGCTTTGAAGAGCGATGCCATCGGTCCCGCCATTGGCGCCATCTTCCTTTTGGGTTTTGGGACGCTCGTCTCACCCGTCGACGGCATGGGGATCGGGTCCTCGGAGCTGACCTTCGCTGCTGTCGATTTCTTCCATCAGTATCTGTTGCGTGTTCCCGACACCTTCGCCGTCGTCTCCTCTCTGGCGCCGGTTCAAGGCATGGGTAACTCTGCGCCGGAGTTCGGCGTGATCATCGCGGCAATGGCGTTCACCCTTGCCGCACTTCTTTTCCTGGTCGTGAAGGGGATCAACTCCAATGACGAAACAAGTTGCGGACAACATGGCGATGGCTGCGCCTAAGGCTCCGTCCGTAAAGGCTGCGGCCGCGCCGAAGGCGCCGGCCAAGAAGGCGGCTCCGGCGAAGGCCGCTGCTGCCAAGAAGGCTCCGGCCAAGAAGGCCGCTGCGCCCAAGGCCGCCGCCAAGGCAGCGCCGGCCAAGAAGGCCGCTGCTCCGAAGAAGGCCGCTGCGCCCAAGGCCGCTGCCGCCAAGAAGGCCCCGGCCAAGAAGGCCGCTGCTCCGAAGAAGGCCGCTGCGCCCAAGGCCGCTGCCAAGAAGGCTCCGGCCAAGAAGGCCGCTGCGCCCAAGGCCGCTGCTCCGAAGAAGGCCGCTGCCAAGAAGGCGCCTGCCAAGAAGGCCTGATTGCAGCTTTCGATCTGCTGAAAGCCGGCGCTTCCTCAGGGAGGCGCCGGCTTTCGTTTTGTCTTGTGATAGGAGCAAAGTCTGTTGACGCCGCATAGGTTAGGCATATATGCCTAGTTCGGCGTAGAAATATACGTAGTGGACCAAATCAACAAATCGGTCCGAAGCGCTGAAACTACGAATAGGTAATTCCGCTCGACTGTGCTGGTCGAACGGGGCGCGGAGGGGCAGGCATGACGGAAGAAACTTACTACCACTCCTTTCTGAACAGGGATCGGCTGGTTCATATTCTTGATGCCGACCCGACAACCTGCGAGGCCCTGAGCGTCCTGTTCAGGCTTGAGGGGTTTCAGACGGTGTTCTCCGTCGATACCGCCAGTTTCTTTGCGTCGCTGGAGCGTCGGCGGCCCGATGTGGTGGTGCTCAACCAGCACGTCGGTCAGGAGGATGGGCTGGCGGTGCTGCGGCGCGTCAAGGCGATGCGGACCGGGACGCCCGTCTTCGTCATCGAGGATTGGCCGGAAGTGGATACCGCCGTGTTGGCCATGAAGGCTGGCGCCTCGGATGTCGTTACCAAGCCGATCGACACCGAACATCTGCTTCGCGCCGTCCGTGATGCTCTCAAGCAGGACATCCACATCGGTGCTGCCAGTGATGGCCGTCGTCCCGTCGAGGTGCGCGGCTTCTCGCAGCTGACCCCGCGCGAGCGGGAAGTCCTGCAGCTCATCACCAATGGCCAGTCCAACAAGGAAGCGGGTCGGCTTCTGGGCATCTCGCCACGCACCATCGAGGTGCATCGCGCGAGGGTGATGGAGAAGCTCGGTGCCCGCAACACGGCCGACCTGATGCGCATCGTCCTGACGAGCTGATCGGGCTTCGCGCCGGAACACCGGCCCCCGCCTCGCGTTCTTCCTCCTCCAGCGATCGATGGAGGTAGGTATGGACCCGGCCCTCGTGCCGTTTGATCTGGAGCGGATGATCCTGGGCGAGCATCCGCTGCTCTATTCCATCGAGATCGTCTTCCGCACCGCCGTCATCTACGCCTATGCGCTGCTGTTGCTGCGATGGCTGGGCAGCCGCACGATCGGACAATTGTCAACCGTCGAGTTCCTCCTCGTCATCGCGCTGGGGTCGGCGGTGGGCGACGCAATGTTCTATCCCGAGGTTCCCCTGCTGCACTCGCTGGTCGTCGTGACGGTGGTCGTCTTCGCCAACAAGGCGCTCGATATGCATCGTCCGCTCCAAGCGCGCCGGGCGGCTGATCGACGGCTCACCCGAACTGCTGGTTATCGATGGCGTCCTTTGCAGCCACTTCCGACGCGGCGACAACATGGGGGTGAGCGAGCTGTTCCAGCAGTTGCGGCGGCGGGGCATCGAACATCTGGGGCAGGTTCGTTATGCGTTTGCCGAGCCCGATGGGGAAGTGACGGCCTATTGTCACGCCGACCCGGACGTGACGCCGGGCCTGCCGATCGTTCCGCCATGGGAACTGCAGGCGCCGCCCGAGCTGTCATCGGTCGCAACACTGTCGGAGCCGCAGTTGCTCGCCTGCCTCCGCTGCGGCACTGGCAATGAGGTGAAGGCACAGTCGGCTCCCGGCCCCTGCCGCACCTGCGGGAATGAGCGCTGGACGCCCGCCGTCTCCGGCGCGCTTGCCTGGTGGGGTTAGCCGCCGGCCGTGGGAAGCGTGAGATCGCCGGACATCAGCTTGTCCGACGTGATCTTCGGCGCCGGCCGCTCACGCTGCAGTTCGAGGCTGGCCCAGACGCTGACCAGCGCGTGGCGAAGCGCGATGATCATCTCATCGCTGTGGAGCGGCGTCGGCGTGATGCGCAGGCGCTCGGTGCCCTTCGGCACGGTGGGGTAGTTGATCGGCTGGATGTAGATATTGTGCTTTTCGAGCAGCATGTCGCTGGCCGCCTTGCACAGCCGCGCGTCGCCCACGATCACCGGAACGATGTGTGTCGAGGTCGGCATCACCGGAAGGCCGGCTTCGCTAAGGATTTCCTTGGTCAGCTGCGCCTGGCGATGGTGGGCACCGCGCTCCGTCGACGACACCTTGAGGTGTTCGATCGAGGCGCGCGCTGCGGCGCACAGGGCCGGGGGCAGGGCGGTGGTGAAGATGAACTCGGGGGCGTAGGAACGCACCGCGTCGATGATCGGACGGTTGGCTGCGATGTAGCCGCCCATGACGCCAAAGCCCTTGGCGAGCGTTCCTTCGATGATGTCGATCCGGTCCATCAGGCCTTCGCGTTCGGCAATACCACCGCCGCGCGGGCCGTACATGCCGACGGCGTGCACCTCGTCGATATAGGTCATCGCGCCGTAACGCTCGGCCAGATCGCAGATCTTGTGGATCGGCGCGACGTCGCCGTCCATCGAATAGAGGCTCTCGAACGCGATCAGCTTCGGCCGGCCGGCCGGCGCGGCGCGCAGCAGTTCTTCCAGATGGGCGAGATCGTTGTGGCGCCACACGACCTTGTCGCAGCCGGACTGGCGCACGCCCTCGATCATCGAATTGTGGTTGAGCGCGTCGGACAGGATCAGGCAGTTCGGCAGCATCCGCGCGATGGTGGCAATGCCGGTCTGGTTCGACACATAGCCGGAGGTGAACAGCAGCGCGGCTTCCTTGCGGTGCAGGTCGGCAAGCTCGCGCTCCAGCTCGACCAGCGGATGATGCGTGCCGGCGATGTTGCGGGTGCCGCCGGCGCCGGTGCCCATGCGCGAGGCGGCTTCCACCATCGCGCCGATCACCTTCGGGTGCTGACCCATGCCGAGATAGTCGTTGGAGCACCAGATCACGACGTCGCGCGGGCCTTCCGGGGAATGCCAGACCGCATGTGGAAACCGGCCGGCGAGGCGCTCGAGATCGGCGAACACCCGGTAGCGGCGCTCGTCATGCAGTTTCGTCAGCGCCTGCTCGAAAAAGTCATTGTAGTTCATGATCTTGCTTCTCGGCCGGATTCCGTGACGGCTTTTTAGAAGGGTTCCACACGGTTTGTCGAGGCGCAATACCCCGATGACAGCCTTGTGACTTTGCGCCGGCGCAAAAAGTGCCGGGAAATCAGGTGTGACCGGCCGATTGCATCTTTGGTCGCAGGAAGGGGTCCGCCGCGATGAGGCCCTGCATTGCCGCCAGCAGCAGGGTGCCGAGATGGAGCTGGAGCGTGAAAGTTCCGTCCGCGATCATCGCCGCGAGTTCATCAGCCGAGACGACACGGACCTCGATCCCGGCTTCCGGCTGCGCCGCCGGATCGCGCGGGCCGGTCTCGACGAAAAACGACTGGATCCGGTTCGACAGCCGCGCGCTGCATGGGACACGGGCGCCGAGCGGATGAATCTGCCGTGCCGGGAAGCCGGTTTCCTCCAGCAGTTCGCGGGCGCAGGCGGCCTGCGCATCTTCGCCGGCTTCCAGCATGCCGGCTGGCAATTCCCAGGTGTAGCCTTCGACGGCGGGGCGATATTGCCGCACCAGCGGAAACCCGCCGTCCGGCGTGCGCGCCAGGATCGCGATGTAATCGGTCTGCGCCACCGCGTGATAGGTCTGCGCGGGTTC
>Ga0066256_1004848_pt1 | contig 11610 bp, 7 predicted proteins | sample ThiBio_1000_biof_FD_87107 | JGI IMG/M metagenome (GOLD analysis project Ga0066256, IMG submission 87107) | Wastewater bioreactor microbial communities from Cape Town, South Africa - Thiocy_expt_1000_biof (version 2) | ecosystem: Engineered > Bioreactor > Thiocyanate-remediating >...
TTTGTGAAAGGGGGGATGGAGGGACCGCGGCGCGGGAAAGTCTGCCCCCCGCCGATAACGTCAAACTGGTTCAACCTCTTGACGCAGGGATTGTTCGAGCGATCCTTGTTCGCGATGGACAACGTGTCGTTCAGGGCGAGACTCTGATTGAGCTTGATCCAACTGTGTCAGCCGCGGACGTCTCGCAAGCCGAAGAAGCCTATCTGACAGCTCAATTGAAAGCGGCACGTGCTCAGGCGGTTTTGGCCGCGCTGGAAGGGAAGCCCTTTCATTTCGAAGCGCCGGGTGGAACCTCTCCGGAACTTGTATCGCTTCACAGAGAATTTGCAGCAGCAGAGCTCGCCAACATCCAGGCAACCTTGGCAAGCCGCGCCGCCGACCTTCGCGCCGCCGAGGCGAGTCGACGGGAGGCCCAGGCGCAGGCGGCGAAGCTCCATGAGACAATACCACTCATCGATGAGCAACTTGCGGCAAACGAGGCGCTTCTTGAAAAAGGCTATGTCGCAAAATTGCGAGTCATCGAAATGCGCCGCCAGCGCATGGGCATCGTTCGCGATCGCGAGATAGCACTTGAGACTGCACGCAAAAGCGAAGCCATGATAGCGAGCGCCAACGGAGCGCAGCTTCAAACGCTGGCCCAAGCGCGTGGAAAGATCATGGGCGATCTCACCGCGGCGGAAGCAGAAGAGAATCTGCGACACCAGGAGCTCATCAAAAGCGAGCGTCGTTCGCGATTGCAGCGCTTAAGATCTCCCGTGACCGGCACCGTCGCGCAATTAGCCGTCCATACGGTTGGCGGTGTCGTCGAAGCGGCAAAGCCCATCATGGTCATCGTTCCAGACGGCGAGCCGCTCATTGCGGAAGTGCAACTCCAAAATCGCGACGCTGGCTCCGTTCATGTCGGGCAGCAGGTGGCGGTAAAACTCGAAGCGTTCCCTTTTACAAGATTTGGAACGATTACCGGGCGTTTGGACAGCATAAGCTCTGATGCTATCGAGAAGGAAAAGATGGGGTTGGTTTACATCGCCCGTGTGGCTCTCACCGACGTCCCAGTTACGATCGCGAGGCGCAATTTAACGCCGGGGATGGCCGCTACGGCTGACATCCGCACGGGGGCGAGATCCATACTGAGCTACCTCTTAAGCCCGATTGACCAAATTCGCAAAGAAGCGGGACGAGAAAGATGAACAGAAAATTACTAAATATAATATCTATAATCTCAATTGCATTGATGAATTTTATTTCACAAAATCCATTATATGGAAAAAATATCTTTAATAAAAATAAGGATACAAATATTATATTGTCAAATATATGCTTATCCCTAAACATTAGCCCAGACATTTGGCCTCGTTCATCGTCAAACTACAAACCACACACATTTGATATGATGTTCTTAAATTACATGGATCTCGCACAAAGAAAGGGAAATATTTCTGATGATAATAAGTTAACAAATAAGGTAACTTTCTCCATTCCTGAATTTAACAAATCAAAAACATGCGAAAATAACAGCGACAATGCAATAGTATATGGACACTATAAACTATCTCCTGGGCGCGATGAACTTATATTCAAATATAAGATATTAAAAGGTGGAACTATAAAATATTCAAGATCATTTAATTTATATCTCGAAAGGAAATGGCCAGAAGGGCCAATGGATTTATCCAAATGGTCGTATATACAGGATACCCTATATAGGGACATAGAGAAAAACAGCTCATTTATACTGCATGATTTAAATAATATTTAGGAGGAAAGCTATGACAGATTCCAATATATCGCACGCTCTCCTTCTAGTTGGAGACGGATTGTCAACAAAATCTTCCTATACATATTATTTTTCCAGCTCTTTCCCATCATATCAAAATGGAATTGATGTGGAAAAATATTATAAAAATGATCAAATCACAGAGTTTGAATTAAGCTCATCGTATTTTGAGGATATATTAAATACATCATCAGGTAGCTACAATTATACAGCAGAATATATGGTTGGGCAAAAATTTACTGAAATATCATCATCATCAAATTTATCTTTTTCTTATTTAAATTCAATTTCTGCTGATATAGTTATTTCCGGAGTTAATATCCCTCTTCTTTACCAAGGCAGTCCGATGGGGCCATTTAAGGATGTCGATGGGTTGGCGATGCTGCCAAAAAGTAGTGCGGGATCTCTAGCTTCGGATGTCTGGATTCCGCGAGATGCTTCAGGAAATCTTATGTCGGACAAGCGCTTGGCTCGGGCGCTATCACATGAACTTCTGCATTCGGTCGGCCTCTTGGACGCGTCATCCACAGGCTTGGAAGATCTAGCGGATGACTCTCCAAAGTTCTCCATAATGTCATACAAGAACCATCCAACCGCCTCACGACTTGTAACAGAATTGCAAATTTATGATATTGCTGCGATCCAGTCAATTTATGGCCGGTCAGACATTTTAAGTAATGATTCATATAATAAATTTGTCGAAGATTCTGGTCCTTTTAATGGAGAAAATAGAGTATTTTCAATTTGGGATGGTGGTGGCTTTGATGAAATAGATGCATCTCAATTTACATCTAATTCAGTTTTAATTGATCTCCGTCCTGGTTACTTTTCATCAATTGGTAATGCTGCCGGAGTCAGCATTACGCCAGGTGAAAATCCAGCACTAATATCTTCTGGCATTCAAAACATTTCAATCGCGTTTGGCGCATATATCGAGGACGCGGTTGGCTCGTCACAAGACGATTTCATCATCGGTAACGTTCTATCGAACAAGCTCACCGGAGGTGACGGCGACGACGTCATTTATGGTGAAGGCTTCTACTCTGTCTACGAAGGGGGAGCGGGCGCTGATGGCGATTATCGAAGGATCACAACCACGGGAACCCATGTTGAAAATGCTCCCGCGGGAATTGCGGAGTACGTCAACAATCCCTCACGCCAGGCGGATCATATAATAGGTGGAGCCGGCGACGACTATCTCCATGGCAGCCGAGGCGATGACTTAATTGTAGGCGGAGACGACGATGACATTCTGGTCGGGGGTGCGGGCAACGACGCTCTGGACGGTGGAGCAGGCATTGATCTAGCTGACTACTCCGAAGGTTCGGCACCGATCACAATTCAATTCGATGGCTCGTCCACAAGCCATTCAATCAACGTTCTGGACGGCTTGGATGGGATGGACACCCTAACGGACATCGAGAAGATCCGCGGAACCGCTGCCTTCGACTATGTAAATGTCTCAGGCTATATCCAAACTGGAATCAACCTTGAGATCGACGGCAACGGCGGCCAGGTCAGCGATCCCTTAGACGTTGTCAACGGTAGCGGTGTGGCAGCCGGTGGCCTCAAGGTCGTTATCGGAACCAATGGCAACGGATATATCGGCAATCAAGATGGAACTGGCGGTCAGATCACGCTAACTGACTTCCATACCCACATCATCGGCTCAGACTATGATGACGACATTTCCGACGATAGCGGCGGGGGGAAAATAAAAAATGGGGGGGGCGGGGAGGGGGAGAGTTTTGTCTTCGGGGGAAAGAACGTGGCGGCGCTGATTTTGGGAGACGGCGAAGAAACAATAACCAGCGCTGCTTGATTTAAAGTCATCTGTTCAAAAGCCGACGATAATACCATGTAAGTCAATTAATTAGTGCTACTCCCCAAGGAGTGCAACAAAGAGAGAGATGGCGGAGATGGAGCGGATTTTATAGTTAGTGCATCCGGCAACAATTATATTGATGCAGGATCAGGTAATGATTATATTAAGCTTTTATGGCCAACTGAACATAGTGAAGATTCTTTATATATTGATACAGGAGCTGGGAATGATGCGATCTGGGCTGAAGGAGCCATGGAGTTCATCTACCAGATGCGTGCCGATGGCGATCACGATACGATATTGAACGATTCAGTAAACACTTCATGGGGATTTCCACCAAGGATAAATATAGACTTAGGTGGACTTTCTTATTCAGATGTAACTATATATTGGGATGTCCCATCTTCTAGTGGAACAAAGATGGGTGATCTCGCAATTGTAGTTAATAGCACGGGTGCTTCTCTTTTTATTCCGAATGTTACTGGAGATGTTTCTGCGAGCCAGGGAGTCAGTCAGGACACTCTCGACATCTACATTAATGGAGATGAATTCGACTCTCGCTATACGACAATTAGCGTGCAGTTTGGCGGCGCCTCCGCTTACAATTATGGCGCCACTGACTTCGAGGCGGACACAGCACCCGACCCACAGGATACAACGGGAACAAGCGGTGATGATAATCTAGCTGGAGGTCCAGGTGACGATATCATTTCTGGGGACGATGGGGATGACAATATCACCGCCAGTCCGGGCGACGATCAGATCGATGGAGGTGATGGCACCGACACTGTTACGGTGATGGGATCGCCAATCAACTACATCATCAGTCAGGACGGTGCCAGCACGATCTTGGAGGGGGCGCTGGGAACCTTGAGCCTCAGCAACGTGGAGGCGATCTATTTCATAGCCGACGGTGCATCTTACTCTCCGGAGGATTTCTTTGGTTATTACGGTACGTCCGGCCCGGACGTGATAGTGGCTAGTAGCCATGACAATATCATCTATGGGCTGGAGGATGATGACACACTCACCGGCGGCAGCGGAAGTGACGAAATCTACGGTGGCGATGGCTTCGACACGGCGATCTACGAAGGCTTCTCCGATGAATACGAAATCGAAAAACTGGATTCAATCGCGTTCTACGTAAATCATACTCCCGCCTTTGGAGAACCCGAGGAGGATTTTCTGTTCGAGGTTGAGGCAATCCATTTTTCCGGCGACGACAAGACCGTGTTCCTCGCCGGTCAGACGTTCACAGGAACAGCTGCCGCCGACGAAATCGTCGGCGGATATGGCGACGACGAGATCGATGGCCTCGGCGGTGACGATCTCATCATTGGAGGCGTCGGTGATGATGTGATCGACGGCGGAGCCGATGATGACACCGCGGTTTTCTCCGGATCCTCGACCGACTATTTGCTCATGAGGAATGAGGATGGAACGATTAGTGCCTTCGACTACGCCGGAAGGGATGGAAGCGCTACACTTGTAAATGTCGAGCATTTCTATTTCGAGGGAGACGAGGTAACACTCGATCTGGGTGATCTTCCACCCCTCGGCACAAGCGGCGACGATACGTTAACGGGCACTTCCCGACACGATGGTTTGCTCGGCCTGGCAGGCAACGATACTTTAATTGGCGGTGACGGTGACGATTGGCTCGAAGGTGGGACAGGTGCCGATTCAATGACTGGCGGAGACGGTGACGATTACTATGTCGTCGACGACGCAGGAGACCTGGTCATCGAGGCACTCGACGAAGGATATGACATAGTCGATGCTCATATAAGTTATACTCTTCCAGGCAACGTCGAGGATCTTTACCTCGTAGGCGTGGGCAATCTCTCCGCTATGGGAAACGCGCTCGATAACTATATCGGTGGCAATTCAAGCGACAACTATATCGCTGGTCTCGCGGGAAATGATGAGCTTGATGGTTGGGATGGTAACGACACGCTCGAAGGAGGTGCGGGCGACGACTATCTATATGGCAGCAGCGGTAGCGACGTTGCCGTGTTTTCCGGTGATCAGGCGGATTACTCCATCGTCACCAACTCCGGTTCAATCACCATCGTCGACAACAAGCCTCTCGTGGATGGGGATGACGGGACGGACACCCTCTACGACATCGAAACCGCCCAATTCCAGGACGGTTCAACGAGTCTCGCCGTTCCCATTGTTCTCGATCTGGATGGCGATGGCGTCTCACTGGTCGAGCGATCTGAGACGCATGCACGGTTTGATTGGAATGGCGATGGACAAAGAGACGATACCGGATGGATCGACAGCGGCGATGGCTTCCTCGCCATTGACCGGAACAACAACGGTCGTGTCGATTCCAGCAAAGAATTGAGTTTCATCGGCGACAAAGCTGGCGCCAAGTCTGACCTCGACGGACTAAGCGCGTTTGACACCAATGGCGACAATATTTTGTCTGCGGAGGATGAGCAGTTTGGCGCTTTCGGAATTTGGCAGGATCGCGATGGTGACGGGCGCTTCAGAAAGGGCGAATTTATCACCCTGGAAGAAGCAGGGATTACTTCGATTTCGCTCGCGGGGCAGCCTGTCAATCAACAATGGGAGTGGGGCGACAACATCACTGTCAACACCGGCTCCTTCAACTGGGAAGACGGAAGCACAGGGCAACTCGGTGACGTCGCTCTGAGCTATGATCGGTCCGGTGAATCTTGGGAAGCAGCACCCTTCGGAGGGATAGAGAGATGGGGTGGCGTTGGCGATGAGCGAAACTTTGCGCTTCACGCAGCCCGCCAACTGACGGAGGCCCTCGCCGTTTATGTCAATGATAACTGGAGCGACGGCCTGCCCTCGCTGTTCGGGCGCGACGGGATATTCGATGATATCTTGGCTGCGCCGCATCATCGTCGATGGGCCTGATGAGGAAGTTCCGCTTAGGGAAATGTATGTTGTGTGGGGGCCTTAGGCCTCCGCACAGTTCGGCATGCCGTGAGACGGCGATGTATGTCCGATAATGTTTGAGGCAATTGTAGCATCAAGACGACTCTGACCTTCCCCACTCAGGGCATTCCCGTGAATATGTCACGAATGGAGGCGAGGGCTTCATGAGGGTTTCGAGCCCCGACCGCATGACCCCGCCGCTTGGGTAACTCTTGGCCTTCTTCCCGTCGCTTTCTTACTGCTAACACGCTAGGCGCATGCCATGGGCCTCAAACTTGAATTTGCCTTCCTGCTTGCCCTCTGGCTGATTTTCATGGGCTCCACGATCCAGATGCTGTTGGGCTGAACGGGCGCGTGTCCCTCTCAGCAATTCCGTAACCTTGCCGCGGCATGATCCGTCCGTCGGAGAGGGAAGCCTGGTTGATGACAAGAGCGGTTCTGACAGCGATCGTTGCAGGATGCGTCGTAGTGGTTGCTGCGACGCAAGCTCACGGCCAAGCGATTTCCGGTTCGGCCGAAGCGGTCGATGGCGATACGCTTTCCATGACCGGCACCCGCATCCGCCTTGCAGGGATCGATGCGGTCGAAGCAAAGCAGACTTGCGAGCGCGACGGCATTACCTGGGCATGTGGGGAAGAAGCGCGCCAGAAGCTGGCGGTATTGATCGGGAGTGCCCAGGTCGAATGCATTGGGCGCGAAAGGGACATCTATGGCAGGTTGGTGGCCACCTGCAGGGTGGGACACATCGACCTTGGCGAAGCGATGGTTCGAGAAGGCTTAGCGATTGCCCTTGCGGAAGCAAGTCCCGACTACACGGAGGCAGAAGGGCGAGTGCGTCAGTTCGGCTTCGGTATCTGGGGCTCAACCTTCGAAAAACCAGCTGACTGGCGCGCCGCACATCCGCAGGAACGGCCAAAGGTGGAACAGGTGGCCGCCAAGGCATCAGCTTCCCAAGTCTCTGCCCGCCCCCGCATCTGGCGCGATGATCTGGGGCGTTGTGCGATCAAAGGCAATCACAGCCGCCATGGTGACTGGATCTATCACATGCCGGGACAGGCTTATTATCATCAGACACGGCCTGAAGCCCTGTTCTGCACTGAGGGGGATGCTCAGAAAGCAGGATACAGGCCGTCGAAGATGTGAGTATCCCAGCCCACCTCCCCGACCTCTCCGCAATCTAATCGGTTCTACCAGATGCCTCTATTGCATCTTTCCGCTCGGAAGGACGCCGCTATCATTCGCATCCTATTCCATCTCCATCCCGATCCAATTTGCGGCTGTAGCCGGGATCTCCAGCATATACTGGCGCCGCCCCAGCAGCACGGGCCGCCGAACAGTTAGCGTAGTAGGTACTCCGGCCGCTGAACGAAGAGCGATTGCTATTCGCGCGAGACGGAGGAACGTTGTCCTCGTAAGAAGCCGGCTTCGGATTTGACAGGAAACTGCTTACCTGCCTCGGAGCAGGTGTGTCTTCGATCACAGTAGGTGTCGCAGATAGAAACTGTGATGACACCCAGCAGTTGGGATAGCCGTCCACGCGTACCCAATCAGCGGCCGTCTCCAGAATGCGAACTGTATCATTGCGGTTAAGGCTGCGAACGACTGCTTCGGTTTGCGAGGCTCCTGCCCGACAATTGAGCGAATGAGCCTGCACGAACATAAGTGCGCCGATAGCTTCGGAAGTAGTCTTCGTTTCATCCGAAGCGCATTGACCAAGAGCCACGACAGTCATGGCAACTGCTATCACCCAGCCAAGTTTTCCTGAGCCCTGTGCCACAATCCTTGCCTGCATTCCCATCCCCATTTTTCTAATGGAATCCCACTCCTTGCTTGTCTCACGATAATGGGGCGTAACGACATCATAGAATGGAAAATTCTTATTACTGGACTCGATAGTATTCTGGAAACATTTAAGGTCGGTATATCGCCTGTGGATCTCATTTCTCAACCTGTTCAGGCACATGCTATTACTTGGTGCAACGGTAGGTTCCGCCGAATAGCCGACATTCCCATGTCCAATTCAGCTTGTCAGAAGCTGCCTTGCATTCATGCTGTGCTGAAGGCGGCAACTGGGCCGATAGGAAACTGGCAGGTTTCTGGAGTCCTAATGCTATAGCTGCCGTTTAAACCGCATCATGGTGTGGTAGGAGCCGCGAACATAGCTGCCGTTCGACTGCTCAATGTGGCTTCCCAAAAGCGGCCGTTCATTCACGCCCGACTGTAGGGGCATTTGTGTCCAGTCCCTTCAAAGCATCGCCACTTGGTTGGCACCCCCCCTCATGGTTCGGTTGTTGAGTGAAGTGGACAAGAAACACGGCCTGGTTATTGTCGAGCCGCTCGTCGAGGTAAAATCCAAACTCCTTGCCGGGGATGAGACGCATGCGTAGCTCAGACATCAGAAGGGGCTGAGTTTGAACAGTGAACGGATCAGGACTTGCTTTATCTCCGCTCCGGGAGAGACAAACATAGGTCCAATTCGGCAAGCACTCACCGCGCGGGGCGTAAACGTCCTCGGTCTCAGTGATGTAGCGGCAGGAACCTCATGGCAAGCCGCCCTCATCTCCAGCATCATCCAGGCTGATCTCATCATAGGTGTCCTAGCCCACCGCGACAGCGCGAATATGATGTTCGAGCTCGGCATTGCGGCTGGCTACAAGAAGCCCGTCCTGATCTTTGCACCCGCTAAAGGCGATATTCTCCCATCGAACCTCAAAGGCTTCCAGGTTGTTCGAACCAGTCTGCATAACCGCGAGGCGATCGACTTCGCCCTCGACCAAATTTTAGCAAGCCCCGCGACGCAGGTCCGTGCGGAGCTGCCCAAAACTCCGCTCAACCAAAAACGCACCATAGCCGCGGGCTATTTTCGAGAAAGGCTCGCACAAGTTCTTCGCGACGGACACTGGCGAGAACTTGAAACCTTGGTAGCGCAGGTGCTTCGAGAGTCCGGTGCAGAGGTCGTTGCAGAATCGGATACGCCCGACAAAAGAATCGATCTCGTCGTGTGGTCGGATGGTTTGCGGCCCTACGTCGACAATCCTTTTCCGATCGAAATCAAGGCGCGCCTGCGGACCCGAGAGGATGCCAAACGCGCGCTCAATCAAACGGAGCGGTCCGCCAATGCGATCGGTTCACGCTGGTCGATGTTGCTCTATGGCGAAGGACCAACGTCGAGTGATCGCGTCTGGCTGAGTAACCCAGCCGTTCTCGCACTGAAGATTGATGATCTGCTTATCAGGCTGGAACCCGTGAGCTTTCCTGACATTGCCCGGACGCTTCGTAACCGCCACGTCCACGGGCTCGACGGCTGATGGCGGCTATCGACCAGCCAACGATGCAGGGCTTTCTTGATACGAGCGCTGCGGCGGTCAGTACTACCGAGCAGGGACGGGCTCTGGAGGACCTTATCTGCTACCTATTCGCGCTTGTGCCGGGCATCGCGGTTACTCGCCGGAATGTGATGAATGTGTTCAACACTGAAGAAATCGATGTCGCCCTCTGGAATGATCTCGACACCGACGGCTTCAGCTTTCTGCCAAACATCATCCTAGTCGAATGCAAGAACTGGTCGAGCCGGGTCGGCAGTGGCGAGGTCAATTGGTTTGACTCGAAGCTACGGAACCGAGGCCTGGATTTCGGCATCTTAATCTCAACCCTCGGTATCACTGGCGATCCAGACGATCTGACAGCCGCGCACGCTGTCGTCGCCGCAGCCCTTCGGGAGCGCCGCCGTCTCGTCGTCGTTAGCGTCGATGAATTGCTCGCCCTGAATGACACCGCCGAACTCGCCCATCTCCTCAAGGAAAAGCTCTGCGATCTCGCCGTGCGCGGTGCGATTGGCTGATCATCGTCAGTTGGCCTAGCGTTGCCGGACCACGATTCCAAGGCGTTCAATCTCGGTGGGATACGCCAACATAGCCGCCATTTCCAGCCTGAAACCATTCCGTCAGAAGCGGTCGTTCATTCAGCTTAAGGCGTATGGCGAGTGTAGCGACACAGGGATCGATGTGGGTTCGGCTAGACCTGAAGATCGAATGCTGCCTTGTAATCGCGATCATCGGTGCCGGGGGGAACTCGGCACCGATGATCTTGGTCCAACACGCTTTGCGGGTCCGGGTGACGCGCTAGGCGGTGAGGGGAAGCTCCGGATCACCTGGAATGATGATCTCGGGCTCGCGAAGCGACTGTTCCGCCTCAAGGTAAAGCTGGTCTGCATTAGGCACCAGCAATGTCCGCTCGATCAAGGACGGGAGTTCGTCGCGCGTGACCACAACAATCCCTGCCTTCCGCGCATCGTCCAATTCACCATGGACCTCGTCTCGGGTTTTGGTCGTTACGATCACGGCGAGCACGCGAAAGTGCTGACTATTGGATAGCCTGAGCGCTTCCCTCACGACCTCAGCCCGCTCGACAAGATGCGATAGCTTGTGGCCGGCTTTCAAAACGCCAGTGGTACATTCGACGACGGCGAAATGCCCTTGAGGCGTTGAAACGAGAATGTCCGCGGCGTCTGACATCTTTTGATTGGCGCCAAGGTGGGCGGGACTGAAGCCCAGCAGCCACAAGAGCCAGGACACGGCAAATTCGAGGTCGCGAGCCTGCTTCATTGGCTGGTCACTCAGAAACGAGGTCAGTGTTGCCAGATCCGGATCGCTCTTTGCGAACACCGCTCGTCGTGGGTTCTGGCTGTTTTGGGGGTCCTGAATCCACCAGTGGTGATACGCCACTCCACCATAGCAGGCGAAGGTCTGGAGGATCGTCGCAGGCGCGACCTCCAATTCGGCCCACGCAATCTCGCGCCCAGCTTCGGATGCCCATTCCAGGTCAGAACCGGCGATGCTTCCGCGGGTAACATTGCCCCCGGAAATGATGCGATATCCGAGGCTCGCCCTTGAATGCTCAAGACGCGGTGCAAGACTTATTCCTAGGCGAGCCTTTGTCCCGTCAACGGTGGAAGTGGTGTCGATGGCCGCGATCTGGGGGACCAACGCTTCGAACAGGCTGGCTTGCTCGGGAAGGTGGGCAATGTTGAGTGCTGACAGTAGCTCTCCAATGCCATCGAACGGCGTGGCGGCCGCCCGCCACTCCCAGTCGAACG
>Ga0066256_1004851_pt1 | contig 11608 bp, 10 predicted proteins | sample ThiBio_1000_biof_FD_87107 | JGI IMG/M metagenome (GOLD analysis project Ga0066256, IMG submission 87107) | Wastewater bioreactor microbial communities from Cape Town, South Africa - Thiocy_expt_1000_biof (version 2) | ecosystem: Engineered > Bioreactor > Thiocyanate-remediating >...
CCGCTGAAACCCAGGGCCCCGGCCACGAGGGAAATCAGGGCAAAAATGATGGCGTACTTCAGCATGGTGGTCGCTCCTTGCAGTGGATGTTGAGGCAGCTCGGGGCTGCGGAAGGTGTGCAGAAACGATACCGGTGGGCGCTGGGGTGCGCCGTCAGTGCAGGCGGGCGGCGGGGGTAGGAGAGTGCCGCTGGCGGGCTGGGGGGAAGCGCCAAAAGAAAAGCCGCAACGCGGGGCGTTGCGGCTTGGTAGGCGGGGCGGCTCTGGCTGTCTTTTGGCCTGCGTTCACATCGCTTGCGCGATATGAACTCCGCCCGAAGACCGATACCGCGCTACTCGCGCGGCGGGCTTTACAGCCTTGCCCGTACGTTGGCTGCGGCACGGGCCTTGCGGCCCTTCACATGGCTGCGCGATATGAGCCTGCGCCGAAAGCCGGACAAGCTCGCTTCGCTCGGGGTCTTTACAGGCCCGCTGCTGCGCGCAGCGCAGCAGCCTTGTCCGTCTTCTCCCAGCTGAACTCAGGTTCTTCACGGCCGAAGTGGCCGTAGGCGGCGGTCTTTTCGTAGATTGGGCGCAGCAGGTCCAGCATCTGGATGATGCCCTTGGGGCGCAGGTCGAAGTGAGCGCGCACCAGCTTGGCGATCTGGTCGTCGGGGATCACGCCCGTGCCTTCGGTGTAGACCGTGATGTTCATCGGCTCGGCCACGCCAATCGCGTAGGCCACCTGGATCTGGCACTGGCGGGCCAGGCCGGCGGCCACGACGTTCTTGGCCACGTAGCGGGCAGCGTAGGCGGCCGAGCGGTCCACCTTCGTTGGGTCCTTGCCGCTGAACGCGCCGCCACCGTGGGGGCAGGCGCCGCCGTAGGTGTCCACAATGATCTTGCGACCAGTCAGGCCGCAGTCGCCTTGTGGGCCGCCGATGACGAAGCGGCCGGTGGGGTTGATCAGGTAGCGCGTGTCCTGGATCCATTCCTTGGGCAGCACGGGCTTGATGATCTCTTCGATGATGGCTTCGGTGAACGAGGCCTTCATCTTGGTCTGCGTTTCGCTCTGGTCAGGGTGGTGCTGGGTGGAGAGCACCACGGTGTCGATGCTGTGGGGCTTGCCATCCACATAGCGCATGGTCACTTGCGACTTGGCGTCAGGGCGCAGGAAGGGCAGGCGGCCGTCCTTGCGCAGCTGGGCCTGGCGCTCCACGAGGCGGTGCGCGTAGTAAATGGGCGCGGGCATCAGCTCGGGCGTTTCATCGCAGGCGTAGCCGAACATCAGGCCCTGGTCGCCAGCGCCGGTGTTCAGGTGGTCGTCGCTCGCGTGGTCCACGCCCTGGGCGATGTCGTTGCTCTGCTTGTCGTAGGCGACCAGCACGGCGCAACCCTTGTAGTCGATGCCGTAGTCGGTGTTGTCGTAGCCGATGCGCTTGATGGTGTCGCGCGCCACCTGGATGTAGTCCACGTGGGCGTTGGTGGTGATTTCGCCCGCCAGCACCACCAGGCCGGTGTTGGTCAGCGTTTCAGCGGCGACGCGGCTGCGGGGGTCTTGTTTGAAGATCGCGTCGAGAATCGCGTCCGAGATCTGGTCGGCCACCTTGTCGGGGTGGCCTTCGGAGACGGATTCCGAGGTAAAGAGAAAGTCGTTCGCCATTTGAATAAACTCCTGTGTTCCGGCATTTGGGGCGTTGCCCTCACCCCGAAGGAGATCTGGCGAACGCTTTAGCAGATTTTTTTAACGTCGCCCTGCAAGTTGCTCATTTAACTCAGCGACCCCGTTATTTTAATGCCAGTCGTCTTCCGATTCTTTTCCGTATTTCCGCTGTGGTTGCTGCACGTCATGGGCGCGGCCATGGGCTGGGTGGCGTTTGTGGCGTCTCCCACCTACCGGCGCCGGTTTCTTGCCAACTCGGCGCTGGCGGGTTATTCGTTCGGTGCGGTGCGGGCCGCCGTGGCCCATGCGGGCCGCATGGTGGCCGAACTGCCGCGCCTGTGGATGGGCGCGACCATGCCCTGCGCGCTCACCGGCGAAGCCTGTGTGGAGCAGGCCTACGCCGCCGGCCGCGGCATCGTGTTTCTGACCCCGCACCAGGGCTGTTTTGAACTCTCGGCCCAGGCCGCAGCGCGGCGCTGGAGCGCGAAGCGTGGCCCCATCACCGTGCTGTACCGCCCCGCGCGCCAGGCCTGGCTGGCCAAGGTGATGGAGACCGCCCGCAACCGCCCCGGCATGCTGGCCGTGCCTACCACGCTGGCGGGTGTGCGCCAGATGATCAAGGCCCTGCGCCGGGGCGAGGCCGTGGGCCTGCTGCCTGATCAGGTGCCACCCGAGGGGCAGGGCCAGTGGGCGCCTTTTTTTGGGCGCGACGCCTACACCATGACCTTGGCCGTGCGCCTGGCGCAGCAGACTGGCGCAGCCGTGGTGCTGGCGCGTTGTGAGCGTCTGCCCTGGGGGCGTGGCTATGTCACGCATTTCGAGCCGCTTTCCGCGCCGCTGTCCGCCGACATGGACCAGGCCGTGCTGCAAATCAACCAGGCCATGGAACATCTCATCCGCCAATGCCCCGAGCAGTACCTGTGGGGCTATGGCCGCTACAAGCAGCCGCGTGGCGAGGCTGCTCCGGCCGAGCCTGCCGCAGGGGGCGCAGTATGAAGGGCCTCACAGGGCGTTTGGGCGTGGGGTTCATGCGGGTGCTGGCGCTGCTGCCGCTGCCGGTGTTGCGCGGCATGGGCTGGCTGCTGGGCCAAGTGGCGTTTGTGCTGGTGGCGCCCCGGCGCAAAGTGGCACTGCGCAATCTGGCGCTGTGTTTTCCTGACTGGACCGAAGCGCGCCGCCGCGCCGTGGCGCGGGCCAGTTTTGTCGCGTTTTGCCAGACCTGGCTGGACCGCAGCTGGCTGTGGGCCGCGCCGCGTTCGGTGGTGGAGCAGCGCGTGCGCCTGACGGGCGCGGTGCACGAGCTGGAGGGCGACACGCCCACCATATTGTTTGCGCCGCATTTCTACGGCATGGACGCGGGGGGGCTGGCCTTGCCGCTGCGCAGCAGCCGTGCCTTCACCTCCATCTTTGCCACCCATCCCGATCCGGCGGTGGATGCCTGGTTCATGGCGGGGCGCCAGCGTTTTGGCGATGTGCGCATGCTCAACCGTTCGGACGGCGTCAAACCCATCATCGCCAGCCTGCGCAAAGGGGGCTTGCTGTACCTGCTGCCCGACATGGACTACGGCCGCAATGATTCGGTGTTTGTGCCGTTCTATGGCGTGACGGCAGCCACCATTCCGTCGCTGTCGCGGTTTGCGCGGCTGGGCCGCGCCCAGGGGGTGGGCGTGTATTCGCGCATGACGCCCACAGGCTATGTGGCCGAGGGCTCACCCGCCTGGGCCAACTACCCCACCGCCGATGCCGAGGCCGATACGGCCCGGATGAACCGTGAACTGCAGGCCGTGATCGACACCATGCCCGAGCAGTACTACTGGGTGCACAAGCGCTTCAAGACCCGCCCGGAGGGCGAGCCCTCCGTGTATTCCCGCTGAAATATCAGCAAAAATGGCTTGATGCGCTAGTAAATCATGCGCTGATAGCTATTGTTTGGATAGCAAAAAACGCTGAAGCTCCACGGCCACGCGCTCAGGGTGCTCGTGGACGACCCAGTGCGATGCCTGCTCCACCTGCTGCACCTGCAGCCGGGGGATCCAACCGGGCAGGCCGTCGAGCAGGCCGGGCAGCAGGGCCGGGTCATCCATGCCCCAGAGCACCAGTGTGGGCACGTCCACCGTCAACATCGACTCAGGCAGGTTGATGGCATGGGCGCCGGGGTCGCCCTTGCGCGGCGGGCGGAGGGGGCTGGCGCGGTAGTAGTTGCAGGCACCCTGCAGGCCCTGCTGCCACAAGGCCCGGTACTGGGCACGCACCTTGTCGGTCAGCCATGCGGGGGCGCTGCCGTCCGGGGCGTTGAAAAAGGCGAACAGGCGGCGGAAGTCGTCTTCGGCCAGCAGGGCCTCGGCATCGGGTCTGCACAGGAAGTGCATGTACTGGCTGCCCGCCTGCTGCGCGGCGTTGTGCGACAGCTCGCGCACAAACGCGCCGGGGTGGGGCGAGTTGATGATGGTCAGGCGCTTCATGAGCTGGGGCTGCTGGTTGGCCAGGTTCCACGCCACGGCGCCGCCCCAGTCATGGGCCACCAGGCATTCCAGCGCACTGCCGGGGCATTCGTGCGCGATCAGCGCCACCAGGTCCTGCACCAAGTGCTTGGCACGGTACGCGTCCACCGCCTGCGGGCTGCTGGACGGGCCGAACCCTCGCAGGTAGGGCGCCACGCAGCGGTAGCCGCCGTTTTCGGGGCGGGCAAAGTGCAGCAGGAGTTCGTCCCAGATGAAGGCCCCCTCGGGGAACCCGTGCAGGAACAGCAGCACCCGGCGCCCGGGGATGCCGCTCACGCGGCAGTGCAGGGTGATTCCGTGGGGGAGGTCAACAGGGCAATCTTGGATCATGACGCTATGCATTCTGTAGCTGCCAGCGCATGATGCAATTGCGCTTGCGGTTAGTTGGGCTCGGATTCGCTGGTAGGCGAAGGCTGTGCGGGGCTGCTGCTGTCCGCAGCCGCAGGGGGCTCTTCGGCGAGGGGCTTCACAGGGTGCGCCCACTGCCACAGCAACTGGGCCACTTCATCCACCCCTTGCTTTTTGAGGGCCGAGAACATCTTCACCTCGCCACCGCCGGCGTGCAGTCGCGTAATCGACAGCACCTTGGCCTGTTCGGCGCGCGTGAGCTTGTCGGCCTTGGTCAGCACGATGAGGAACTTGAGTCCTTCTTCCACGCGGGGGCGCACCACTTCGAGCAACGCCTCGTCCAGCTCGGTCAGGCCCAGGCGGGGGTCGCACAGCAGCACGATGCCCGTGAGGCCGGGGCGGCTGACCAGGTAATTCACCATCACTTGCTGCCAGCGCACCTTGTCCGAGCGCGACACGGCGGCGTAGCCATAGCCGGGCAAGTCGGCCAGCACGGCGTCCATCACCCCTTGTTTGCCCAGCGAGAACAAATTGATGTGCTGGGTGCGCCCTGGCTTCTTGGAGGCAAAAGCCAGCTGCTTTTGCTGGGTGAGGGTGTTGATGCAGGTGGACTTGCCCGCGTTGGAACGGCCTACGAAAGCGATTTCGGGCACGTCGATGGGCGGCAGGTGGTGTAGCTGCGCCGCCGTGGTGAGGAACCTGGCGGTGTGCATCCAGCCCATGGCGATTTTGGCGTCAGGTGCGGGCGGGAGAGAGCCAGCAACTGGCGCAGAGGGGGGTGTCGTCATGGGGAGTTGGGAGAGAAAGAACCATCATTGTAGAATCGCGAGGTTTTGCGCACATAAACACACACCCTCGATATGAAGTTGCTCGCCTCATTGCTGACGGCTGCCGCACTGGCAGCACCTGTTTTTTCGGCCTTTGCAGCGGGTGATGCACCCAAAGCGGCCAAGCCGGATCTCGTCAAAGGCGAGGCCAGCTTCACTGCGGTGTGTGCGGCTTGCCACGGCGCAGACGGCAACTCGGCCATCGCGGCCAACCCCAAGCTGTCGCAGCAACACCCCGAATACCTGGTCAAGCAGCTGCAGGAATTCAAGTCCGGCAAGCGCAACAACGCCATCATGAAGGGCTTCGCCACGGCCCTGTCGGACGACGACATGCGCAATATCGCCTACTGGCTCACGTCCAAGCCCGCCAAGGCCGGCTTTGCCAAGGACAAGGACCTGGTGGCCATGGGTGAACGCATCTACCGCGGCGGCATTGCCGACCGCCAGATCGCCGCGTGCGCTGGCTGCCATAGCCCCAATGGCGCTGGCATCCCTGCGCAGTACCCCCGCCTGTCGGGCCAGCACGCCGACTACACGGTGTCGCAGCTGAACATGTTCCGCGACGGCTCGCGCGCCAACAGCATCCAGATGACCCAGGTCGCCGCCAAGCTAAATGACAAGGAAACCAAGGCCGTGGCGGACTACACCGCCGGCCTGCGCTGATTGCTTGCTTGATATTTGTCATGCCCCGGCTTGATTGACGGGGCGGCACGAAACCTACCGCCAATAACAACCCCAAAAAGGGCGGGTCCATCGCAGCGATGGTCCCGCCCTTTTTCTTTCGCGCTTCGCAGACACCGCTCCCACCCATGTCCGACAACACCCAGGGCCTTCGCATGAAGTCCGGCTCCCAGGCCCTGCGCGCCGGGGTCGAGCTGCTGTCTTCGATGCGGTTCGCCATCTCGCTGCTGACGGTGATCTGCATCGCCTCGGTCATCGGCACGGTGCTCAAGCAGCACGAACCTTCGGCCAACTACGTCAACCAGTTCGGACCGTTCTGGGCCGAGTTGTTTGGCGCCATCCAGCTCAACGCGGTGTACAGCGCCTGGTGGTTCCTGCTGATCCTGGCGTTTCTGGTCATCAGCACCTCGCTGTGCATTGCCCGCAACACGCCCAAGATCCTCACTGACCTCAAGGTCTACAAAGAGAACATCCGCGAGCAAAGCCTGAAAGCGTTTCACCACAAGGCCGAGGCTGCGCTCAGCGACTCTGCCGAGGCCGAGGCACGCCGCATCGGCACGCTGCTGGCGGGAGGCGGGGGGGAGGGGGGGGTGCAGCACCGCGCAACCGCCGCTGGGCCACGCACCGGGCGGGAGGGGGGGGCCCAGGGGGAGGGGGCGAGCAAAATCGGCTACATCGCGGCGCACAGCGCCATCGTGCTGGTGTGTGTGGGTGGCCTGCTGGACGGCGACCTCATCGTGCGGGCGCAGATGCTGCTGGGGGGCAAGTCGGTCTACACCGGGGGCGGGCTGATCGCCGATGTGAAGCCCGAGCATCGCCTGTCCGAGCGCAACCCCACCTTCCGGGGCAACCTGCTCGTGGCCGAGGGCACGCAGTCGAGCACCGCCATCCTGAGCCAGTCCGACGGTGTGCTACTGCAGGACCTGCCGTTTGCTATCGAGCTCAAGAAGTTCATCGTGGAGCACTACTCCACCGGCATGCCCAAGCTGTTCGCCAGCGAAATCATCATCCACGACAAGGCCACGGGCGAGAAAACGCCCGCGCGCGTCGAGGTGAACCACCCGGCCAGCTACAAGGGCATCGAGATCTACCAGTCGAGCTTTGACGACGGCGGCTCGCACCTCAAGCTGCGAGCCGTGCCCATGGTGGCGGGGGCCAAGCCTTTCGATGTCGAAGGGGTGGTGGGCAACTCTACGCAGCTCACCAACAAGGGTGGTGGCCCTGGCAGCGATACGCTGACGCTGGAGTTCACGGCGCTGCGCACCATCAACGTCGAGAACTTTGGTGGCGCTGGCCCGGGCAGCAGTGGCGCAGATGTTCGCAAGGTGGACCTGCGCGAGTCGGTGGAGTCGCGCCTGGGCGCCGCCAACAAAACCGTCACCAAAAAAGAACTGCGCAACGTCGGCCCCAGCGTGAGCTACAAGCTGCGTGATGCGGCCGGCCAAGCACGCGAGTTCCACAACTACATGCTGCCAGTGGACACCGGCGACGGCGTGCCGGTGTTCCTGCTGGGGGTGCGCGAGTCTCCGGCAGAGCCCTTCCGCTACCTGCGGGTACCGGCGGATGACAAGGGCAGCATGGACGGTTTCATGCGCATGAAGGCCGCCCTGGCCGACCCCCAGGCCCGGGAGCAGGCGGTGCGCCGCTATGTGTCGCAGGCCATGGACGCCTCGCGCCCCGACCTGGCCGAGCAACTGCAGCAGTCTGCCGTGCGCGCACTGGCGTTGTTCGCAGGGCGTGGTGTGGTCGATGGCAAGCCCACGGGCGGGCTGCAGGCTATCTCGGACTTCATGGAAGCCAATGTGCCCGAGGCGGAGCGTGCGCGCGCAGGCGAGGTGCTGGTGCGCATCCTGAACGGCACGCTGTTCGAGCTGGCCCAGATGACCCGCCAGCGTGAGGGCCTGCCGCCGCTGCCGCAGGACGAGCAGACCCGGGGTTTCATGACCCAGGCCGTGCTCTCGCTCAGCGATGCGCAGATCTACCCTGCGCCGCTGGCGTTTGAACTCAAGGACTTCACCCAGGTCCAGGCCAGCGTGTTCCAGGTGGCGCGAGCCCCTGGCAAGAGTGTTGTCTATCTGGGCTGCGCCTTGCTGATCCTGGGCGTTTTTGCCATGCTCTACGTGCGCGAGCGGCGCGTGTGGGTTTGGGTGGCCTCGCAGGATGGCCGCACCCACGCCACCATGGCCCTGTCCACCAACCGCAAGACCATGGACGGCGACCAAGAGTTTGTCCAGCTCGCACAAAAACTGATCGGGGCATCGCCCCGCGAAGGCACCGCATGAACACCGCGACTTCTACCTCGACCGCTACCACGATCACCCTGAACGAGGGGTTCTTCTCGCGCCGCAACTGGCTGGATTGGCTGTTTGCCGCCATCGTGGCCGTGGGCGGGCTGTATGCGCTGCAGCGCTACGGCGCCTTCATGGATGTCTATGAAAAGGGCATTTTGCTGGGAGCCATCCCGTGCACCATCTGGCTGGGCTGGTTCTGGCGCCCGCTGCGCGTGCTGATGCTCGTGGTGGCGGCCGTGGCGCTCATGGCCATTGGCCTGTACCAGCAAGACGGGGCGGGCAGCCTGGCGCGGGCGGACACGGTGTTCGGCCTCAAGTATTTCCTGTCCAGCCAGTCGGCCATCCTGTGGATGAGCATGCTGTTTTTCATCAGCACGGCGTTTTACTGGGTGGGCATGTTTGCGCGCGGTGAAGGCAAGACGATGAGCATGCTGGGCTCGCGCATTGCCTGGGTGGCGGTGGCGATGGCGCTCATCGGCACGCTGGTGCGCTGGTACGAAAGCTACCTGATTGGCCCGGACATCGGCCACATCCCGGTCAGCAACCTGTACGAAGTGTTCGTTCTGTTTTGCTGGATGACGGCCGCGTTCTATCTGTACTACGAGCAGCAGTACGACACGCGCGCGCTGGGTGGTTTTGTGATGTTGGTGGTCAGTGCTGCCGTGGGCTTTTTGCTTTGGTACACCGTGGTGCGCGAGGCGCATGAGATCCAGCCGCTGGTCCCCGCGCTCAAGAGCTGGTGGATGAAGCTGCACGTGCCTGCCAATTTCATCGGCTATGGCACGTTTGCCCTGTCGGCCATGGTGGCGTTTGCCTACCTCATCAAGCAGCAGGCCACCGAAACCCGTTGGTACAAGCTGGCGCCGCTGTGGCTGCTGGGCGTGGTGCTGTGTTTCGAGCCGATCGTGTTCCGCCAGGGCGCGACGGAAAACGGCGGCAGCTACTGGATGGTGTACTTCGGCGTTTCGGCCTTCATCGTTGCGGGCATTCTGCTGGGCCGCAAGCGCATCGCGGCGCGCCTGCCCTCGTTCGAGATCCTGGACGACGTGATGTACAAGTCCATCGCGGTGGGCTTTGCGTTCTTCACCATCGCCACGGTGCTGGGCGCGCTGTGGGCGGCCGAGGCCTGGGGCGGCTACTGGAGCTGGGACCCCAAGGAGACCTGGGCGCTCATCGTCTGGCTCAACTACGCCGCCTGGCTGCACATGCGCCTCATGAAGGGCCTGCGCGGCACGGTCTCGGCCTGGTGGGCGCTGGTGGGGCTGGTGGTCACCACCTTCGCCTTCCTGGGCGTGAACATGTTCCTCTCGGGCCTGCACAGCTACGGCGCCCTCTGAGCGCGTCCGCAGGTTCCGCACCCCAGACCCCGGCAGCCGCCGGCGCTCTCAAAGAAGGAGCTGATTGCGCTTGTTTTCAGGCGTTTTCAGTTCCTTTTTGCTTTGAAAGTGGCGTGTATCAAACGCGAGTCGCTATTCTTTTTGAAGAAAAAAATAACCGCGTCCGTGTGCGGGTGGCGTGCCTGGTGCAGACTTCGGCCAGTCCATTCCATGGAGATTCGCCATGCTCATCCGCACGCAGGACAGCGGATTCCAACATCCGCATGCCAGTGACATCACCCCGCCCGCCGTCTACGCCCGGCGGCGCGACATTCTGCGCCTGGCCGGCGCTGGCGCCACGGCGCTGGCCCTGCCCACCGGCGCAGCACACGCGGCCACGGCCCCCGCGCTGGCGGCCCTGGCGGCCGCCCGCTCGACCGTGCCCGGCGCCGTGACCCTGGAAAAACCCACGGCCTACCAGGACGCCACCAGCTACAACAACTTCTACGAATTCGGCACCGACAAGGCCGACCCGGCGCGCCGTGCCCAGACCCTGGCCCCGCGCCCCTGGACGGTGGAGGCCGACGGCCTGGTGCGCAAGCATCCCCTGGGTGGGCTACTCGCTGGCCGAACTGGTACGGCGCGTGGAGCCGCTGGGCAGCGCCAAGTACGTGGAGTTCACCACCCTGGCCGACAAGGCGCGCATGCCGGGCCTGTCCTCGGGCGTGCTCGACTGGCCCTACGTGGAAGGCCTGCGCCTGGACGAAGCCCTGCACCCGCTGACCCTGCTGGGCCTGGGCATGTACGGGCAGGTGCTGCCCAACCAGAACGGCGCCCCCGTGCGCCTGGTTGTGCCCTGGAAGTACGGCTTCAAGAGCGCCAAGAGCATTGTGCACATCCGCTTCGTGGAGCACGAGCCCGCCACCGCCTGGGCCAAGGCCGTGCCGCAGGAGTACGGCTTTTATTCCAACGTCAACCCGCTGGTGGATCACCCGCGCTGGAGCCAGGCGACCGAGCGGCGCATCGGCGAGGACGGGCTGTTCGCCAAGAAGCGCAAGACGCTGCCGTTCAATGGCTACGAGGCGCAGGTAGGCCAGTTGTACGCCGGCATGGACCTGAAGAAATACTTCTGACCCCATGCCTGCGCTGCGCTCTGCCCTCAATGCCGGGCTGCTGCACCCGGCGGCCAAGCCGCTGGTGTTCTGCCTGGCGCTGCTGCCCCTGGGCTGGCTGGTGGCGCTGGCCGTGCTGGACGGCCTGGGTGCCAACCCGGCCGAGGCGCTGATCCGCGGCCTGGGCGACTGGGCCCTGCGCCTGCTGTGCGCCACGCTGGCGCTCACGCCGCTGCGCGTGTCGGCGGGCCTGACGGCGCTGGCGCGCTACCGGCGCATGCTGGGCCTGTTTGCGGCGTTTTACGCCCTGCTGCACCTGCTGGCCTATGCCTGGCTCGATCAGGGCCTGGACGGCGCCGCCCTGGTGCGCGACGTGCTCAAGCGCCCCTTCATCACCGTGGGCATGCTCACGGGCTTGGTGCTCGCGGTGCTGGCCGCCACCTCGCCGCAGCGCGCCGTGCGCTGGCTGGGCGGGCGGCGCTGGCAGGCCTTGCACCGCAGCGTCTACGCCGCGGCCGTGCTGGCCGTGCTGCATTTCGCCTGGCTGCGCGCGGGCAAGAACAACTTTGCCGAGGTGCTGTGGTACGCCCTGGTGCTGGGCGCTCTGCTGGCCTGGCGCCTGGTGCGCGCGCTGCAGCGCGCCCAGCGCACGCGGCAGAGCGCGCAAGCGCTCTGATATTGATAGCTACTGGCGCTTTCCAGGAAAGCGCTGCAGGCTTATTGGGGCAATATTTCGGTGCGGAAGGTGTCGGCCGCGCTCTCGCGCTGGCGGATCAGGGTGGCACGGGTGCCGTCGACCAGCACCTCGGCCGCCCGGCCGCGGGTGTTGTAGTTGCTCGACATGGACATGCAGTACGCGCCGGCCGAGAGCACTGCCAGGTGCTCGCCGGC
>Ga0066256_1004854_pt1 | contig 11600 bp, 9 predicted proteins | sample ThiBio_1000_biof_FD_87107 | JGI IMG/M metagenome (GOLD analysis project Ga0066256, IMG submission 87107) | Wastewater bioreactor microbial communities from Cape Town, South Africa - Thiocy_expt_1000_biof (version 2) | ecosystem: Engineered > Bioreactor > Thiocyanate-remediating >...
TACGTCGCCCAACAGGGCGGCACGATCAACATCCAGCCAGGCAACATCTCCGGCATCGACGCCCACCTCGGCAGCTACGCCGCGATGTACCACATGTTCCTGACCCCCAACATGTGGATCGGCGCCGCCGTGGGCATCGCCCTGATCGCCGCCGCCATCTGGTTCCGCCGCTGGCGCGACGAGGTTTGAGCAACTCCAAGGAGGAGACCATCATGAAAACGATCCTGACCCTCGCAGGTTCCGTTCTGCTCGCGGCCACGCTCGCGGCCTGTTCGCCGGGCATCAACGAAGGCATTGGTCACCGCATCACCTTCGACTCGAGCGGCATGCTGGTCCACGCGATCGGCAGACCCGACGCGCACATCGGCAAGGATGGAAGCCTTGCAATCAATGACCGCCCGATCGACACGACACCAGAGCAGCGTGCACTGTTGAAGGACTATTACAGCGAGGCCCGCAACATGATGCAGTCCGGCAAGGCGGTCGGCCAGGCAGGTGTCGGACTCGCGGAACACGCGATCGGCAACGCCATCCGCCACGTCTTCTCCGGCAAATCCGACGCCTCGGACAAGGCACTCGATGCGCAAGCCGATTCGATCGGCAAAGCGGCCGACGCGCTGTGCCTCGACCTCCAGCAACTGGTCGCCACGCAAAAGCAGATCGCAGCCCAATTGCCTGCGTTCGAGCCTTACAACGCCTTGGGCGATGCGCATTGCAGCACGACTACCACGCATACGGTCGCGGTATCCGATGGCCCCGGCGCCTCGACCTCGATCGGTGTGGCCGCAACGAAACCTGCCGCGCATTGAACCCGCCGATTGCCAGCGCTTCCGGGCGCAAGCCACCAACCACCCGCATCCCGCAAGGACCCACACCATGAAGATGCTTCGTCCACTGGCGCTCGCCACGCTGCTCGCCTGTCTGCCGATGCTGGGCGCCTGCAGTTCGGGGCAGTCCTCGTCCGACGGTCTCGCCGCATCCATCGACAGCACCGTTGCCACCGCGCTGGACAACGCCCAGACCAGACTGCGCACCGAACCCATCACCGTTTCGCACAACGACCCCACCCTGCCGAAAGCGCAGATCACGCCGCAAGGTGACTTCGTCGTCGGCGGCAAGACCGTTGCCATCACACCCGCGCAACGCAGCGCCTTGCTCGCCTACCGGGAGAAGCTGATCGCGGTGGCGGCGGCCGGCATCGCCGTCGGCAAACAGGGCGCCGCAATCGGCATGCAGGCGGCCGGCGCCGCGCTCGCCGCGGCAATGTCGGGCAAATCCGATGCGGAAGTCGAGGCGAGCGTGAAAGCCAAGACCTCGGGCATCCGTCAGGATCTGCGACCGCCTGCCGGAGATGATGGTCGAACAGCAAAAGCTCGCCGCCGCCCTGCCCGCGTTCAAACCCTACGCGACGATGACCGGGAAGGACATCGACGATTGCCACAAGGATGCGCTCGACGACTCGGACGACTGATCGGGACAGCCCCGCAGACTCCGCATCGATCATGCACGAAGGCCGCCCGATGGGCGGCCTTCGGACTCATCAGCGATGACGCATCGGGTCACTTGCCGTGGATGCCGCCCTTGGTCAAGGCAACCGGATCCAGCAACTTCTTCAAATCGGCTTTCGACAAGCCCGTGGTTTCCAACGCCACGTCCAGGATCGGACACTTCTGCTTGTAGGCCTGCTTGGCGGTCGCCGCGCCCTTTTCGTAACCGATCACCGGGTTCAGCGCGGTGACCAGGATCGGGTTCAGCGCCAGCGCTTCGTCCACGCGTTGCTTGTTGACCTTGAATCCGGCGATGGCCTTGTCGGCGAGCAGCCGTGATGCGCTGGCGAGGATCACGATCGACTGCAACAGGTTGTAGGCGATCACCGGCAGCATCACGTTCAACTGGAAGTTGCCGGCCTGGCCTCCGATGGTGATGGTGGCATCGTTGCCGATCACCTGCGCGCACACCATGGTCATGGCTTCCGGGATCACCGGATTGACCTTGCCCGGCATGATCGACGAACCCGGTTGCAACGCGACGAGTTCGATTTCCCCGAGTCCTGCCAACGGGCCGGAGTTCATCCAGCGCAAATCGTTGGAAATCTTCATCAGCGAGCACGCCAGTGTCTTCAACTGGCCGGAGAGTTCGACGGCGGCATCCTGCGAGGCCATGCCTTCGAAGAAGTTGTCCATCGAAGCGAACCTCACGCCCGTCGCCTTCGACAGTTCGACGCAGAAGGCCTTGGCGAAACGCGGATCGGCGTTGATGCCGGTGCCGACCGCGGTGCCGCCCTGAGGCAAGCGCTGCAGACGCTTCAGCGCATCCTCGACGCGCGCAATGCCCGATCCGATCTGCGCCGACCAACCGGACAACTCCTGCCCGAAGGTCACCGGCATCGCATCCATCAAATGGGTGCGGCCGGTCTTGGCGACGTTTTTCAATTCCCGCGCGCGCCTGTCGATGGTTTTCTGCAGGTGCTTCAACGCGGGCAGCAACTGCTCGCGCGCGGCCAGCGCTGCACTGACGTGGATCGCGGTCGGGATCACGTCATTGGAGCTTTGTCCGTAATTGACGTGGTCGTTGGGATGGATCTTCGCCTTCGAATCACGCGTCGCGACGTGCGCGATCACCTCGTTGGCATTCATGTTGCTGGAAGTACCCGAACCCGTCTGGAAAATGTCGATCGGGAATTGCTTGTCGAACTCACCATCGGCGACGCGCTGCGCGGCCTTGTGGATTGCCGCAGCCTGCGTGGATTTCAGGTGGCCGAGTTTCAGGTTGGCATCGGCAGCCGCGACCTTGATGAGCCCCAGCGCGCGGATGAAATCGCGCGGCAGCGCCAAGCCCGAAATCGGGAAGTTGTCCACGGCGCGCTGGGTCTGCGCGCCCCACAGCGCGTCGGCAGGCACTTTCAGTTCTCCCATGCTGTCATGTTCGGTGCGGAAGCTCGGCATTGCGGGAAATCCATGCGGGAAAGCCACGCATTATAACGAGCCCCCGCCGCTACAATGGCCGCATCGCGACGCCACGGATCCGCCGCCATGCAACTCGACTCCCTGACCGCCTTGTCGCCACTGGACGGCCGCTACGCGTCGAAGGTCGATGCGCTGCGCCCGATCTTCAGCGAATACGGCCTGATGCACCGCCGCGTGGCGGTGGAACTCGCTTGGCTGATCGCGCTTTCCGACGAACCCGGTATCGCGGAACTGCCGCCCTTCCCCGCTGCAGCCCGCGCGACGCTGCAAAAGATCGCTGACAACTTTTCGGTGGCCGACGCCGCGCGCATCAAGGAGATCGAGGCCACCACCAACCACGACGTCAAGGCGGTCGAATATTTCATCAAGGAACGCATCGGCGACGATGCCACGCTGAAGCAGGCCAGGGAATTCGTGCACTTCGCCTGCACGTCCGAGGACATCAACAATCTTTCGTACGCGCTGATGCTGCGCGACGCGCGCGATGCGGTACTGCTGCCGGCGCTCGACAATACGATCGCGAAATTGCGCGAACTCGCGCACGCCAACGCCGACCTGCCGATGCTCTCGCGCACCCATGGCCAGACTGCGTCACCCACCACGCTCGGCAAGGAAATGGCCAACGTGGCCGCGCGCCTGCAACGCCAGCGCGCACAACTCGCGGCCATCGACATTCCCGGCAAGGTCAACGGCGCGGTCGGCAACTTCAACGCGCACGTGATCGCCTATCCCGAAATCGACTGGCGCGCGTTCTCGCGGCGCTCCGTCGAATCGCTGGGCCTGCAATGGCAGGCCTACACCACCCAGATCGAACCGCACGATGGCATCGCCGAACTCTGCGATGCGCAACGCCGCATCGACACCATCCTGATCGACCTCGCGCGCGACGTATGGGGTTACATCTCGCTCGGCTACTTCAAGCAGCGACTGAAACAGGGCGAAGTCGGTTCCTCGACCATGCCGCACAAGGTCAATCCGATCGACTTCGAAAACGCCGAGGGCAACTTCGGCGTCGCCAACGCGCTGCTCGGGCATTTCAGCGAGAAGCTGCCGATCAGCCGCTGGCAGCGCGACCTCACCGACTCCACCACCCTGCGCGCGCTGGGCGAAGCCTTCGGCCACGCCCTGGTCGGTTTCGCATCGCTCGCAAAAGGCCTCGGCAAACTGGAAGTCAACGCCGATCGCATCGCCGCCGACCTCGGTGCGAGCTGGGAAGTGCTGGCCGAGGCGATCCAGACGGTGATGCGCCGCCACGGTTTGCCCGAACCTTACGAACAGTTGAAAGCGTTGACGCGCGGCAAGGGCATCACGCGCGAAACGTTGCAACAGTTCATCGACTCGCTGGCACTGCCGGATGGCGACAAGCAACGCCTGCTGGCGCTGACGCCGGCCACGTACATCGGCTTGGCCGCCGAACTCGCACGCGACATTTGACTTGGCAATGCGGTTGCTGGTCAACATCGATGTTCCCGAGGTCCCCGCAGCGGAACGGTTCTACACGGCGGCGTTCGGGCTGAGCGTGGGCCGGCGTTTCGGCAGCGACACGCTCGAACTGCTGGGTGCGGAGGTGCCGATCTACCTGCTGCAGAAGCCCGCAGGTTCCATCGCTGTGGCCGAGGCCGGACGCGACTACGCGCGCCACTGGAGCCCACTGCATTGCGACGTGGTGGTGGATAATCTCGAAGCCGCACTTGTGCGCGCCGTGGACGCTGGCGCAACGCAGGAAGGCATGATTCGCCCCACATCATGGGGTCGCATCGTGCAGCTTGCCGATCCGTTCGGCCATGGTTGGTGCTTGATCCAGTTCAGCACCGCCGGTTACGACGCCATCACGACATGACGCGACCCCGCGCCAAACACAGCCTGATACGAACTCGCCACGAAGTCATCGAAGTCGACGCTGGCGGCGGAAGCCCGTTGGGCATGCCACCCTCACGTTTTTTGCGCGACTACTGGCAAAAGCGTCCGTTGCTGATCCGCGGCGCGTTCCAGGATTTCACGCCGCCGCTGTCGCCCGACGACCTGGCCGGCCTCGCATGCATGGATGGCGCGCTGGCGCGGATCGTTCGCCATGACGCGAAGCGAAACCACTGGGCGGTCGCCAGCGGTCCGTTCGACGATGCGACATTCGCGAAACTGCCGGCGTCGCACTGGACCCTGCTGGTACAGGACGTCGACAAGTGGGATGCCGACACGGCCGCACTCCTCGACGCATTTGCCTTCATCCCGAGCTGGCGCATCGACGACGTGATGATCAGCTATGCCGCGGACAGGGGCGGCGTCGGCGCACACGTCGACCAGTACGACGTGTTCCTGTTGCAGGGAATGGGCAAGCGACGCTGGGCCATCGACGCCGGTTCGAATCCGCCGACGGATCCCCGTGAAGACGTCGAACTGAAACTGCTGAAACGATTTTCGCCGACCCATGAATGGGTGTTGCAACCCGGCGACATGCTGTACCTGCCGCCAGGCGTTCCGCACGACGGCACCGCGGTCGGCGAGTGCATGACGTTTTCCATCGGCATGCGCGCACCCGCCGCGGGAGAGTTGCTGTTCGATTTCGCGGCGCACGTCGCCGAGTCGCTGCCCGAAGCGCAGCGCTTCGCGGATCCCGACCTCGCGCCGGCCGCGAGCGCGGGCGAAATCGACGCCGCTGCGCTGCGCCGCGCGCGGCGCGCGCTTGGCCCGGTGGCCGCGACGCTCGACGAAGATGCTTTCGCCGACTGGTTCGGCCGCTTCATCACCCGTTATCGCGTCGCGCAACCCGCGGCACCGCGCAGGCGCCCGATCGATCGCGACGCGCTTGCCGGACGCCTGCCGCGCAGCCGCCTGGAACGCGACCCGTGGAGCCGCTTCGCGTGGCGCCGGCGCGGCCGCGATGCGCGCCTGTATGTCGCCGGCAGTGTGTTCGACGCGCCCATCGCATGGGCGCGGGAACTGGCATCGGGCGCGCGCATTTTCGAAGGCAGCCGCTTCGCGAAACTGCCAGGGCGTGCCCAGGGTGTTGGCTTGCTTGCAACCTTGATTGACGCGGGATACGTCACGTTGCGCCGACGCTGAACTCGCTTACAATCGGGCACCACGCACCCGGCCACCCGGAGGGGGTTGACCGAATGCCGATCGAAGGCGGCTTCCACGTCGAAGTCTGCAGCTGGGCGAACGACGCCGATCGCGAGTCGATGCGTGCGCTGCGCGAAACCGTGTTCGTACTCGAACAGGCCGTCCCGCCCGAAATGGAAGTGGACGACGAGGACCCGCGCAGCGTGCACGTGCTGGCGCGCGTGCTGGATGGCACGCCGGTCGGCACCGGCCGGCTCGCTCCCGGTGGCCAGATCGGGCGCATGGCGGTCCTGCGCGACTGGCGCGGACGCGGCGTCGGTGCCGGCTTGCTCACTACCCTGCTCGACCTTGCGCGCACGCGGCGGTTGCCGGAGGTTTCGCTGCACGCGCAACGCGAAGCCGTGCCTTTCTACCGGCGCCACGGGTTCGAACCGGTCAGCGAGGAGTTCGAGGAAGCGGGCATTCCCCACGTGCTGATGCGCCGTCCATTGGACGCGATGGCCGAACCCGACCGTCCACCGCCGCCGCCCGCGCCCGAGCCGGTCGCGTTGCACGCCGCCTCCCGCGAGGAACTGATCGCGGTGACCCGCCAACTGTTGTCCGGGGCACGCCACAGCATGTGCGTGCTGGTGCGCGAACTGCATCCCTTGCTGCTCAACGACACCGCCTGCATGGTCGAACTGCGGCGGCTGGCGATTTCCGGGCGCGGTGCATCGATCCGTGTGCTGGCGCAGGACCTGACGCGCGCCCTGCAGGAAGGCACGCGCGTGCTGGACCTGGCGCAACGCCTGTCCAGCGTGATCGAGCTGCGCCGGCCGGTCGAAGACAACGACCTCGCCTACCGTTCGGCCTTCATGTGCGTGGATACCGGCGGCTACCTGTTTCGTCCGCAGGAAAACGAAATGGCCGCGACCGGCTCCACCTATGCGCCGGGACGCCACGCGGAACTGATGAGCCTGTTCGAGGAAATCTGGGCGCGCTCGGAACCGTGGCCCGAGTTGCGGAACCTCGGCATTTGAGTCGCAGGCCACAGCTAAGCGGCGGCTGACCCGGGTCAGCCGCGAATCCCGCATTGCAGCATTAAACCGTTATAATTTCGGGTCCGCGCGGCACGTCGTGGTATTCGGGCGCGTCCGCTGCCAATTCCTTGCCTGGTGACCATCGTGAGTGACGGCGGCAGTTTGTTGCAGCAGTTGGCGGAAACGTCCCAGTTCGGCGGCGGCAATGCCGCCTACATCGACCAGTTGTACGAAGACTGGCTGCACGATCCGCAATCGGTCGCGCCCGCATGGCGCACCTATTTCGGGCGCATCCATCGCGACGGCGCCCCCCCCCATGCCGGCGCCATCGCGCGCATCGCCGCCGCGCAGAAACAGGCACGTCGCGCGGCCGCACCCGCGGGCGGGCATGTCGACGACGTGCACGCGCGCAAGCAGGCCGGCGTGTTGCGCCTTCTTACCGCCTACCGTTCACGCGGCCATCTCGCCGCCGACCTCGATCCCCTGGCCATCGCGCCGAAGCGCCCCGCCCCGGACCTCGACCTGCCTTTCCACGGCCTGGCCGATTCCGACCTTGCCACCGAATTCGACTGCGGGACCTTCGCGGGCGGCGGCCAGCGCATGAAACTGCGCGACCTGCGCGAACGCCTGCGCCGCACCTACGTCGCCAGCATCGGCGCCGAGTTCATGCACATCAGCGACCACACCCAGCGTCGCTGGATCTACGATCGGCTCGAAAAGGCCAGCGGCGACGCCGGCCTTGACGACGCTACCCGCAGGCGCGTGCTGGACAAGCTGACCGCGGCCGATGGCCTCGAACGCTACCTGCACACCAAGTACGTCGGCCAGAAGCGTTTTTCGCTGGAAGGCGGCGATTCGCTGATCCCGCTGCTGGACGACCTGATCCGCCGCAGCGCCGACCAGGGCGTGCACGAGTTGGTGATCGGCATGGCGCACCGCGGACGCCTCAACGTGCTGGTCAACATCCTCGGCAAACCGCCGCAGCAGTTGTTCGCGGAATTCGAGGGCAAGCACGACGGCCCCGACGACCCCGCGCATTCCGGCGACGTGAAATACCACATGGGTTTTTCCGCCGACATCGCGGCGCCCGCGGGCAACATCCACGTCGCGCTGGCGTTCAATCCCTCGCATCTCGAAATCGTCAACCCGGTGGTGTCGGGCTCGGTGCGTGCGCGCCAGATCCGCGCCCACGACGGCGTGCGTGAGCAAGTGTTGCCGGTGTTGATCCACGGCGACGCCGCGTTGTCCGGCCAGGGCGTCAACATGGAACTGTTCAACATGTCGCAGACGCGGGGGTTCGGCGTCGGCGGCACCGTGCACATCGTGGTCAACAACCAGATCGGTTTCACCACCGATGCCTACGACGGCCGCAGCACGTTGTATTGCACCGACGTCGCCAAGATGGTCAACGCGCCGGTGCTGCACGTGAACGGCGACGACCCCGAAGCCGTGCTGCAGTGCATGCGCCTCGCCTTCGATTTCCGCCCGCAGTTCCACCAGGACGTGGTGGGCGACCTGGTCTGCTACCGCCGCCACGGCCACAACGAGGCCGACGAGCCCTCGGCCACCCAGCCGATCATGTACGACGTGATCAAGCAGTTGCCGCCCACGCGGGAGCTCTATGCAGGGACGCTGGTGAAACGCGGCTTGATCGCCGCTGGCGATTCGCAGAAGCTGTTCGACGCCTATCGCAACCAGCTCGACGCCGGCACGCCGGTCGCCGAACTGGCGCCCCCGGGCTCGCAGAAGTACGCGGTGGACTGGTCGCGCTTCCTGCGCGGCAAGCTCGCGCAAGCCGTCGACACCGGCGTCGCGCGCAAGACGCTGGACGACCTCGCCGCGAAAATCCTGACCTGGCCGGAAGGCATGGTGTTGCAATCGCGGGTCGCCAAGATCTACGCCGATCGCCGCAAGATGGCCGAAGGCACGTTGCCGCTGGACTGGGGCTATGCAGAAAACATGGCCTACGCCACGCTGATCGCGGAGGGCAGCGCGCTGCGCCTGGTGGGGCAGGATTCCGCGCGCGGCACCTTCTTCCATCGCCACGCCGAACTGCACGACCAGAAAACCGGCAACGTCCATACCCCGCTCGCGCACGTGCGCGACAACACCTCGGTCGAAGTCATCGACTCGCTGCTGTCCGAAGAAGCGGTGATGGCGTTCGAATACGGTTTCGCCACCGCCGACCCGGACGCGCTGGTGTTGTGGGAAGCGCAGTTCGGCGACTTTGCCAACGGCGCACAGGTCGTGGTCGACCAGTTCATTTCCTCCGGCGAAGCCAAGTGGGACCGCCTGTGCGGGCTGGTCCTGCTGTTGCCGCACGGCTACGAAGGCCAGGGTCCGGAACATTCTTCCGCGCGCCTCGAGCGTTACCTGCAACTGTGCGCGCTCGACAACATGCAGGTGTGCGTGCCGACCACGCCCGCGCAGATGTTCCACATGCTGCGCCGGCAGATGTTGCGCGACTGCCGCAAGCCGCTGGTGGTGATGACGCCGAAATCGCTGCTGCGCCACAAGCTCGCGGTGTCCTCGCTCGACGACCTCGCAAGCGGGCATTTCCACCTCGTGATCCCCGACCAGCGCATCAACGCCGGCAAGGGCGGGGATTCCAGGAAGGTCAGGCGCGTGGTGCTGTGTTCGGGCAAGGTCTATTACGACCTGTTCGAGGCGGCGGAAAAACAGAAGATCGCCGATGTCGCGATCGTGCGCGTCGAGCAGTTGTATCCGTTCCCGCGGATCGAGGTGAACGCCGAACTCGAAAAATATCCCGCCGCGAAGGAAGTGGTCTGGTGCCAGGAAGAACCCCAGAACCAGGGTGCGTGGTTCCAGATCAGGCACCACCTGCAGGCCTGCGCGGACGGACACCACAGCCTGCATTACGCGGGCCGGGTGCGTTCGCCGGCGCCGGCCTGCGGCCACTACAACACCCACGTCGCCGAACAACACGCGCTGGTGCAACAAGCCCTGGTCGAGCCCGTGGGCGACGATCATTCGGTCGAGTGATCGTGCGTCCGCTTCCAACCCCAAACCCGCCAGCCACGCCCCAACCGCCGGGGGGCAAAAGAACCGGGGCCCCGGGGGCAAGCGCACCAAAACCCGGGTCGCCCTCAAACCCGAAAGGGGGGTGTGGGAGGGCCCGGCGCCCGCCGATGGCGTGCTCAAGGAAATCCGCCACCCGACCGGCGACACCGTCAACAGCGAAGACGTGATCGCGATCCTCGAGGAAGGTGCGGTGGCGGAAGCCGCGCCAGCGAAGGCCGCGGTTGCGTCGAAGACGCCTGAAACGCCGGCGCCCGCGCCAACTCCGGCAGCGGGACCGGGGACCGGGGACCGGGGACCGGCAAAGGCCACGACCGATAACCTGTCGCCCTCGGCGCGCCGGATGGCAACCGAAGAAAAAATTGATACTTCCAAAGTCGCAGGTACGGGTCGGGGCGGTCAAGTGACCAAAGAAGATTTGGTCAATTACGCCAAGGCGCCGGCAGCACCCGATCCCCGGTCCCCGGTCCCCGGTCCCACTGCGGTCGGCCCCCGCCCGGAAGAACGCGTCCCCATGACGCGCATCCGTGCGCGCATCGCCGAGCGCCTGATGCAGTCGAAGAACTCCATCGCGATGCTGACTTCGTTCAACGAGGTCAACCTCGCGCAAGTGGTTGCGATGCGCAAGCAGTTGGGCGAAGCGTTCGAGAAGACCCACGGCATCAAGCTCGGATTCATGAGCTTCTTCGTGAAGGCCGCCTGCGAAGCGCTGAAACGCCACCCGGTGGTCAATGCCTCGGTCGACGGCAACGACATCATCTACCACGGCTACCAGGACATCTCGATCGCGGTCGCGACCGAGCGCGGGCTGGTGACGCCGGTATTGCGCGATGTGCAGGACATGAGCTTCGCCGAGGTCGAGAAGGCCATCGCCGACTTCGCCAGGAAGGCGCGCGAAGGCGGCCTGACCCTCGACGACCTGCAGGGCGGCACCTTCACCATCACGAACGGCGGCACCTTCGGTTCGCTGTTCTCGACACCGATCGTGAATCCGCCGCAGAGCGGCATCCTCGGCATGCACACCATCAAGGAACGAGCCGTGGTCGAGAACGGCCAGGTCGTGGCCGCGCCGATGATGTACATCGCGATCAGCTACGACCACCGCATCGTCGACGGCAAGGACGCGGTGCTGTTCCTGGTCGACATCAAGAACCAGTTGGAGAACCCGCACAAGATGCTGCTGGGGATTTGATGCTTCGAGCCCCTCTCCCACCGGGAGAGGGGTTGGGGTGAGGGTTCGGCAGTGCCGTAATGCCTCATGACTCCCGAACCCTCATCCGGCGCTGCGCGCCACCACGGAGCTCTCGGCCATGGACGGCAAAAGAATGAGAAGAATTTCCAAAGGAACCTGCAATGGCTGACAACAAATTCGACGTCATCATCATCGGCGCCGGCCCGGCCGGCTACATCTGCGCGATCCGCGCGGCGCAGTTGGGTTTGAAGACCGCGTGTGTCGATGCCTTCAAGGGCAAGGACGGCAAGCAGGCGCTGGGCGGCACCTGCCTCAACGTCGGCT
>Ga0066256_1004855_pt1 | contig 11595 bp, 11 predicted proteins | sample ThiBio_1000_biof_FD_87107 | JGI IMG/M metagenome (GOLD analysis project Ga0066256, IMG submission 87107) | Wastewater bioreactor microbial communities from Cape Town, South Africa - Thiocy_expt_1000_biof (version 2) | ecosystem: Engineered > Bioreactor > Thiocyanate-remediating >...
CGCGTCAACGCCATCAACCCGGTTATCGGCGAGACCGGCATGCTCGAACAGTTCATGGGCCTGCCCGATACCCCCGAGAACCGCGCCAAGTTCCTCGCCGGAATTCCGCTCGGCCGCATGTCGAAGCCATTCGATATTGCCAACGCCGCGCTATTTCTCGCCGATCCCGCCAGCGCCTTCATCACCGGCGTCGCCATCGAAGTCGACGGTGGCCGCTGCATCTGATCCGCTGCACGCTCAACTGACGAGCCGCCGCGCAGACTCGCCATCTTCCGCCACCATCGTCGCTCCATGTCGACCGATCCGCTTCCCACTTTCCCCTCCCCTGAGGGGAGGGGGCAGGGGTGGGGTGAAGAACCACGAGAAATCTCTCGGTGGGGGCGTCTACGTCCACACCCCAAAGCTCAGCGCAATCATTCGGCCGTTCATCCGTGCGCACCTGACCGCGATAATCCGGATACACACGCAGAACTCAATTCCAGCAGCAATGTCACAGCCCTAACACGGGGTTGTACTTCTCCGCCGTTCGCCCCATTATAGCCGTGGGCTGGCGACGGACGAATTCGTCGCCAACCGGGTCAGGTCCGGAAGGAAGCAGCCCTAACGATCAGAAGTCGGGTCGTTCGCCAGCCTTTATTACTTGCGCGCCGGGGCCACGCGGCCCTTGGCGGCGCGGAATTTTTGGACAAGGTTCGGCGCGGGTCGCCTTGCTCCCTCGCCCCGCGGGCGAAAATATCGATCCGGAGAACATGGCGAAAAAGAAATCAGATGCGTCTGAGGGCGTGACGGGCTCGGCTGGTTCCGAAGCGCCGAAGCCCTACGTCGTGCTGGCGCGCAAATACCGCCCCGCGATCTTTGACGATCTGATCGGCCAGTCGGCGATGGTGACGACGCTCCGCAACGCCTTCGCGTCGGGGCGCATCGCGCAGGGCTATATGCTGACCGGCGTGCGCGGCGTCGGCAAGACGACGACCGCCCGCATCCTCGCCCGCGCGCTGAACTACAAGACGCCGGAGATCGACAAGCCGACCATCGATCTTCGCGTGCCCGGCGAGCATTGCCAGGCGATCATGGAAGGCCGCCATGTCGACGTCATCGAGATGGACGCCGCCTCCCATACCGGCATCGACGACATCAGAGAGATCATCGAGCAGGTGCGCTACCGCCCCGTCTCGGCGCGCTACAAGGTCTATATCATCGACGAAGTGCACATGCTCTCGATGCAGGCCTTCAACGGCCTCTTGAAGACGCTGGAAGAGCCGCCGGAGCATGTGAAGTTCATCTTCGCGACGACGGAGATCCGCAAGGTTCCGATCACCGTCCTGTCGCGCTGCCAGCGCTTCGACCTGCGCCGCATCGGCGCGTCGGATCTCGTCGGCCTCTTCACCACCATCCTCGGCAAGGAAGGCGTCGAGTTCGAGCCGGACGCGCTCGCCATGGTCGCCCGCGCGGCCGAGGGCTCGGCCCGCGACGGCCTGTCGCTGCTCGATCAGGCGATCGCCCATGGCGCGGGCCGTGTCGAGGTGGAGGCCGTGCGCTCCATGCTCGGCCTTGCCGACCGCGCCCGCATCGTCGACCTCTTCGAACACATCGTGAAGGGCGACGCGGCAGCGGCGCTGGCCGAGTTCGCCGCACAGTACGAGGCAGGCGCCAGCCCCTCCGTCGTGCTGACGGACCTTGCCGATTTCACCCATCTCGTCACTCGCATGAAATATGTGCCCGACGCTGCCGGCGACCAGTCGCTGAGCGAGATCGAGCGCACGCGCGGCGTCGAGTTCGCCAATTCCATCGCCGTCACCGCGCTTTCGCGCATGTGGCAGATGCTGCTGAAGGGCATCCCGGAAACGGAAGCCTCCAGCCGCCCGGCGGGCGCCGCCGAGATGGTCATCATCCGCCTTGCCCACGCCGCCAACCTTCCCTCGCCGGAAGAGGCCGCGCGCCGGCTCGCCGAGCTTTCGAGCGGCGAGGGTGGCGGCAATGGCGGCCGCGCGCCGCAATCCGGCGGTTCTTCCGGCCAGCCCTCGGCGCAGGCGTCCGTTTCCGCCGTCGCACGCCAGCCGGATGCGCCGCTGCGCGCCCAGTCGAACGGCGCGACCATGCTGCGCGCCGTGCCGCAGGCCGAGCCGACGCCCCAGCCCGTCGGCCGCACCGAGGCCGCTCCCGCCGAACAGCCGGCAGCAACGCCGAAAGTGCCGGTCAATTCGCTCTCCGACATCGCCGATCTCTGCACGAAGAACCGCGACATCCGCCTGCGCGCCCTCGTGCGTGCCTTTGTCCGCCCCGTGAGCGTCGAGCCCGGCAAGCTGGAAATCGGCCTTGCCCCGGATGCGCCGAAATCGCTCGTCGCCGATCTCCAGAACCGGCTCGTCGAATGGACAGGCATGCGCTGGCTGGTCATCCTGTCACGCGAAGCCGGCGGGCCGACCCTGTCGGAAGCCGAAACCATGGCGCAGGAAGCGCGCGTCGCCGATGCCCGCCAGGACCCCGACGTCGCCGCCATCCTGCAGCGCTTCCCCGGTGCGAAGATCACCGACGTGCGCATCAAGGTGCAGGAAACGGAAGACGAGGCCGAGACCGTCGAGGTCGTGGCCGCCGCCGAATCCGCCGAGGGCGACATCCTGCCCGGCGACGATATCGAACATTAAAATAGTTAGAGACGAAGAGGAGAGGCCGATGCGCGACATCATGGGCATGATGGGCAAGGTCAAGGAAATGCAGGCCAAGATGGAGAAGATGCAGGAGGAGATCGCCGCGCTCCAAGTGAGCGGCACCTCCGGCGGCGGCCTCGTCTCCGTCACGCTCGACGGCAAGGGCACGCTCAAGGGCCTGAAGATCGATCCCTCGCTCTTCAAGGAAGACGATGTCGAGATTCTCGAGGACCTGATCGTCGCCGCCCACAAGGACGCCAAGGACAAGGCCGAGGCCGAGGCCGCCGAGAAGACCAAGGCGCTGACCGCCGGCCTGCCGATCCCGCCCGGCTTCAAACTGCCGTTCTGATCCTGTAGGCTCGGAGGCTCCCGAGGAGGAATTCCCATGAGCCTGACGACCCTGCTTGTCTTTGCCGGCGCGCTGATGATGGCGGCCGGCTCGCCCGGCCCGAGCATTGCCGCTCTGGTCGCCCGCGTGCTGTCCCGCGGGCCGAGGGACGTGCTTCCCTTCCTCGCCGCCATGTGGATCGGCGAAGGCGTCTGGCTCACCTGCGCCGTGCTAGGCCTTGCCGCCATCGCCGAGACCTTCCAGGGCGCCTTCGTCGCCATCAAGTGGCTCGGCGTTGCCTATCTCCTCTATCTCGCCTGGAAGATGTGGTCCGCGCCGGCCGACACGGGCGAGGAGGCCTTGCCCGAGGCGCGCTCGGGCGCAAAGCTTTTCTTCGCCGGGCTGACGGTGACGCTCGGCAATCCCAAGATCATGATGTTCTATGTCGCGCTGCTGCCGGCGATCATCGACCTTGGCGCCGTCACGCTCGCCGGCTGGGCGGAGCTGGTGGCGACCATGTTCGTCGTGCTCGTCGCCATCGATCTCGCCTGGGTCTTCCTCGCTTCGCGCGCCCGTCTCTTCCTGAAGAGCCCGCGCGCCGTGCGCATCGCAAACCGCGTCAGCGCCGGCACCATGGCCGGCGCGGCGGCCGCCATCGCCACCCGCTGATCAGCCGGTGAGCGCCGCGCGCAGCTTGTCGTTGATCGGCGCGGCGAGGTAGCGGAGGCGGTCCTCCTCGGCAAGGTTCTTGCCGTAGGTGCGCAGCAGCTCCGGCATGGTGACGGGCTCGCCGTCGAAGGGCGTGTAGGTTACAGCATCGCCGGCCTGGATGACGCCGTCCCGCAGGACGCGGCAATAGAAGCCCGGCCGGCCCGCCTGCATGAAGCGTTTCGCAAAGGCCGGATCGCCCATCCGGGCGGTCAGCGTGTTGCAGGGGATGCGGGTGGAGGTCACTTCGAGGAGCACGCTCTCCGTCTCGAACCGGTCGCCGACGGAAACGCTGCGGCTGTCGAGGCCCGAGATGACGAGGTTTTCGCCGAAGGTGCCGGGCGCGACGGTCCGGCCGAGCTCCTTCGACCACCAGTCGAGATCGATGGAGCCGAGGCCGTAGACCGCCTGTTCCGGCCCGCCATGGTGCTTGCGGTTGCAGATGGCGTCGCCGAGAAGGCCCTCGCGGTCGACGACCACGGCCGCATCGGTCGGCGTCTTGAAAATGCCGGTCTTGTAGCTTTTGCCGGGAACCGGCCGGGCAAGGCCCGTGCATACCGCGACTATCCTGATCAGTGCTGCCTCCCGCGAGGTGGATTCCGTTTCCCCTTGATATGGGCTAGATACCGGCAATGGCAAAACGAGTCACCGGCCCCGAAATCGAAAAACTCATCCAGCTTCTGGCGAAGGTGCCGGGCCTCGGGCCCCGCTCGGCCCGCCGTGCGGCGCTGCATCTCGTCAAGAAGAAGGACCAGCTTCTCGGCCCCCTCGCCGAGGCGATGGGCGAGGCGCATCGCAAGGTGCGCATCTGCTCCTGCTGCGGCAATGTCGATACCAGCGATCCCTGCACGGTCTGCACGGATGTGCGGCGCGACCAGTCGGTCATCATCGTCGTCGAGGACGTCTCCGACCTCTGGGCGCTGGAGCGCGCCGGGGCGATGAACGCGGCCTACCACGTTCTCGGCGGCACGCTCTCGCCGCTCGACGGCGTCGGGCCTGATGATCTCAACATCCGCGGCCTCGTCGACCGGGTGGCGAAAGGGGACGTGCGCGAGCTGATAATCGCCGTCAACGCGACCGTCGAGGGCCAGACGACGGCGCATTACATCACCGACCAGCTCTCCGGCCTCGACGTGAAGATCACGCGGCTCGCCCATGGCGTGCCCGTCGGCGGCGAGCTCGACTATCTCGACGAAGGCACCCTGACGGCGGCGCTGCGCGCCCGCACGGCGATCTGAGGAGACCCATGCAGCTCATTCGCACCGTTCTCAAGGCTTCCGCCGGCATCGCGCTGATCGCGCTTGGCCTTGCTCTTCCCGCCCATGCAGCCTCCAAGGCCGAGGTGGAGAAGATGTTTCGCGCCTGGATCGACAGGGATCTCTGGCCCTCGGCCCGCAAGGAGGGCGTGAGCGAGCGGACCTTCCGCGCCGCCATGCAGGGTGCGACGCTCAACTGGGACCTGCCCGACCTCGTTCCGCCCGGCTCCAGGTCGAAGAAGGAGCAGGCGCAGAGCCAGGCGGAGTTCTCCTCGCCGGGCGCCTATTTCTCCGAAAAGCGGCTACAGAGCCTTGCCGGCCGGGGAGGCAGCCTTGCCAGGACCCATGCCGCCACGCTGCGCAGGATCGAGAAGCGCTTCGGCGTGCCGGGCGAGGTCGTCCTTGCGGTCTGGGGCCGCGAATCCGGCTTCGGCAGCGCGAAGATCCCCTATTCCGCCGTGGATGTGCTGGCGACGAAGGCCTTCATGTCCACCCGCAAGGACATGTTCCGCAAGGAGCTGGGGGCCGGGGCGCTCGGCCGGCCGCAGTTCATGCCGACGAGCTTCCTGAAATATGCCGTCGATTTCGGCGGCGGCGGGGTGCGCGACATCTGGGGCTCGGTGCCGGACAGCCTCGCCTCCATCGCCAATTACCTGGCGCAGAAGGGCTGGCAGGCCGGCCGCGGCTGGGGCTACGAGGTCTCCATTCCGGACGGCGTCTCCTGCGCGCAGGAAGGCCCGGACCTCGCCAAGCCGATCTCGGCCTGGGCATCGAGCGGCATCACGCGCATTTCCGGCAAGGCGTTTCCGGCGGGCGAGGCGAAGGCATCCGGCATGATGCTGGTGCCGGCGGGAACGCACGGGCCGGAATTCATCGTCACGCCGAATTTCTACGTGATCAAGGAATACAACAATTCCGACCTCTACGCCCTCTTCATCGGCAATCTCGCCGACCGCATCGCCTTCGGCAGCGGCCCGTTCCGGGGCGAATGGGGCGATGTCGGCAAGATGCTGCGCTCGGACGTGCTCGCCATGCAGAAGGCGCTCGTCGCCAGGGGTTACGATGTCGGCAAGGTCGACGGCCTGCCCGGCTACAAGACGCGCCGTTCGCTCGGCGACTGGCAGGCCAGGAGCGGGCTTGCGCCGACCTGCTATCCGGATGCCTCGCTGAAGGCGAAGCTTCGCTAGAGCAGGCCGAACGGAAGTGCGCGAGGGTTCGCGTCCGCAATTGCCGGGAAATTACCGGGCGCCGCGTGCCTAGTGAATTTCGATCTGCCGCTTGAAGCGCTCGTATTCGTGCGGGACGATCGTCTGCCGCTCGATCATGCGGTGGACGCGCGGATCCTCCGCGCCGCGGTGCAACTGGCGCAGCCTCTCGCCGTTGGCGGCATCCGCATGGGTGCGGCGCAGGTTGTGGCGCACATATTCCACCCAGGTCGGCACATGGTAGGTCTCCGTCCAGATCGTCGGGTTTTCCAGGTCGCGCATCAGCGCCCACTGGCCGGCGCCGTCGCGGATGCGGATGCGCCGCCGCTCGGTCATCGTCTCCAGGAATTCGGGGATGTCCGCCTCCGCGATCTCGTAGTCGATGAGGACGACGATGGGGCCGCTGCGCGGCTTCAGGTCGAGCGGCAGGTCCGGCTCGCTGAAGCGGCCCAGCGGATCGACATTGAGGCTCTGCAGTTCCGGCAGGCCGTAGCGAAGGCCGAGCGCCGCGCCGGCGACCATGACGACCGCGGAGGCGAGCAGCGCGGCCTCCGCGCCGCGCGTGTCCGCCGTCGTGCCCCAGATCCAGCTTCCGGCGGCGATCCCGCCGAAGGTCGTCGTCTGGTAGAGCGAGAGCGCGCGGGCGACCACCCAGCGCGGCGTGGAGAGCTGGACGGTCGTGTTGAAAAGCGAGAGCGCCATCACCCAGGAGGCGCCGGCGATCAGCAGGACCGCGCCGGTCAGGACGGCGGACGAGCTGACGGCCGAGACGGTGGCGCTCGCCGCAAAGCCGGTGAAGGCGAGGCGGGCGATGGTCTCGCTGGTCAGGCGCTCGCGCACCCGGGCGTTCATCAGCGCGCCGCCGACGGCGCCGAGCCCCGAACAGCCGAGCAGCACGCCGCAGGGGAGGGGCGCGCAGCAGCCCCTGGCGGATATTCGGCGACAGGGAGACATAGCGCGGGCCCGCCGAGATGGCGCGGCCGAAATCCTCCCGCGGCAGCGTGCTTGGCGAAACCTTCGGCTTCCAGCGGACGAGCGCGTAGAGCAGGGCGAAATAGCTGAACGTGTTGGCGGCGAAGGCCGCCGCCGCCCCCGCCGCCGCGACGATCACGCCGCCGATGGCCGGGCCGACGCTGCGGGTGATGTTGAAGCCCATGCTGTTGAGAGAGACGGCCGCCGGCAGGTCCTCGCGCGGCACCATGTCGCCGACGGAGGCCTGCCAGGCCGGATTGTTGAGGGCGGTGCCGCAGCCGATGAGGAAGGTGAAGGTGAGGAGAAGCCAGGGCGTTATCGCGCCGTACCACGCGCAGAGCGTCAGGGCGATCGAGACCGTGAACATGAAACACTGGGCCGTCAGCATCAGCTTGCGCCGGTCGAAATTGTCGGCAAGTGCGCCGGCGGCGACGGAGAAGAGCATGATCGGCAGGGAGGTGGAGGCCTGCACCAGCGCCACCATGTTGGCCGAGGAGGAGATCGAGGCCATCATCCAGGCCGCGCCGACGGACTGGATCAGCCCGCCGAAATTCGAGATCAGGCTGGCTGCCCAGATCACCCGGAAGGTTTCGTTTCGGAAGGGGGCGAGGGGGGATGTCCGGTCCGGCACGATGGGCACTCATTCTCGACGCAGCGTTGTGTGCAATCTAGTTCATGGGACGAAAGCGGCAAGCCGGCGGCAGGAAAGAAAGACCCCTCCTCGCAAAGGAGGAGGGGCTAGACCAGCCGCTCCGCTGGCGCGCGATTTCGAACGATGAGCAAGCCCCCTGTGGGGGAGATGCCGGCTGGCAGAAGGGGCGGCCCCGCGCAACCGGGGCGTTTAAGGTAAGCCCCCCAAGGGGGAGGGGCTTACCGTGCCACACTCTCTGCATCCCATTTCGAACGATGAGCAGGCCCCCTCCTTCTTCCCGCTTGTGGGGCAAATGCCGGCAGGCGATGGCGAACTTACGCCGACCTTGCAATTCCGGCGAACCCGGTCTATATCACCCTCAAATTCTTGATCGTCAGATGAAGAGTGGGCCCGCGAGGACCCGCTCTTTTTTATTGCCCCGATCGAGCGCATCATAACGACTATCCCGGGAGGGCATGTCATGACCGACACGACCCAGACAGAAATCGCCGTGGAGCCGAGGCTCGTCGTCGAGACCGGCCTCGACCGGCGCGTTGCCGACATCATCGAGCCGACCATCGAGCAGATCGGCTACCGCCTCGTGCGGGTCCGGCTGTCCGCGCAGAACGGCGCGACGCTGCAGATCATGTGCGAGCGCCCGGACGGCACCATGACCGTCGAGGACTGCGAGAAGGTCTCGATGGCCGTCTCGCCGGTGCTCGACGTTGAGGATCCGATCGACAAGGCGTATCATCTGGAAGTGTCGTCGCCCGGCATCGACCGGCCGATGGTGCGCAAGTCGGACTTTTCGCGGTGGCTCGGCCACCTCCTGAAATGCGAGACGTCGATCCTCGTCGACGGGCGCAAGCGCTTCCGCGGCAAGATCGTCGCGACCGACGAGAACGGCTTCACGCTGGAACGCGACCAGCCCGCCGCCGGCGACGAGCCGACGGTCGTCATCCCCTTCACGGCACTTGCCGAGGGACGGCTGATCCTGACCGACGAACTGATCCGCGATGCGCTCGCCGCCGACAAGAAGGCGAAGGCCGCGCAGGCCGCCAACCAGAACGACGAAGACGGCGACGACGAAGAATGAGTTTGTGAGTGCGTTCCGCCCACTAAGGCGGGGCGGAGAGGACGGAACCGGAGCGGCGCGCCGCTCCACGGATGCCGGCGGCAGTGCCCCGGCTCGACCATGGAGACCTGAGACAATGGCAGTCAGTGCGAACCGGCTTGAGCTTCTGCAGATCGCGGATGCCGTGGCCCGTGAAAAGGTCATCGACCGCGAGATCGTGCTTGCCGCGATGGCCGACGCCATCCAGAAGCCGGCCCGCTCGCGTTACGGCACGGAATCCAACATCCGCGCCGACATCAATTCCAAGACCGGCGAAATCCCCCTCCAGCGCCTGCTGGAAGTCGTCGAGCATGCCGAGGACTATTCCACCCAGATCCCGCTGGAACTGGCGCGCGACCGCAACCCGGATGCCAAGCTCGGCGACTTCATCGCCGACCCGCTGCCGCCGATGGATTTCGGCCGCATCGCCGCCCAGTCGGCCAAGCAGGTCATCGTGCAGAAGGTGCGCGAGGCTGAGCGTGACCGCCAGTACGACGAATACAAGGACCGCATCGGCGAGATCGTCAACGGCACGGTCAAGCGCGTCGAATACGGCAACGTCATCGTCGACCTCGGCCGCGGCGAAGGCATCATCCGCCGCGACGAGATGATCCCGCGCGAGAACATGCGCTACGGCGACCGCGTCCGCGCCTATGTCTACGACGTGCGCCGCGAGCAGCGCGGCCCGCAGATATTCCTGTCGCGCACCCATCCGCAGTTCATGGTGAAGCTCTTCACCATGGAAGTGCCGGAAATCTACGACGGCATCATCCAGATCAAGTCGGTCGCCCGCGACCCGGGCTCGCGCGCCAAGATCGCCGTCATCTCGAACGACTCGTCCATCGATCCGGTCGGTGCCTGCGTCGGTATGCGCGGCTCGCGCGTCCAGGCCGTCGTCGGCGAGTTGCAGGGCGAGAAGATCGACATCATTCCGTGGAGCCAGGACCCGGCCTCCTTCATCGTCAACGCCCTGCAGCCGGCGGAAGTCGCCAAGGTCGTTCTGGACGAGGATGCCGAGCGCATCGAAGTGGTCGTTCCGGATGAGCAGCTCTCGCTCGCCATCGGCCGCCGCGGCCAGAACGTGCGCCTCGCCTCGCAGCTCACCGGCTGGGATATCGACATCCTGACGGAGGCCGAGGAGTCCGAGCGCCGCCAGAAGGAATTCAACGAGCGCACCAACCTCTTCATGGACTCGCTCGACGTCGACGAGATGGTCGGCCAGGTCCTGGCTTCCGAAGGCTTTTCCGCCGTCGAGGAACTGGCCTATGTCGATCTCGACGAAATCGCCTCCATCGACGGCTTCGACGAGGACACGGCCCAGGAAATCCAGACCCGCGCCCGTGAATATCTCGAGCGCATCGAGGCCGAGATGGACGCCAAGCGCAAGGAACTCGGCGTTTCCGACGAACTGCGCCAGATCGACGGCATGACGGGCCAGATGCTCGTCGCCCTCGGCGAGGACGGCATCAAGACGATGGAAGACTTCGCGGGCTGCGCGGCCGACGACCTCGTCGGCTGGTCGGAGCGCAAGGACGGCGAGACGAAGAAGTTCGAGGGTCTCTTCTCGAAGCTCGAGGTCTCCCGCGCCGAGGCCGAGGCCATGATCGTGCAGGCCCGCCTTGCGGCCGGCTGGATCACGGAAGAGGACCTCGCCACCGAGGAAGAGGCTGTGGAAGGTGCCGTGGAAGGCGCCGAGCAGGACGCCTGACCGGCGTCCTGTACGGTTCGACATGCCGCCCGCCCCGTTGCGCAGCGGTTTGCGTTGGCGAGAGCGGAAACCTATATGGGCAAGAAGGACGACGGCGTGAACGACCGCATGTGCATCGTGACGCGCGAAAGCGGCGATGCGGATGACCTCATCCGCTTCGTCGCAGGTCCCGACGGCAGCGTCGTGCCGGACCTCAAGCGTGAACTCCCCGGACGCGGATGCTGGGTGAAGGCCGAACGGGCGATCGTCGACAAGGCGGTCGCCAGGAAGCTTTTCGCCCGCGCCCTTCGGGCGGATGCCAAGGCGGGCCCGGAGCTCGGGGCCGATGTGGACCGGCTTCTCGCGGCCCAGCTCGGCGGCATGATGAACATGGCGCGCAAGGCCGGCCAGTTCATCACCGGCTCGACGAAGGTCGACCAGGCGGTGCGCTCTTTGGCCGCCCTTGCCGTGTTCCACGCGACGGATGCGGCCGAGGACGGCGTGAGGAAGATCGACCAGGCGAGGAAGGCTGCAAGCTTCCTCACCGAAGACGAGACGCAAATACCCTCCTTCAGGCTCTTCTCCGAGGGCGAATTGGAGGGCCTTTTGGGCCAGAATGCTTTTATCCATGCCGCAGCGCTTGCAGGGCAGGCAGGTGAGGGTGTAGTGAAGCGCGCAATCATGCTCGAAAAATACCGGGGCGGCGCCCGGGTGGGAGCACATGGCGGCGCTGGCCAGCCAAACCAATGACGCGGTCACCGGCATTCCGCCGGACGAAATCGCATTGGATGTACACAATTGAACGACAGGGTCCGATCCGCATCCGGCCCTGATCTTAGGAACGGAACGGAATGACCGACAACGAAGACGACAAGACGATCAGTGTGGCTGGCAAGAAGACCCTGAGCCTGAAGCCCTCGGGGGGTCACCAGGGAACCGTGCGCCAGGACATGGGGCGTGGCCGTACGAAGGCCGTCGTGGTCGAGACCCGCACGAAACGCCATGTCTCCCGCCCGCGCGAGGTGCTCGCGGCGCCGGACCCTGCC
>Ga0066256_1004858_pt1 | contig 11592 bp, 4 predicted proteins | sample ThiBio_1000_biof_FD_87107 | JGI IMG/M metagenome (GOLD analysis project Ga0066256, IMG submission 87107) | Wastewater bioreactor microbial communities from Cape Town, South Africa - Thiocy_expt_1000_biof (version 2) | ecosystem: Engineered > Bioreactor > Thiocyanate-remediating >...
GGACGACGGCGGCGGCGGTTGACTCCGGCGGCGGCGGCTGACAACGGGGGCGGCGGCTGACAACGGCGGCGGTGGTTCGTGACAACGGCGGTGGTTGGTGACGTCGGCGGCGGCCAATGACAGCGGCGCCAGACGACGGTGGCGGCGGCTGACGACGGTGGCGGCGGTGTCTGCTGATGGCGGCGGTGGTGGCTACTGATGGCGGCGGCGGCGGCTGATGACGGCAGTCGCGGCTGAATGCGGCTGATCATGACTGTTTGCGCTGCCAGCGACATGAACGCTGGCAGCGGCTGGCTCCCGGCTCTGAGCGGCCCGGCGATGGCCGCCGCCGCCAATACACCGCCGCCAGCGTCCCTTCATGGAGCTACTCTGTTTTCGCCATCAACGACGGTGCTGTCCTGCGACGGCATGCCGAGCCCACCCGGGCCGCCATCAGAAAGGTGGTTGCGCGCTCCGGCCTGTTTGAAACCTCCTTCCCCGCTTTCACCGCTCCTTCCCCCGATTCCACCCCTCCTTCCCCCATTTCACACCTCCCGACCCAATGCAATGGATTAAATACCGAAGGAGTACCGCCCAGGCATCGACGGATTTCCACCGGGCCCCGACGGCTTTCCACCACATTCAAGGCCCGGTCGCGCCAGCGCCCCTCCTCGTTAACAGGTCACACGGCGGAGGAGGCGGAGCGCGACAGGGTGCCAAACGCCGGCTTGCTGGGTATGCCGCCACCAGAGGCGGCGCGCGCCAGGTAGGGCGAGTGGCCCGGTAGGCCGGTGCCCGTTGCAGAGGTCGCTGTCGCCGCTGTTGCTGCCGCCGCCGCGGTTGCCAGCGCCGCCACGCGGGCCGCCAGCGCTGCTGCCGTGGCGCCCTCCGCCTCGCCGCTCGCAGCCTCAGACGCCACCCAGCCCGGCAGCCACACCGTCACCAGCGCGTCAGCCGCCGCCGGCGCGCTGCACACCGCCAGCAGCAGCGCCACACTCTCGTCTGCAGCGGGTGCGCGACCGCCCGCCACCAGCGCGCCCAGCAGCGCCGCCACCACACCTGGTAGCGTCGCCTCCGCCACTGCTGCCACCCCAAACGGCGAGCAGTCGCGCTCCAGCACCGCCAGGCACAGGCAGGCGTAGCGGTACACGTGCAGCGGCGCGGCGGGGTGCGCCAGCCACGCGGTGAGGAACTGCAGCGCCAGCACAATGACGGCGGCGGCGGTGTCAGACGCTGCCACGCGCGCCCGCACGCTGCCGGCAAGTGCCGCGCCGCCGCAAAGCGCCCCGCCGCCAGACCACCCCGTCAGCGCCCGCCACTGGCTGCGCACCACCTCACGCGCCAACGCGCAGGCGGGCATGGCCAGGTCGTCCGCGGCGGCGCAGCTGCCAGGCGTCGCCAGCGCCGCCAGCGGGCCAGACAGCAGCTGGCTGGCAGCCAGCCAACCAGCTGCGGCAGGTGCAGGTGCCGGCGCACCGCCACCGCCGTCCCCCAGCGCCGCCCATGCGCGCGGGCTGGTGGCCACGGTGGCGCGCAGCAGGCGCAGGGTGGCAACGGTGCATGCCCAGAACGCGGGCGGCGCACCGTCCGCCGGCATGCTGCCCGCCACGCCCGCCATGCCGCCCACCAACGGCGCCACGCCCGCCAGCAGCGCCGCCACGTCGTCAGCCGGCAGGGCGGTGCGCAGGCAGGCGGCGGCGCGGCACGCCAGCGTCAACACCTCCGCCGCCGCCACACACGGCGTCAGGCGGCTGAGACGGCCGGTGGCGCTGCGCAGCACGCACCGCTCCGGCTCCAGCCCGGCACCCAGTAGGGTGCCCAGCCCACTGGCGCCGTCACGCAGCGCGGGCGCCAGGAGCGCCGCCACCGCCTCCTTGGCGCCACCACCCTCGCCCGCCACGCCGTGCAGCACCGCCACCAGCAGGCCAACGGCGCGCGACAGACTCTGTGAGGCGGCGCGGTCAACCAGGACGGCAGGCACGCCACCGGTAGCAGGCGTGCCACCGCCGCCCGCTGCCACCGCGCTGCACAGCGGCAGCAGCAGTTGCATGGCGGTCGCGTGACGCTGCTCCGCGTCTGTGTCCAGGTGCGCCAGTGCAGCCGCGGGCGCCGCCAGCAGCAGGCGACAGGCGGCTGCCAGCAGCCCGCCTTGATGCGCAGGACGCAGGCCGCCCAACAGGCGCGCCACGCCTGGCGCACACCCGCCACCACCTGCAGGGCCACCGCCAGGTGGCGCATACAGCAACGCCTCGCCCGCCGCCATGCCCACGCCGCGGGCACGCGCCACCGTGCGCAGCGCGTCGCCGGCGGCGAGACCGCTCACCACCGCCACACCTGCCGCCGCCAGCGCCACGGGCGCCGCCAAGATGGAGGTGTCCAGCACCAGCAGCGCGCCCGCCAGGGCGTCGTCTACCACGACCGCCAGCGCCGGCAGCGCGGCGCCGCCGTCTGCTGCCGCCGCCGCCGCCTTCACCTCATCATTCAGTAGCGGCAGGTGGGCGCGCAGGCAGCCCAGTGCGGCGGCAAGGAGCGCGCCAAACCCGCCGCCGCGCAGGTGCCACGTGCGCTCGCGCGCCACGCCCAGCACCTGCGCCATGACACGAAAAATGGGCGTCTCACTTACGCGGCCACCGGCGGTGGCGGCCACGATGGGGCCCACGTTCCCCAGCAGCGCCAGCAGCGTGGTGGCGTCTGCCAGCGCCGCCGCATGCGCGTCGGTGGCGCCGCCCGGCGCACCGCTGTCCAGCACATCCGCCAGTTCCACCACGCCCGCCAGCGTGGCCATCAGTGCCTCGCCCGCACCTGCCACCACGTGCGCCGCCACTGCCGGCAGCGCGCACATGGACGCCAGCAGGGAGGCGCACTGCGCCATGTAGCGGCGCGCCCGCCGGCCGCCGGCTCCGCTCCCCCACGCCGCACTCTCGCCCACCATCATACCGCCGCCACCGCCGCTACCGCCACCACTTATTCCAATGCCGCCGAGCTCGGTGTCGTCACCGTCAGCGTCATCTCCCGGCGGCGCGGCCAGCGCCGTGCGCACCGCCAGGCTGGCTGCCTCTGCATCCTCGTCATCAGGCAGCTCTGCTAGCGCGACAGCGGGGCCGTCGCCACCCTCCATAGCTGCCGCGTACGCCAAGTATGGTAAGGGGGCACGCAGGCGGCGTGGCTGCACCGGCAATGCATGTAGTCCGCCACCGCTGCCGCCGCCGCTACCGACAAAGCTACCAGCACGACCAAACCCGCCTGCCGACCCTACGCTGGCTGCATGCCCGCGGTGCGCCCCCGCCACGGGGAAGCCACCTGTCAACGACGCACGACTGACAGCGCTGCTGCCGCTGCCGCCGCCGCCACCGCCATAATAATCACCACCGCGCCCTAGCCCACTGCTATCGCCTTCCTCGTCGTCGTCGCCCGCGCCCCTCCCGCTGCCGCCAGCCGCCGCTGCTGCCGCCGCTGCCGCACCGCCGCCGCCGCACCGCACCTGCAGGCGCTGCAGCAGCTGGTCGCCCAGCGTAGTAAAGACGGGCGTGTACAGCGCCAGTGTGTGCGCTGACGCGCCGCCGTCGTCTGACAGGCGCGCCAGAAGGGCGCGCCAGGGCGCAAGGGAGCGGCAGAATGACTCCACGCTGGGCTGCGCCAGTGTGAACACAAACAGGAGCTCGCAGAAGCGCAGGAGCGGGAAGGCGCCGGGCTCACCGTCCGCCGCGCCGCCCTCCATGCGCGGCAGCACAACATCCACAACCGCATCCAGGAAGTCTTGCAGCGCGTACAGCGTGTCGTCGCCTGTCTCCCCCAGCGCCGCCAGCCGCGCTGCCGCGGCGGTGGCGTCCAGCGGCGCATACAGCGCGTCGTCGCCACCCGCGCGCGCCACGCCGCAGGCGGCCGCAAGGAATACCAGCGACTGTGACGCGAGGGAGGGCACGACGGGTGAGGCAGCGACGGGTGGTAGCGGCTGGCGGCGGATGCAGGCGGTTAGGACACCAAGCGCGGCGGCGGCCACAGGCGCGCTGCCGTCCGCGTCGCCAAACCCGCCGCCCGCCAGCGCCAGCAGGATGGACACCAGGTCTGGCGACACAAAGGCGGGCGCCTGGAAATGAGTTGCCAGGCCGTCCAGCGCCGCCAGCAGGGGTGCCGTCACCTCGTGGTCCCACGCGCCCACCTCCGCAGGTGCAGCCGCTACCAGCTCATTGCGGCGCTGGAACAGTGCACCCAGCGACGCCAGCAGGTCTGGCAGCGCTGCCGTCACGCCCGCAACCAGCATGCCCCGCGCGCCCTCCCCGCCACCTAGTGACGCCCCGCCGCGCGTTAGCTGCCCACCACTACTACCGCTGCCGCTGCCGCTACCACTACTACTACTACTGCTTCGCGTCGCGGTAAACCAGGCGGCGAGCGCCTCGTTCAGCAAGCGCAACCCGCCCGCCGGTGTGGCGGCCACGGCAGCGCTTAGCTCGCCCCAAAAGGCACTAAACGTGGCCTCCGGGTCACTACCCACCAGCAGCGCCACGGCACGGCCCGCCATGCGGCACACCGCGCCCGACGTGGGTACCGCGGGCGACGACCCAAGTGCATATGCTAGAGTGACACTGTACGCAGACGCGCGTGCACTGTCATCCAGCGCGTGCATCCATCCGCCTTCCAGCGCGCCCGCCGCCATGGACAGCAGCAGCACGGTGGCGGGTGGCGTGAGCAGGGGCGCGGCCATCGGCGCCGTCGCCGCCTGTCCCGCCGCCAGCGCCGCAATGCAGGCCGGCAGGCATGCCGCCGGGCTCGCTTTCAGTGCCACCAGCGCTGCCTCTGCCGCGTGCCGCTCCTCGACCGGCCGGCGGGCGTCATAGAACGCGACCGCCGCCGCCGCCAGCGTCCCCACGTCCATTGCGGGTGGGTTGGGGGGTGGGTTGCAGGGAGGGTGGCAACGGTTGCGGGCGTCGTCGAGGGTCAAGGTGGTGTCGTTCACGGTGCCCGTCAACGGTTGTGTGGCATCAAGGGTTGCTCCACCAGCGATGGCGTGGCGTCAACGGTGGCATTGACAATCGATGCCAGCGTGGCATCGACAATGGTGGTGGTGGTGGTGGTGCGTGCCAGAACGGCGGGTGGGGGCCAAGGGGGGGCAGGAATAAGCGGTCGGTAAATATCAAACTACCGCGGCACCGTCACAAAACTAACCACCAAACCACTCAACAGCTGTGTTTGCTACATTTGGCGCTTGTTGTTCATGTACTTACCGTGCGCGTTACAGTTGTCCCCACCCGTATTTACCTCACCTCTGTGGCGTTCTCCCCCTCTCCTCTCCTCTCCCCTCCTCTCCTCCTCTCCTCTCCCCTCCCAGCAGTGCTGGATGAACGCTGTTCTAACTGGCCAGGATGATTACTTGAGAGTTGCCTAAACCAAGCTGAGATTTACAGCAACCCACCGCTCTTGTAGCAACACTACTGCTTAGCAACAGACAACAGCGTCGCTGCTCTCTCACCGGAAACCTTTTGTACAATCATACCTCTCATACCGGTACCAGCCTGGGGGAAGAGCAGAGGAGAAGAGAAGGAGAGGAGGTCGTGGTCTGACACAGCAGTCTGGGCTTCCTACCGGACAACCACGCAGTGAACAACCACGCGGCGAATTGGTGCAATACTTGCAGGGTTACGCGCATGCGTACCATTTGCGTGTGGTTGTGCGTCTGTTTGTTGCATTCACCGCTGCCTTTCGTATTGCTTTCGTTGCGCACCATCATCGTCCTGTGTTCACCTCCCTCTCCCCTGCCTACCTTTCGCTCTCTCCCTTGCTACTTAGTACTTGCCTCCTTGCTGTCACCCACACCCTCCTTCCCACTCCCAGTCGGAGGGACGCCGACCAGGATGGCGGCGGTAGTGCCGCCGGTACTGCCGCCGGCAGCAGCGGCGCCGGTGCTCGGCGGTGCTGCCGCACCGGCGCTCATAGCACCAGCCACAGCAGCGGCCGCAGCAGCCGCACCGCCGCCCGCACCAGCACCAACACCCGCACCATCACAACTATCAACGGCAACGGGCGGCGCGCCATTCCTGCGCGCGGTGGCGGTGGTGACGTTTGACGTGGACAGCGGGCAGACGCCGGTGTACTCGTACCCGGCGGGCGGCCTGACGGAGGCGGAGCTGAAGGCCATCGCATACCTGGCGCTGCCGGACTCCAACACGAGCGTGTTGCAGGACCTGGTGTACGCCTTCCGTGTGCGCTCCGATAGCCTGCCCCTCTTTGCTTCCACGCCGCTGCACCACGCGTACACGTACGGCGCCGCCTTCTTCCGCCAGCGGCGCGACGCGGCCGTGCGACGCGGCTACGTGCAGACGTCCGTCGTCGCGCTCTCCCCTGCGCCATTCACCGCGCTGCTCAAGTCGGTGGCGCGCATGCTCGGCCGCGCATACTTTGACATGGAGGCGGGCGGCGGCGGCGGGGAGGCGGCGCTGGCGGCGGGGTGGGAGGACGTGCGCCGGTGGCCGCCCCTCGTGTCAGGCGCCACCCTAGACCTGCCGCTGCTGGGCGGCCTGCTGTCATTCACGGTGCCGTGGGTGGGTCTGGATGCTTACCGACCACGCCAGCCGCGTGCCGCGGTGGCGGACGCAGCTGCTGCAGCTGTGGCGCCGGCGGCAGTGGTGGGTGCACCTGCGCATGCTGCTGCCCCGGCGCTGGTGGCACGGCCACCCGCAGCACGCAGCGTGTCGCTGGCAGACGCTGCTGCTGCCAAGTCAGTAGAGCTACCGGGCCTGTTCCAGGATGTGGGCCTGTACTCTGTGTTCCGCTCCCTTACGCCGTCGCTGTGGCACCTGTGGGAGCTGGCCATCACGGGCGCGCCAATTCTGGTGACGGGGCCCTCGCCCGAGGTGGCTGGCGACGCCGTGTTTGCCATCGTGTCTCTTGTGTCGCCGCTGGAGTACTGCGCCGACTTCCGCCCTTACTTCACGCTGTACGACGCGGACTATGAGGCCATTGTGGCTGCATCTGGCACGCACAGTGCCAGTGCTCCGCGTCACGGCCTGCCGCCACCCGGCGCGGTTGTGCGGGGGCCACCTCGCCCCCCAGCGCTGCCTACCGTGCCGCCGGTCCCGGCAGGCGGCGGTGGCGGCGGTGGTGGCGGCGGCGGACGCGGCCGTGCTGCCGCGCCGCTGCTGCTGGGAACCACTAACCCCTTCTTTGTGAAGGCGCTGGAGGCGTGGCCAAACGCGGTGTGGCTGGGCGCGCACCCCACGCGCGGCGTGGGCGGTGTGGCAGGCACACGGCCAGCGGCACGTGATGGCGACGAGGCGCCAGCTAGTCTGCGTGCCAGCGCCGGCGGCGGTGGTAGCGGCGGCGGCGGTGGCCGTGGGTACACGCTGGCTGACGTGAAGACGCGCATCATTGGCGATGGCGAGTCGCTTGCGGCTGTGCTGCCCAGCCCCGGGCAAGAGACGTCAAGTGGCGCCGTGTTTGTCATGCGCCGCAAGCCGGCTCTGCAACCTGACGCCGGCGTGTTGAGCCAGCTGCTGCGGGTACGGCCGGGAGACGAGATGGGCCGCCAGCTGCGCATTTGCACCACCCCCACCGCCGCCACCGCGCCGTCGCCTGCCAGCGGCGCGGCACGGCGCGCCGAGTCCGCACCGCCGTCGGCAGCCACCACGCCGGTACGGCCAACTGTCGGCGGTGGCGGCGGCGGTGGAGGCGGGGGCCGCGGCGGCTCCCCCGCCCCGTCCCCCCCCCCCGGCGCCCCCCCCGCCCCTGGGCACCGCCCCCAGGTTTTTTGCCCCGCCCAGGCGGCCGCGGCCGGGCGCCACCCCCCCCGCTTCCCTAACAACCCCCCCCCCCCGCCCCCCCTCCCCCGCCCCCCCCTCCCCCTCCCCCCCCCCCCCTGACCGCTACTTTGCGCTGGACAAGCGCGTGAACGAGGCAGCAGCGGCGGCGGCATTGCGCGGCCCTGTAGGGGCGGGCCCCCGCATTCCTGCCTCCCTCCTGCCATCACCCCCCGGCGGGGGTGGCGGGCCGCCGCCGCCACTGCCGTTGCCGCCGCCGCCTTTGGCAATTCCCTCCCCGCTTGGCGACGCGGGCCGAGCGGTCAGTGGCGGCGGCGCAGTGCGGTCCCCTGCATCGTTGCCACCCGATGCCCCCCGCCCCGCGCCGCCGCCTGGCACGTTTGCCCCCGTGGCACCCGCCGCGGCGACCGGTAGCAGCGCCGCCGCCGCCGCCGTACACACGTACGGCCCGTACGATGACCTGGCAGCAGCCTGCCTGGCGCGGTTTGACGAGGCGTCGTTCATGGCGGCGCTGGAGGCGGCGGGCGGCCCCCGCCACAAGCTGCTGCGTGACCACTGCGACTGGCGCGCGCTGTACACCGCCTTCATGGCGTCACCGCACTTCCACCCCTGGTTTGCGGCGCGCCGGCACGAGGTGGGCACGCGCCTTGCCGCCATCTCACGCGCCCTGCGCATGTCAGTGACGGTGGAGGAGCTGCTGCCGCCCGCCCTCCTCGCCGCCGCCGCCGTCGTCCTGCCGCTGGCACCCTCGTCATCAGCAGGCACGCCACGGTGGATTTCCGCGCCCTCCCCCGCAGCCGCTGGCCACGCCCTCGCCTCCTCCTCCACCACCTCCGCCGGCAGCAGCTTTGATTGCAGCGTCCTGGCACTGCCGTCGCCCCACCACTCGCCGCCGCGCGCCGCCGCCTCCCCGGACGCCACCGCCGCGCCGGCGCCCGCGCCGTCCGGCGGGCTGCGTGTGGTGGGTCGCGGCACGCCGCACGCGGTGGCTATCCAAACCGGCCTGGTGGATGGCTCTCGCGCCGCCGCCGCGCCAGCCAGCCGGTCCAGTACTGGCGCGTCATCCAGCGTCCCTCCCGCACCGCCGCTGCCGCCGCTGGCACCACCGGCGCCGCTGGCGGACGCCGCCAGCCCGCCTGCTGCCCCAGGCAGCAGCCTGCCTGCCTCCTCCCCCACCCTCGCCCCAGCTGCCCCGCCCCGCCTCCTCCGCCGCATCACCGCCGCTGACGCGCGGCGCGCGGAGGAGGCGGCCATGGAGCTGCACTCCAAGATGGTGTCCTGTTTTGTACGTGAGGGCGCCGCGCTGCTGCACGACGCCGATCTGCTTGCCGTCATGCGCTCGCACCTGGTGGCGGTGGAGGCCGCCATGCCGTCGCATGTGCGCTGCGTCGCGCGCGCGCAAGCCGTCGCGGCATCGCCGCTGCTGGCGCACCTGTAATCCTTGTTCTTTATGATGCCTGGCACCGAGTATGGTATGGTACGCGCTGCCGGCGGCTGTCCATCCCTTATGAGGGGTGGTTATTGTAGGGTAGTAACCTAGTGGCGCGCGTTGCAAGAATAATGTTAGTTGATGATGATAGCGGAACATTTGTGTGGTTGCGTGGGCGTGCGTGGCGTGTGCCCCCCTGCTCCCAGGTATTACAGGTTACTTTAACAGATCGATATTGACCCTACACTGCCGCCAGGCCCTCCTCCTCCGCGTCCACAGACAAGGCTGCCAGACCATAGTCAACATCATCAGTGCTGTCGCTGTCATCGTCAGCGGTGCCCACCGCTGCCGCTGCCGACGCCGGTGTCAATGCAGGCACCGACGGTACAGACGCCGGCACCGACGCTGGTGTCGGTGCTACCGCCGCTGCCGCCGCAGCCGTACCGGTAGCCGTGCCGCCGCGCGCATGCGCCAGCAGCGACGCCAAGGCAGTGTTTGTGGCCTCGCCCCGGTTGCTTGCAATGAGCGCCGCCGCGCGTGACGCCACGCCACCCACCAAGTCGTTGGCCTCTTTGGATGACAGGGCCGGCTTGCCGCGTGCGCCACCCATCATGCCACGACCCGCCGACGGCGTGCCAGCGGGGCGCGTTGGTGTGGCGTGCCGACCAGGCTGCGCCCCCGCCCGGCTCGGCGGCGCGGGGGCCGCGGTCGGCGCCGCCCACCAATCATCCTCGCCCTCCTCCAGGGCGCGTGCCAGGCTGCGGGACCACACGCGCATGCCACCGGGCTGCTCAGTGGGCGCCGCGGCCGGTGCACCCCGGCTGCCCCGGCTGCCGGCAACACGAGGGCCGCTGCCAGCCGTCGTGCGCCGCGCTGACGCCGGCGGCGGCTGTGGCACCCGCATCCCTGCCGCCAGCGCCGCACTGGCAGCCGCACCCGCAACCTCCGGGTCGGGTATCATTGAGGAAGTGGAGGTCGGGGCGACGGTGGGGGCGGGCGCAGCGGCGGCACCAACAACGGGCGCGGCGGCACCGACGGCAGACGCACGACGCGGTACAATGCGCGACGGCAACGGTGACCCAGCGCCTAGATCTGACGCTACCAGCAGCGGCTCGCCTGTCATGACCTCCGCCGTGCGCGCCAGCGCGTTGGCAAGGTGGTACATTCGCGTCACGGCGCGGGCGCGTGCCGCGGGCATGGATGCCAGCGCCATGTCTGCACTCTTGAGCTTGGCGGCACGCAAGCCAGGCAGCATCGCCGGCCGCGCCGGCACGGGCGCCGCCGTCTCCTCCACGAGGCTGGCAACGTTCACGTGCTTCTTCTTAAACCGTCGCCGCCGAGGTGGTGCACCGCCTCCCACGTCACCGCCGCCGCCGCCGCCGCCGCCGCCAAGTGGGGAAATAATCTTGGCGGCGGACGCGGTGGTGTGCAGACGCAGGGAGGAAGGGCCAGGGCGGCGGGGCGTCGTCCGGCTGGTAGCCCCCTCAGGCTTGCTGCGACCTCCGCCGCCGCCACCGCCGCCGCGGCGGCTGCCACCGCTGCTGCCCGTGCTGCCGTCGCTGTCAGACCCGGAGGCGGCGTCGCCGCCCGCGGCACCGGCACCTGCCACCTGGAAATGCTCCAGCTGCGCATGCAGCTCGCGCATGGCAACGCTGGCGCGGCGCGCTGCCGCGGTGCGCACCGGCGGGTTGGCAGCGGCAGCGGCGGCGGCAGCGGCGTCTTCATCAGAGGTGTCATCCAGCCCCACCGCGGTGTCTCGCCCGCCGTCATCATCTGCGCCGCTATCGCCGTCGTCATCGCCGTCGCCGCCCGCCCACAGCGGCGCCACCTTCACGTGGTAGTGGCGGCGCAGCCAGGGTGGACCCATGCGCGCCGCTGGCTGGTACACCAGGAACTGCATGTTCAGGCGCCACGCCGCCAGCCGCAGCGCCACGCCCTCAGGTGACAGCCCCGTGTCGGCTGCCAGCGGCTCCACGTACGTGGCATCGTTCACCGCGCCCACCGACTTTTGGCCACGCGAGAACCCCGCGCGCAGCAGCAGGCGCACCGCCACGCGGAACTGCCAAAAATCCAGCGTGCGCCACACGGCTGCCGGCGCGCGCTTGCGGCCCAGCGCCACCGGCGTGCACCGCAGCTGCACACACAGCGACGGGACAATGTCCGGCGCCGGTGCTGCCGCGGGTGCACGGGAGCTGCTGCTGCCGGTGCCAACCGCCACAGGCGGGGCGGGGGCAGACGCAGCCGCAGCCGCCCCCCCCCCCCCCGCTGCCGCCGCGGCCGCCCTGCGCGCCCCCGCGGCAGGCTGCATGCCCGCCGCCCCCACAAACACCGCGGGGGTGTCGGCGGGGCGGAGGGCGGGCGGGAGGCGCCGCCCGCGCCCCAACAAGGGAAACAGTGCCCCACCCACCCCCCCCCCCCGGGCGCCGCCGCCGC
>Ga0066256_1004515_pt2 | contig 11588 bp, 8 predicted proteins | sample ThiBio_1000_biof_FD_87107 | JGI IMG/M metagenome (GOLD analysis project Ga0066256, IMG submission 87107) | Wastewater bioreactor microbial communities from Cape Town, South Africa - Thiocy_expt_1000_biof (version 2) | ecosystem: Engineered > Bioreactor > Thiocyanate-remediating >...
TTGCGTTGGTGGTAGTAGCCGAGACCGAAAAGGGCTTGATCCTCGGCGGGCAACGAAGCCGGAAAAGGTTCAGCGCCCGGGTCCATGGCCTCCATGATCGCACCGATGGTCTTTTCGAGGTTGACGCGCTGCCCCGGCCGCTGCTTGCCGACCTTGGACAGATGGTTGGCTGACCCCTTTTCCAGCAAAGCAAACACCTTGCGCGGGGTGGCCGACGCCGAGCCGTAAAACTTGTCCTTGATGGTGGCATTGACGTTTCGACCGAGGGCGGCGGTCTGAGCCTGCTCATAGGCAGCGAACAGCCGCCCCAGCAGATAGCCCTTGTTGGTGTTTTCCGTATCCAGCGACACGGGCGCCTCCTTGCTCTTGTCCTGCTGCCTGCCGACTTCCATTCGATAGTTCCGAACCAGCATGGCGCGAAGCATCGCGGCCCTGAGGGCGTTCACGTCGCCGTCGGCACGGATGCGCACCAGCACGGCGTTGAGAAGCGTCAGCGGGTAGCGGGTGCCGTGGAGGATCGAGCGCATCCACTCGCCAGCGAGGTTGGGCTGCACATTCTCGCGCTTGCCGAGGACGGCCGTCTCGTTGAGGTAGCGCCAGAGCGGCGGGTAGCCCTCGCGCGGCGCTGGATCGATCGCCATGTCGGCCACGAAGCGCTGGTAGTTTTTGGCAAGCACGCCGAATTCGTCTTCGAACCAAAAGCGGATGGAGATCCTCGCAGCATTGGGAGCGAGCCCGAGAACGTGGAAGCGCACTCCCGTTGCGAGCTCAGGCGCGATGCCCTGAACCGCCTGCTCCCAGACGACGCCATCGCGAATGCGCTTGAGGATGGCGCCGACCTTGCCGGCTTCCACTGCTTCATCGATCTCGTTGAAGCTGCTGCCGAAGATGCTTTCCACCACCTGTGCCGCTTCGGCGTCCGCAGCATCGGCCCAGAACACCGTCGAGGCATCGCCGACCTGGAGCCGATTGCTTTTGCCGGCGAGGAACGCATTCAGCGCGGTCGTGTACTTGAACGCGGCCGCTTCGGAAACCGGGGCATTGGCGCCCTGATCGTGCCCGTAGGAGGTGAAGGCATCGAGATTGAAGGAAACAATCGAGCCGCCCGAAGACTGGCCACCCCAGATGTTCTTGATGGCCGGATGAAGGCGCGCGATCGGGCCAGCATTGCCGCTGACCAGGCAGATCGCGGCGGGTCCTCCACCCTCGTCGGCAGCACCCGTATCGCCGAGTGCCCGGGCAGCATCGCGGTCGTGAATATATCTGCCGCGGAGGCGCTCACTTTCCAAGGCAAAGACGACATTCTGATCCTTCATGTCGTCAGGCCAGAGCGGCGCCAAAAACTGATCCGGCGACCAAGTCGACAGGAACATGCGCAGCGCCCGCAAGCCGGCATCCTGAGAGTCCGCAAGTCGAGCCAGGTGGTAGTCGCGAAAGGCAGCGAACTGAGCGGTTCCGTTACGTCCTTCGACCGCGGTCACGCCCAGAGCAAAGGCCGTCTTGTCCCACAGAAAGAAGGGCTTCGGGCTGGTGCCTGGACGCTTGAAGGATGTGGGCACCTGCATCATGCGCGGCTGCTTCTTCCTACCATCACCTGTCCGAAGGTCAGTGAGATTGGCCACCGATCCGTCATCGTTGAGCGCGACGGCAAAGCCGATCTTCTCGATGGAATAGCCGGGCACCGGAGCACCAGGCAGCCGCTCGTAGGCCCGCGCCAGTGCAGAGAGGATGCTCACCGCAGGACCTCGGGCGAGCCCGGTTGCGGCACGTTCAACACGCCGTCCTCAAGCTTCGCGCGAAAGAACATCGAGGGCTTGCCCGGCGCGGCATGATCGACATCCCACAGCATGAAGCCCAACTCGCGCGTCTCTGCGATGGCAGCCGGCAGCGCGGCATCGGCCGGCAGCAGCTCGAATGCAGCGGCAAACTCTCGGGTGCCGAGGCTGGGCTGATGGAAACACTGCCCCCGGGCCGCACGCCGATTGAAGATATCGAGATGCTTGCCCTCGGTATCATCCGGGCCGGCGAACGGGGACAACTCGAAATGGGCCTCGATGACATAAGCAACGTCGACAAGAACCGTCGCGGCGCGCTGCTGCCGGTCCTCATCGACCACCAGTGACAGGCCATCAAGATCGCCGCGGTTCATGGCGCTTTTCACCTTCGCCACCGACACCTTGCTGCCGACCTCGTTGCGACGGATCGACTGAAAGCGGATCGGCTTGAGAACATGAATACGGTCGACAACCCAGCGGATCGCCGGCTTCCAATGGATGGCTTCGATGATGCCGCGTGCGGCTGAGGGCGTCATCACATCGTAGCTGACGCGCTCGACCTTCATCTCCGGCCGCGTAAAGCAGGCGTGTGCGCCGGACACGCGCAATCTTATGCCGTATGACATGATCCCCAATCCCCGAACAAATAACGAACACAGTTACTCCAACCACGCAAGACCGTAATCTTCCTGCGTTGTAGCGATCAGATCATCCACTGCTCGGACGACAGATACTCGGCGTTTTCCCAGATCAGGCCCACGCGACTGTCATAAAGATCGCTGTTGAGGTCCAGTACCGCAAACTGCTCGCCCCGCAACTTCGGCGCCATGAAGGCCGCGTGCCCGGCGTCGAGCAGCAACGCGCGAGACCGGGGAGGCACCTGCACGACATAGGGCTGGAGCTTCCGGGCCAGGACGGCAGAGGGAATGTGTTCGTTCTCCAGATCTCGAACGGCCTTCCTTGCCTCGTCGTCACCCTGGATGATGACGGGCAACATGCCGCTTTCGATCATGCGGAAATTCTCGGCGGCGGTGCGATAGGCAAAATCGGTACGGCCGCCGCTGATGCGGAATTTGTCGCGGATCGGCTGACAATCGGCACGCCCGCGATCAAGGCCCTCCGCTCCGACGCGCCAGTAGAGTTCGCTGAAGAAATCCTCCATCGCGGCGGGCATGAACAGATCATCATGCTTGTGCATCATGCGCCGCATGTCGCCGGTGAGCTCGCTGATTTCGCGCGGGGGTGGATTGTCGGGAGCCTCGAAGACGGTGAGGATGCTCTCGGCCAAAGGGCGGCGACCTTCGCGGTTTACACGACCCGCGGCCTGCGCAATCTGATCCAGGCCGGCCTCGGCCCGCCAGCCACGCGGAAAATCAAGATCGACACCCGCCTCGACAAGGCTGGTGGCGACAAGGCGGCAGGGCTCACCATCCTTGAGCCGCTGCCGGACGTCGGCGAGGATGGTCCGCCGGTCGGCCGCATATTGCCGCGTGGTGAGATGCACCAGCCCCTCGAGGCCGGCGGCTTCGGCGGCGCGATAGAGCTGCAGCGAATGCCGGCGGCTGTTGACGATGACGAGGCCCTGCGGCGCATCGGCCAGCTCGGCGATCAGCGCCTCATCCGACATCGACCCCGCATGGCGCAGGGTGACGCGCTTCAGCCTGCGGGCGAGATGCGCGGGATCGGGGGCCAGCTCCCTGCCCTCGAGCGGCAGGCCGGCGGGGTGACCGGCAGGGAAATTGCGCCGATCCAGCGCCGGCTGGGTGGCGGTGCACAGCACGATGGTGCAGCCGTAGTCGCGGGCCAGCGCCTCCAGCATCCAGACCACCGGCACCAGCAGCGGGCGGGGCAGCGTCTGCGCCTCGTCGAAGATGATGATGCTGCCGGCGATGTTGTGCAGCTTGCGCGCCCGCGAGGTGCGGGACGCGAACAGGCTTTCGAACAGCTGGACATTGGTGGTGACGACGACGGGCACTGCCCAATCCTCCATCGCCAGCCGGAGCTTGTCGCGCCCGGCGCGCTGGTGGGGTTTCGCGTCCTCATCGTCGATGGCGGAGTGGTGCTCGAGCACGACGCCATCGCCCAGAACCTCCCGGAAGATCGCGGCAGTTTGGTCTATGACAGATGTAAATGGAATGGATGCGATGATCCGGCGGTGGCCGTGGATGCGGGCGTGATCGAGCGCGAAGCCGAGGGAGGCGAGGGTCTTGCCGCCGCCGGTGGGTACGGTGAGCGTGTAGAGGCCGGGGGAATCTGCGGCGCGGGCCCGGACATGCGAGAGGATATCGGCGCGCAGGACGTTGAGCTCGCCGACCGGGGTGCCGAAGCGGGCCATGTGGGCCTCGTAGCGGGCGGTGAGACCGGGCAGGATCGCCGCCAGGTCCGGCCATTGGCGATCGACCTCACGGCCCTCGGTGCGGGCGTAGAAACTCTCGGTGTCCTTGAAGTCGGCATCGACCAGGGTCGAGAAGATCATCCGGCCGAGGAGGGCGAACTGGAAGGCGAGCCGCTCCTTATCCTCCCGCTCCCACTTGAAGGGCGGGACCAGATTGCCGGCGTCCACGGCAATCTCGGCCTGCCAGGCGGAATCGATCGTGGTGTCGTCGAACGATTTCAGCCGTTCGGTGAGGGTGGAGAAGGCCTCGCCCGTCATGTCCGGCAGCCCGGCGTGGTGGCCGGCGATGGCGTAGGCGATAAGCTCGGCGATGACGCCGTCGGCGCCGGTGGCGAGGCGGGAGACGATGGCGGCGCCGGCGGTGGAATGATCGACGCTGCTGCCGAGGCCGGCGATGTAGGCCTGGAAGGCCGGGTTGTACTTGCCCAGATCGTGCAGCAGGCCGGCGAGCATCGCGGCGCGCCCGATGCCGAGCCGACGACCGAACGACGCGGCAAGCGCCGCCACGCCTATCTGGTGCTCAGGGAGTCTCTGCCAATCGTGCTTGTCCGCATGTTTGGTAGAATGCGCGTAGTAGGTCATTGCAGCCCCCCAACTGCCCCCTTCTGGCGCAGTATCTGCCATTTTCCAAGTATCCTGGACGCGGACCTACTGATCGACGCGCGCCCACCGGCGGTCGATCCGGCGATCTATACTTGTTCTGACCGAGAAGCCGGACTTGGGGCTCAGGCGGCTGGTCCGATGGGGACCTGCAGGGCGGTGGGGTGCCGGGCGTCGTGGAACAGCCGGACGGTGACAGTACGCGCGTCGGCCCTGGTCTGGTCCGCAACCGGCCTGGGGCTGTTGTAGTTCCGCTGCCAGGCGATCTCCTGATGGGCGCGGACAACCAGGCGCAGCCTGTGTCCGGCCCGGATCAACCGGGAGATGAAGGTGAAGCGATCGAACTGATAGAGCAGCGGCTCGGTGGTTTCGATCAGTGTCTCAGTGCGTGGCCCTTCACGATGCCGCGCCCGCAGCCTGCATTCCGACATGAACATGCTGCTGCCGTCGGCAGCGATATCATGGATGGTGACCATGAAGTCCGTATCGGGCTGATCGATCGCGATCCAGGCGGAAAACCTGAACACGCCGCTGACCTCGGTGTCCGTCTCGAACGGCGCCGTATGATAGATGAGCTTGTCAGCGGCATCGGTCAGCAGCGAGGTCTGATCGATCAGATGGGTCTGCGCCTGGGTCAGCTTGAGCATCAGGCCGCCCAGATCGCTCGGATCATAGACATAGTGATCCGGCGGAGAGTCGGCAGCAGGCGTTTCAGACAGCAGCGAGCCTGCGTGATAGACGCTTTGCGGATTGCCGTGCGAGCTCAGGTAGAGCGTCTCATAGCGCTCGCTCACCCCGTCCAGCGTATCGGCATAGCGCCATCTGTTGGCTTCCATCACATAGTAGGCGACCTTCTTGCGCAGGAATTCAGGCTTCGGGCCGTCCTCCATGGCGAAGGCAAACCAGTCGCGGTGGAGCTTGAGCGTATCGATGACACTCGCCTCGCCGAGCTCGATCCCAAACAGCTCCGGTTCAGGCTTGCGAACCTGATCGTGAATCCACGGGCCGATCACCAGGAAATGGTTCGCCCTGGAGCCCGCCTCTTCGCTGTGGCGATAGTAGAATTCGAGGGCGCCGTGCTGGTCGCCATCGAAATAGCCACACATCGTCAGCACCGGGATGGTGAGATCGGCGAGCTGCTGAGGCGTCGGGTTGCGTTGATCCCAATAGGAATCCTGCAGCGGATGGCTGACCCATTCCCTGAACGTTGCCGACTCGAGCCCGAAGAACTCATCGAGCCTGCTGAACGGCATGCCCGACTCGAGGAACCGCAGCTGCTCCGACACCTGCAGGCCACCATCGCGCATCAACCTGTCGCGCTGGGTGCGCCCGTCGACATGCATGATCCACGGCATGGCGAAGGCGTAAAAGATGTTGTTGCTGAGGGGGAAATCGACGCCCATCCACGGCGGCGACAACGGCACGATCGTCGCCAGCCTGGCGCCGCCCGCGACGGCAGCCCATTGCGTGTAGCCAACCCAGCTATGGCCATTGCCAGCCACCTTGCCGTTGCAGAAGGGCTGGCTGAGGATCCATTCGACGATGTCATGGCCGTCGTCGATGTCGCTGCCGAGAGGGACGAACTCGCCCTCGGAATCGCCGCGCCCGCGCATGTCGACAGCGAGGTAAGGATAGCCGTGCCTCGAGAAATCGACGCCTTCGGGATGATAGAGATCGGCCGTGTAGGGCGTCTGAGAGAAAATCACCGGGCGGGGCTTGTCCAGGCCGCGCGGCAGATAGAGCGTGGCGCCGAGCAGGACGCCGTCGCGCATGGGGATGCGGATGCGCAGGTCGATCTCAGGCGAATAAGCCGTGCCCGCCCCCGACGAGGCAGCCGCGCCGTCGGGAGCCTCCTGCGCCGCGGCGACCGACGACAACGCCAGCAGGGATGCGGCCGAAAGCAGATATTCGCGACGGTTCAGCTTCACTTTCGGTCTCCGAAGATGTGGACGGTCACACGCAGCCAGCGCGTTGGCTACTGGACGCTGTAAACGACCAGCCAGATGCCGTTGTAGACGAGGTGGGTGATGAAGCCGGGCCAGATCGAGCTGGTTTGCCGGAACAGGTAGCCGGTCAGAATGCCGGCCATGAAGGCGTTGAAGAAAATGACGCTGGGCCCGTGCACCGCACCGAAGATGAAGGCACTGCCGACGATGCCGGCCCACGGCCCGTATCGGTTCAGCGCATTGGCGATCACGCCGCGAAAGACCACCTCCTCGCCGAATGGGGTCAGCACGGCACCGGAGAAGACGAGAATGAACAGCGACATGAAGCCGGCCTTGGCCGCTGCCTGGAAATCGGCCTGGTTGTTGATCTCGGTGATGAACGAGAAATAGACGTGCTCGATGACGAGGCTGAGGGCAAAGGCAACCACGCCCAGCCCGGCGCCGATCAGCAACCACCGCATCGTGGTCTTGCGGAAGCCAAACGCCCGCAGGTCGCCGATGCGGATCAGGAAAGCAGCAAGCAGCGCGATCGAGCCGACGATGCCGTTCATCGCCATGCCGACGATGCCACGCCAGCCAGCCTGCTCATCGGGAATACCCAGCAGCCAGGTCAGGCTCAGCACCATGATCAGAACAACGTAGACGACCAGCGCGACGACCAGTTCAGGCCAGCCGGGGGCGCGGATCGTCTGAGGGGCCATCGTCGTTTCCATCGGTCCTACTTCACTCACCAGCATCCTTGCCACCCAACAGGCTGAAGGCCTGCCTCGGGTCTATTCGGGTGAACTGCACACCACGCAGCTATCGCCGCAACATTACGCCAACCTTACGCGGAGTGCGTTGCCGGCAACTCATCCGGACGTGCCCGCCAGCGTCATGGTCTCGCGGGGGACATGGCCCGCCGGTCAGGCCGCCCGATACGATGGCGATGGCAGGTTCTGCCAGCGGACGACAAAGGTACTGCCTGCCCCTGGCGCGGAGACCACCTCCACTACCCCGCCGTGACCTGCAACGATGTCCCTGACCATGCTGAGGCCGAGGCCGGCCCCCGAGCCATGCGGGTCGATGCGAAAGAACGGATCGAAAATGCGGGCCTGCTGGTCTTGCGGGATGCCCTGCCCCTGATCCCTGACGAAGACGCTCACGTCGGCTTCGATGCCCACCGAAATCTCTCCCGCCTTGCCGCCATACTGGACAGCGTTGCGGACGAGATTGGCGAATGCCCGCTCAAGCGCATCGGCGTCGCCCAGCACAAAGGCGTCGCCGGCCTTTGACTCGAATGAAATCTCGTAGCCTTCGGCAAAGGCGAAAGGCGCCAGATCGGCCACGACCTTCGAGACGACGCTGTTCAAATCGACGGGAATCCGCAAAGGCGGCTGCTGGCGGTACTTTTCGATATCGAGCAGCTGGTTGGCGATGGCGGTCAGCCGCTTTATGCCGCTCTGAATTTGGGATTTTTCCTCGCTCGGCGGCAGTGTGTCGGCTCGAATCTGCAGGATCGCGATCGGGGTCCGCAGTTCATGCGCGGCGTTGACGAAGAAGCGCTCGGTCGTCTCGAAGCCGCTGTCGAGACGACGCAGCGCCAGGTTGATGCCATCGACAACCTGCAGCACCTCGCGCGGTAGGCCGCGACGATCGACGATGCCGCCGCGCGCCCTGAAATCGATGCGGTCAAGACGCCCCGTCAGTTCGTTGAACGAGCGCAGTGACCAACGGGTGACGAGCGGCACCCCGACCAGCGTGATGACAGCGAGGATGATCGACGGAATGCCGATGGCCAGATTGCCCAACGTCATGACCACACCCAGCTGCGACATCGACAGACCGCCCATGAGGAACGTTGCGTCGCCGGCAACGGTCCTCACCCGATGCACCTGCGCCACGCTCGCCGGATCATCGGTATATCCGTGCATCTCGACATTCCGAAAGGACCGCAGGAAGCCGGCATTGGCCGCAATCTTCTCGGGCATCCGACCATGAGTGATCGTCACGCCACCGGGCAGATCGACGACAAACCAGAGGCTAGGCGAGGTTGCGATCATTTCTCTCAGGCCCGGCGTCGGCGACAGCGTGACCGTCCCGTCCGCCTCGATCTCTAGGGATTCGGCGATCTCGTCCGACAGCCAGATCGAGGGAACGGCGTCCTCCGACCTTATGCTCGAGGCCGCGTAGGCAAGCAGCCCCAGCGAGACGGGGATGGCGCACAACTGCAGGACGATGAAGCCGAGGGTGAAGCGCCAGCGCAGCGAGGAGTTCTTCATCTCACTTCAGTTCGAGCAGGAAGTAGCCGAGGCCGCGGACGGTCTTGATGGCGATATCGGCCTGCGTGTCGGCAAGCTTGCGGCGAAGGCGAGACATGTTGGCCTCGAGCGAGTTGGACTGGATGTCGTCATCGAATGAATAGACGCGCTCTTCGAGCAACGAGCGCAGGACGGTACGCCCCCGGTTCCGCAGCATCGTTTCCAGGATCAGCAGCTCGCGGCGGGCCAGCGCGAGGCGGGCGCCATTCACGCGGACATCGCGCGAGGCGCGATCATAGGACAGGTTGCCGACAGCGAGGACCTGCGACGCCGGGTCGTTGGCGCGGCGGAGCTGCGCGCTCATCCGGGCGACCAACTCGTCGATGTCGAACGGCTTGGGCAGATAGTCATCGGCGCCGTCATTGAGACCCGCGATCCGGTCGCTGGTGGAGCCGAGTGCGGAAATGATGATCGACCGGGTATTGGTGCCGGCGCGCGCGATGTCGGCCAGCAGGGCGCTGCCATCGCCATCGGGCAATTGGCGGTCGATCAGCACGACATCGTAGGCCGCCATGGCCAGCGCCTCGCGCGCACTTGCCAGATCGCCGACGATGTCGAGGACAAGGCCGAGGCGCGACAACGCCGTGCGCAGGGCATCCGCCATTTCCCGATCGTCTTCAACCAGCAGGAGCTTCATGGCCGCCAGGACTCCAGGAGCGCGGATCTTGGCCGAGAACTGCGTGGGGTCCACAATCGCCCGCGGGCGGGTCGTCGTCCAGTCACCGCTCGATGGAGGGAGACGGCGCGGAAATAAAAACTCCCGGCATCCGGGGGTGGGAGGAACCACCGGAGGCCGGGAGGAGGCGCCGGGGGAGGCGCTTACTTCGCGAAGGCCGCGAGCTTGTGGAAGAAATCCCTGAGGATCGGATCACGGTCGACATAGGTCACGTAGCGCATCAGGTGGCGCGAGTGATCGATGCTCCAGGTGATCTGGTCGGTGAGGATGGGGGTCGCGAGGACGACGCTGGTGGTCGCTTCGGGATCCAGCAGCCAGGCCACGGCGGCCATGTCCCAGATCTGCTTGGATCAGCCGACATGGTCATCCGCGTAGCCCTTGTAGCGCATGGCAAGGAACTTGCCGATCTCGCCGTGGACTTCGACGTATTTCTCGATCTCGGGCACAGTGGAGTGCAGATGCGAGGAGACGCCCATGCAGGGCACGAGCACAAGCGGCACGCCGCTGTCGAACAGCACCTGGGCGCCGCCGACATCCTGCTTGAGGTTGAACTCGATGGCATGCGGCCATTCGAGCGCGTGGCCGCCCAACCAGACCACCACCATCTTGTCCGCGATGTCGGGCGCCTTGATCAGGGCCGAGGCGACGTTGGAAATGGCGCCGATGGCGATGACGTAGAGCGGCTTGTCGATCGTGCCGGTGCGGGCACGGGCAATCAGATCGTCGACGGCCGGCGCCGGCCGCGCCTGCTTGGTGGGGCCGACATATTCGGTGACGCCCCGGTGCACGAGACCCTCGGCCGGGATATCGAGGCGCGACAGCAGCTCGAGGATCTCGTCGTAGCTGCGTTCCATGCCGTCGCCCGGACCGCTAGAACGCTTGTTGAAGAACGGCGCAGCATAGATGGCTTCGACGTCCAGCTGGTCACGCGACAGCATCATCTGGACGATCGCGAACTGGTCGTCGATCTCGTTGAAGGTGTCGGTATCCATGACCACCCGGACCTTGCCCTTGGGGGGCTCGAGCATCTTCAGGCGGTCTGCGGCACTAAGGGCCATAACAATCTCCTCCTTGGAAAAATCGATAGGGGCCGGCCCCTGATTGGACCGGCACAACGGATCAGGCAGCGAGGCGCGCGCCGGTCTTGTCGTCGAAGAGATAGACACGCTCCGGCACGATGGAGAGCGTGATCGCCTCGCCGCGCGTCAGCCGCGCGATATCGTTCAGCACAACGGTCAGCGACTTGCCGGCGGCCTCGACGAGCAGATGTGTCTGCGCGCCGGTGGGCTCGACATGGGCAACGGACGCCGGCAGCAGATTGCCGGCGTCCGGGCCGGCCAGCGCCAGGTGCTCGGGCCGCAGGCCCACGGCCACGGAGCGGCCGATGGCATCGGTGGTGGCGGCACTGCTCTTCAACATCACACCGCCGATATCCACCGCCGCGCCACCCTCGGCGGCGGCGATCCTGCCCTCGAAGAAATTCATGGCGGGCGAGCCGATGAAGCCGGCGACGAACAGGTTGGCGGGGGATTCGTAGAGTTCGATCGGGCTGCCGACCTGCTCGATGCGGCCGGCGTTGAGCACGACGATACGATCTGCCAGGGTCATGGCCTCGATCTGGTCGTGCGTCACGTAGATCGAGGTGGTCTGCACCTTGGTGTGGAACGACTTGATCTCGGTGCGCATCTGCACGCGCAGCTTGGCGTCGAGGTTGGAGAGCGGCTCGTCGAACAGGAACACGGCCGGGTTGCGCACGATGGCGCGGCCCATGGCAACGCGCTGGCGCTGGCCGCCCGACAGCTGCGCGGGGCGCCGCTCGAGCAACTCGCCGATATCGAGCAGCGCCGCCCCCGAGCGCACCCGCTCCCCGATCTCGCGCCTCGGCACGCGCGACAC
>Ga0066256_1004408_pt2 | contig 11584 bp, 8 predicted proteins | sample ThiBio_1000_biof_FD_87107 | JGI IMG/M metagenome (GOLD analysis project Ga0066256, IMG submission 87107) | Wastewater bioreactor microbial communities from Cape Town, South Africa - Thiocy_expt_1000_biof (version 2) | ecosystem: Engineered > Bioreactor > Thiocyanate-remediating >...
GCCCGGCCGCGGCCCCCCAGCCCCGGGGGGGGGGGCCGCTTGGGGGTGGGGAACAAGGGGATGCCCCACCCGGCCCGTGGGCCGGGGTGTAAGGGCCCCGCGGCGCCGATTACGGGGGGTGGGCCCCGTTTTTTTTTGGCCGCCCGGGGCCCCCCCCGGTTTCCCCCCCCCCCCCCCCCCCCTCACCCTCCACTCCCGCAGTGCGTCAAGGTACTGATGTCGCTTATGTGGTGGCTGCCCAACGAGGTGTACTGGGTCAACTACGGCTGCCAGATGAACAAGGGCGGGTCGTGGGCGTGGGTGCGCCCCTGCCCGCCGCACATCATCTGCAGCTGGATCAAGTCGCTGGACAGCGGCAACGAGCAGGCGTACTGCCCAGAAGACCCGCGCTTCCGCAAGCCGCAATGAGGCGCCGCCGTGTTGCTCTGTACCGGTGCTGTTATGTACGTTGTTGTCGCTGCAGCGCAAGCGCCGCGGGTCGCGTCCGCGCGCGCTGCGTGCAGCCTGTCCTACTTGTTGAACCGTGTGCCATTTTGCTCCGTCTGGCTCTGGCAGGCCATTTATGACAGCGCCACGCTGTGCTGCCACACGGCGATGGTAGCAGACAACGGCAGGGTGCGACGTCGCTGGCACCCAGCATGTGCCCAGTGCCCACCGATATACTTGGCGTGGCTCGCACCGGATACGCGTGGTGCGCGCCGTGCCCGCCAATTCGGCCTGTTACCACGACCGCAAACGGTATCAATTTGTTATAACAGCGCCATTAATATCACAATTTTGTGCATGTAACTGATACATAAGTTTCCTTTTATCGCGTTACAGTTGTTGTTATTTCCATTTCATGAAATATTGATTTTGTATTTTCGTGCAAAGGGCGACCCCCGGTCCCCCACGCGCCCTCACCACCACAACTACAGCCAGCCACCGCCATTCACCCACTGGCCACGCCACCCATCCACCCGCGTGTGTGCTGGCAGGCAGGCGGGGCTGCGTGATTTTCGTGCGATGGCAGCGTGGGAGTACGACGCGGAGGTTGCAGACGAGCAGGATGAAGCCGCTGGCGACCCCTACGCGTTCCACGCAGCGCCACACGGCGGCGACGACGCCGACGCCTACGGATGCCTGGGTGACCTCGATGACGGCGACGCTGTAGGACGTGGTGAGGCTGCTTGTGGAAGTAGCGGCGGCGATGCGGTTTGTGGCGGCAGCGACAGTACTGGCGACGCAAGACGGGGCGACCATGGCGTCGTTGCCGCCGCGCAGAGCAGCAGCGTAAGTAGTAGTCAGGCGGGCTCGCCGGAAGCAGGCCATGCGCGAAGCTCCAGCAGCTGCAGCGATGGCGATGAATTGATTTGCGGGGCCGCTGATGGAGCAGCTAGTAGTGGCCGAGTCGGCGGGGGTGGCAGCACACCTCGAGGCCATGTTGGTGAAGGCGAAGGCAGGGACAGCGCGGAATGTGCGGGTAATATTGTTGACGGCACCCTGGGCAGCGGCGGCGGCGTTGCAACTGTGGTGGCAGCTAGTGATTGTGGGCGCAGCAGCAGCCCATCACCACCTGCTGCTGTTGAGGTATCAGTGCTGTGCATTTCGCCGACGCCGACGCCGGCAGCCCCTTTAGTAGCTCCTGTTCCTCAACCGCCGCCACCGCTGACGCTCGCGCCGCCGCCACCACTTCCACCACCGCTGCGTGCTCCTGCGGCATCCTCCACCTCCACCGCGACTACGCCTGCATGGCACACCGGCGGTGGCGTGGCGGCACCGGTGCTGCCAACCGCGGCCGCCGCCGCCACGGTGGGCGGGCGCGTGATCATGCACCTGGACTTGGATGCGTTTTACGCGCAGGTGGAGATGGTGCGGCTGGGGGTACCTCGCGATCTGCCGCTTGCGGTGCAGCAGTGGGGTAGCCTGATTGCCATCAACTACCCGGCGCGCAAGTACGGCATCTCGCGGCGCGACTCGGCGGCAAGCGGGCTGGCAAAGTGCCCGAGCCTGCGGCTGGTGCATGTGGAGACGCTGGACTTTGACGGCGGCACGCGCGATGACGGCGTGGCGGCGGCGGCCACCGACAAGGTGTCGCTGCGCCGCTACCGCCTGGCCAGCCAACATATTTTCAAGCTCCTGCTGCGCGTGTGCGGCGCGGGCGCGGTGGAGAAGGCATCCGTGGATGAGGCGTTCGTGGACCTCACGCCGCTGGTGGACGCGTACCTTGGCAGTGCCCGGCGGGCTGGTTCGAGCGCGAGTGCGGCCACCACGGCAGCAGCCACCCGGCGCGCAGGGTGCATTGTGGATGCAGGCAGCGGCGGGGCGGCACGGCCGTGGTGTGGGCGGCCGGCGTGGGCAGACAATGAGGCGGCCGACCGGACGGCGGGCGGCGACGGTGAGGACAGCGCTGCTGTGCCACGCACGCCGCTTGCAGCTGCGGCAGCGGCAGTGGAGGCGCTTGCAGCGCGGCGCGGCGTGTGGCACGTGTTGGGTCGTGACGGCGAGGAGGTGCGCGCGCGGGCGGGTGGTGATGGCGAGGGCGCCGCAGGCGCATGCCAAGCAGAGTATGCCGCAGTCGTATCCGACCTGCTGTACGACGGATGCACCGGCGGCACGGCGGGCGCCGCCAGCCGGCTGGCCGTCGGTGCCGTCATTGCTGACTACCTGCGGTACACCATCTGGCGCGAGCTGGGCTACACGTCATCCGCCGGCATCGCACCCAACAAGATGCTGGCCAAGCTGGGGTCGGCGCGCAATAAACCCAACCAGCAGACGCTGTTCCCGCCCGCCGCCATTGGCGCGTACATGGCCAGCCTGCCGCTGCAAAAGATCCGGTTCCTGGGCGGCAAGATGGGCGCCAAGTCGGTGGCGTTGGTACAGCTGCACCGCCGCCTTGCAGGCCCCACAGCACGTCCGCCACTACCTCCACCGCCGCCTTCCGCTGCGGCCGGTAGTGCCGGCGACGACGGAAGCGACGACGACGCTGCTGCTGCGGACGAGGAAGACGACGATGGAAGTGGCAGCGACGATGGTGATGGCGGCGGGCGGGGTCACAAACCTGGCGGCAGTGCCCCCACCGGCGCTGCGCCTGCGTACTGGATGGATGCCACCGTGACGGCGGGCGACGCGCAGGCGCTGCCGCTGGCGGCGCTGGTGGAGGCGCTGGGAGACAAGGGTGGCGCATGGGCGTACCGCATCGTGCGTGGCCTCGATGACTCGCCCATCACGCCGCGCTGCAAGCCCAAGTCCATGATGGCGGCCAAGAGCCTTGGCACCAAGCCGCCCACCTTCGGCGCTGCCGCGCGGTGGCTGCACATGCTGGCAGCAGAGGTCGCCAGCCGCATGGTGGAGGACGCGTCGCTGTGGGACCGGCACCCGCGCACCCTCGTGCTGCACGTGGACCTCAGCACCCGCGCTGCACCGACCGGCGTGGCCTCACGCTCCCTCTCCTGTCCCATGCCCGCCGGCGCCACACGACTGCCGGTGCTGCATGCCGCCGCGTGTGCACTGCTGAAGCGCGCCATGGTGCAGCGCGGCGCCGCGCCCACCTCCGACGCCATCGCCGACGCCACGCCCATGTTCCCGTGCATCCACCTGGCGCTGGGCGCCACCAACTTTGAGGACCACGGCGGCGCCGGCCAGCGCACCCTCGCTGCCACCATGCCTGCGGCGGCAGCTCCAAGTAGTCGGCACGGGGTAGAGAGCAGCGATGATGTGGGGCAGCCGACGCCACCAGCCGCGGCACCGGCACCGGCACCGGCGCCCCGCAGTGGCAGCATTGCAGCGGCATTTGCGCGCCACGCGCACCCCAATCCACCCAGCAGTCCCAGCAGCAGTCGCGCGTCGCCGCCGCCACCGCCACCTGCACGCAAGGCAGCGGGCGGCAGCGGGCCACGTGGCTCCCTGGCGGCATTCTTTGCGGGTACAGGTGCAGGTGCGGGTGCGAAGCGCCCGCGTGACGCAACAAGTGCCAGTGCCAGCGGCGGCGGCAAGGGCAGCAGCGACATCATTGAGCTGTGCAGCAGCAGCGATGACGACGACGAGGCGGTCATGGCGGCGCGGTGAGCATGACCGCGCCGTATGCCTCGTTCAGCGCCACAAACGCCGCCTCCGAGCCGGTGGGCTTGTCTGGGTGCAGGTGCAGCGCCATGGCGCGGTACCGCGCCGTCACCTGCGCCGCAGGTGTCGCGAGATGCACCCCCAGGCGGGCGTGCGGGCTGCCCTCTGCTGCCACAAGGCTGGTGGCAAGCACGGCGGTTATAGGTGTTGACGGCGGCAGCACCGGGTGCGACGGCACGCGCAGCCGCTTGCTGCCGCCCTTGCTCCCGCTGCCACCGCTGCCACCGCCGCCACTGCCGCTGCCGCCGCCACCACCGGCTGCTGTGGCGGCCGCGTCCAGCAAGTCGCGCCGCGCATTGTCCCGCCGCCGCCGCTCCGCGTCACGCGCCAGCTCCGCCTCCATGCCCGCCGCCGTGGATGCCAGCAGCGTCTCTTGTGTGCGTGCCCGCTCGTGCGGTGATGGGAACCTGCAAGGTGCGGTGCGGTGAGGTGCGGGCTTGAATAATTAACAACAATTGGTCACCCATTGGTCACGCAGTAATTGGTAGCAGCAGCAACACACCGGAAGCAGTCGGGGACCCAACCAAACTGGTTGTGCAGTCGCGACGGCAGTGTTGCCGGGTCTACTGGCGGCGGCTCTGCTGGTGCAGCTGCTGGAGGCGGCGGAGGCGGCGGCACTGGAGGTGGCACCGGCGGCGCTGTAGGTGGCGGCGTATCGTGGCTAGAAGTTGCAACGGGTACAGTGCCAGTAGGCATGGCTGCCCAGCGGCTTCCAGACAGCAGCACGCGGAAGGGGTCAAACCCGTGACCACTCATCAGCGTGGCTACAGGAGCTGGCGACGGCAATGCGGCGCCGCCGGGGCCGCCTACGCGACGCCTGCCGCGGTGCTGCAGCAGCAGGTCGGCGGCGCGCGCAGCGTTGAAGGGTTCATGCGGCGACAGCGGGGCGGCAGCGCCAGCGGCAAGAGATGGTGGCGCGTGCCGCATGGTACGTGCAGATGTCGGCGTGGCGGCTACTGTCGGCCCGCCGCCTGGCAATGACGGTGACGTGGTCGGTGCAGCAGCTGCTGCTGCAGCCGGTGCGGCCATAGGCGACGTGGGCGGCAACGCAGGCGACGGCGAGGGTGATGCGGGTGGCGACGGTGATGACGGCAGGTCCACCATATGCGCGGCTAACACTGGTGACGAGTCATCCGCACGGCGTGTGACACTGCTGCGGCTGCTGCCGTCGTCGCTGGAGCTGTCGTCACCGGAGGCGCCTGGCATTACAATCTCCACGTCGCTGCTGCTGCTGCCACTGTCCCCATACCCCTCATTGTCGTCGCCACTATCATCGCTAATCTCTACAACCTCTGCCTCCCGCTGCCACGCCGCTGCGCCCACGCCACGTGCAGCTGCTGCAACGTGCGCCATTGCGCTGATGGCGCGCTGGTTGGCGCGCTGGCAGTGATACCAACCCCCGTCTACTTGCAGCCACGCGCCATGCCGCCGCAACAAACGGTGTGGCGAGGAGGTGAAGAGGAAGACGTGGGAAGGCAGGGGGGGGGGGGGGGGGAGGGTCCGGGGGGCGGGGGGGGGGGGGCGCGGGGGGGGGGGGGGGTGGGGACGGGGGGGGAGGGGGGGATGCGCCCCGGGGGCAGGGGGGGAGCGCAGGCGGAGGGCAGAGGCGGCAGGGGGGGGGGGGGGGAGGGCCCGGAGGAGGGCGGCGACGCGAGGGCAGACGGCGCGGGGGGGCAGGGGGGGGGAAGGGGGAGGGGAGGCCGCAGCGGGCGGAGAAAGGGAGAGAGGAGTGAGGGTACGTATACCAGTAGAGGAGGGCGTGATATGCCGTGATACTAGTATTTATCTACCGTGGCAATGAGCAATAAAAGGGGCTTATTCACATCAACCATGCAGTATCTTTGTATGTCATTTAATAAAAATTGTGTGCGTCGTCGCGTTATTGTGTTCGTGTGTGTGTATTGCGGGCGGGTAGAGCCCCTCCCATATCATACACACACTTTCACTTCTTGCTGCCACTCCCCTTGCTGCTGCTGCTTGCGCTGCTGCCGCGTGCGCTGCTGACGGTGCTGCCGGTGTGGCTGCTGCCAATGTGGCTGCTGCTGCTGCTGGCGCGGCTGCCACTGCCGCTGCTGGTGCCGCTGTCACCGCTGCTGCCGGTGTGACCGCCGCCGCGCTGCGTCCGAATGCGGTCACACGCCGGCAGAGGCCACAGGCGCACCGTCTTGTCGCCCGCGCCAGCGCTGCTGGCGAGGCGGCCGCCAGGCAGCAGCTGCAGCGCCAGGATGGCGCACCTGTGCCCTTTCATCACCGCCAAGGGCGCGGCACGCACGGCGCCACGGCGCGTGTCCCACAACCGGACGGTGCGGTCGCGCGACCCACTGGCCAGCCGGCCGTCCGGCAGCGCAGCGAGGGCATACACACCGCTCGTGTGCCCCTCCAGTCCGCCAACGCGGGTGCAAGAAGCCAGGCCCCACAGCCGTATGGCCGCGTCGCCCGCCCCGCTGGCCAGCGGGACGCTGGCCAGCACCGCCAGCGCGTAAATGGCACCCGTGTGCCCTGCCAGCCTGGCGAAGCATGTCTGTAAGTCTGCATCCCAAAGCCGCACCGTGGTGTCTGCCGACCCACTGGCCAGCGTACCATCGGGCAGTAGCGCCAGTGCTGGCACCGCTTGTGTGTGCCCCGTCAGCGTTGCTACCACGGCACCCATGCCTCCCACGCCCGACCCCACCAACCGCACGGCGCCATCGTTGCAGCCTACTGCCAGGCGCTCGTCACGCAACACTGCCAGCGCGACCACGCCGCTGCCGCAATCAACAATGGCGCGCCGGGCGGGAGGCACGACGGCCGTGTCCCACACCACGATGGCGCCCTCCTTTCCATACTCAGTATCAATGCCTGTCGCAAGGTAGCGACCGCCAGGCATCACCGCCAGCGCATTCACAGCGCCACCACCCCCCTCCAGCACCACGGCCGCCTTGCCGCCGCCCGCCACGTCCCACAGTCTCACCGTGCCGTCCCAATCGCCGCTGGCGAGCCGGCCGCCCTGCAGCAGCGCCATACAGCACACGCCTGCGCGGTGTCCCCGCAGCACCACCTTGTCGCTCCGCTCCGTTGTCGTCACGGGAGCAGGTGCAGCAGGTGCCGGGGTCGGTGCAGGTGAAGGCACTACTGCGGCAGGTGCCGGTAGCAATACCGGTACGACTGCCGGCGCTGCCTGCAGTTCAACTGGTGCACCACCACCGGCGCCACCAGCCGCCTTCGCCGCAACTGTAGCGGAAGCAGCCACCAGTGCACGGTGCACCACCGCCATGGTCGGCCGGTCGCCCTGCTCCGACGCCCAGCACGACTGCACCAGGGCAACCACGTCCGGCGGCACGCCGCGCTCCACCAGCGCAGTCACAAGGGGCACCGTTGCTGGCGCTGCCGCTTGATGGCACCCGCCCAGCACGTGCACCGCAAGGACGCCGAAGCTGTACGCGTCGCTCGCCGCCGTGACACCACCGGTGCTGGCGCTGCCGTCCAGCAGCCGCGGGTCCATGTACGCCAGCGTGTCGCGCTTACCGGTACCCACCAGCGTCTTGGCGCTCGCCAGTCGCTGTGCGCTGTTGCCGAAGTCCGCCAGCTTGGCAGCTGGGAATGGCGCCCACGGCGAGACTGCCGTCAGCAGCACGTTGTCGGGATTGACGTCGCCGTGGATGACGGACGCGGCGTGTAGGTATGCCAGCCCGCCCGCCACATCCGCCAGCAGCTTCAGGCGCAGCGGCATGCCAGCGCCGTGGTGCGCACCACCTGGCGCCAGGAGCAGGTCAGTCAACGTGCCTGCCTGCCGCTCCATCACTGTGTAGTGTGTCACCTTGTCGTCGTCGCGGTCCACAATGGTGCCATGCACCGCCACAACGTGCGGGCAGGTAGCCGCGTACTGCAGCCGCGTCGCCCTAATCCATGCCTCCTCGTCGCCAACGTCAAGCAGCTCCGCCTTGATGGCCACCGGTTGCCCGTGCAGCACGCCAGCGTACAAGATGCCAAACGCGCCGTGGCTGAGGACCACTTTGTCGCCACGCTTGCTGCGGTCCCACGTCACGTCCTCATACCGGTGCTCCATCACATGCAGCGCCGCTAAGGGGAGCGAAGGCGCGCAGCGCCCGCCGCCGTGCGAGCCCCGGCCCCCCCCCCCCGTCCCCCCCCCCGCGGGGAGAGGAGGCGGGGGGGCGCGGCCCTTTTCCCCGCGCCCCCCCACCCCCCCCCCCCACCCCCCCCGCCGCCGCCGCTCCCGCCTCCGCCGCTGTCGCCGCTGCCGCCCACAGCTGCCATCGTAACTTGTGGTGGGTGGAGAGTTGTAGGACGCCCTACCTGAACCGGTACCAGTTCAGTGCGCCACCGCGACGACAACAGGTACAACCGCGTGGGAATAAACGCAGGTGAAAGCAATGAGCTGTTGCATGGTAATGAAAAATACCCGCGCGCGTGTAATTCTATGCGTTGCCCGTGTGCTCGTGGTGTTGGGTTGTTGGCGGGCCCGAGTCGCCACCAACGCCACGGCGCCCTACCGGCCTGCATCAACACGTGTATCAATGAGTTGAAGAAAGCCATGCGATACTCAAACGCACACACATTCCCACAAAAAATGAAAAAATCCGCCCGTGCCACATAGTACCAGCACCCGACGCATACAACTTACTTTGAGGAGGCCGGCACAGCCGGCGGGAGGATCTTGTTGTTGGTCGCCAATGCGGCGGTGCGCACCAGGGGGTTGGTTATCAGGTTTGTCGGCGGCGCGGCAGCCGCGGGGGTGGCGGCGGCAGGCTTGCTCGCGTTGGGGCCGCGCCGCCGGTACACACGCACCGCAAGCGCGAGCAAGATGCCCGCCGCCACCAAGCCACCAATGGCGCCACCGACTGCAGCACCGTTGCTGCCACTGCCGCCGCCGGCACCGGAACCGTTGTCGGCGCCAGTCGAAGTGCCGCCGCCGCCACCGCCGCCGGCCGGTGTGTCGCTGCGCACCAGCCCCGCATCCACCACCACGCCGGCGGGCGGCAGACTGGCGAACACGATGCTGCTGTCCACGCCGGCACTGACGGCCAGGTTTGCAACGGCGGCTGCCGTGAATGCCCTGGTGGCACCGTTCACGGCAGCGCCGGCCAGCGCGTCAACAGTGGCCGTCGCACCCGTCGCCACGGCATCCGCGTCCGCCTCGGTGGCGCTGCCGCCGCCACCGCTGGTGCACGACGGCGGCGGAACATACACACCCAACACCACCGTCATGGCGGCGCCGACGCCGGCCGTGGCGGTATCCGACAGGGTGCTCGTGGTGAGGTCCGGCGCGCCACATGCATTTGCCGCGTCGTCGCTGCCACCCAGCCGGCGGCGGCGGGTGGGTATCGACGTGGCGGTGACGCCGTTGCCGCCGTCGGCAGCCGTGCGGCCGTTGGCGGGCGAGCGCCATGCGAAGCGGTGCACATGGCCGGTGAGATGGTCCACGACCGCCACGATCACCACCGTGTCCAGCGGCGCGCCCACTAGCTCGCTGAACGCGGTGCATATACCCACGCCAGCGCCGCCGTCAACCAGCGCGGTCACCATGCGCGACACCGATGTGCCGCCGGACGGCGAGGACACATTAACCACCATGGGCACCTGCACCAGGGTGCCGTTGCGCACGTCGCCTGGCGCGCCGCTGCCGCTGCCTGGAGTGGTGTTGGCGGGCAATGCTGGGTAGAGGTGGAACAGGGGCGTGACGGCGCTGTAGGTATGCGACAGCAGCATGGCGCCGCTGGTGCTATCCACAACCTCCACGTCCACGCGCAGGCCCAGCGCATAGCCATCAGTGCCATCCTGGCGGTCGAGCGGCAGCAGATTGCAGCCAGCCGCGGCAGGCAGTGTAAATGTGAGGTATGTGGTACGGTTGGCTGCGTTAGCGGCAAACGCGCCAGCGGCGCGCAGGGGCTCTGTGACGCGCAGATCAATGCACGCCGAGCTGATTGACGCTGCGGATGGTGGTGTGTTGGCGCCCACCCGGATGGCACCCAGCGTGTATGTCAGGCGCGATGTCACGGTGCCATCCCACAGGAGCCCGCCGGTGCCCAGCAGCTGGTAGTTGAACCAGCCGTCCGTCACGTTGAAGGTAGCCATAACCCCCACATGCACCTTACCACCCAGTCTTACGACGGGGATGCCGTGGTCATCAAGCGGGACGCTGGCACCAAAGGGTGCCGCCGCCTCCACCACGCTGGCCAAGCGCAGTTGGGGCTGCTTGAAGGCCAGTGCGGCTACCTCCGGCGTAAGGCGCCGTAGATGGAAGGCGTCGCTCCAGTAAGTTTGGTTGGCTGCAAACACCAGGCTGCCGTCTGCCATTGTTACTCGCACCCCGACGCGCATCCCCACGGCATATCCGCGCGACGCGTTTTGGGCCGAACGCGGCAGAAGCGCAGGCAGCACCGCTGGCAGTGTGACATCAAATCTCTCACGGCCGTTTGTCACTGCGGACAATAGATCTGAGGCGTTCAGCTGCGCAACAACCTCTATACCAGTATGCTGCTCATTACTCCACGTACGCTCCCAAACGGCGGCAAGCACGAGGGAGGTGTAGTCAATATGTGCACGCACTGCGCCGCCCCACAGTTGCGAGTCTGGCTGCAATAGATAGTACATGGTGCTGCCGTCGGTCACCTCGGCAATTCGAATGTACTGGGAATTTGCCACACTGGAATAGTGATACATGGTGCCACGCAATGTTGTCCCCAAGTACTGCACAGGCCCCATCTCGTCCCATTCATTGCTGTAGTCGTCAGAACTGTATGTGTCAAAGTACATGGGGCTTATTGTGACGGCCAGGTTGCGCAGCGACGGAGGCGTGACAATGGCGGGCAGGATGCGGAACCGATCGGACGTGGTGTTCACGGAAGCAAAAAACAGTACCGCACCATTGGCGCCGCGGACCGTGACATTTGCTTGCAGGAACACAGCATACGTGAAGTTTCCCACGCCCACAGGGAGCAGGTCGCAGGTAACAGTGGAAGGCACGGGGAATGTTACATAGAGGCCCCCCATCCTCGCCACAATTCGCGTTGGGTCAGCAAGCGCACTGGCAAGGTCTAGCTTGGTGCACGTCTGCCAGCTTGACCACACGCTGTCTTGCAGCTCTGCGCGCATCAACCAGGCGGCAAATGTGCGTCGCAGCGTCATTGAGCCCACTGACCCACCGTCCCAATCCCAGAGCGCCTTGGACACCACGCCTTCGCTGGGAATAGCAAACGTGTCCCACCCAACGTTCAGCATACCACCCAAACGAACAACCGCCATCCCATCCAAATCAATCTCCAGAGTATGGTGCAGATTTGCCGCTGCCACATCCATTTCTTGGGTGTACACTCCATGGTATACTCCCAGAGGGTAGGACACGTGGAACCGCGGGCTATCCCAACACACCGCTTGGTCAGTGACAAAGCAAGCACGCAACACGTACTGCGCCGCGGAGGAGCTCACCATTTGTATGGCCACTATGGCGTCAAAGTATTGATACAAACAAAAAAAAAAAAAAAAC
>Ga0066256_1004860_pt1 | contig 11583 bp, 15 predicted proteins | sample ThiBio_1000_biof_FD_87107 | JGI IMG/M metagenome (GOLD analysis project Ga0066256, IMG submission 87107) | Wastewater bioreactor microbial communities from Cape Town, South Africa - Thiocy_expt_1000_biof (version 2) | ecosystem: Engineered > Bioreactor > Thiocyanate-remediating >...
GGGGGGAAGGAAATAGACAGGGGCGTTATCCGAAGAGGGGGGTGGTGAAAGCGGTGTGGGCGCCTGTTCCGGGCGGCGTGTGGGTGTTGACTGTCGTCTTTGTCCGGGACGTCCCCCCTCTTACGGGGCCGTGGGTTGGCGTGGGGGCACCCGCGACGACGTCCGATTTCCCTGGGGGGTTTTTTGTGTAACCGCCGGTGCCCCCCTTCGTGACAGTTACGCCACCCCCAAGTGTCAGGGCTACCGTTCCGTCAGAGTTGACACGTAAGGCGGCGAAGCACGCAACGCCTGTAGGAAGCAATTGCGTCGTCCAAGTCGATCCGTCGCCAACAATTCCATACCCGGCTGCCGGGGTAAGTGCCGCGATGGCCGCCAGAAGCGCATTGAACGCCTGAACGTTGGTGCCGATTGCTAAGCCTAGATTGGCCCTCGCCGTTGCAGCATTGGCAACATCGGAGAGGTTATTCGCTGCCAGCAATTCGCCGGCAACCATAAACTTCGTGAACGCAATCGCGGTCGTGCCGAGAGTGCCTCCGTCGTTGCTCGTGCAGAACCACAGCGTGTTGTCGTTCGTCGTGCCTTCGGCAACCCCGAACAGGGCGCCGGGGAACTCTGCCCAGGTATCGAATTCGCTTGAACGCGCCGGAGAGGCGGAAACGACGTAGATGCCATTCTGGCTGGCGGTCGTCTGGTTCTTCACCAACACGAGATCGCCATTCACAAGGGTCACCCCATCGATCACCTGTCCGGCGACGAGGCCGGTCGAGATCGTGATGTTCGCGGTCGTAGCCGCCCGCACCCGACCACGCTTGCCCATGCCGATCAAAAGACCGTCGACATACTGCTTCGTCGCGGCATGCATGGCGAGCGACGGATCGGCGAAGAGCGTCAACGCGCCGGTCATCGTGCCGCCCGACAGCAGCAGCCGTGCCGCAAGGTCGGTCGTCAGGTTTGTGACGGTCGATTGCGCCTGCGTGCCGGTGTGATTGGCGCGATTGAGAAGATCGGAGACGAGATAGCCACCATCCTTGATGATCTTGCCCGTCGTGCCGTTGAAGACGGCAAGACGATCCGCAATGCTCGACACCGGGCCGTTGACATTGCCTGTCCCGACAGGCCCTTGCGGAATGCCGAAATTCAAGATCGCGTCTTGGGCGGTTCCGACGTTGGTGACCGTGGCAGGTGACCCAGCCGCAAGGGTCGTTACAGTGCCGACCGCTACCGTTGCGGCAACACCTTGAGGGCCGCGGATGTCGCCAACGTCCTGCGTGGTCCCGTCACCATAGGTGAGGATCAGGTGATAGCTACCATCGACCTCCGCGCCGGTGACGCCGTAGCCGCGCTCGCCGCGAAGGTCAGGGCCGGTGACCCATTCTCCATCCGGGGCAAGAATTTCGAGTTGCGTGCCGACCCAACGATGCGAGATCGCCAGCGTATCGAGCGCGCGGTCGATCAGCGCCTTGGTGTCGCGGATGATCTTCGCCGTTTCGATCGCCTGACGGGCGAACGTCTCGGCATTGGCGCGCGACCGATCCGCCTGGCTGGCAAACGCTTCAGCGCGCGCCGCTTCTGTGCTGGCCATGGCCGCTCCTTAGGTGAGACTGTAGAGGAAACCGGTGACGGAGCACGAACTCTGGGCTGCCGTCAGCTTTCTCGCTTTAATCGTTGTGCCGGGTGGAAAAACGGCTGTCGCGTTCAGGACGTTGCCTGATGTGTTGTATGCGCCAACGCCGTTGACCAAGACGGTTTCATATCCGGATGTGCCGACATGGCTGACGCTAATCTTTGCGACGAAAACCTTGTCGCCCGGCACACTGATCGTGTCGCCGTCCGCCAAAGTAGTCGCAATTGACATAGGGCTTGGTGTGCGCGCCATCAGGCATCTCCCAGGAAGAACATTTCGGAGTGGATATAGTCAGATATCGCGACAGCAGCCGCGATATCGTTGACGGTCGCCTTGCCGGGTAATCCAGTCGCCGGATTGAAGGTCGGAAGCTGGATGGCGCCGGTCAGCGTCATTGCCGTGAGGTCCGTCAGGACGCGCGGGTTAGACCAGCCACGTCCGCGGACCCCGCCGACGACCTCTTCATGCAGGTACGCGCGCGCAGTGCCCAGATAAGCCGGGACAACCACATTGTACTTTCCATCGCTCGCCCGCTGATAGGTCAGCCCCGTTGCCTCATCGCTGACCTGATGGGCCACCGGCGGCGCCACGAAAATCCAGCCGACGCTGGCGCTGACATATTGCGTCAGCTTGCCGGTCTGGCCGGCCCATGCGCCGGTCGCGTCGACCGGCACGATGTAGGCGTCGCCAGGCGTCGGCGAAGACGGCGGGTCTTTTAGCGTCACACTCTTGACCGCGAGATTGTAAACCCGCAGCGGCATTCCAATCGTAGTGCGCAGCGCGGCAATCTGGGTGTTGACGTAGTTGTGGGTCGCGTAGCTCGTGCCCTCGATCACCAGCGTGATATTCGCCGTGTCGGAAACGAGAATGTCCATGCCGAGCGTGATTGACTGCTCGGTACCCTCAGATGTCGAGGTTTTCTGCGTAGCGGCGACCACGCCAACAAACAGCAGGACACCGGAACTGTCGAGAATGCCTGTCTCGCGGATGGTGAAGCCACCCACGGTTTCGTCAAAGATGCCGTCGATCTTGAGAACGTTATCGACGCGGTTGATGGCGGCGATCGGCACAGCAGCTTTTTGGTTGACAAGTTGGGTTTGGGTTTCGAGCGGCGTGACATAGTTGCCGTTGCCATCGCCGACGACGAACTGTGAAAGCTCGATTGGGTCGGCACCTGGCAGCAGGGCAGCCGTAATCGCTGCCTGACCCGCAAGGGTCGGGATTGCATAAAAGCTTGCCATCGTGGTTCCTTAAAGTCTGGGGCCAATGCGCATCACGATCCTTTGGCGGATCGCGGCGCCGACAAATGTCGTGCTGGCCGTGCGCACTTCGGCAACTTCAGTCGGCGGACCGATGCGTATCGAGATGCGCATGCGGGTTTTGCCGCCAAAGTAGACCGCAGCCGGGCCGGCGGCACGTCGCACATCAATACCGGTCAGTTTGGTGTGAGCGTTCTTCGCCTTGTTCGCCGCACGCACCAAAGCGGCATGGTCGCCCAGCAGCCATTCGCGGGCAGCATCGATCGTCACCGACAGGCGGAAGGTATAGGCCTGCCGACGTGGTGTCGTTTCGAACCATTCGACCACCTTGGCCGAATAGCCCATGGGAGCAAGCGCTCGATCAATGGCCGCGCGCGTGCCCTTAACGCGGTGAACCGCAAAGCTGGCGGCGGTGACTGCACGCTGTCGCTCTTCCGGCCACGCCGACGAGAACTCGTCGACCGAGCGCTCTTCGGCGAGATATGGCAGCCACGCCAGCGGCACGTCCGCGACCGACCGCGACGCGGCGATCAGGCCGACCGGATCGCGCGCCGCAAGCTCAGCATCAACAAGATCGAGAGCCGTTTCCCATGGCGTCGACGAGCCACGCGGCGCCAGCGATATGACCCATTGCGGCTCAAACGTTGCGGTCCAGTCCATCAGCGCACCACGACCGTAACGACCGGCTCCTCGCCGACAGGGATTTCCAAGTGCGACGGCTGCACATCGTCTTCATCGACGTCGGCTTCGTCGATCACAGGCAGGCCGTCCGTGCCAACAAGGCTCAAGGCCGCTTGTCGACCTTCTTTCGAAACACGCCGCCAGATGCGGCGCATTTTCTCCTGATAGGCTTTCAGCTTGGCGATCGCCTCAAGTCGGATAGCTTCGGCGTCGGTGTAGCTGCTGACATACAGCGTCGCAGTCGTCGTGTAGAGAAGGGGGCGGGCCGCTGCGATGGTCACGCGGGCACCAAGCGGACGCACCGACTGATCGTCACGCACCGGCCGCACAACAGATGCGCCGCTTGAGTAAATGACTTCATATGCATCAAGACGTGCCGCAATGACATCGACGATGCCATCGGATGGTACGCCATAGCCCTCCCTGCCCTGCAACACGACCAGGACTTCACCGGGTTGAACGATACCGCTTTCCGGCCCGATGGCGATCGCGTCATAGACACCAGGATGCGCATCAAGCGCGTGAAACACATATCCGCCCTGCGGCCCGGCGACGGACAGCGCTTCCCAGGCGAGACGCGCCCGCAAACGCAGGCTGTCGTCGTCTTCGAGGATCTCCGGCGTATTGGTCAGTGGATTGGCAAGCTGCACCACGCGACGCGTTACGCCGTAATCTGCCGCCCTCCAGTCGAGCAGCTCGGACGCCGACCCAAGATATGTTTCGGCGACGGCATCATCGATCGCCTGAAGGCGCAGGCGGTCACGATAGGCCGCAACGCGACTTAGGATCGACCCGGGGTTGGCATTGAGACGGCCGACATCCCAATCGATACCGGCCGCAACAAATTCTTCCGCAAGCCGGGTGAGTGTTTGATCGAGCAGAGTTTGGTATGGCTTGACGGCGATAGTCGGAGGGGAGCCAAGCTCCAATAATTCAGGCGCCTCGAAACGCCACGCTGCTGTTACGACAACCATCTCATGCCTCATCAATCAGGCGTTGGCCATCAAGCCTTGCCCAGGAGTAAGTGCGAACCCGATGACGCGTTCGACCGTAAAATCACCAAGGTGGCCACGCGGCCGGTAATCGGCTTCTATGGAAAGACCTGCTCGACCTGCGCGAATTTCCTCAACCGAACCGGTCAAAATGATCCTGCGAACAGCAAGGCGGGGCTCCCAAAGTTCGATGGCCGTCGCGATCAGCTGTTGCCATGCCGCGAACAGCGATGGTGTCATCGCCCGACCAAGCAATTCCCATACGCCCGAGCCAAATTCTCGGAGCATGACGAGACTGGAAAGCCGCGTTGAGAGGATGATCTCGACGCTCTGATAAGTCGACGCGAGATTGTCGATTATCTTGCCGGTGCGACGATCGAAATCAGCCATCGGGCGCACCTGACCTTTTCCATTCGGCTGGCTCCGGCTTGCTTGCCGGCGAGATGCGGCCGAGCGCGAGATCATAAGCGGCTTCAGCCGAGGTCAGACTCACCGTTTTCGCGTTGCCGACGGCACCGCCATTGATCCAGGCCACGCCCGGCTTAATGCGGAATTCGATGGAAGCCGTATTCGGCTCGCCGGTGTCTGCCGCGGAGGCATTCTTGGTCATGGTTCGCTCTCCTGTTAATTGGCGGGTGGCTGTGTAAGGCCACCACCAGGGACGATCCCGCCATGGACATGGCTGGATCCGATATTCTTGCCGTCGTGCTCGACACGCCCGCCCGAGACCGACAGGCCAGACCCGTTGATGACGACGGACACGCCATCCGCCTCGATGGTCAGGGCGCCGGCCGCCACGGTGATGCGCACACCAGCGTCGGCAAAGACATTGGCAGCCATATCGCTATTGGGGCTGGCGTTTTCGTCGGAATAGCCGCCGCGAAACATCACGCCTTGCCGGGGGTCGCCGCTCGGGTTGATCACGCCGACGATCTGTCCCTTCTTGAGCGGGATGGACGTCTTGCCGGTCTCCGGATGCGGGTAGAACGGCGACAGGAAGGGTTCCGCGTCCGTCCCGCCCAGCCGCAGGCGATATCCCTTTTCGGCATCGACGACTTCGACAGGGCCGACCTTCAGCGAATTGCCGAAGGCGGTTTTCAGCATCTCGACATCGAGACGCATCGCCAGAAACTCCGCGATCATGAGGCCACCGTCACCGGTTCGGATTGATCGATTTCGATTGTTCCGGCCGCCATGGGCGGCGTGGACCGGTTCTCGTCTTGCGCAAGGGGCCCGAGACCCAAGGCCAGCAATTCGGCGGCCGTCATGCCATTGCGGCGATGCAGGGCCTGCCAGGTCTCATTGGTCCCGGCCAGCAGCGAACGCATGGTCGAGGCCTGCGTCTGATAGATCGGGTCGCTGGACGCATCGAGCGCGCCGAGGAACCGCATGAAGGGGCTGGCCGGGTCGAGCGCCTCACCCTTGACCGGATCGTCGATCAGGTCGACCGTGAGGCGGATTTGATGGCCAGCCAGACGCTGGCCGTCTTCCGTGTTGCGCGCGCCGGCATAATCGATCTTGCGCACGCCGTAGTGCAGGCCCCGGTAAATCTCGGCCCAGGCATTGTCAGGATCATTCAGCGCATCGAAAATCTGACGCTGCACCAGGTCGAGAAACAGCTCGAAGGAGCGGTCGGACGCGGGGATCGCAATCCCGACAAGGGTGCTGACACCGGTATTGTCGTCGACCTCGGTCATGGCGCTGGCGACTGCCATCTCGAAGACGATATCGCAAAGCCCGTTTTCGATCAGACCCCGGCCGGTGACTTTTTCGACCTTGCCGATGTCGGTGTAGACGCTGATGAAGGGACTATCTTCATCCGTGCGAAACGAACCGTCGGCGGCAATGTCGAGCGCCCCGTTCGGGCTGTCGAGAACATGGCCGCCAACAAGCGTCTGACCCTTCAGCGCCTCGACGGCGGCCGTGCGCAGGGCGATGCGTGCAAGGCTCATGTCAGATTTCTCCGAGTTCGAGGACGAGGCGGAGATTTCCGCGATCGTCGACGTGAAGGACCTCAAACCATGGCTTGGAAGAGCGAGACAGCGCCCGCACGCGGTCTCCCTGCCGAGGCATCGGTCCCATGTACGCGGCGCGGTCTATGAACAGCTGCGACTTGCCGGCGGCCAGGCGCGTGCGCCAGGAACTGGCGAAACCGCCCGCGATGTTCGTTTCCTTGCCATCGGCGACCTTCAGCACCGCATCGATGTCGACGGCAGCGCGGGTCGTATCGACCTGCCCGCCCTTCAGGAAGGACAGACGGACAGGTTCGGCGTGGCTGGCATCGACAGCCGCGACCGTCGATGCCAGCATCTGGGCGCGGCTTTCGAATACCGGCATGTCAGCTTGCTGCCGAGGCGGCCGCTTCGATCGCCGAAACGATTTCGTCCTTCGTCTTGGAAGGATCGATCGTGATGCCGCGCAAGCCCGCTTCCGCGATCAACTCATCCTTGGTCATTTTCGCCAAGGGTTTTACCTTGGACTCGCCATCGTCGGCCTTCGCCGCTTTCTTGCGATCGCGCAAGGTGGCGTCAGCCGCGTCGGCAAGCGCGGCGACTTCCTCGGTCACCTCGCCAGCCCAATTGCGGGGGATGGTGACCTTCTGGCCATCATCGTTCCTGTATTCGAAGCGCCGTTTGAACCGTCGAAACATGTCGACCTCCTTTTAGTTGCCGACCGTCAGCTTGATCATCACCTGGGGACGGGTGCAGATCGGCAGAAGGTTGGATTCGGTGTGGATTTCCTGCCCCTTGCCGTGGGGCAAGTCCTCGGTGGAGACGAAAATCTTGTCGTCAGGGTTGGGCGCGGTGTTGGCGTTGCCAATCGTGTCGGGCGGCGCGTTGTAGCGCTTGAAGTAATCCGTCCCGAGCGGCACCAGGATTGCCTCATCATTCTCCACGGCTTCCTTCGTGATGAAGGTCCCGTCCGGCTGGCGCACCTTGAACTCTTCATCGATGCGCTCGAGGCGCATGCCGGCGAAGGTGAAGCTGTCCTCGACTTCATCACGCGCCGGGTTTGCCGTCGCGCCGGGATAACCCTTGAGCGCGTCCAGGACCTTCTGATGCGACACGTATTTGTCGAAGAAGGTCGTGCCGGCGAGCACCACGGCGCCGCGCGAAGCAGCACCGCGCAGCTCACGGCGCAGCAACGCCTTGGCGGCCCGGTTCTTCGCGGCGACATCGGTCGTGGTGGTGTCGAGCGCGAAATTGATCGAGTGCTGGGTGAAGTCGAACTTGCTGTAGAGATCGACCAGCACCTTGCCCTCGGCGTCGAGGATCAGGCCGTTCAAGGCGCCCCAATCGAGGAAATTCCACGTCGCCTCGTGCTTGTTGCGCATCGAGCCGAGCTTCTGATTGTAGATGCCGCCGAGCGTCTGGAACACACGATCTTCGCCCCATGCGAGGATGTTTTGCAGGTCAGACGGCTTGATCGCGTCATCCAGCGGGAAATGCGGGATGCCGATATAGACGGCCTGGCGATCGGCGCCCATGTTGAGGTTGTTTTCACCACCGCGCTCGCGGGCGGGGATGATGGTGATCTCGTCTTCGGTGACGCCGATGCGCACATAGGTGGTGGCAATCGGTTCGTCGGTGAAAATGCCGAGCTGGGCTGGCCGACCCGTCCGATATTCGGGGACGTTGATGCTTTCGGTCAGCTGGTCGGGTGCGAATTCCGGCGCGCTGAGGTAGTCGATGACAGTCGCCATGGATCACACTCCATTACGGGCAACGATGCCCTGGGCTTCGAGGGATGCGAGAGCGGCGGCGCGCTGTGTCGCGTTGATGCCGACCGGCCAGACCAGCGCCTGAAGCACGACCTGGGCGCGGCGCTTCAGGTTGACGACGATCTTGTCGGCCGAGGTTGCGTCGGCGTTCTGCAGGATGATGGCCGCAGCAGTTTGCGTGCCGTCCGATGCGGCCGGGGCGAGCGGCTTGAATTTGCCGGTCGTGGTGACGCGGCCGAGAACCGTGCCGATGACGACGACGCCCGAGCCCGAGGCCAGCACGTCCTCGTCACGCGAGAAGCGGTTCTTGCCTTCGTCCTTGACGACGTCGGACTCGGTTTTCAATGCAAAGGTGTCCATGTCTGTGGCTCCTTACTTTCCGCCGTGGCGGCGCTTCATGTCCGCTGCGAGGTTGACGCGCATCTGCGGCGGCTGCTTGCCACCCGAACCGGCCTTCTGCTCGCGATTGAGGCCGCTTGCCTGCATGCGGCGCGGCTGGAAATCCTCGACGAACTCCGGCTCCTCGGCGCCCTTCGGTGCCAGAGCCAGCGCCGTTTTGGCTGCATCGGCGGTGAGGCCGGTAGAGAAGAAATGTTCGGCGAGCTGCTCGCGGCCCTTTGCCTCGTCGAGCGACATGATCGCGGTGCGCCGTTCGCGGTCTTCGCTGACCGCCGTCTCGGCGCTCGCCTGGGCGGCGGCGAGGTCAGCCTTCAGCTTGGTATTTTCGGCGGCAAGCTGATCCGCGCGTTCCTTGTCACTCATGGACGTTTCCTTTGGGAGGGGCGGCGCAGCGGGCGCCGGGTTGGCGGTCGACATCGACCAGTTATGCTTCTTCGCCAGGGCGGTGAGGCGCTTGGGAGCCTTGGCGAAAAGGCGGTAGTCGAAGGCAGCGGCCATGGGGGAGGCCTGCTCGGTGGTTTCGTCGGCAAAGCCGGCGTCAACGGCCTCCTGTGGGGAAAACCACCGCTCATCCTTCATGATCTGGCGGCATTCCTCCGCAGACTTTCCGGATTTTGCGGCGTAGACGCGCGCATAGGCGGTCGCCAGCGCCTCCAATGCTTCGATGGTCTTGCTATGGTCGGCCGAGTTGCCCCAAGTCATGCCGGCCGGATCGTGGATCATCATGACCGAGCCTGCCGTCATGGTGACGGTGGCCCCGGCCATGGCGATGAGCGAGGCGGCAGATGCCGCGATGCCTTCGACGATAATGTCGGTGCGCCCGGTCCGGGCGGTCAGCAGGGCGTGGATCGCCGCGCCTTCCGATGCGATGCCGCCAGGCGAGTTCAGATGGACAGGCAAGTCTGCTGCATCGTCGACCTGCGCAAGCGCCAGGACTACGTCAGACGACGTGAAGCCGTCGTCAAAGTAATAGTCACCGACGGAACCGGTGAGCCGAAGCACACCGTCCTGCAAGATAGCTGCCATGTATGGGTCCTCAGTAGGGGCGCATGCGCCCGGAGACTGCGTAGCGGGTGCGCGCCGGCGTGATCCCGCGCGCGATCTGGCATTTGCGGATAGCCTCGTCGAGCGCGCGTCGGACCTCGTTAAGGCCGGCATTCGCGTAACGGACCATGTCCTGGTCGAACCGGTTTTCGGTGACCATCTCGCCCATGAGCAGGGCTTCTTCGACCTTGCGCAGCTTGACCGCCCTGGCACACCAGTCGACGGCAAGCGGATCGGGTTCGTCGACCATTATGCTGCAACCTTTTCTGGATCTCGCCGCCCATCGGCCGCTGCACCTTCCGGACCCGCGCCACCCTGTGTTCGTCCGAACGGATGTGGCACGCCGGCTTTCTCGAATTCCGCTATTTCGCGGCCGAGCTGCACGATTTGCTCTTGGCCATTCCGGCCACGACGGGCGCAGATGTCTTCGAACGTCGAAATGCCAAGCTCCAACTCAAGCTTGTCCGCCATGGCGGTCTTATAATTGTCCGCAGACGGCGCACCAGGACCGTTCCATTCGGCCTGGAAGAAGCTCTCGCGATCGCGCTCGAAGGCTTGGACGCCACCCTTGATGCGAATGCGCCCCTTGGCGATCATCTCCTCGAGCCAGCGTTCATAGATCGCCTGCAGGAACGGCACGACGATGCGGTTGCGGCGGCGCAAGACGACGGGCCAGATGGTGGCAACCGACATCAGCACTGACGAATAGGTCGCGTTCGAATGATCCATGGAGAGGGATTCGAACGTGACGCCGAGGCAGCGGGCGATTTCGCGCAGCAGATTCTGGAAGAACGCCACATACTCGCTGCCCGGCGTCGACGCGGTATGCATCTCGAATGTCTCGCCGGGACCCAGATGATTGATCCGGGCCGCGTCCGACATCGAAATGCCCTTGTCCTTCAGCGCACCGATGCGCATTTGCCAGACTTCGAGCAGGTCCTGCTGCAAGCCGCCGATGAATTCCGTCCAGGAGCCATCGGTTTCGTCGAAGCCTGCCGGCGGCCGGATTTCGCCGAGCGTTTCGAGCGCCTGGAACGCCTGGTCGCTCGGTTCCGGGCTCTTTATCGTCGCTGCAAAGATCGTCTGCAGCAGCGCCCGGGCCAAGGTGGCGTCGGCCAGCTGGTCGGACTGGGCAAGAACCTTCAGCGCCGGCGCGATGACGGAAATACCGCGCGGCGAATTCACGTGCTCGCCACGATCCATGATGTGGATCACATCGGGAGCATCGATGTCGCGATCGCGATCGATACCGCCTTCGCGCACGCGGAAACGATAGGCGATCGCGCGTCCGTCTTCGTCCTCGAAGATGCCCTGGTTGAGCCCTTCGGTCTCCCGCGAGACACGTGGGCAGCGATGCGAGGCGATCAACGAAACCTTGGTCTGCGTTTGCAAACCAAGCCGGCGGCATTTGCCAAGATCCATGGTGTCGAGGATGGCGAAGGCCTCACCGGAGCCAAGAAACGACCGAAGCTCCGCATCCGCCATGTCGGCGATCGTCGCCTTGCCGGCAAGGTCGCATTCTTTCGGGTTCCAGGCCCAGCGACGCCATTCTTCCTCGACGTTGCGGCACCATTTCGCGGCCTGCTTCGGGGTATACCCGAAGGCCTGTAGCTTGGCGCGGCAGTTTAGGCGAAGCTCATCGCCGATGGTGTCGCACAGGATTTGCGTGACAGCACCGGCGATCCAGCCGCTGTTGTGCATGAAATCGACCGCGAGCGCCGCAGCACGTTCGGCGGCCTCACGGACATCGATCTTGGCGTCCCGGGTGATCGCCTTGCGCATGCTGAGACCGCCCGAACGGTCACCGCGCAGATAACGCGCGGTAAAGCGGCGGCCCGGTTTGGGGGCGGCCGGCAATTTGGC
>Ga0066256_1004861_pt1 | contig 11579 bp, 4 predicted proteins | sample ThiBio_1000_biof_FD_87107 | JGI IMG/M metagenome (GOLD analysis project Ga0066256, IMG submission 87107) | Wastewater bioreactor microbial communities from Cape Town, South Africa - Thiocy_expt_1000_biof (version 2) | ecosystem: Engineered > Bioreactor > Thiocyanate-remediating >...
GGCGGCGGGCCGGGGGGCCCCCCGCCATGGCCCCGCCGCCAACCTTCCGCAGCACCTTTGGCTCCCTGTACCATGGGATGCCGGCCATGGGCTTGCGGCCCACCATGTCACCCGCTGGCGTGCCCTACCTTTTGCACCAGCTGCCACACAGCGGCGGCGCAACCGTCATGCTGCCGTCCGCGCGCATGATGCCGCCCACTGCCAGCCACGGCCCTGGCGCCAGCGGTGGCACTGGTGGCGGCGGCGGTGGCGGTGCAACGGCGCGCGGCGGGCGGGACGACGTGGAGGACGCCGAGATGGAGCACATGACGGCCGCATCTGCGCGCCTGCCACATTACTGCTATGGTGGCGGTGGCGGTGGCGGCGGTGGTGGCGGCGGCGGTGGCGGCGGCGGCGGCGTGCACATGCCCTTGACCATCATGCAGCCGGGCGGGCCGGCATCGTACATGGCGCTAGCGGCGGGCGGTGGGCTGGATGGCACGAGCGGCGGCGCGCCGGGTGGTGCCGGCAACCCGTACTACAACGCGCTGGCGGCGCACTACCAATCCATGGCGTTGCCCTCCTACATGTTTGCACAGGCGTCGCCCTGCGTGGCTGTGTCCACTGCTGGCGGCGGCGGTGGTGGCGGCGGCGGCGGTCCGCTGGCGTACCCACTGGAAGCGCCCCGCACCAGCCAGGCGGCGCTCGCTGCCGCCACGCTGGCACAGCCGCCCGCCATCACGGCCGTTCTGCCCGCCTCCAATGCTGACATCAAGACGCCGACCGCGGTGGCAGCGCGCGCCGCTGCCGCTGCCGCTGCGGCAGCAGCTGCGGCGGCACGGTCGTCAGCGCCGCGTGCCGGCGGTGTCACCTCGTCGCCAGCCGTGGCAATGGCACCCACCAGCGGCCATCTAATCGCGGACGCGGATGCCGGGCCGCTCCACGCGTCGTTGTCCATACTGAGCGCCACGGCAGCCACCTCGTCGCCGCTGGCAGCCGGCGCGTCCGTGACCACGGTGACGGGCGGTGACGCGAGTGTGGCGTCCGACACCCTCAGCGTTGGCGCACGTGGCCGCAGCAGTAGTAGCGGCGTTGGTGGCATGGGTGGTGGCGGCATTAGCCGGCATATCATGCCCGCGCTGATGATGTCCCGTGTGCTACCGCCGGCAATGGACGCGCAGCTGCCCGCCGGCCACGGCGGCGGCGGTGGCGGCGGTGGCGATGCGGATGCGGCGCGTGATGCGCTGAACCTGCTGTACGAGACGGCGCGCTCCATGAGTGACGATGCAAACCTGGATAACGCCGCAAAGCGCGCCGATAGTGACGCTGGCGCCGCCAGCATTAGCGGCGGCGGCGGTGGTGGCGGCGCTGCCACCCGCAACGGCAGCACCGGCGTAGTATCGTGCTGATAGCCTACACCCTAACGGTTCACGTGACCCCCAACCCTCGCTGCATTTCCTGTTTTGCCCGTGTTGACATGCCCCTGCCCACCACCACTATGGCGCAGCACAATGCTCCTGCCTGCGTTCCGCTCGCTGCCAGCGCTGTGTGTGCGTGCGCGTCAACCACGCTGCGTCCTCCTCCTTGCGCGCCTGGGCCCCTTCGGTTCGTGAGTGCATGTCCCTGTGTCCGTGGCTGCGTGTTTGCGTGTGTGTGTGTCCTCGATCCTCTGCTTGCTCGGTACTCGGAGTCCTTGCCTTTGCCGGGCATTCCCCGCCCCCCTGGTCCTGCGTCATATTGCGCGCGATGTTGAACGTCCCTACAACACGAGTACACGAGGTAGGGGCTCGGTGGTGACGCCAGGCGGTGTCACAGGTGCTGCAGGCGCCGTGGACGCCGGCGGCGGCGTGCCAGCGGCGGCTGAGCTAGCGGGCGTCAGCTCGCCAGGTGGTCGGGCGGGCGTGGCACTCATGGCGGCAAAGGCGGCCAGCTGGCTGCGCAGCGACTGGAACTCGGCGCGCCACCGCGCCACCTCCCCCGTCAGCTCCGCCTGCAACGCGGACGCCTGCATAGTTGCGGCATCAGCGGCCGCCTTCCAGCTTGCCGCTTCTGCGCCTGCCTCCTCGGCGTCACGCACCGCGTCGGCCGCCGTCTCAGCGGCAGCGGCGGCCGCTGCCTGCGCCTTGGTTGTCTCTGCCGCCAGCACGTTGGCGGCGGTGACGTTGAGGCTCAGCACGGCGTGCAGCTGCGCCCGTGTGTCCGCTGCCTCAGCCCGTGCTTCATCCAGGTGGCGCATGAGGCGGGAGTGGCAATCCGTCAGCATGCCCCACAGGTGGCCGTCGGACGACGACGGTGGCAGGTGTCCAATAATGATTGGCTGCGCTGGATGTACGTGCTGGTGGGGCACGACGCCCATCACGCCAACAGCACCAGCAATCTTGTCAACGCTGGCGTGTGGTACTGGTACCGCCTTCCCTACGAGTCCCGTGCGCGGCTGCCGAGCAGCTGCCCGCGGCGACGCACGGGGCGGTGGCGGCAGCGTTACACGGGGCGGCGTAGCGGCGGCAGCTGGCAGAACGGGACGTGCAGTGCGGCGGACAGCACTCGCCGCCGCTGCTGCTGCCGCTGCATACCGCCCGTTGACCCCTGTTGCACCGCTGCCGCGGTCGTGGCACGACGCCGGCGGTGGTGGCACTGGCAGTACAATCTTGGTGGTGGCGCCAACACGCCCACGCACGCGGGTAGGAGGCGTGGCAGCGGAGGGCGGCGGTGACGGGAGCGCCGTTGACGGTGAGGCAGGCGATGCGTACTGGGGACCAGCTACCACCCGGAGTGGCGGTGATGGCGGCGTGCAAGTGGCAGCGCTGGCGGCGCTGACCGTATGTGCACTACAGGTAGCGCTGCTTGCCGTGCCAGCGCTGCAGCTGGATGCCGCCAGGTCGCTATGCCCGCTACCGTCGTGCTCGCTACTGGCGGGGCTGCACGTAGCGGTGCTTAGGTGGAACGTGTCCGCCAGCGTCACGTTCCCGCTGCCGGCGGCAGCAGCATGCGGTGGTGATGCCGGCGGCGGGTGGCGTGGTTGGGGTTCCGATGCGCGTGCCATGACGCGGGCCAACTCCACGCGTGCCGCTGCCAGCTGCTCGATGGCGTCGCGGTGCAGCTCTGGCGCGGCGTACACGCTTGGCAGGCCAGATGTGGAGCACGACAGCCCGGCGGCAGCGGGTGCAGGTGGAGCAGGCGCGGCGACGGGGAGGCGCAGTGCGCTGGCGGCGGTCCCCACACCCGCACCGGCGCCGCTCGTCGACAGGAGGGACTGCAGGCGACGTGCCAGGTCGCCGGCCGTGAGCGGGCGGGCTGGTGGACAGGAGGCGGCGGTAGCGGAAACCCATGACGACAGCGCAAGCCCGGGGGTGACGTCAGCCGGCGTGACCTGCGGCTGCGCCACCGGCAGAGGCGGCAACGATGGTGGCAGTGCCGTTCGCCCCGGGGCGGGACGCGGCGGCGAGGGCAGAAACAGTGGTGGCAGGGTGGTGGCGGGGGCGATGGCACTGGACACAGAGGCGCGGCGAAGGGGCGGCGGCGGCGACCTGCGTGACGTAGCTCCGCTGCACGACGCCGCGCTGCTGCTGTCGCCACTGTCGTTGTCGTTGCTCTCACCGCCGCTGCCAGCCATGGGTGGCAGCACAATCGATGGTGCCGCTGACACGCATTGCGAGCCTGGCGCCCACGCTGGCGTCACCGACGGCGGTGGCGCAGCCCGTGCCGCCGCCGTCGAGGTCTGGCTGCCGCCATGCCGGCGACCGCCAGTCGCCGCCGCCAGCAACGCAGGCAGCTCCACCGTCCACGTCGTGCCACTGCGCAGGCCGGTCAACACGGCACGCACCGTGCCGTTTGGCGCCTCCCTGGTGCCACGTGCGCCTTTCGGCGGTGGCGGTCCGCCTTCCAAGCCGCCGCCGGCGCCACCCGCCTTGGATGTGACGCGCAGCGGCAGGGGGGCGAGCTCACGGCCATTCAGCTTGCGTACCTGCGGCAGCGCCGCCGTGAGTAGGCTGCAGTGGGTTGGTGTGGGCGCGACGGGCGTGAAGGTGTGGGTGTGTGGCAGACATCGGTTAGCAAGCACCAGTGCCAACGCACCGTGGCTCCAGCCGGCCCACCGGGTTCAGCCGCACATCCAACTCGGCCAGCGCGGGGCACCGGCGCGCTGCCGACAAGTCTGCCACCGTGCCCACGTCATTAAAATACAGGGACAGGGAACGGAGGCCGCCGCAGGCGTCCACACCGTCCAAGTTGCGCAAGCAATTGCGACTGACGTCCAGCGCCACCACGCGCCGCGCCGCCACGCCGCACGGCCCGCCCACCAACGCATCCAACGACGGCGCCAGCGCCGCCAGCCGGCACCCAATCATCGCCACCGCCACCTCCTCCTCCTCTACCTCTGCCTCTGCCGCCATGCTTGCGAGGGAGAGTGGGGAGCGAGAGGTGGGAGAGGGAGAGGGAGAGGGAGAGGGATTGATGAGGGGGCCAACGGCTGCCAACTGCCTCAAGCGCAAATAATTCGCAAGGACCACACCGTATACATTAAAACGCCTCAATGCAGTCCGCCCAACGTGCCAATGGCCACGCATTCTGCACTCAACCGGCACCGTGGCGTGCTTGCCTCGCATTGTATTCCGGCGCGACAGCATTACGCCTCCTTGACAAAGGCTGGTAAAGATAGCGTCGAAAGAAAGAGAAGAAGGAGTGATAGGCAGGAGAGAGAGAAGAGAGAGACCGTAACGGAATTGTGCAGGCTGGTGGGCAGCAGTAGGAGGCGAGAGGAGAGAGGAGAAGAGAGAGGTGTGACTTTGGGCGCAGCGTACTCGACAGCGGGGCCCGCCAACAAAGCGTCGACGCGGCAGAGCGCGCGGTAGGTGCGTGCAGTTTGGTTTGTCGCGTTGCATGTCTGCCCCCGCATCTGCTGCGTGTGCACGCTCAAATAACAGCAGCTTAGGAGCGTCAGCTAGGAGGAGGGGAGAGGAGGGGAGAGGGAGAGGGAGAAGAGAGGGAAGGAGAGGCCATACTTTGCGCGCAGCTGCTAGCTACAGCTGCCTGCCATGGCGTCCCCGGGCGCGGGCGCGGGCGCGGGCACGCCGCCGTCGCGGGAGCTGCAGCGGATGGCGGCGGCACTGGCGCCACCAGGCGTGTCGCCTGCTGCTGCCGCTGCTGCCGCCGCTGCCGTGAGCAGCCGGGAGCGGCTGGCAAGCCACGGCTCCCGCACTGGCGGCGGCGGCGGTGGTGGTCGCAGCGTGGTCAGCACGCCGCGTAATGTGTCAGCGGCGGCGTCGCCTGCCGCTAGTGTGGCGTCACCGCCGCTGTCACACCTGCCGCCGCTGCCGGCGTCCACGCTGGAGGAGCTGGCGGCGGCAGCGTCGCCGTCGCCGCCGGGTGCGGCACGCGGCGCTGCGTTGGTGGCAGCGGCGGCGGCAGCGTCCAGCGACGGTGGCGATGGCGCTGGGTTGGTGGGCCTGACGGCGGCCATTGACAGCCATGAGGCGGGGTGGAAGGCGCGGCTGGCGTCGGCGGAGCGCGAGTGGGCGGGCGCCAAGGCGGAGGCGCTTGCGCGCGCCAAGGCCAAGGCGGAGGAGGAGCACCGCACGGAGCTGGCGCGGTGGAATGGCGAGCGGGCGTCCATTGTGGCGGGGCACGCCAAGGCCATGACGGCGCTGCAGGGCGAGGTGGCGGCAGCAGAGGCGCGGCTGGCAGCGGCCATGGATGCCAATGCTGACCTGTCGGCTGCCGCTGCCAAGGCGGCCGCCGAGTCCATCCCGCTGCTGCAGCACCGCAGCGAGCTGCTGGTGCTGGAGATCCGGCTCACCAGCCGCGAGGTGGCGCACAAGGAGGAGGTGGCGGCGGTGCGCGCAGCGGCGGCGGCGGACGTGGCGGCGGCGGGCGCGGCGGCGGGCGGCCCGGGGGGCCGCGCGGCGGCGGCCGCCCCAGCGGTGGGGGGGGGGGGGGAGGGGCGGGCGGGGGGGGCAGGGGGCGCAGGCGCGGGGCGCGGTTGCGGGCCGCCGGGGGGCGGGGGCGGGGGGGGGCCCTGCCCGTGGGAGGCGCGCGAGTCGCTGGTGACGGCGGAGGCGGCGCGGCTGGCGGGCGAGTATGACGCCATGGTGAAGAAGCTGCGGCGCGACCTGGGCGACGAGCGCGACGCGCACGTTGCCACCACCGCGGCGCTGGACCGCACGCGGTCGTCCCTGGACGCCACTACCCGCACGCTGGAGCGGTTGAAGGCCAAGGTGCGCGGCATTATGTCCGCCGCTGGCCTCTCCTCCGCCGACCTCATGTCAGACACCGGCTCCGTGAGCAGCGGGTTTGGCGGCGGCGGCGGCGGCGGGTTGGTGTCGCCGACTGCTGCTGCAGACAGCGGCACGCCTGCCAGCACTGGCAGCCCGACCCGGCGCCCGCTGCGCCGTGATACCGGCCTGCCCGGCCGCGTGTTCCCGCAGCCCGCCGCTGCGGCTGGCCGGCGCTCCTCCCTGTCCACCGCGCAGGCCGCGTTCCGCCGCTCGCAGTCGCTGTCCAGCATCCTGTCAGAGATGTCGGCGGGTGCCAACGTGACGCACGCGCTGGACAGCCTGCTGTCGCCGCACGGCGCGGGCGGCGAGAGTCCCGCTGCCGGCGTGGTGCCAGGCTTGCTCATCAGCGGCGCTGCTGCTGACGGCAGCAGCCTGGCATCCCCGTTGCTGCGCAGCGTCTCGTCACGCACTGCCGGTGGCGTCGGTGGCCCGCCGGTGCTGGCGGCGGTGGAAGAGAGAGAGGCAGAGAGCGGCGGGGAGGAGGAGGAAGGCGGTGCGGGTGGGGTTGTGGCAAGCGTGCCACCGCCGCCTCCCGCACCGGTGCCGGTGGCAGCCGCCCCTGTTGCACTGTCTGCCATGACGGCCGCCGATGCTGCTGCCGCGTCGTCGTTTGTGGCGAGTGCCATTGGTCGCGACCTGCCTCCTCCAGCCCCCTTCTCCCCCTCCCTGGCCGACGCACAGCGGCTGGATGCGGGCGCCTTCATGACTGCACTGCCGGCGGAGGTGGGTGGCGCGGTGGCCGCACCGCCTGCCGACGCGGCGAGCAGTGCCACTGCTGCGCTGCCGGCGCCGCCCGCCGCACCACCCGCGCCGCCGACGGCATCGCCGCCCTCGGACCCCGCATCCCTCGCCTTCTCCCTGTCGTCGCGCACCCGCACCCTCCTGTTTGATGGCTCCGATGCGCTGCAGCGGCTGGCAGAGCCGGCGGCCAGCGGTGTGCTGGATGGCCCGCCGCCGCCGCCGCCAGGCATGAGCCAGCCGCACCGCCGCGGTACGCGTGCGTCGAAGGACTCGGGCACCAGCATGTCGTCGGCAGTGGAGCTGGGCTTGGTGGACCGGCGCGGCAGCGCGCCAGCCGCAGGCGCCGGCGGCGCTGGCGGCGAGGGCACCCGGCGGCCTGGTGGCAGCCCGGGCGCCAGCAACGACCTCACAGAGCTGGAGCGGCTGGCGTCACTGACGCTGGAGTCCATTGAGGGCGGCGGCGCAGATGCCGCATCGCCTACGCTGGCCACCATGACTACCAGCGGCGACAAGGAGGCGGCGGCAGAGCGGCGTGCTGTGCCACTGCCGGCACCCATGGCCCTGCCGACGGCGGGCGAGGGCAGTGCCATCGACGTGCCACTCGCAGCAGCCGTTGAGGTTGTTGGAGCTGTCACCGATGCGGTCATCGCTGCTGCTGCCGCGGCTGCTGCTGCTGCTGCTGCCACTGAGGGCGAGGCCGGTGACGACGGCAGCTCGCTGGGCGAGCGCGTGAGTGAGGCGGGCGGTGACGACACGGCGAGTGACGAGGACGACGACAGTGACGGCGACTCGGTGAACGAGGGTGCCACGGCACTGCAGGCGCACGTGGCAGAGCTGGTGGCGCAGTACGAGGCGGAGGCGAAGCTGTCGGCGGCGCTGACGTCAGAGGTGTCGCGGCTGACTGAGCTGTCTGCCTCCCTGCTGCGGGACAACCAGGCGCTGACGGAGCAGGGCAGCGCGGCGGGTGCGCGTGCGGAGACGGCGGAGGGCACGGCGTCGCGCACGGCGGCGGCGTTGGCGGCGTCCGAGAGCACAGTGGAGCAGCTGCGCGCGGAGGTAGCGGCTGCCACCACCGCCATTGACGACCTGCAGGCGGAGCTGGCGGGCGCGCGTGTGTCCATCAATGACCTCACTGACATTGCGGCGGCCACGCCCACACTGCGGGAGCAGCTGGCGCTCGCACTGGCAGCACTGGGCGCGTCGGAGCGCGCGGGTACTGCCGCTGCCGCGACTGCACCGCGCGTGGACGCGCTGCTGGCGTCGGTGGCGCAGGCGATGGAGGGCGCGGCAGCGGCAGGCGTGCCACCACCGGCACCCACGCCCCGCAGCCCCGCGTCACCCGCTCGCCTGCCGCCGGCCATCCCTGGCAGCATCACGCCCCGGGGGCCAACACTGGGCAGCGCCCGCTCCGCCCTGTCATCGCCCCGGCCGCTGCTGCCCCTGCCGCCGGGCTGCGCCCTGGCGCCCGTGCTGGACGTGGCTGCCGCGCCGCACGCGCTGAACGAGGCGTACGAGGCCCTGGTGGGCGCGGCGCAGCGCCTGTGGGCGGCGCCAGGCGAGGAGGCGCGCGGCGAGCATGTGCCGCATGCCGCGCGCCCGGGTGAGGTGGCGCTGGCGGACGCCCTGGAGCAGGCGCAGCGCGTGGCGGCAGCAGCTGCCGCCAATGCGACCGCTGCAGCGGCGGCGGCCCCGCCGGTGCTGCTGGGCGGCCTGCCACCGGTAGCTGCTGCTGCTGCATTCTTGCCGGCCGGCGGCGATGCGTCCAAGAGCGCAGCACGCGTGGCAGCGGAGCGGGCAGCGGCAGCGGCGCCCGTGGAGGCGCAGCGCGCATGTGCGCAGCTGGCGGACGCCACCATGCAGGCGGCGTGGCGTACCAACTACGCCGGCCTGCTGGCGCTGGTGTCGGAGCCGGGCGGCGTGCCGGCGCGCTCTGCCGCGCACGCCCTTGTGCACTTTGTGCGGGCGCTTGGTACCGCGTGCGGCGCGCCTGGTGCGGTGGCGGTGGCTGACGTGCTGGCTGCTGCGCTGGCGTCCGCCGCCGCGCCTGCTGGCGTGTCTGCCGACCCCGAGCTGGCAGCGCTGGTTGCAGTGGCGAGCAGCGGCACGCCAGCAGCGGCAGCAGGAGGCGCGGCGGCGGGGGAGGAGGTGGGGTCAGTGCTGTCGCCGCGCGCGCGCGCACTCATTGACGCGCGCACGCTGTCCAAGCAGGCCACCTGGGTGTCCAGCGTGACGGACACGGTGGGCAGCCTGCGGCAGGCGGCGGCTGACGCGCAGCGCGACGCGGGGCACACGGCTGCCGCACTGGCGCTGGCACGCGAGACGATCGGCGCGCTGGCGCTGCAAGCCAGCCTGGCGCAGGCGGCAGCGGCGGGCCTGGCACGCGAGAACGCGCAGCTGGCAGGCGGCGTGGCTGCCGCGGAGGTCGCCATCGCCGCTGTGACGGCGCGTGTAGCAGCGGTGGAGGGTGCGCTGGCGGCTGCCTCCGCAGCCAACACCGACCTGCAGGCACGGTACAACGCCGACGCAGCGGCGTGGGGTGCCACCGCGGTGGCGCTGGCGACCGGCGTCGCAAACGTGAAGGCGGCGGTAGCGGCGGCGCTGAGCGGTGCGGAGGCGTCAGCGGCCACCAAGCTGGCGGCGGTGGACGCGGCGTGGAGCGAGCGGCTGGAGCGCGCAACGGCGCGGGAGGAGGCGACGGCAACGTGGTGGCGTGAGCGGGAGCGCGACTGGGCGGCGCGCGAGGCGGCGCTGGCAGACAAGCTGGCGGCGGTGGCCAGCGAGGCGGGCACGCTGTCGGTGCAGACGCTGCGCGGGCGGCTAGGATCAGAGCTGTCGGCGGCGGACCTGAACAGCGCGCGCGGGGAGGCGTCCGCGTGGCGTGGGCGTGCCGACGAGCTGACGCGCGCGCTGAGCGACCGCGAGGCGCAGCTGGCAAGCGTGGAGACGGCACTGATGAGTGAACGCGCGCGTGTGGACCACCTGGTGGGCCTGCTGCGTACGAACGGCAGCGGCAGCAGCAGCGGTGGCGGCGGGACTGTCGCTGCCGTCGCAGCTGCCAGCGCCGCCAGCGCGCAGGTGCTGCCGACCAAGCGGTCGCCCGCCAGCGAGGCGGCGGTTGGACCGCCTCGGTCACCACCGCCCCCGCCGACGGCGCAGCCGCGCGAGTCGGTAGCGGAAGCGTTTGCGCGCAGTTATGCCGGTGTGGCAGACACGGCAGCGGCGCCCATCACGCCGTCCCGCGCTCCGCCGCCGCCACCACCACCGCCGGCGCCGCCAGCGGCGGCAACAGCGAGCGCGACGCCTACCGCCGCCGCGGCGGGCCGGGGCGCAGCTGCGCCTGGCACCGGTGCCAGCGGCACCGCATCCCTGGTAGGCATCGGCAGCACGCTGTCGTTCACGCGCCACTACGCTGGCTCCCCCGTTACCTCCCCCGTTGGCGCCGCCTACGCCCGGCGGTAACGTTACGTTCCATCTCTCCATCGGCTTTCGGTACGGTACGGTGCACAGCCCCTCCCCCCTCCCCTCCTTTCTCCCATTCATTTATTGGGTCCCCCCCCCCCAATGCCCCGCCCCCCTGCTTTTGTTCCCCCCCACCACGCTACCCACTACTTACTTCAAATCCAGCTCCCGGCTCACGCGCATCTTGGCGAGGCTGGCCTCCACCTGGTTAAAGTCGGCGGTGTCGCGCTCGTGCGCGGCGCGGCGCACCCACGGCCGCTTGGCGGTGGCTGCCGCGATGCCGGCGGCGCCAAACAGCGGCGCGCCGGTGTCGGCGGCCGCCGCGGCGTCGTGCAGCGCGCGCCACTGCGCGTGGCACTCCGCCACCACCTCCATCGCCACGTCGCGCCCCTGCCACTCGCCGCCCAGCGCAAACGTGTTCTCGCCCTTGCCCTCCGGCACCTTGTAGGTGCGGAACCAGGTGCGGATGTCGTCCATGAGGCGGCGCACGGAGGCGGGCGCGGTGGCAACGTCGCTCACAAGCGCCGCCAGCGGGTCGTCGGTGCGCACCGCCAGCAGCTTCCAGTCCGTCTCGCCGTCGTCTACCATGGCCAGCGCGCCCAGCACGCGCACCGCGTACACGTTACCCGTCGCCTCTGCCGTCGTGCGCAGCCCAATCTCACACACGTCCAGCGGGTCGCCGTCGCCCGCCAGCTGCGTGCGGGGGTCGCGCACGCCGGGGTCCTCGTAAGTCTGCGGCAGGGCGCCGTAGTTGGAGAGCGAGGGGAAGGCATAGTAGCGCGGCGCGCCGCCGCGCGTCACGTCCTGCACGATGGGGTTGTACTTCACGTGCGTCGCGATCTCGTACTTGGCGCGCGTGCCGCGCGGGATCTCGCACACCATGTTGTACACGCCGGGCTCCGCGTTGGGCGGCGCCAGCGGGATGCGGTGCCAGCAGCTCACCGGCCGCGCCGCGTCGTCTGTGAAGTAGTACGGCGTCGTCGGGTCGCCGCGCACGCCCTGGTGCTCCGACTTGATGCCCTGCGGGTGTTAGGGGGTGGGGGGGGGGGTGGGGGGAGTGGGTGGATGGGGGGACGCAGTGAGAGACGGAGATCGGAAGAGCACACGTCTGAACTCCAGTCACATCAC
>Ga0066256_1004864_pt1 | contig 11563 bp, 6 predicted proteins | sample ThiBio_1000_biof_FD_87107 | JGI IMG/M metagenome (GOLD analysis project Ga0066256, IMG submission 87107) | Wastewater bioreactor microbial communities from Cape Town, South Africa - Thiocy_expt_1000_biof (version 2) | ecosystem: Engineered > Bioreactor > Thiocyanate-remediating >...
CTTGGACGGCCGGGGGTTGAGGGGGGCCACGGGGGGCGGCCCGTCCCCCGCCGCCAGCGCGTGCAGGTCCGTGTGCTGGCGGAACAGGGCGGCCACGGCGTCGTTGTTGGTGGCGGGCGCGGCGGTGGGCGCCTGCACCACCAGCAGGCTGCGCAGGATGCCCGGGCGCGCGGTCTGCCCCAGGTGCGGCAGCACGGCCACGCGGCGGTCGTGCATGACCTCCAGCGCTGCGACGTCCACCGCCTCGCGCGGCGCCATGGCCGGGCGGCCCAGCAGCCAGCCCTGGCCCAGGGGAATGTCCAGGTCGCGCAGCGCGCGCAGGTCGTCGCGGGTTTCGATGCCTTCGGCGATGAGCTGGGTGCCAAACACGTCGGCAATGCCCTTGATGGCCTGCAGCATCTGCAGGTTTTCGGGGTGGTCACTGATGTCGCGGATGAAGTATTTGTCGATCTTCACGAAGTCCGGCTTGACCTCGGACCACAGCCGCAGGCTGGAGCGGCCGTCGCCAAAGTCGTCCAGCGCCAGCCGCGCGCCGCAGGCGTGTACGGCCTTGATGGCCTGGCGCAGCTGGGGCATGTCGGTCACGCGTTCGTGTTCGGTGATTTCCAGCACCAGCATGCGGGCGCTCAGGCCCAGGCTGCGCACGGTGTTGCCCAGCTCGGTAGCGCCGATCAGCTGGACGCCATGCACCAGCGCGTCGGCGCTGATGTTCACAAACAGCCGGCCCGGGGCGTCGTGCCTCCCCCATTGCTCCATGGCGGTGTAGACGCACAGCAACTCAAAGTCCTGCAGGATGCCCTCGTGCCGGGCCAGCTCCAGCAGTTTGTCGGGGGTGTGCAAGGGGGTGTTCTGGGGGCCACGTATCAGCGCTTCGTGCGCGTAGACCTGGCCCTCGCGCAGGTCGGCCAGGGGCTGGAACACGCAGTACAGCCCGCCTTCGCGCATCAGCCGCGCCAGGGGGCCGGTGCCCTGGCGGGCGGCGGGCGACAGCAATGCCATCATCGCCTCCAGTCGGCTCCATGGGGTGTTGTGCATGGCTGTTGTGGGTCCCTGAGCAAGGGTGCCGACGATACCGGCGGCGTGTGACAACCTGGTTACAGCCGGGTGACCCGCCCCCCGCTGCACAATGCGCGGCATGCACCCAGAAACCCAGCCAACCAGCCCCTCCCTGCCGGACTACCGCACCCACCCCCGCGCCTTTTTGAAGGCGCTGTTTGACGCCGCCGTGCATAGCGCACAACCCCTGCACGGCATGCGCCAGTGGCTGCCCCAGCCGCCCAGCCGCGAGAGCGGGGGCCGCACGCTGGTGCTGGGCGCGGGCAAGGCGGGCGGCGCCATGGCGCAGGCGCTGGAGGCCCTGTGGCCGCAGGACGCGCCCCTGTCGGGCTTGGTGGTCACGCGCTACGGGCACGTGCCGCCCCGGCCTGCGGGCGTGCCGCAGCGCATCGAGGTGGTGGAGGCCGCGCACCCTGTGCCCGATGCGGCTGGGCTGGCCGCAGCGCAGCGCATTCTGGATCTGACCCAGGGGCTGACGGAGCACGACCTGGTGCTGTGCCTGATCTCGGGCGGAGGCTCGTCCCTGCTGACCTTGCCCTGCGACGGGGAGACGCTGGAAGACAAGCAGCGCATCAACCGCGCCCTGCTCGACAGCGGCGCACACATTGGTGAGATGAACTGTGTGCGCAAGCACCTTTCGCGCATCAAGGGCGGGCGCCTGGCGGCGGCGTGTGCGCCTGCGCGCGTTGTCACGCTCACCATCAGCGATGTGCCGGGCGACGACCCGTCGGTGATTGCCAGTGGCCCCACCGTGCCGGATGCCACCACCTGCGCCGATGCGCTCGCCATTCTGGCGCGCTATGGCATCGAGGTGCCCCCAGCCATCCGCATCGCGCTGGAGGCAGGCCGCCTGGAGACGCCCAAACCCGGCGACGCGCGTTTTGCCGGCCATGCGGTGCACATGATTGCCACGCCCCAGCAGGCGCTGGAGGCCGCCGCCGCGCTGGCCCGTTCAGCGGGGCTGCCTGCGCATGTGCTGTCAGACGAGATGGAGGGCGAGTCGCGCGAGGTGGGCAAGGTGCATGCAGCACTGGCCCGCGCGGTGGCCCGGCGCGGCCAGCCGTTTGCGGCGCCGTGTGTGATCCTGTCGGGGGGCGAGACCACTGTCACCGTGCGGCCGCGTGCGCCCGGCGTGCCCCGGGGGCGGGGCGGGCGTGCGGGGGAGTTTTGCCTGGGCCTGGCGCAGGCGCTGCAGGGCGAGCCCGCCGTGTGGGCGCTGGCGGCCGACACCGATGGCATCGACGGCAGCGAAGACAACGCGGGGGCCTTTGTGTGTCCCGACACGCTGGCGCGTGCAGGCGCAGCGGGCCTGCGCATTGACGACCACCTGGCGCGCAACGACGCCTGGGGTTTTTTTGCGGGGCTGGACGACCTGCTGGTCACCGGCCCCACGCACACCAACGTGAACGATTTTCGGGCGCTACTGATTTTGTAGCTGTTCAGGCATATTGCACTAGCGCCTGGGGCTGCTGGGGCTTGAAAATGGCACAGGCGCTCCGTGCAGGCCTTAGGGCAACGCTGAACAAGTCCCTCGCGCACCGCGCACCCCTGCTTTGGGCGGTCTGCCGCGTTGCAAATCCTCGCGATAGCTACGGCTTTCGCTGTGGTTTGCGCCTTGCATCCCATCCCAAACCAGGGCGCGCGCCACTGCGGGGACTAATTCAGCGTTGCCTTAGAACCGGTGGCGGATGCCCACGCCGAAGCTGTTGCCCTTGGTCTGGTTGGTGATGCGGTCGTTCATGGCCATCACGTACACGTCGGTGCGCTTGGACAGGAAGTAGTCATACCCCACGGTGAAGGTCTTGCGCGAGATGTCGGTGGCCGTCATCTTGGTCTGCGCCCACGATGCCAGCACCTTGCCGGTGGCGCCTGCGGGCACCGACACGCCCAGCTGCGTGGTCTTGGCCTTGTTGGTGGTGTTGTCGGCCTTGGCCTGGCCGTAGCTGGCAAAGGCCTTCACCACGGCAAAGTCATACGCGCCGCCCAGCATCCAGTCGGTCTTGGTGGTGCCCAGGTAGGTGCTGGGCACGGCGGGGGTGCTCATCTGGGCACGCTCGTAAAAGCCCGGGGGGGGGATGGGGCCGTTGTAGGACAGCGCGTTGATGCCCACGTTCTTCTTGCTGCTGTCGCCCGCGACCTCGCCAAACTGGTAGTGCAGGTTGGCGGTCAGGCCGCCCAGGTTGGGCGTGCTGTAGATGATTTCGTTGGACCAGCCGGTGTCGGACGGCGTGGTGGAACCCCAGCCCGTGCCGTTGAACAGGGGCACGTTCATGTGCAGGATCAGCGGCGCAAAGGTGAACGAGTCGCCCAGCGGGTTCGACAGGATCGACGGCAGGAAGTTGGGCGCCAGGCCGCGCCCCACGGTCACGGTGCCCCAGCTGTCGCTCAGGCCCACGTTGGCATCGCGCGAGAAGAAGGTGTCGTTGGCAAAGCGGCCCTGGATGCCGCTGTCCACCTTGATGAACGAGGTGAGTGCAAAGTTGGCCCGGAGCCCGCCGCCCAGGTCTTCGGTGCCCTTGACGCCGAACCACGACGTGGTCATGCCGCCGCTGTTGACGACCTTGCTGCTGCCGGCATCACCGGCGTTCTTCATGGAGCCCACAAACACATCGGTCAGGCCCATCAGTTGGACGGAGCTCTGGGCCTGGGCCCCGGTGGCACACAGCAGGGCGCCACCAAGCGATAGAGACAGTGCAATCAGGTTTTTCTTCATGGAGTGATTCCTGGGGAAAAAAGCGCCGGAGGGCCGGCGGGGCAAAGGAGACGCGGCCCCTGTTGCACCGTGGTGCAGGGCGGGGCCCGCCGGTAGGGCTTCGCAAGTTCCATGCCCTGGTGCAACACCTGTTTACATCCCTGTCGGGCGCTCTCTGCGCGCATCCATGCACGTTGCTGGCGCAGTTTTCGTGTGTTTTGGCGCAAACCTGGGGCGCGCGGGGCGGGCGACATGGTGCGGTTTTGATGTGGCTCAATGCCGCAGGCGCAGCCGCACGGCACAGTGGCTTCCATGCTGCCACCTAACCTTTTTTCTCTGCCCGCTGACACCGAGGTCATCGCTCCCGGCGAAGTGCTGCGCAGGCGCAATGAGGTGCTGACGACGGTGTTGCACCTCGAAAGCGGCCGTGTGCTGCGCGGAGTGCTGGACGACGGTTTCCTGCGCCACCAGCTCGGTGCTGTCGAGGGGCCGTTCTGGCTCGATGCCGCGTCGGCCTTGCTGGGCCTGCCTTTGCCGGTGGACATGGTGGCCGACACCCGCGTGCATGTGCGGCGCGTGCCCATCGAGGCCTTCCAGCGCAGTCTGGCCGCCATGCCGGCGGGCGCGCGCGGCCTGCTGCTGGACATGGCCCAGGGCTACCGGCAGCAGTCCGAACTGGCGGTGAGCCGCCTCGCGCAGGACGCCGAGTCGCGCTGCGCGCAGTGGCTGCTGAACCATGCCCAGCCTGACCACAGCGGCGCCATGCAGGTCACCCTGCACCAGCGCAAACGCCTGATCGCCGCCCAGCTGGGCATTGCGCCCGAAACCTTCTCGCGCGTGCTGCGCCACTTGCGCGAGCTGGGCCTGATCCACGGCACCGGCAATGTGCTGGCACTGCCCCAGCCCCGGGCCTTGCAGTCGATGGCGGGCTGCTGACCCCGCATTCTTGAGGCTCAGCAGCGGCCAACCGGCTGCTTGCTCCTGAGCGCTGTCACGGGCTGGTGCTCCGTTGCATTTGCTGACAAACCGACACCTCTGAGGCGATCGGCCCGGAGGCGGCTCTTCTGCGCGGCGATGTGCGCGTGCACCGCGCTGCACGGCCCTTGCCGCACCCCTTTTTCATACCCTCCGCACCCCGGCGGGCTCAGGGTTTTTCCTTGGCTTTACCCAAGGGTTCCACCCAAGCCCCGGGGCACAGGCCCTGCGTATATTTGTTGGGACATGTCTGCTGCGACCCGTCCCCATGCCGAACTTTGAGCGTGCCCATCAGCCCGCAGGGGGGAAGCGTCCATGACGCCGCCGCCCGGCCCCCAGGCTGCCCCGGACCCTGCGCCGGGCTGGCTGGTGCCCGGCGCCCTGGTGCTGCGGCTGATGCTGGTGGCTGCGCTGGCGGTGGCGCTGTCGGGGGCGGTGGCCGCCTGGCTGGTCACACGGGCCTCCGGACAAGAGGCCATGCGCCGGGTGGTGAGCCAGCAGACCGACGAGGTCGAGGTGGTGGCCCGGTTGCTGGCCAGCAAGATCGAACAAAGCCAGAAGGTGCTGCGCACCGTGGCTGCTGGCATCACGCCGGCCGTGCTGGAGTCGCCCTCGTCGCTGGAATGGCTGCTGCAGCAGGGGCTGCCTGCGGTGCAGTTTTTCGACACCATGCAGGTCGCCCGCGACAACGGCGAACTGCGCCTCAATTTACGCGCCGGCCAGATCGAAAAGGCGGCGGACCTGGACCCTGCCGAGCGCGACGCCCTGCGCCGCACCCTGGTCGACGGCAAACCTCTGGTGTCCGAGCTGATCGCCGGGCGCCGGGGCGAGGCGCGCGTCATGTTCACCATGCCGCTGCACCGCGACGACGGCACCGTGATGGGGGTGGTGGCCGGGGCTTTGCGGCTGCAATCCCAAAGCCTGCTGCCACCGTCGATGACGCTGCCCGCGCGCGACGACTCGCAGCTCATCGTCTTCACGCGCGACGGCACCATCCTGTCGCACTCCGACCCCGCCCGCGTGCTGGGCCAGGTGCGTGACGAGGCGGGCCTGGCTCCCGTGTACACCCGCTGGCAAAGCCAGGCCCAGCCGGTGGTCGGGCGGGGCATGACCCATGTGCAGTCCGACCACATCGTGAGCATGGCGGGCATGCCGCTGCCGCAGTGGATCGTGGCGCGTGTGAGCCAGTCGCAGGCGCTGCTGGCACCGCTGCGCGGCGCCCAGCGCGAAGCCTGGTGGCTGGCGGTGGCCAGCATGGTGCTGTGCATGCTGCTGGCGGTGGCGCTGATGGGCTGGATGGCCCAGCCGCTGGCGCAGCTGACCTTCAAGGCGCGCCAGTTGCTCAGGACCAGCGCGCGCCAGCAGCCTGCGCAAGATGTGCATTGGCCCCGCGCGGGCGGCGAGGTGGGCGAACTGGTGCGGGTGTTCCAGGGCCTGGTGCAGCAGGGCAGCCTGCAGCAGTCGCGCAAGGACACGGTGGTCGGCCAGTTCCAGGCCGTGCTGGACAGCGCCCCGGTGGGCATCGTCATCACCCGCCACGGCATGCTGGAGGTGGTGAGCCACCAGGCCTGCGTGATGCTGGGCTACAGCGCGCAGGAGCTGCAGGGCCGCCCCGCGCGCATCCTGTACGCCAGCGACGCCGACTATGCCCAGGTGGGAGACCGTGTGCGCGCCGAGGTGGCGGCGCATGGCGCGTTCGACGGCGATGTCTGCTTTTTGCGCAAGGACGGCACCCCCGTGTGGGCCCGCGTGCAGGGCCAGGGCGTGCGCCCCGAGGAGGTGCACGGTGGCACCGTGTGGATTCTGGAAGACATCACCGCCGCGCGCGAGGCCCAGGTGCAGCAGTCCTGGGGCCGCGCGCACGATGCGCTGACGCAGCTGTACAACCGCGCCGCATTTGACGAGCGCCTGGGCCAGCTGATGGCGGAGCGTTCTGCCCGTCAGCGCCCTGTGGCACCCGCCGCCGATGAGGAGGGCGGTGAGACCCAGGGCGATGGCGTGGTGCTGTTCCTCGACCTGGACCATTTCACCGTGGTCAACGATATTGCGGGCCACGACGCGGGCGACGATGTGCTGCGCCACGTGGCCCGGCTGCTGGCGTCCCATGTGCGCCAGATCGGCTGGGCGGCGCGCCTGGGGGGGGACGAGTTTGCGGTGGTGTTGCCCGGCTGTGCGCTGGCACGCGGCCAGGCCGTGGCCGAGCAGTTGCGTGCGGCGGTGCATGCGTGGGAGCCTTCGTACCAGGGGCGCAGTTTTACGCTGGGGGTGAGTATTGGGCTGGTGGTGCTGGATGCCAGCTTGCAGGATGTGCCGTCGGTGCTGTATGCGGCGGACATGGCTTGTTATGACGCGAAGCGGGCGGGGCGCAACCGGGTGGAGACGCGGCATGCGAGGGATGCGTCGGTGACTTCTTCGGGGCGGATGGCTTTGGGGCCTGTTTGAGGGGGTTTGGGCTGGATGCACCAGTGGGGTATGCGGTGGTTGCTATTGATTTTGTAGTGTTTGGTGTTGCGTGCTCTGATTGGGGGGGTGCCTTTGTTGAGGGCGGAGGCCGGGAGTCGCCCGGCGTGCGAGTAACTTTCTTTTGCTTCGCCAAAAGAAAGTCACCAAAGAAAAGGCGACCCCCAGTCTGCGACCCCTTCGCGGAGCGAAGGGGCAAACCTGCGGAGTGTCGGTTGCGGGGTGCGCCGCAGAACTCACTTCGCGCTGGCGCGCTTCGTTCAAACAACTGCGGCGAGTCAGTTCACGAAGCATGGGCGCTTCGACGCCCATGCCACCCCACAACCGCCCCGCCGCAGGCGCAGCCAGCAGGGGTGGGGCAGCCGAACATCCAAACAACCGAACAGCCAACATCCATTCGGGCCATCGCTGCGCTCGGCCCAGTTTGGGCAGCGCGTGGCGCTTGCGCCCGCGAGGTGGGGCCGAGCGAAGCAAAGGCCCGTGTGGATGTTTGGTTCTCCTCGCCCCTCTGGATGCGCCGAGGAGCGCAGGGTTTGGCGGATCAGGGCTCGCGTGTGTCTGAGCGACGCGCAGCGGCGCGAGTTGAGCGAGACCCCGCCAAACCCGAGCACCGCAGGTTGCCCCGGAGCGAAGCGCAGGGGACGCAGACAGTGGGGTCGCCCTTTCTTTGGTTCCTTTCTTTCGGCGACGCGAAAGAAAGGGACTCGCATGCCGGGCGACTCCCGGCCTCCGCCCTTGAAAAAGGCATGCGGCCCAATCAGCCACCCCACCAAACACTACAAAATCAATAGCTACCAGCGCATATCCCTTCAGCGCCGGCAGCCCAAAAATCACTCTCCCAACCGCCCCAACGCCCGGAGCACATTCTCCGCAGTCGCCGGCGCCGTCAGCACCACCGGCGCCGCCGCATCCACCCCGGTACGCCCCGCCGCCACTGCGTTGCGCAGCGCCTCATACACACTGATCGCCAGCATGAACGGCGGCTCCCCCACCGCCTTGCTGCCACCCACGTTGTCCTCCCGATTCGCCTCGGGCCACAGGTGGACGTTGAAGTGCTCCGGAATATCGCCCGTGGCCGGGATCTTGTAGGTGCTCGGCGCGTGGGTGGCGAGGTATCCCTTGTCGTTCCACACCAGCTGCTCGGTCGTCAGCCAGCCCATGCCCTGCACAAACCCGCCCTCGATCTGGCCCACATCGATGGCCGGGTTGATGCTGTGGCCCACGTCGTGCAGGATGTCCACCTTCAGCACGCGGCTCTCGCCGGTCAGGGTGTCGATGGCCACCTCGGTGCAGGCGGCGCCGTAGGCAAAGTAATAGAACGGGCGCCCGGTGAGGGTCGTCTTGTCGTAGTGGATCTTGGGCGTGCGGTAAAAGCCGTCGCTCCACAGCTGGATGCGGTTGGCGTAAGCGGCCTGCACCACCTCTTCAAAACTGCGTACCGTCTTGGGCGAGATCACCTGGCCGCCCGCAAACCGGATCGCGCCTGCGCCGCAGCCGTCCAGCCCGCACACAAACGAGGCCAGGTTGTCGCGCACATTGCGCGCGGCGTACTGGGCGGCGCGGCCGTTCAGGTCGGTGCCGCTGCTGGCGGCGGTGGCGCTGGCGTTGGGCACCTTGCTGGTGTCGCTGGCGGTCACCAGCACGCGTTGCAGGGGCACGCCCAGCTCGTCGGCCACGATCTGCGCCACCTTGGTGTGCAGGCCCTGGCCCATTTCGGTGCCGCCGTGGTTTACCTGCACGCTGCCGTCGGTGTACACGTGCACCAGCGCACCCGCCTGATTGAACAGCGTGGCCGTGAAGCTGATGCCGAACTTGACGGGCGTGATGGCCAGGCCACGCTTGATGACGGTGTTGCGCGCGTTCCAGTCCGCAATCTCGGCCTGGCGCTGGCGGTAGTGCGAGGTCTGCTCCAGCGTGGGCAGCAGTTCGTGCAGGATGTTGTCTTCCACCGCCATCTGGTAGTGCGTCACGTGGCGGCCACTGCTCGCGTCCTTGCCATAGAGGTTGGCCAGGCGTACGTCCTGAGCGTCCACGCCGAGTGCCCGGGCGATGTCGCCCAAGATCGCCTCGATCACGATCACGCCCTGCGGGCCGCCAAAGCCGCGGAAGGCGGTGTGGCTCTGCGTGTTGGTCTTGCAGCGGTACGACGCGATCTCGACATCGCTCAGGTAATACGCGTTGTCGGCATGGAACACCGCGCGGTCGGCCACGGGACCGGACAGGTCGGCGCTAAAGCCGCAGTTGGCGGCCATCTGCAGCTTGAGGCCCGTGATGCGGCCGGTGCCGTCAAAGCCCACGTCGTACCCGTACGCAAACGGGTGGCGCTTGCCGGTGACCATGAAGTCCTCGTCCCGGTCCAGCCGCAGCTTGATGGGGCGGCCCAGCTTGTTGGCGGCCACGGCGGCCCACACGGCCAGGTGGCCGGCCTGCGTCTCCTTGCCGCCAAAGCCGCCGCCCATGCGCCGGCACTCCACGCGCACGGCGTGGCTGGCCAGCCCCAAGGCGTGCGCCACCCAGTGCTGCACCTCGCCCGGGTGCTGGGTGCTGGAGTGGATGTGCCACTGCCCCTGCTCCAGCGGCAGGGCGTAGGCGATCTGGCCCTCCAGGTAGAAATGCTCCTGCCCGCCCACCTCCAGCGTGCCCTGCAGGCGGTGCGGGGCGCGCGCCAGCGCCGCCTCGGGCGCGCCGCGGCGCACCGTCACGGGCGGCAGCACGCGGCTCTGCGCGGCCAGGGCCTGGGCAATGGTGAGGATGGCGGGCAGCGGCGGGATGCCGGGCTGCACGGCGCGCGCGGCGCGGCGCGCCTGCAGGGCGGTCTCGGCCACCACCAGGCCGATGACCTGGCCCACGTAGTGCACCGCGTCCTGGGCGAAGATGGGCTCGTCGCGCCCGAAGGCGGCCAGCACCGGGTCGCCGGGAACGTCGGCGGCCAGCACCACGGCGCGCACGCCGGGCATGCGCAGGGCGGCGCTGCAGTCCACGCTGTCCAGGCGCCCGTGCGCCACGGGCGAGAGGATGGGCGCGGCGTGCAGCGTGCCCTTGAGCTCGGGCAGGTCGTCCACGTAGTGCGCGCTGCCCGCCACCTGCGCCTGGGCGCTTTCGTGGGCGTGCGGCTGACCCATGGCGCGCAGGCCGGAGAGGGTGCTGGGGGCGCGGTTCATGCCAGGGCCTCCAGGTCCAGGGTGGCGAGCGACGCATTGGCCGTGCCCTGGCTCTCCAGCCAGAAGCGCTGCAGCAGGCTGGCGAGCAGGGCGCTGCGGTACTGGCTGCTGGCGCGCATGTCCGACAGCGGGGTGAACTGCGCCTGCAGCGCCTCGGCGGCGCGCCGGGCGGCGGCCGCGCTCCAGGGCTGGCCCTGCAGGGCAGCCTCGGCCTGGCGCGCGCGCGCGGGCACGGCGGCCACGCCGCCCGCGCCGATGGCGGCGGCCTGCACCCGGCCGCCTTCCAGGTGCAGGTTCAGCACCAGGCAGACGGCGGAGATGTCGTCGTCCTGGCGCTTGGAGACCTTGTAGGCGCGCAGGAACTCCCCGGGCGCCGGGTGCGGCACGAGGATGTGCGCCAGCACCTCGTCGGGCGCCAGCACGTTCTGGCGGTAGCCGGTGTAGAGCTCTTCGAGCGGCAGCTCGCGCGTGCCGCGCGGGCTCGCCAGCACCACGCGGGCGCGCAGCGCGATGAGCAGGGGCATGGAGTCGCCGATGGGCGAGCCATTGGCCACGTTGCCGCCCAGCGTGCCGGCGTTGCGCACGGGCAGGCCGGCAAAGCGCGCGGCGAAGGTCTGCAACTGCGGGCGGCGCCGCACCAGCGCGGCAAAGGCGTCGTGCAGGCGCACGGCGGCGCCGATGGCGGCGTGCTCCGCGGTCTCCTCGATACCCGTGCCCGGGGCCATATAAGCCAAATCGGGCTCCGGCGCTTGACTGGATTGCGCCAGCAGCTCCATTTTTTGTAGCACTGCGGCTTCGTCCACCTGCCAGCGCGGCAGCGCGCCCATGTGCTGCGCGGCGTCCAGGATGGGGCGGTAGCCCGTGCAGCGGCACAGGTTGCCCGAGAGGTCCTGCACGGCGCGCTCGCGCTCCACGCCGCGGCCCTGGCAGACCTCGTTCTGGTACAGGGCGAACAGGCTCATCACGAAGCCCGGCGTGCAAAAGCCGCACTGCGAGCCGTGGTGCTGCACCAGCGCCTGCTGCACCGGGTGCAGGCTGCCGGCGGGGGCGTCCTGCGGGCGCAGCAGCGGGTCCTGCGCCAGGTCCTCGGCGGTCCACAGCGCCTTGCCGGCGATGGAGTGCGCCAGGCAGATGCAGGCGCTGATGGCGCGGATCTGCAGGCGGCCCGCCCCGGCCCCGCCCCCCGCCACGGGGCAGGCGCCGCCGTCGGCGTCGCCGC
>Ga0066256_1004868_pt1 | contig 11553 bp, 3 predicted proteins | sample ThiBio_1000_biof_FD_87107 | JGI IMG/M metagenome (GOLD analysis project Ga0066256, IMG submission 87107) | Wastewater bioreactor microbial communities from Cape Town, South Africa - Thiocy_expt_1000_biof (version 2) | ecosystem: Engineered > Bioreactor > Thiocyanate-remediating >...
ACCGCTTGCGCTTGGCGGCGGCGCCCACCTGCAGCGCCGTGAACTCGTCGCGCAGGGCGGGCGTGACGCCCTTCACCTCCGCCACGTCACCCAGCGCGCCTGCAGCGGTGTTCACCGCGTTCTTGAGCGCCACGAGGCCCGCCGCCGGGAACACGACGCCGCGCTGCACGTTCATGAGCTCCACCATGCAGGGGCGGCCGGGGCCCAGCATGCGCACGTCAATGTCCTCGCGCCCCGCGGTGTGGAACTTGGTGATGGGGCGCGACGCGCCACACGCCGTCTGCCGCAGCGCGTGCGCCAGGCGCGCCATGCCGGTCGTCATGTCGTGGTCGCCGTGCGCCACCGGTCGGCCGCCATCGACAGATGCGGTCAGGGACGGCACAGCGGGTGAGGTGAAACACGTGTCCAGCGGCGCCTGCGAGCCGCGCAGCACCGCCTCTGACGCCGTGTCGGCGCTGCCCGGCGTGCTGTCTGGCGGTGGCGCGGCAACCTCTGCCGCCGCGGAGCTGTCGCGGTCAGCAAACCCCGCCGCCGCCACGGCGTCCCAATCCCGTGCCACCACGCCCTTGTTGACGCCCCAGGCAGCGTGGTCAAACGCCGCCGCCATGCTGCCCGCCACCAGCTCCTCCACACTCGAGGCGGCGCCCACGCGCGCGCCGCCCACGATCCACGCCGACTGCGCCAGCGAGCGCCAGTACTTGCAGTAGCGGCCGCGGATGTACACAGGCAGGCGTTCGCAGAAGAACGCAATGGCGGGAGCAGCGGCAGCGTCGGCCGGTGCCCCCGGCACCAGCGTGCTGCCACCCGCCGCCGGCACGCCTGCCGCCACGTTCACCGTCAGCCGCAGCGGCGCGCGCTGCGACACGGCAACGTGCGTCCAGCCGGGCGGCGGCGGCGGGCGCGCGTACGCAGCATACAGCGCAGCCTCGCCCGCCCACCGTGGCGCCGGCGGCGCATCCAGGTCTGGTTCCACCGGCTCCACGCTGCCGGCCGTGCCAGGCAGGCCAGGCGGCGCGTCCACACAAGTAGCAAGGTCCACAAACGTGGTGGCCAAGGGCGGTGACCCGGCACTGTCATCGGCCCACGCGCCGCCCTCGCTGCCGTCATACCGTGCCAGCAACTGCGCCACGCTCACCACCTGCCCGTCCGTCCCCTGCCGCGTGGCGGTGGAGGTGGCCTCCACGTGCAGCTGCAGCAGGCCACGCAGCGCCTGCTTCACGTCGCGGATGGGGAACCGCAGGCGGCCGTCGCCGCGCCCAATGTGCGCCTTGATGCATGCCAGCAGTAGGTTGTCGCGGAACGCGCCGTCGTACGCGTCCGTGTAGTCGCGGCCCACCACCATGGACAGCGACACGCCAGACTGCAGGTCCCACGGCGCCAGCGCCACCGCACCCGCAATGGCCCCTGCCCACCCGCCGCCCGCCGCCGGCGTGTGCACATACTGCCCCACCGTACCTTCGCCACTATCACTCCCTGCGGCGAGTGACGAGGCGGCGGTAGCGGCGGCAGCGGGCCGTGGGCCACCCATGCCGGCGCGCTCCTTCAACGCCGCCACCGTCGGGCTGCTGCTCCACTGCTCGATGTCGGCGGGGCACACGCCCACCACGCCACGCCCCAGCAGCGCGTCGCCACACGCGCCGCACGGCCGCCCGCCGCTGCTGCTACTAGCTGCCAGCGCCGCGCTCGCCGCCTCTGCCTGCCACGCCGCCAGCAGCCGCGTCGTCGCTGCCACCACCTCCGCGTACGGCGCGCGGTACACCACCCATGGCGCCTCGTTGATGCAGCGCAGCGCGCACCGCACACAGGCGCCCAGCTGCAGCGCTAGCGCAAACACGCGGGCGCGGTCGTGCAGCTTGGCAGCTGGCTTCCCTGCCTCCGTCGCCGCTGCCGTTGATGATGCTGTCGTTGATGGTGGCGGTGGCGCAGCAGCCGCCTCTGTGGCTGCCACGGGTGCACCAGCCGCCCCTACCACCGCACCATCCGCTGTACTAGCAACCCCTACACCTACCACTAACCCATCTCCCTCCGCCTCCACCTGCCCCGGTGTACTCACTATGAGTCGGACAGCGGCGGCCGCGGCTAGGGGGGAGAGAGGCGACATTGGCATGCCGGTGAGGGCGGCAAGTACGCCCTCCAACGCATCTAGGGTGTCCATCCCGGTTTTTAGGGTGGGGGCTGCCTATGGTACCAAGGAAATTGGTGATAACTGGCCTTTGTTGGTGCGATTTTTGTGGCGCAAACACACCCTATTGGTGGCATAGAGAGGAAAAGTCGTATCTTTGGGAGTTTTACACCGTATCTTGTCATTTATCACCTCCCCCATGCCATATACCACCACGCAACCGCCACACCACAACATCCCACCCACGGACGCAGCATGCCCGCGTGGAATATATGGTGGAGGAGGCGCGTTGGCCAGTGAGCATGGCACACCTGTTCGCGAAGCCTGGAGGCGGAATTTGAAACCGCCGGTGGTCCGCCACACGCACTTCCGCGCCGTATTTCGGTACTATTCCCACCGCCTTGGTGCACCCCCTCCACGACACCGTGATATATGATTGTATTGTACCGGGATCGTGTGAGAAACGGTGAGTTACACGGGTGTGTGTTGAGATACAGGCCGCCAAAGTTGAGTAGGCGTCGAGAGAAAGTGTCCGCAACGCACACGCTGTCGTGTGTATATGCTTCCACGCGGCTTGCGCGGTGGGGCGGGCGTGTTGTGCAGAGTTGGCGGTGCCCCTCGCCTCCGCGCCGGCTGCTCGGCTGCCCGCCTCGGTGCGTTGCTTATTACGGCTGTGGAATATGCAGCAGCTGCAGCAGCAGTAGGGGAGAAGAGAGGGGGAGTAGAGAGGGGGGCGAGAGAGGGGGACGAGAGAGACGGGTGGAGTGGGGAGAGAGTGTGGAGTGAGGGAGTGAAGAGTTGACGAGTGAGTGAGTGAGAGGGGTAGAGATAGTGAGAGGCAGTGTGGAGAGGGAGGGAGAGACAGAGGGCAGAGAGCGAGAGAGGGAAAGGCAGTCGGCAGCTGAGATAGCTGTGGAAGGAGTAGGAGGTTCTAACTTGGAGGGAGGGTAGAATAAAGGGCGCGAATGGGTGGGAGAACGAAAGGAGGGCGGAGCTTGAGGAGGGTCGCGTAAGGGGGAGAAGGGGGAAGGCTTTGGGAGCGAGACGGGAAGGACGAAGGGTAGCGAGGGCGGGAGGGAGCGAGGGAGGGAAGGAACCCTACCATGGGCCCATCGGCCCACCGTTCTAGAACCCTGCCGCCCACCAGCCCCACAACCCCGCGCCCCGTTCGCACACCACTCATTCCATTCCACCCATCCCACCCGCCACGCCTGCAGATCTGCCACCTACTTACCTACACCAACGCCACAACAACCATGGGGTGCGGCAGCAGCAAGGCGGGGTCCGCCGTGGACACCTTCGCCACCGTAGTGCCGCCGGCCGCCGGCAGCAAGCACGGCGCCACGCCCGCTGCCTCCCCATCCGCGGCCGCCGCCGGCGCCACATCCACCGCCGCAGCTGCCACCACCGCTGCCAACGCGACCGCCATCACTACTGGCGACACCGCGTCCGGCTCCACCGCAACCACGGGCGCCGCCGCGGCGATTACCAGCCCGGGAACGCGGCCAGGCACGCCGCTGGCCAGCCCGGCACACGGCAGTGGTGGCGGCGGGGTTGCCGCCGGGCCGTCGCCACAAGCCAGCGGGTTGCGGCTGTCGCTAACGTCCGGTGTGCACAGCGGCAGCGGTGGTGCCGGCTCCGCCACCGCCCTGCCGCCGCTCGGCTCGCCGTCGCTCGCCAAACGCGGCAGCATCGTGGACCCGCGCGCGCTGCTGGAGCTGCCGGCAGCCCCAGTGCTGGCCGCCGCGCTCAATGACGCCGCCTACTTTGCCACGCTGCTGGCCACCATCTGTGCACGCGCCGGCGTCACCGGCCCAGCGCCGGCGGCGCCCCCCGCCCCGAGCCCGCCCACAACAACCACCACCGCAACGACGACAATGCCGCCCACGCCGCCACTGGGGCGGCCCACCACCACGCCCACCGGCGACGAGCCGCCCGCGCTGGCACCTGCCGCGGTCGCGGCACCGCCTGGCGTGGCGGCTGCTGCCACCGCTGCTGCTGCTGCTGCTGTCGCCGCCGCCGATGTCACGGCGACCCATTCCAGCAAGACGGAAAAGACGGAGACGCTGGTGAACCTGGCGCTGTACACGCGCATGGTGGAGGGCATCGCGTTCGCGCGCGACGAGCGGCTGAGCCACGGCGACAGCGTGCTGGAGATCGCGTGCGCGGCGGGCAGCGTGGACGTGGTGCGCATCCTGCTGCGCGCCATGCCGTCGCTGCTGAGCCACGAGAAGGCGGGGACGGGGAACTCGCTGCTGCACTTCACGGCGCTGGGGCCGCGCCACCTGCAGGCGCTGTACGACACCATCCGCATGCACGTGCTGCACGACACCGAGGTGGCGCCGGTGGGCTGCACGGTGGCGGCGGAGATGGGCCTCATGGGCACCAACGGCAGCTCGTCGCCGTTTGTCGCCACACCCGCCTTCGCCGCTGCCGCCGCATCTGCGCGCAAGCGCTCCGCCGCGGTGCAGTACCTGCAGCAGGTGTGCCAGCTGTCGCAGAGCGGCAGCGGCGGCAGCAGTGCGGGCGGGTCGCCGCCCGCCGTCATTGGCGCACGGCCCGCCGGCTCCACGGCATCCGGCTTTGGGCCGAGCACCAGCCTGGCGAGCAACGGCGGCTTTACTGCACCGCCGGTCGTGCCTGCCCCTGCCCCCGCGCCCGCGCCCGCATCGTCGTCGGCAGCGGTGGCGGCGGCAGCTGCAGCAGCTGATGACTCGGTCATCTCCATGCCCGCCTTGGCCAGCTCTGGCAGCTTTTTTGGCACGGGCCTGGGGCTGGGCGCGCCCGTATCCATGGACGCCGCGCCGCGTGCCAGCACCCTGCCGGCGCACCCGCCGAGCAATGGCGGCGCGCTGCACCGCGAGCCGTCCTCCGGCGGCTCCGACCTGGCGGCGCTGGCGCTGGCAAACCGCATGAAGCACGCGCGGACGCCGTCGCATACCGGGTTGTCATCGCTCGGCGCCAGCGCGGCGGCGGCGGCGTCGGCGTCGGCCACTGCCAATGGCAAGGGGAAGGGTGGCGGGTGGCTGCCGCCCGTCACGGAGCCACAAAGCCTGGCAGACCTGGTGCACCGCTTCCCGCCGCGCAGCGTGGAGCGCACGGCGGAGGTGTTGAAGGAGGCGGGCGCCGACCTGCACCGGCGCAACCTGTTTGGCAAGGTGGCGCGCGACCTGGCGGCCGCCAATGCTGGCCAGGTGGTGCCAGAGGCGGCACAAGGCATCGCGTCCGGCAGCGGCACGTCGCTGCTGCTGGAAGGCAAGCTCATGAGCCGCCTGCTGGCGGTGGTGCCGGTGGATTGGGAGGCCGTCACGGCCATGCTGGGGGAGGGCGTCACGCCGACGATTCCCGCAGCCGCGCCCATACCCGCGGCGCCCGTCAACAAGCGCAGCAGTGGCAGCGCGGCGTCGCGGTAGGGGCGGCAACGACGGCGTTGGATGAGCTGAGTGTGCACCATCATTCCTCGAGTCCCCCCTGTTGTGGACCTGCTTACATTTTGTGTTGTGGCGTGCTGATTTTCTGTTGCGTGTGCGTGTGCGTGCTACTGTGCGTGCTCATGTGTGTGCCCCTCGCCCCCTATCTATCACGCGCTTGCTGCGTTGCTAGTCCCCCGCCCCTCCCCCACAAGTTTGCTCACTCCGTAGTCTGTTGTTCCCCGTCGTCAGCGCTTGCCCCCTGAAGCGTTGATGTGCCCTCTCCTCCCCACGGCGTGTGTCTATGTTGGCGAGGGGGCGTGCACACAAACGTGCCGCCGCCGCGTTCGTCGCCGCCCGTGACAGTGCCCCGTCACGCGCGCGCGCCGCATTGAACCGTGGTGATGGCACTGCTTCTTCAAACGCCTCAAACGGGCGCCTCACATGAAATCGTCCTCAAAGGCGCGCGCCGCGGTGGCGTCCTCCGTCGCCTCTGCCGCCGCGGAGGAGCCCCCTGCGCCGCCTGCCGCCGCACCGCCGCCGCCGGCGCCATCCTTGTCCTTCTTGAACAGGCGGTCGTACGACCGCTCCTCCTTCTCGCGCTTCCGCGCCCCCTCCACCGCCTTGTCCTCCTTCGCGCGCTCCCGCGTCGCCGCCTTCATTCGTGCGCGCTCCTCCTCGTCGCGCGCCTTGCGCTCCGCGCCCAGGTCGGGCATGCGCTCCTCCAGCGTCTTCTCCAGGCGGCGCAGCACCTCGCGGTCCTTCTCCGGCACCACGTACTTGCGCACGGCGCGCTCGTTGTGGAAGCCCACCTGCCCCACCGCCATGCTACCCTCCTTGCGCAGGTTGGCCCACGGCGTGTACACAATCACCACCGACGCCTTCTTGCAGCCCTCGATGGAGCCCTGCTTGCACCACTGCGACGCATCTCGGATGGCGTCGTCGCTCAGGTCGTCGATCGTCTTGCCCTGCGGTGGGTGGGGTGGGGCGGGCGAGGTGGAGGTTGCGGCTGGCTGGCGGTGGCGGGCAATAACGCCAACACCCACAGCGGCGACTACGTACGGTGGGCAGGCGCACATACACGTGCGGCGACGACAGGTTGTCGACGTGGAACCACACGTCTTCCGGCCAGCCGTGCTTGATGAGGTCCTCGTTCTCAAACTTGTCCTTCCCCACGTACAGCATCGTGCCGTCTGCGCATGTGTGTGCGGTTGTATGTGCGTGTGTGCGTGCGTGTGAGTATGGCGGTGACATCAATGCGCCGCCGCAGCGGTGCACGCACCCTTGGCTGTGAGGTACAGAACCATGTTGGTCAAGTCGGTGCCTTGCCGAGGTCGTCGTGGGAGCGCACCTGCGATGTGTGGGTGGGTGCGTTGGTTGAGAAACGTGGACAACAGGTACCCAGCACCACTGAGGCCAACACGGGGATGACTTTCGTGCAAGGTATTGAGCCACACGCCACTACACGAGGACACACCACAGGTTGGCCCCACATCTGCCACCATCTGCCACCTTTGGCGCTGGATTACCGACCTCCCATTACCGCCCCCAAGCCAGCAGCACCCCATCTCCACGATCCATCACCAGTACCCACATCAAGCACACTGCCACTACAAAATACCAACTGTTGCCACCGCAGCACCGCCATTTATGGTGTGCGTTGGCAGATGTCTCTCTTGACGCCTACTGGGCCTATTTTCAGCCACCTCCCACCCGCAAAACGCATCCTCCAGCCGATCAAATCATACCACACACTTATACACGCATATGGAACACGTACCCGTCAATAACTGCGTCATTGCACGGCGCGGTTGCCATTTACACTGTGCGTGTGCAACCGGTGTGGTGTGAAATGAAACCGCCGACTGACACTTTACCGCTACTTTTCATCCCCTTTCCGCCACTCTTTCATATTTTTGGTTTGCTCACTGAATGAGTCAGATCGTTGGGTGTTGGGAAAGGTGTGTGACATGGCAGGAGACCTGGGACTACCGGTGGAATCGGCCTGTGAAGGTGTTCTGTGGACGTCGAAATGAAACCGTCGGACGAGGTGGGTACCACGGTACCAGTGTCATTATGTCATGTACGCGGCGCCGTTGTGACATTTTCAGGCGTTGGCAGTGTTTTATGTGTACGGCTGGTTGTGTGCCAGCTGGTTGCAGCTGTGTGTCTCACTCTCACTCTGTCAGCCCACTCTCGTCCGCACTCATCGCACTCTCGTTCTCCCTACCCCTCACTCCCTCACGCTGCACTCGCTTGTTGCTCGCCGCATTGGCTTGGCCCACGACCTTCGCTGGCTTGCTACTCGCCTTTAGTACTTCTCTCTACACATCACGCACCTCGCCTCCAGTCAAGTAGGCCATCACCCACACGTGCACAGCCTCCAAGTCGAACCTCGTCTGACGCTCCTCCCCAACAACCACCCATGGACGACGATCCGTACGGCAGCCTGGGGGCCCCAGGGCCAGCAGCAGCGGCCGCACCGCTGCCGGCGGCATCGTCACGCACGCTGGCGGCCGGCGGGTATGGCTCCAAGTCATTCCGTGCCACCGGCGCGGCAACGGGCGGCATGCCCGCCATCCTGGCCGCCGCCACCGCCGCCAACGGCAGCAGCACCGACCCGACGACAACAACGTCGACTACGCCGCCGGCGCCACTGATTAGCGCGGCGCTGTCGCCGGGGCGCAGCGGCGGCGGGGGAGAGGGGGACGGGCAGGGGATGCTGCGGGCGGGCGGGTCGGCGTTGCAAGCGAGCCTGGCGGCGCCGCGGCGCAAGTCGGCGTACGTGTGCGTGTCGGAGGCGGCGGTGGGCGTGACGACGGTGGGCGTGCTGGTGATGGGCGCGCTCATGATCTGGTACCTGGTGGAGCACAACTACGGCATGTACACGGTGGCGTGGGGCGTGGGCGGCATCTTTGTGGCGCTCACGCTGCCGCTGGCGGCGCACGAGATCCACCTGCACTGCAAGTACTACGTGTCGTCGCTGCAGCGGCACTACGTGCGCATCATCGCCATGCCCATCATCTACGCCGCCGAGTCGTGGCTGGCGCTGGGGTACCACCACTCGGGCGTGTACCTGGAGACGGCGCGCGACCTGTACGAGGCGTACGTCATCTGGTCCTTCTACCACCTCATGCTGCAGTTCCTGGGCGGCAAGAAGCGCCTGGCGGAGCGGCTGCGCGCCAAGCCCAAGGAGCGCGCCGCGCACCTGCCGCCGCTGTGCTGCCTGCGCGGCTGGAAGATGGGCGCGCGGTTTGTGCACCGCAACTCGGTGGGCGTGTACCAGTACGTCGTGCTGCGCGCCTTCACCTCCATCGCCATGCTCATCTTTGAGGCGGTGGGCCTGTACGACGAGGGCAACTGGTCGCCCACCCGCTTCTACCTGTACGCTGCCATCATCATCAACGTGTCGCAGTGCTACGCGCTGTACTGCCTGGCGCTGTTCTACATGGAGACGCGCGCCGACCTCAAGCCGCTGTCGCCGCTCGGCAAGTTTGCGGTGGTGAAGGCGGTCGTGTTCTTCTCCTGGTGGCAGTCCATCGGCATCGCCGTCGCCACCTCCTTTGGCCTCGTGCCGCCCATGCTGGGCCTCACCGCCAACGAGGTCGCCAAGGGCCTCCAAAACTTCCTCATTTGCATCGAGATGTTCATTGCCGCCATCGCGCACCGCTTCTTCTACTCTGTCACCGACTTTTACGCGCCCGGCTCCGCCACCGCCACGCCGCTGCTGGAGATGCAGCGCGCCGAGGCGGCGTTTGTGGCGGACCAGACCGCCAAGCACGACGCGGCGGTGGTGCGGCACACCGCCGCCGCGGCGGCAATCGAGGCGCGCATGGCGGCGGCGGCGGCGCCACCGAGCCTGGTGGTGCCTGGCACGCCGGGCGGCGGCAGCAGTGCCAGTAGTACCGGCGGCGGCGGCGCCGGTGACAGTGGCCTGACTAGCCCTCCCACCACCGGCTCGGAGGTGGTGCCAGGTGGCTTTGCCGCTGCCGTGCGCGATGTGCTGCCCGGCGACATCCTTGCTGAGACGGGCGAGCACTTCCGCACCGGGTTTGGCCTGCTGCACAAGTGGGAGAAGCGGAAGGCGCAGGCGGCAGAGGCGGCAGAGAAGGAGGTGGCGTGGCGCGAGTCGGGCGTGGGGTCGCGCCAGCGGCCACGCAGCAAGTTTGCGATGGACTCTGCGGGCAGTGAGGAGGCGCCAGAGGGCGGCGGCGGTGGTGACGACGCCATGGAGGCGGTGCCAGAGGACGACGGCGGCGGCGGCGCGGAAAGCAGCGGTGAATATGAGGATGAAGCTGCTGCTGCCACCGTGCATGAGCACGACATTGAGGTGGGCGCCCCTGTTGCCGCTCCTGCACCGTCCACGCGGCGCAGCCGTGTCAGTGCCGCCGCCGCTGGTAGTGGTGGCGCCGCCGCGCCCTGGCCGTAGCGCCGTTGTATCAAGTTCTGTCGTTTGTGTGTTGGCCATACCGGCCGTCGTTGTATACTGTGTCTACCAGTTTGTGTTCCTGATGTCCCCCCTTCCATGACCTACTTATGCCGCAGCTGCCCCTAGCTGAGCTGCCGGCGGCGTCAACCCGCGCGTCGGCGTGCTTGCATTTTATGTGCCCCCTCCCGCCCCACCGCCACACTTCAGCCGTGCCGCACACGGTATTTGAGGCGTTGACCATGAATTTTATTATCAAATTATCGAATATCAGCCAGCAACTTCTGGGGCATACATCTACGAACGCATACAACCAGTGGGAAGCAGGGCGCAACCGGTAAGTAGGGACTGTGGCAAAGTGGGGATGCAACGACGGGTGGCACGCACACACGCACCCGGTCGGTGGGTAAGTCAGGCATCAGGGCACACGCGCTCATCAGCAATTGTACGCAGTAGGGTGGAGGAAACAAACGCTCAATCATTCCCATGCACGCGCGCCGGTGCCCGCCGCCGACGCCGATGGCGCCGTAGCGGCGGCAACCGTTGCCCAGGCAGCAGCGGTGGCGGGGGAGGGCGCGGCGGCAGCGTCAGCAGCAGACGCGGAGCGCAACTCGCCGCCCTCGTCGCCGCTGCCAGGCGGCGCGACGCCCAACGACGCGGCAGCCTGCTGGTTCCACAGGCGTGCGTAGTGCCCGCCCGCCGCCAGCAGCGCCTCGTGCGTGCCGCGCTCCGCCACCACGCCATTGGCCAGCACAATGATCTCGTCGGCGTCGCGGATGGTGGAGAGGCGGTGCGCGATGCACAGCACGGTGCGCCCCGTGCGCCCGCGCGCGATGGCGGCCTGGATGTGCGCCTCCGTGATGGTGTCCAGCGACGACGTGGCCTCGTCCAGCACCAGGATGGGCGGGTCCTTCAGCAGCGTGCGCGCGATGGCGACGCGCTGTTTCTCCCCGCCGCTCAGCCGCAGGCCACGCTCGCCCACGCGTGTGTCGTACCCGTCCTTCTGCCGCGTCACAAACTCGTCGATCTGGGCAGCGGCGGCCGCGGCCGCCACTTCGGCGTCCGTGGCGGTGGGGCGGCCGTACTTGATGTTGAACCGCAGCGTGTCGTTGAACAGGATGCAGTCCTGCGGCACGAGGCCGATGGCGGCGCGCAGCGAGCTCTGCGTCACGTTGTGGATGTCCTGGCCGTCCACCAGGATGGCGCCGGAGTCCACGTCGTAGAACCGGAACAGGAGCTTGGACAGCGTGGACTTGCCGCTGCCGGTGGGGCCCACGATGGCGGTGGTGGTGCCGGCACGGATGGTGAATGACACGCCGCGCAGGGTGGGCAGCAGGGTGGCGGGGCCGGCGGGCGTTGCCAGCTCAATGCCCGGCGCCGTGGTGGCAGCCGGCGACGGCAGGCGGGGCGCGGCGGCGCCGTCGCCCGATGGCAGCGCGTCCGGCTCCACAAAGCCGCCCTTGCTGGCGGCAGGCGACGGCGTGGCGCCGCGACGCGGCAGCATGCGCCCCAGCCGCGACGTCACCTTGCCGCCGGTGGCGCCGGCCGCCGCCTCGCGCTCCTCCTCTGCGCGCTGCGCGTCCATCTGCGCCTCA